>Ga0209156_10002470_pt1 | contig 14451 bp, 13 predicted proteins | sample GraSoiAngelo_124_FD_185881 | JGI IMG/M metagenome (GOLD analysis project Ga0209156, IMG submission 185881) | Grasslands soil microbial communities from the Angelo Coastal Reserve, California, USA - 14_0927_05_20cm (SPAdes) (version 2) | ecosystem: Environmental > Terrestrial > Soil > Grasslands...
GCGGGGAGGGCAGTACAGCTCTCCCCGCACGGCGCTTTGTATGGCGATGAGGAGATCGTCGAGCGAGCCGTCCGGCAACACGTAGCCGGCGACCCCCGCCTCAGCCAACTGCGTGATCTCGGCCTCTGTCTCTCCCATCGTGATGACCACCACCTTGACGCCCTGGGCGTGCTGTCTCACGTCCCTCACGATGTTGGCCGCGTCGGTCATCGTGGCGTCGATCAGCACGATGTCTGGACTGTCGTCACGTGCGCGCGCCAAGATGTCTAGCCGATGCGACGCCGTTCCCAGCACCTCCACAGCACGACTTTGGGACACCGCCGCGGCGAGCGCCTCAAGATGAACCCGGCATCGGCCAGCAATGAGCGCACGAATCATTGTTTGCAACCCTAGGGTTCATGCCTGGATCTAGACAGTGCCCAACGATCTAGTCCCTGCACACCCCTTTTTTTGAACCCGCCCAGACTATTCCCAGCTACCTCATCTCTAAGCAATGATGAGTGTTGGGGCGGGATGCCGCAACCCCGGAGGGAGCGATGACGCAGCACAGCGGGGCGGACCGAACGGAAGAACGTGGCAGGGACTCAAGCGACAGGGGACTTGTCGCGGCGCCGGGTTCGCTCGAGAGGGCGTCCGACCCCGGGAGGCCCGCGGGGCCCATCGGGGTTCTCCTCGTCACCGCCTCAGGCGAGGTGAAACAACAGGTGCTGCTGATCTTGCGTCGACTTGATTACATCAAGCCCCTGGGCGCGAGCCGACGGATGCAGGAGGCACGCCGGTGGATCGAAGCGCTGCAACCGGATGCAGTGCTGTTGCACCTTGCTGCGTCGGACGGCGCGGTGCTGTCGCTCCTGCCGACGATCCGCGACCTGCCGAGCCCGCCGGTGGTTGTGGTCCTGAGCGAAGAGTCGAGCGACACCTTGAAGCAGCATTGCCGGGAGAGCGGAGCGCAGGTTTTCCTGGACATGACACGCCCTGAATGCGACGGGCTGCCTAGCGTCCTGGCCACGCTTTGGTACGATCGTCGACACCCACAAAGACGGGCCTGGGCGCACGCGTACTAGGCTCCGCAACGCTGTATTGGACGAGTGTCCACTCAACGACAGACCGCCCGAGGGTGACGTTGCTTGCCAAGCGGGGGACGACTCCGTAGTATGGGCTGTGCAGAACGTGCAGTTCCCGCACAACGTGCAGTTCCCTTAGGTTGGGCCGAGGCGTCCCGTGGGTGCAGGGCACGGCCGGGGATCTCCTCCAGCAGAGCGGTGGGCCCGCTTAGTGGTCGATGTACAATGCCCGCTGCGCCGTGGCGCGTGGTACCCAGTGCTCAGCGCCGGTCCAGAGGAAACGGTTGTCCTGGTACGCGAGCGCGCCGTGATCCTCCCGCAGTACTCCCTTGAAATCGTCAACGCGCGCCCCATGCGGTGGGCGGTCGTGGCACGGGCGTCGTTCACTCCATATGCCGTCTGCCCGAGTTGCGCCGACCGGGTGCCGCTGCATGGCTCGCCCGCGGAGTTGTGGTGCGTACGATGTCGTCAGGCGTTTGGCGTCGAGCCGGCCGACGCCCTGGTTGTGCCGGAGGATGTGAGGCATCGCCACCTCACTGGTTGAACCTGCCGCAACACCCCTTGAGCCGGTCGCTGACCCAGACGTCGGGTCGAAAAGCCATCTCCGTTTCCAGCAAGGCAATAGTCTGACCGACCGGAGCGCCGAAGTGGCCCCGGGAATGCAGGGCCGGCGATAAAACAAGTGCCGGGCCGGCCACGCCCTTGCCCTGCCTGGTGGGAAGCTGCCAAACGAGGCTACGACATGAGCAGCGAGATTACGCCGCGGCAGGTGCCCCCCCAACGCGGTGGGGACCGGCGGCGCGACTTCGGCCGCCGCATAGTCCGGGACCGCCGGCGTGAGGCGATCGAGGTTCAGGTCGAGCGCCGGAGCGGCGCGGATCGCCGATCCGGCGACCAGCGGCGCACACGAGCGGACCGACGCACTCGGCCATCAGGGGGCTTCAGGTTTCTAGAGCCCTAGTCGGCGCGGTTGCGCAATCTTCGGTTGGGTTAGGCAGCCAGAGAATCCCGCCGCACCGCGGCCAGCAGGTGCGTCCCGGCATCGAGATACCCGGGCTCGACACATGCCACCGCCTCGTACTCGAGCCACGCCTCCCACTGCTCCGCGGTCGTGATGAACTCGGTTTCGACGCCGGTCGCGAGCGCGCTCGACGCCGAAAGGTGCTCGACCGTGAGGCCCGGCTGCCCCAAGAACGCCCGGAGCTCCGCCGCGCGATACAGGTGACAGTAGTGCCGCGACGTGGGATCCGTCTCCGCGGTCAAGTCCCCCGTGGCGATGATCGTCTGCATGGCGGCGCGGGGCATGTCGCGCAGCGCCGCGCGGTGGCGGTGCAGGGTACCGCATAACGACATGACGCTCAGCAGCAGGTAGCCGCCCGGGCGGAGCACGCGGCTGCACTCGCCCAGCGCCGTGTCGCGAAGCTCGAACACGTAGCTGAAGGGTCCGCCGAACGCCACGACGCCATCGAAGCTCGAGGCGTCCAAAGCCCCAAGGTCACAGATATCCAACTGGTGCCAGGCCTCGACGCTGGAGCCGAAGCCGCGCGCTCGCGCAGCGTCCCGATTCAACTCGAGCTGGGTCGCCGAAAGATCGGCCACGACCACCCGAGCCCCCAGGCGATGGAGCGTCTCAGTGAAGCGCCCCGGGCCGGCCCCAACGTCGAGCACCCGGTGACCGGGCCGGACGTAGCGCTCGAGCAGGGCCGTGTGCAGGGCCAGGGATACACGATCTCCCAGGGTGCGGTCGAACCGCTCCCATTCTTTGGTGCCGAGTGCATCGAAGTACGCGGCGATCGCCGCGGGGCTATACGTCATGTCGCCTCCGCGAGGATCACCATCTTGGGACTGACCGCGGCGTCGAACGGCCGGCCTTCGTAGTCGGCGGAGACCCCACACAGGCCGAAGCCGGCCGCTTCCAACAACGCGATCAGGTCGCGGCACGAATAAAGGCGTTGCCGCCGTTCGAAGTGCGCGATGCCGTTCGGGTCTCGCGCGGTGATTCTCTCGATCAACTGCGCTGGCTTCCGCCGGAGCGTGCGGTCGATTTCCAGCACCATGGAGCCTCGCCGCTCCTCATCGCGCGCTCGGAAGTCTGCAAGGATAGGGGTTCCGTTGGCCAGCGCGGTCAGGAGGCGTCCCTTGGGCCGGAGGATTCGCCGTGCCTCCCGCAGCACCCGCAGGTTCTCGTCATCCTGCTCGAAGAACCCAAAGCTGTCGAGTAACAGCGCGCCCCCGAAACACGAAGCGAGCGGCAGGCTGCGCATATCTCCCCGAATCCAGCGCGGCGACAGCGACCCGGAGGTGGACGCCGCTTGCTGCGCGCCGAGGCTGAGCAGGGCGCGCGAGGCGTCGAGGGCTACGACGTGGCGCCCCAGCGATGCGAGCGGCACGGCGTAGCGACCCTGGCCGCACGCGACGTCGAGCAGTGGCAGCTCGGGAGGCGGGTCGAGGAGGGTCAGCAGGTGCGCGGCTTGGGCGTGCGTGGCCGCGGACGCAGGGCCCAGCGCCCAGCGCTTCTGGTACAGGTGCTCGAAGTAGGATTCCGTCCAATGCACAGATATATTTTGTGCCAGTCCAACCTTGAAATTGACACTGTTCCCGCGAGGCCGCACTACCCATTGCCACCTCAATCCTTCGCACTGTGGGCGCAGCCGCACTAGGCTTCGATCCGGCCCTGCTGCGCGGCATCGCGGAGCGCGTCGGCACCCCGGCGTACGTGTACAGCTCGAACCTCATCCGGGCGCAGTACCACGCGCTGCACGATGCCTTGAAAGACGTGCCCCACCGCATCTGCTATTCCGTCAAGGCGAACGGCAATATCGGCGTGCTCAAGGTGCTCAAGGCGCTGGGCGCGGGCGCGGACATCGTCTCGGTGGGCGAGCTCAAGCGCGCGCTCGCGGCCGGGTTCGACGCCGACGCGATCGTGTTCTCAGGCGTCGGCAAGACTGCCGCCGAGCTCGAGGAGGCGATCCGCGCGGGCGTCGGGTTCCTCAATATCGAATCGCCCGCGGAGCTGGACGCGCTGATCGCCGTGGCCCGCAAGGTCAAGAAGCTGGCCCGCGTCGGCATCCGGGTGAACCCCGACGTGGCCACCGAGACGCATCCCTATACGAAGACGGGCGAGAAGACCGCCAAGTTCGGCGTGCCCTTCGACGAAGTGGTGGCCGTCGCGCAGCGCATCGTGGCCGAGCCCTTGTTCGCGCTGCGCGGCTTGGCGATGCACCTCGGCTCGCAGATCACCGACGTCGAGCCGTATCACCGCGGCACGGTGAAGCTGCTCGAGCTGGTGGCGGCGTTGCGAGCGTCGGGCATCACGACGATCGAGGCGCTCGACGTGGGCGGCGGCCTGGGGGTGCGCTACCACAACGAGAAGGCCCCGACGCCTGCCGCGTTCGCGCAAGCGGTCGCGCCTCCCATCCGGCAGGCGGGCCTGGCGCTGGTGTGCGAGCCGGGGCGCTACTTGGTCGCCAACGCGGGCGTACTGCTCACCAAGGTGCTGTACCGCAAGCATGCCGGAGGCAAAGAGTTCGTGGTCGTAGACGCGGGGATGACCGACTTCGTGCGCCCCAGCCACTACAACGCCCATCACGAGATCGTGCCGCTCCGGGACGGCGCGCGGCCGGAAGAGCTGGTGAACATCGTCGGCCCGATCTGCGAGTCGGGCGACTTTCTCGCGCTCGACCGCAAGCTGCCGGCGGTGGAGCCCGGCGAGTATCTCGCCGTGCTCGGCACCGGCGCCTACGGGTTCGTGATGAGCTCCACGTACAACCAGCGGCCCCGGCCCCCCGAGGTCCTGGTCGAGGGGGACCGCTACTACGTGGCGCGCCAGCGCGAGACGCTCGACGACCTGCTGCGCGGCGAGGTGCTCGATCCCACCACGTGGTACCAGAGGGGATCGTGAACCAGATCCTGATCCTCGACTACGGCTCCCAGTTCACGCAGCTGATCGCGCGCCGCGTGCGCGAGGCGCACGTGTATTGCGAGATCCACCCCGCCGCGCGCGGCAGCGATCTCGCGTTCGTCAAGCAGTTCGACCCGAAGGGGATCGTCCTGTCGGGCGGACCGAACTCGGTATTCGATCCGGGCGCCCCCACCGCGGACCCCGAGCTCCTGGCGCTCGGCGTGCCCGTGCTGGGGATCTGCTACGGCATGCAGCTGGTGGCGCAGCTCGCAGGTGGCACGGTGCGGCCGTCACGCGAGCGGGAATATGGCCGCGCCGAGGTGATGATCCGGGAAACGGACCGGGGGGGCCTGTTCCAGGGGTTCGAGCCCGCGACGTGCATCACCGTGTGGGCGAGCCACGGCGACAAGATCGACCAGCCGCCCCCGCAGTTCCGCGTGACCGCCTCGAGCGCCAACGCGCCGGTTGCCGCGATGCAGCACGAGTCCCGGCCCATTTACGGTGTGCTGTTCCACCCCGAGGTGGCCCACACGCCGCGGGGCGGAGAGATCCTCCACAACTTCCTGTTCGCGATCTGCGGCTGCACCCCCGACTGGACACCCGGTCACTTCATCGAGCACGAGGTCGAGCGGATCCGCACGCTCGTCGGGCCGGCCCAGCGGGCGATCTGCGGCCTGTCGGGCGGCGTCGACTCGGCGGTCGCGGCGGCGCTGGTGCACCGCGCCATCGGCGATCGACTCACCTGCATCTTCGTCGATCATGGCCTGTTGCGGCTGCACGAGCGCGAGCAGGTGGAGACGGCATTCCGGGCCCACCTCGGCATGGATCTCCGTGTCGTGGATGCCGCCACCCCGTTTCTGAGTGAGCTCGCCGGCATCGACGACCCCGAGGAGAAGCGCCGCCGCATCGGGCACACGTTCATCGACGTGTTCGAAGACGCGGCGCGCCACGTGCCCGGGAACGTCGGCTTCCTGGTCCAGGGAACGCTGTATCCCGACGTGATCGAGTCCGCCTCGCCGCGGGGCGGGCCGTCGGTGACGATCAAGACGCACCACAATGTCGGCGGCCTGCGGCCCAATCTGCCGTGGCAGCTCATCGAGCCGCTGCGCGAGCTGTTCAAGGACGAGGTGCGGCAGGTGGGGCGGGAGCTCGGCCTGCCCGAGGAGATCGTGGGCCGCCATCCGTTCCCCGGACCGGGGCTCGCGATCCGGGTGCTCGGGCCGGTGACGGAGGAGCGGCTCAACCTGCTGCGCCGCGTGGATGCGATCTACATCGAAGAGATTCGCACCGCGGGGCTGTACGACCGCATCTGGCAGGCGTTCGCCGTGTTACTGCCGATCCGATCGGTCGGGGTGATGGGCGACGGCCGCACCTACGACCACGTGGTGGCGCTGCGCGCCGTGACGAGCCGGGATGGTATGACGGCGGACTGGTTCCCGTTTCCCACCGAGGTGCTCGCGCAGATCAGCAACCGGATCATCAACGAGGTGCGCGGCGTGAATCGGGTCGTTTATGATGTGAGCTCGAAGCCGCCGGCGACGATTGAGTGGGAGTGACGGCGTCACACGTCTCACGTCGCACGTCACACGACACGCCGCGGGAATCTGGACCGGCGAGCGCGCAAATGATCCCGTCGCTGCTCGGAGGAGCGACATGTTGAATACGTGGGAGACTTCCGGAAGCTACGGGCATGGCAAGAGGCGAAACGCTTCGCTCTGCTGTCCCGCCGGGCAATCGCTGCGCTACCACCGAATGAGCGATATGCACTGGCCGCGCAGTGGCGGCGCGCCGCCTATAGCGTAGCCCTCAATCTCGCGGAGGGCGCGAGCCGCGTGGGAGACGGCAACTTTCGGCGACACGTGGACATCGCCCGAGGTTCGCTGGACGAGCTGGAAGCCATTCTGGAGCTCGTTGAAACCCTCGACTGCGTCGCTGAGAAAGACCTTCGAGAGCTGCGGAATAGCCGTGCGAACTGCGCTAGAATGGTGTCCGGCTTGCTTCGGCGCCTCCGATGAGAGGCGTTCGGCGTTCGGCGTGCGACGTGTGACGTGCAACGCCTCTAGATGTTCTTATCCTCCAGCAGCTTCAGGAATTCCTGGGCGGTAGCCAGCTTCGCGAGCTTCCCCGGCACATCCGGCTCCTTGGCGAATTGGGCGATCTTACCGAGCACCGGCAGATACTGGTTCGACACTTCCAATGGGGGAGCGACGATGAGAAAGAAGTAGTGCACTGCTTTACCATCGATCGCGTTGAAGTCGAGCCCCTGCGGCTTACGGCCGAACGCCACGCGCAACCGGTTCACCGCGAGGGCGCGGCAGTGCGGGATGGCGATGTTCTGGCCGATCCCCGTCGAGCCCAGGGTCTCGCGCCGCTTAAGCATCTTGACGAGCGTCTGCTCCGCCTTGTCGTCGAGCTTGAGCAGTCCGACGAGCTCCTTCAGCACGTCGTCTTTCGTGCTGCTCTGGAGGTCCAGGTTGATGGCCTCCTCCGAAAAGAATTCCCGCAGACGCACTGTCGCTCACTCCACGTGGCAAAGGGCGGCCTAACCTAATGAGTGGTTGCCTCATATGCAACGCGTCATTACGTTGTCAGCCATGCACTTCCCGTACCCTGTGGCGCACGAGGTTCCGCTCTTCTTGGCCCCGATGTCAGGGGTCTCTGAGTCGCCGTTCCGGCTGCTGTGCCGTCGGTTCGGGGCGGATGTCGTCGTGTCCGAGTTCATCTCGGCGGTGGGCGTGGCGCGCGGCATCGAGCACCTGTTCGCCGACATGCGCTTCGAGGAGGCCGAGCGCCCCATCGGGATTCAGCTGTATGGCGCCGATGCCACAGTCATGGCCCGTGCGGCTGCCATGGTGACGGAGATCTGCAAGCCGGACTTCATCGACATCAACTTCGGCTGCCCCGTCAAGAAAGTTGTGAAGAACAACGGTGGCTCGGGCTGCCTCAAGGACCTCGGGTTAGTCCAGACGATCATCGGGGCGGTGCGCGGCGCGACGCATCTGCCGGTGACGGTGAAGATCCGCAGCGGCTGGGACGAGTCACAGCGCGACCCGGTGGGCATCGCGCTCCGCTGCCGCGAGGCGGGCGCGCAGGCGCTCACCCTGCACGCCCGCACGCGCACCCAGATGTTTTCGGGGAACGCCAATTGGGACGAGATCGCCCGGGTGGTGGACGCGCTCGACATCCCGGTGATCGGCAACGGCGACATCATGACCCCGGAGGACGTCCTGGCCATGCGGCGGCACACCGGGTGCGCCGGCGTCATGATCGCGCGCGGCGCGTTCGGGAACCCGTGGCTGTTCGCGCAGGCGCGCGATCTCCTGGCCGGGCGCTCCAAGCGGGCGGACCCCACGCCTGAGGAGCGGTTCGCCACGGCCCTGCAGCACGCGCGGCTCGCGCTCGCGCTCCAGGGGGACAGCCGCAAGACCGCGCTCGAGTTCCGCAAGCATTTCGGCTGGTACACCAAGGGCGTGCCGGGCGCCGCATCCTTGCGCGAGCAGCTCTTCCAGATCGAGTCGATGCAACAGGCCGAAGCGATCTTCTCCGCCTATCTCGAAACGACGGCGGTCGAGCGGGCGGCGTGAAGCTCGACGACCTGGAGCGCCTGTTCGAGCGCCTCCCGTTCGCGACGATCGACCACCTCCGGCCCCTCACGCAGGGCCATCAAGAAGTGATCTTGTGTCAGGGAAAGACGGCGGAGCAGGTCGTCGGGATCGCCGAGCGGCTCGCGGCGGCGAGCGGCAGCTTCCTCGCGACCCGGGCGGAGCCGCCGCAGCGCGCGGCGCTGATCGCGCGGTTCCCCCGTGCCGAGGTGAACGAGCTGGGGCGCACGGTCTACCTGCCGCCCGAGCCCGAGCCCGCGGCGACGGGACGGGGGACTATTCTCGTGGTGACGGCGGGAACGAGTGACCTCCCCGTCGCGGAAGAGGCGGCCGTCACGGCGCGCGCGCTCTCGAACCGGGTCGAGCGCCTCACCGACGTCGGCGTGGCCGGCATTCACCGCGTCTTGACCCAGGCCGACGTGCTGCGCCGCGCCGCGGTCGTCATCGTGGTCGCCGGCATGGAAGGGGCGCTGCCGAGCGTGGTGGGCGGGCTCGTCCGGGCGCCCGTCATCGCGGTGCCGACGAGCGTGGGCTACGGCGCCTCGTTCGGGGGCGTGGCGGCGCTGCTCGGCATGCTCAACTCCTGCGCCGCGGGCGTCACCGTGGTCAACATCGACAACGGATTCGGCGCCGCCGCCGCCGCGAGCCGCATCAACCACGCATGACACGAACCGGGGTCTGGGCCGGGCGCGGACTCGCCGTGCTCGGCCTCGCCGCCGTCGTGTGGGGCGTGTGGCAGGCGAGCCTCTGGGCGCTGCTCGCGGGCGTAGGGGGGTTTCTCGCCGCTACGGGGCTGGCGTTCGCCCCGCTGGTGCGCGTCTGGCTCGCCGAGCGTCCCGCCATCCGCCCGTCCGACTTCGAGCACACCATCGACCTGCTGCGCCGCGCGCACGGCGCGCGCGCCGGTTGGGTCGTCGGGCTCGAGGCGGGAGACTTGGACGTGGCGACGCCGCACGACACGGGACCGGACATCCAGCGCCGCGGCGCGGCGATCGCGCAGCTCGCCTCCGTGGACGGCCGGGCGCACGTGGTGCACGAGCCCGAGGGCACGTATGTCGGTGTCGGTGATTTCCCGTTCGGCGCCGCGCTGCTGCTCGCCCGGCCGGACGCCTCGCCCGCGGACGGCGAGGCGGCCGCCGAGGAGCTGCGGCGGCTCGTGGCGAGCCTGCTGCTCGCACAGCGACAGGAGCCAGGCGAGCAGCCGGCCCAGCTCGTCGGGAAGCAGCTCGCCGCGATCGTCGGGGGCGCACAGACCCTGGAGGGGATCGCCAAGGCCGGGGCGGCGCTGGCGCAGCAGTTCGTGCAGCGCGGCGTGGTGATCGCCCTCCAGGGCGTGGGGCCGGCGACCGGGGAGGCCAGGATCGTGGCGGTCTCGGCGGCGGCCGATAGCCGGCTCGAGGGACTGCCGCTGGCGCCGGACGCCCCGGCGATGCGGGCCATTGCCGGGCGCGTGCCCGTGGTATCGCAGGGGCGCGAAGACGTCCTGGGGAGCGGGTTATCGGACCGCCGGCGGCAGGACCGCGCGGGTACGGCCTATCCCCTGCTGGACGGACACTTCGCCATCGGCACGCTGGTGGTGCTGGGACCGCCGGTCCCCGGGGACGCGCGAGTCGCCGACCAGTTGCAGCGCCTGGTGATCGAGCTGGGCTCGCGGCTCGCGGCCGCCCGCGCGGTGCACGAGGCGGAGCAGCGGGCGGTGAGCGACCCGCTCACCGGCCTCCGCAATCGGCGCGAGTTCGACCGTGCCGTGCAGCGGCACGCCGCGGGGAAGCCCGCCGCGATGGCCACGCTGATTTACTGCGATCTCGATTACTTCAAGACGCTGAACGACACGCTCGGCCACGCCGCCGGGGACGCGGCGCTGCGCCACATCGCCCGCATCCTCGAGGGCGCGGTGCGCGACAAGGATCTCGTCGCTCGCATCGGCGGCGAGGAGTTCGCCATCTGGATGCCGCACACGCCGCTCGAGTCGGGGCTCGAGGTCGCCACGCGTATCCGCGCGAACGTGGAATCGGCGGGCTGGCGGTGGGGTGGGGAGGAGTACCCCGTGACGATCTCGTGCGGCGTGGCCAGCTACCCCGACGTCGTCACCCAGCTCGAGAACCTGCGCAGCGCCGCCGACGCGGCGCTGTACCGCGCCAAGCAGGGCGGGCGCAATCGAGTTGAAAAAGCGAACGCCGCCGGCTAGGTTGGGATCGATCGGATTTGGGGGGCGACAGGCTTCGACGGGTTCGACGAGGGTATGGCTGCGTGCCCAGGTCGTCAGTCACCTGGTTAATCCACTGGCAAATTTCACAACTGCCAATTCAAACCTGGCACTGGCTGCGTAAGCTTCGGCTTCACGCACCTGCGTGAGAGGCAGCCCGCCTGAGGCGGCGCTCACGTATCGCAAATTCGGGCTGGCATGACCCGGGGCCCGAACGGGTTGTGTAAGAGCTGGTAAGGGCTCGACGCTGCCGTGGCCGGCGAGGCGCCGCGGCAGCGAGACTCAAAAAGCCTCGCCTACGCACGTAGTGGCTGTATCGGAGTCATTCTCGGACCGGGGTTCAACTCCCCGCGCCTCCATACGACACGGGAAATGGCCGGGGGAGAGGGAAGGGGGAAGGCGCCCCACCTCTCCCCCCGTTGCGTTGCTGCTACAGACCGCCCGCCTCTACTACTAGAAACATAGTTGACAAACAACCACGCTGCACCTACCATCTACTATAACGTTAGTAGATGGAGGCGCCCGTGCCGATCGCATTCACCGACCGCGAGCTCGACGTGATGAGCGTGCTGTGGGACGCAGGCTCCGCCACCGTCGCCGAGGTGCGCGAGCGGCTCAGCGACGACCTCGCGTACACGACCGTCCTCACTGTCCTGCGCACGCTCGAGCAAAAGGGCTACGTCGGCCACATCGGCGAGGGGCGCGCCCACCGCTACCGCCCCCTGGTGCAGCGCGCGGCCGCCGGTCGCAGCGCACTGCGCCGACTCGTAGACAAAGTGTTCGACGGCTCGCCCGAACTGCTCCTGACCCAGCTCGTATCCGACAAGAATCTCAGTGACGAGGAGCTGCGTCGCCTGCGCAAGCTGCTGGCGGATCGGCTCCGGGAGAGGAACCCATGATCGCCGCGTGGATGCTGTATTGCGTCGCCATCGCCATCCTGTTCGCGGTGGTCGGCGAGGCGCTCGAGCGAGCGCTTCACCTGGCCGGTCGGCCCACGCGCTGGGCCTGGGTCGTGGCGCTGGCGGGCTCGTACCTCGTGCCGGCGGCGGCGTGGCTGCGGCCGAGTGCGTTCGGCGCGCTGCCGGTCCCGCTGGCGCACCCCGCCGTGGCCGGACTGCAGCCGACCGCCGGTCCGAGCGACCCACAGCCCGAGGGCGCAACGCTCCCCGCGCCGACGCGGTCGTTCTCGCTCGGCGACCTCGATGCTCCGCTCACCTGGGCGTGGGGGCTCTCGTCCGCAGCCCTGCTGCTCTCGCTCGGGGTCGCCGCGCTCCGCCTGGCAGCCCGGCGACGGGTCTGGCGCCGCGCCACCGTGGACGGCCGGGCCGTGCTCGTGTCGGACGACGTCGGCCCGGCCGTAGCCGGGCTGTGGCGGCCCCGGATCGTCCTTCCCGAATGGGCCCTGCGGCTCACCGACGCGGAGCGACGCCTGATGCTGGCCCATGAGGACGAACACGTCCGGGCGCGGGACCCCTGGCTGCTCGCCGCTGCAGCGGCGCTGGTCCTGCTGGCGCCTTGGAACCTGATGGTGTGGTGGCAACTGCGGCGCCTGCTCCTGGCGGTCGAAATGGACTGCGATGCCCGCGTGCTCGCGCACGACGGTGACGCACCCGCGTACGGTGAGTTGTTGCTGCGTGTGGTACAGCGCCGCGCCCGCCTGCCGCTCGGCGCGCCCGCGCTGGGCGAGCCGGTGTCGTTCCTCGGGCGGCGCATCCGCCGCATGGCGACCGCGTTGCCACGCTGGCGTTGGCCGGCGGCGATCGCCGCCACCAGCGTCGCGGTCGCCGCCGTCATCGCCGCCTGCGAAGCCCCGCGGCCGATGGCGAGCGAAGCGCCGGACCCCCAGTACGCGCGAGCCGGTGGCGCGGAACACGAAGCGGCCGAGGTCGACTCCGCCCGCGCCATCGCAATCGCCTTGCGGAACCTGTGCGGTGTACCGGCAGTGGACACGACGTGCTTGGTCCGCAGTTACGAGTACACAAGTGGCCATCACGTCGTCGTTCTCGACCGTCGGCCGCCCGCCGGGAACGACCGCGTTGCGGTCCAGGTGAGCGGCGTTGTCGGGAATGTGTATCTGAAGGCGAACGAACTGCCGTTCGCGCAGCGCGCACCTCAGTCGGTCTCGGTAACGGGCGGGCTCGAGCGACCGGTTGTAGTGTCGGGACCACGGTTGCAGTATCCCAACTTGCTGCGTCAGGCGGGTATTGAAGGACGGGTCATCGTGCGCGCCGTCATCGACACGACCGGGCGCGCCGAGCCTGCCTCGGTGCAGGTGGTGGAGAGTACCCACCCCGGGTTCAATCAGGCGGCGAGGGACTTCGTCCTGCACGCGCGATTCAGCCATGGACGACTGCATGGACGGGCCGTTCGCGTGCTGATCACCTTTCCCGTGAACTTCCGGATGGGAAAGTAGTGCGCCTGTCATCCTGAGCGCCGCAGGCGCGAAGAGCCTGCCCTGAGCGTAGCGAAGGGACTTGCTTTTCCCGTATATTGGGCGCCGTTCCGGCCGTCCGGGAAGGCGAACCTTCTGTGCGGGAGGGCGTGATGGGCGCGGTCCTCGACCTCGTACGCGTGTTGTTCGAGCCGACGGCGGTGTTCGAGCGGGTGCGCGAGAAGCCGCGGTTCCTCGCGCCGTTCCTGGCCCTCGCCGTCGCCATCATCGTGATCAGCGTTGTGCAGCTCCCCTTCACGAAGGCGGCGCTGAGCGCACAGTTCTCCCAGATGCCGAACATGCCGCCCGAAGCGGCGCAGCGCGCCCTGAGCTTCGCCTCGATCGGCATCGTGTTCGCCCCGATCGTGTACTGCTTGATCCTCGTGATCAACGCGCTGCTGCTCTGGGTGCTGGTATCGGTCGTGGGGGGAGAGGCGAAGTTCGGCACCCTGCTGAGCGTCACGACCTACTCCTCGATTTCCTACATCCTGCTGACGGTGGTCGGGCTCGTCGTGTTGACGATGCGAGGCACGGAGCAGGTCAGCGGCATGGAGGACCTGCAGCCGGCGCTCGGGCTCGACCTGCTCGCTCCCGGCTCCAAGGGCCTCACGCTGGCGCTGCTGCGCGGCATCAACCCGTTCTCGTTGTACGGCGTCTTCCTGACCGCGACGGGCATCGCCGTGACGCACAAGACGTCGAAGGGCAGCGCCTACACGGCGGCCATCGTGCAGCTCTTGGTCACGCTGCTCGTGACCGGCGCGCTGACCGGGATGAGGGGGGGACGCTAGAGTCGCATTGCGGCACCGAACCGGTACTGCACGGCGGTGAACACGCCGGCCGGGCCCGTCCCCGCGGTTCCAGCCGCACCGCCCATCAGTCCCACTCCGCCGAGCCGCAGCACTCCTTCGAGTCCGAGCTGCGCGAGCAGGTCGCGTCCGTACCCGTCGCGCCCTTCGAAGAAGATGGTGGTTCCTCCTTGCGGGACGGCGCGGAGCGTGACGGCCCCACCCGGCGTCCGGACGAGGTCTACTGCGACCCCACCCAGCATCGTGAGCAAACCCGTGCTGTAGGCGGGAAAGTCCAGGAAATCGATGCCAAGACTGAACCGCAGTCCCTGCACCCGGCGCCCGTCCGCGAGCTGCTGGTAGGCGATGGTGTAGCCGCGAAAGTCCGGCTCCCTGCGGTACACACCCCCGAACGGATCGAGCTGGTTGCCGTATAGCAGCAGCTCGGCGCGCGCAGGTGCG
>Ga0209156_10002471_pt1 | contig 14451 bp, 12 predicted proteins | sample GraSoiAngelo_124_FD_185881 | JGI IMG/M metagenome (GOLD analysis project Ga0209156, IMG submission 185881) | Grasslands soil microbial communities from the Angelo Coastal Reserve, California, USA - 14_0927_05_20cm (SPAdes) (version 2) | ecosystem: Environmental > Terrestrial > Soil > Grasslands...
TAGGTTTGCGCTTCTGCGATCCCGCAGAAGAGAAGAAGTATCAAGACTTTCATCAAAGCTGGAGATCCCGCACCTGCTTCGCCCGCTGCGTGCACGCCGCCATCAGGAACGCGAGATCGGTTCCGGTGGAGACGTAGCGCGCGCCCATCTTCACGTACTGCGCCATCAGGTCGGGCCGCGAGCCCAGGCCGCCGACGCCGACGTGCTTGCCGCGCTTGCTGCACGCGGCGATGGTGCGCTCATAGGCGTCGCGCACCCTGGGATGGTCGTACTGCCCGGGAATGCCGAGGTCCACCATCAGGTCGTTCGTCCCGATCAGCACCAGGTCTACGCCGTCGACCGCGACGATCTCGTCCATCGCCTCGAGCGCCGCCTTCGACTCGAACTGCACGCTCACCAGCGTCGCGTCGTTGAGCGCGGGCAGGGTCTCCGTCGCCGGAAAAGCGCGGAACTGCAGCTGCGGCAGCCCGGCCGACAGCCCGCGCTCGCCTAGCGGCGGATACTTCGCCGCCGCTACCACCGCGCGCGCCTCCCCGGCCGAGCGCACCCCCGGCGCTATTACCCCAAGCGCCCCGCCGTCGAGCACGCGCGAGATGTACTCCGGCGTATTCGCCGGCACGCGCACGAACGCAGGGATCCCCGCCTCGAGCGCCATGACGCAGATCTGGCTGGTCGTCTCCATGGAGAAGCTCGAGTGCTCCAGGTCGATGTAGAGCGAGTCGAACCCCGCGCTCTTGGCGATGCGCACGATCTCGATGCTCGACACCAGCCGCGCGGTCATCGACGACACCAGCTCGCCGCGCGCGAGCTTCTCCTTGACTGGATTGCGGACGATGTCGCGGACCTGGACCGGCATGCCGATCCTCCCTAGCCGAGAAAGCCGGTCTTGCGCTTGACCGCGGCGGCCTGCGGCGAGGCGAGAAACCCGAGCAGAGCCTGCGCGCTCTCCGGCTCCCTGGCGGCGACCGGGATGCCGCCTGAGAACACCGTGATCGCCTGGATCTCGCGCGGCAGCGGGCCGACCAGGTCGATGCCGGCGACCGCGAGCAGCTCAGGCACCTGCTGAAAACCGATCTCGAACTCGCCGCGCGCGATCAGCTCGCCGACGAATACGCCCGGCGGCGTCTGGGTGAGCTTCGGCTTGAGCTCCCCGGCGATCCCCAGGCGCTCGAACAGCCCCGACAGATAGACGCCGCTCGGTCCGCTGGAATAGCCGATCGATTTCGCCGCGCGCAGCGCGCGCTTGAGCGCCTCGACCGAGCCGATGTCGGGCCTGGGCGCGCCCGAGCGCACGGCCACGCCGACGCCCGATTTCGCGAGGTCGACGCGGCTGCCGGGCACGATCCTGCCGAGCTGCGTCAGCTCGTCGATGAGCGCCGCCGAGGCGATGAGCGCATCGGCGGGCTCGCCCGCCTGCACGCGCTTCCGAATGTCCACCATTCCGGCCCACTCGGTCGCGACCTGGCAGCCGCTCGATTTTTCGAACTGCGGCACCAGCTCCAGGTAGGCCGCCTTGATCGCCAGGGAAGAGATGACCTTCAGCATCCGGCCGGCGAGGCTCACCGGGAATTGACCCGCGGCATGACTTGCGTCGCCATCAGCTCCATGGAGCGGCGCGCCAGCGCCGGATCGACCCAGTCCATGCCCGCATAGACGATCTCGCCGAACTCGCCAGCCTGCTCGCGCAGGGCGAGGATGCCGTCGACAACCTTGCCCACGCTGCCGGCGATCACCAGCTCATCGACCAGGCGTTCGAGCGTGACCGCGCTGTCGTCCTCCTGCTCGTGGCGCTTGAAGATCACGTGGCGCTTGGCGCGCATCATGTTTCCGCGCAGCTTATCCCAGTAATAGCGGTAAGGGCTATTCGCATCGCGCCGCGCGTAGGCCTCGGCCAGCTTGTCGTCGTCGGCGACGAAGATGGTGCGGGCGATGCGCCAGTCCGCCGGGTCCGCCTTCGCGCCGGCCCTGGCCTTGCCTTCGGCGTAGTTCTTCCAATGCGACGGCAGCCAGTGCGGCAGCAGGAAATTCGCCGACATCGGATGGAAGTCGCGCTCGCCCATGGCGATCGCCCCCTTCGAATGCGGCGCCACCACCGTGCCGACGATTTCCGGCCGCGGCTTCTGGTAGGGCTTGTACATCCGGCCGCGCCCGACCGCCGGCACCTGCGTCTTCGCGGTGGAGACCTTGAAGCGGTTGCCCGGAAAGTCGATGTCATACGGCGCGTCGCGCGCCCAGATGGCGAGGATCACGTCGATCGCCTCGGAGAAAAGCCTGCTCCTCTCCTCCATCGCAAGGCTCATGCCGAGCGCCTCGGCGTCCGAGGCGAGCGTCCCGGGACTGATGCCGAAGATGAAGCGGCCCTTGGCAAGGTGGTCGAACATCGCGGCGTGCGCCGCGATCAGCGCCGGATGGCTGTGCGAGAGGTTGGAGGTGCCGGTGCCAAGCCTGATGGCCTTCGTCTCGCCGATGAGCGTGGCGAGGAAAATGAAGCTGTTGGTGATGTTCTCCTCGGGATCGGTGAGGTGCTCGCCGACGAAGGCGTCATGGAAGCCGAGCTTGTCGGCGAGGATCACCGCCTCGCGGTCCTCCTGCAGCGTGACCGCCGGGTCGCGGTGCAAGGGGTGCAGCGGCATCGTGAAGTAGCCGAGCCTCATTGCGCCGGCAGCTCACGCGCGGTCGATCCAGCCGTAGCGCCGGTTGCTCGGGTGCCCGCCTGCCGCGAGGTAGTCCTCCCGCAGCTTCGAGAGCTTGTCGCCGCGGTCGCTTCCCGGCGTGGAGTGTCCGGGATAGTTCAGAGTCGCCTTGAGGCGGTCCGGGATGCGCGCCTCGTAATCCCTCGGCACCGGCTGGTACGCGGCAACGCTGGCCGGCAGCTTGTAGAGCCGCGCCGAGTTGAGGCCGAAGATCTTGCGCTTGTCCTGCGCGCTGAGCTGCGGATAGCCGTACTTTTTCGCCATCTCCTGCGGGATCTGGAAGCGCCAGAAGGCCTCGATCTGCCACTGCGGCGCGCCGTACCAGAGCGAGTCCGAGCCGAACACGATGCGCTCCGGCCCCAGGTATTTCATGAGCTGCCCCAGCATGTGCGCGCACACGCTCGGGAACGTCACCACGCACGAGGCGAAGGTGGTGCCGATCTCGGCGTACACGTTCTTCAGGGGCGCCGAGGCCTGCGCGAACTCGGTCAGCCAGCGCAGGTCCGGCACGCCGTTGCGCAGCTTCCCGGCGCGGATCGCCTGCAGCGCTTCGGCATCGAAGAAGCGCGGGCCGAAGCAGGCGTGGTAGATGATGAAGTTGAACTCCGGCCAGTCGCGCGACACCTTCGGCAGGTCGCTCGGGCTGCCCTGCTCCGGCGTGTCCGGCGCGGCAGGCGCGAGGCCCTTGTGGATGCAGATATTGAAGAAGCCCGGATGGGCCGCGAGCTCCTTCTGGTTGTTGCGGATCAGCTCGAAGGTCGGGTACGCGACCTGCTCGTCGTCGAGCCGCCATTGCTTCAGCTCGCTCTGCGGATCGTCGTCGAGCTTCGCGGTGTAGGCGATGTTGTAGCCCTTCCACGAGTCGGGATGGAACTGGTCGATCTGCTGCTGCATGAAGCCGAGGTTCTGCCTGCCCGGGAAGATCTGCCCGTGCGCGAGCAGCCGGGTGGAGCCGGCGATGCCGTTGACCCAGTCCCGCACCGCCGCGGTCTGGTAGCCGGTGAGGTTCATCGCGCTGAGCGACTCGTCGACGCTGCGCGGGATGCGCGGCTTGGCGCCGCCCGGCGGCTCGAACAGCCCGAGCGGCGCATTGCTCAGGATCGCGACCGCCACCTGGCTGTCGAGATAGACGTCCTTGATGAACTTCACGAGATGGAAGTTCGCGCCGGTGATCGGCGTCTGGCCGAGCGACGGGTTCCACGCGCTCCAGGGACGCCCCAGCTCATCGGGCAGGCCCTCGGCGTTGAACGGGTTCTTGTCGAAGCCGGCGGCGGCAGCCGCGGCGCCGGCGCCTTGCGACATCGCGCGCAGCGCCAGCGGGCCGCTGAACGACTCGCGGATCATGTGCAGCTGGTCGTCGAACACGAACAGATCGCGCGGCACGGCGCCCTGGGCGTGCGCCGATCCCATCAGCTCGAGGGGATTCACATCGAAGAAGCGGCCGAACACTTCGTTCATGGCGATGAAAGCCGCCGCCATCCCGCCCGACGAGGCGAGAAACCGCCTGCGGCTAATGCCGAGCCGCCTGCTCGCCTGCCCGGCCATCTCGGCGATGCGCAGCTCGACCTGGCGCTGCTGCAGGGTCTGCGGGAGCGGAAAGTATTCGCCGTTCGACACTACCTGGGTAGGGACCGGCGAGCCGAGCTCGTCGGCCTGGTCGGCGCGCGTCAAGCCGGCAAGCTGGCGCTCGGACAGCCAGGAGTCTTCTTCGCGTGAACCGGGCAGGCGTTTCGGCATGGAACCCTCCTCGCGGGAAGGAGGGATTCTACGCCGCGTGTCCCTAAGAGCGCTTGACGCTGCGCGGCCAGGCGCGCATTGCCGCTTCCGCCGTCGCTCGCAGCCTCTTGGGCGTCGCGCCGTCGCGCGCCTGCATCACCATGCCCTGGAACACGGTCGAGTAGAACTCGGCCAGCGCGGCGGTGTCGGTGCCGTGCGGCAGCTCGCCCGCGGCGGCGCCCCGGTCGATGCGCGCCTTGAGGGTCGCCTTCATCGCCGCGCGGCGCTGCGCGAGGTCCGACTGCACATGCGCCGAGGCATCCGAGCAATTCGTGTCAGACATCACCAGCAGGCAGCCGCGCGGATGGCTCGAGCAGGCGAGCTCGCGAGCGGCATCCTGCAGCACCCGGTGGACGGCCTCCTTCGCCGTCGGCGCCTCGTCGAACACCTTGGTCACGCTCCGGCGCCGCTGCTGCTGGTAGCGCTCGACCGCCTCGAGGAACAGCTTCTCCTTGTCGCCGAAAGCGGCGTAGAGGCTGGGCGGGTTGATGCCCATCGCGGCGGTGAGGTCGCTCATCGACGTCGCCTCGTAGCCGTGGCGCCAGAAAACATCGATGGCCCGCTCGAGCGCGGCTTCGCGATCGAACTCGCGCGGACGCCCGCGCGGCTTCACCGGCTTGCCGTTGGCGCGCTTCATGGCGTCCGAATATTACATCTGTAGCGATTGTTAAGCAAAGCCATTACTGTAGCGCTCGATATAGATATAGGAGCATGACCGATGAATTTCGTTCCCTTGCGCAGGCGCGTCGTGGTGGCCGCGACGCTCGCCGCCCTCGCCGGCCTGTCGGCCGGAGCGCTGTACCTGCGGCCTTCCAGCGCCGAGACCAAGCCGTCGGCGACCGAGCCGCGGCCGACTCCCGTGCCGGTCGCCACCGTCGTGCAGAGCGACGTGGCGATGTGGGACGAGTTCTCCGGGCGCCTGGAGGCGGTCGAGCGCGTCGACATCCGCTCGCGCGTCGCGGGCGCCGTGCAGTCGGTGCACTTCGTCGAGGGCGCGCTGGTCAAGCGCGACGACCTGCTCGTGACGATCGACCCGGCTCCCTACGCCGCGGAAGTCGAGCGCGCGCAGGCGCAGGTGGTCGCGGCGCAGGCGCGCGTCACGTACACGAAAAGCGAGCACGAGCGCGCGCAGCGGCTGTGGAACGAAAGCGCCATCGCGCAGCGCGAGCTCGACGAGCGCGTCAATGCGCGGCAGGAAGCCGACGCCAACCTGCGCGCCGCCGAGGCCGCGCTGCTGTCGGCCCGCCTGAACCTCGGCTATACCCAGGTGCGCGCGCCGGTGTCCGGGCGCGTCGGCAAGCTAGAGATCACCGTCGGCAACCTGGTCGCCGCCGGGCCGGGCGCGCCGGTGCTGACCACCCTGGTCTCGGTCAACCCGATCTACGCGAGCTTCGACGCCGATGAGCAGGTGGTCCTGCGCGCGCTGAAGGACCTGCCGCAGGGAATACCGGTAGAGATGGAGACCGCCGGCGGCACGACGACCCGCGGCCGCCTGCAGCTCATCGACAACCAGGTGAATGCAAGGAGCGGCACGGTGCGCGTGCGCGCAGTGTTCGATAACAAGGACGGCAGCCTGATCCCCGGCCAGTTCGCCAAGCTGCGCATGGGGCAGGCGAAGACCGAGCCCGCGCTGCTCGTGAGCGAGCGCGCGGTCGGCACCGACCAGAGCAAGAAATTCGTGATGGTGGTCGGCGAGGACAACAAGGCCGCCTACCGCGAAGTGACGCTCGGCGGCACGGTGGAAGGCCAGCGCATCGTCACCGCGGGCCTCGCGCCGGGCGAGCGTATCGTCGTCAACGGCCTGCAGCGCATCCGGCCCGGCTCGCTGGTCGAGCCGCAACCCGTGGCGGCGCCATGAACCTGTCGCGGTTTTTCATCGATCGCCCGATCTTCGCCGGCGTGCTGTCGCTGCTGATCCTGCTCGCCGGCCTGATCGCCCTGCGCAGCCTGCCGATCGCGGAGTACCCGGAGGTGGTGCCGCCCTCGATCGTGGTGCGCGCCAACTACCCCGGCGCGAACCCGAAGGTGATCGCCGAGACGGTGGCCACGCCGCTCGAGGAGGCGATCAACGGCGTCGAAGGCATGCTGTACATGAGCAGCCAGGGAACCACCGACGGGCTGATGACGCTCACGGTGACCTTCAAGCTCGGCACCGACCCAGACAAGGCGCAGCAGCAGGTGCAGAACCGCGTCGCGCAGGCCGAGCCGCGGCTGCCCGACGAGGTGCGCAGGCTTGGCATTACCACCGTGAAAGGCGCGACCGACCTGACGATGGTGGTGCACCTCGTGTCGCCCAACGAGCGTTACGACATGACCTACCTGCGCAACTACGCGGTGCTCAACGTGAAGGACCGCCTGGCGCGCATCGAGGGCGTCGGCCAGGTGCTGCTGTTCGGCTCGGGCGACTATTCGATGCGCGTGTGGCTGGATCCGCGCAAGGTCGCCGAGCGCGGGCTGTCGGCCAATGACGTGGTGCGCGCCATCCGCGAGCAGAACGTGCAGGCGGCCGCTGGAGTGGTAGGCGCATCTCCCAGCCTCGCCAAGGTCGACCTGCAGCTGTCGATCAACGCGCAGGGCCGGCTGCAAAGCGAGGAGGAGTTCGCCGACATCATCGTCAAGACCGAGGCCAGCGGCGCGGTGACGCGCCTGCGCGACGTCGCGCGGCTCGAGCTGGGCGCCTCGGACTACGCGCTGCGCTCGCTGCTCGACAACAAGCCGGCGGTGGCGATCCCGATCTTCGCCGCCCCCAACTCGAACGCCATCCAGATTTCCGACAACGTGCGCGCCACGATGGCCGAGATCAAGAAGACCATGCCGGAGGGCGTCGATTACAGCATCGTCTATGACCCGACGCAGTTCGTGCGCGCCTCGATCAAGGCGGTGGTCCACACGCTGCTCGAAGCCCTGGCGCTGGTGGTGCTGGTGGTGATCCTGTTCCTGCAGACCTGGCGCGCCTCGGTGATCCCGCTGGCCGCGGTGCCGGTGTCGATCATCGGCACGTTCGCCGTGCTGTGGCTGTTCGGCTTCTCGATCAACGCCCTCAGCCTCTTCGGCCTGGTGCTGGCGATCGGCATCGTGGTCGACGACGCGATCGTGGTGGTCGAGAACGTCGAGCGCAACATCGCGGGGGGCCTCTCCCCGCGCGATGCCACCTACCGCGCGATGCGCGAAGTCTCCGGCCCGATCATCGCCATCGCCCTGACCCTGGTGGCGGTGTTCGTGCCGCTCGCCTTCATCAGCGGCCTCTCCGGCCAGTTCTACAAGCAGTTCGCCCTGACGATCGCCATCTCCACGGTCATCTCCGCGGTCAATTCGCTCACTCTCTCGCCGGCGCTGGCGGCGCTTCTTCTGAAAGCGCATTCCGGGAAGAAAAATGCCTTCTTCCGCGCCTTCAACCGCTACTTCGGCGCATCCGCGCAGGCGTACGGCCGCGGCGTCACCGGCGTCCTGTCGCGCAAGGCCTTGATGATGGGCGTGTACCTGGTGCTGGTCGCCGCCGCGGGGGTTCTCTTCAAGGCGGTGCCGAGCGGCTTCGTGCCGAGCCAGGACAAGCAGTACCTGATCGGCTTCGCGCAGCTGCCCGACGGCGCCACGCTCGATCGCACCGAGGACGTAGTACGGCGCATGGGCGAGATCATGCTGAAGCACCCGGGGGTCGAGCACGCGGTGTCCTTCCCGGGCCTGTCGATCAACGGCTTCACCAACAGCTCGAACTCCGGCATCGCGTTCGCCGCGCTCAAGTCGTTCGATGAGCGCAAGAGCCCGAGCATGAGCGGCGGCGCCATCGCCGGGCAGCTCAACCGCGAGTTCGCCGCCATTCCCGACGCCTTCATCGCGCTCTTCCCGCCGCCGCCGGTGCAGGGCCTGGGCACGACCGGCGGCTTCAAGCTGCAGATCGAGGACCGCGCGTCGCTCGGCTACGAAGCCCTAGACGCCGCGACCAAGGGCTTCCTCGCCAAGGCCTACCAGACCCCCGAGCTGGCCGGCCTGTTCTCCAGCTTCCAGGTCAACGTGCCGCAGCTCTACGCCGACGTCGATCGCACCCGGGCGCGCCAGCTCGGCGTGCCGGTGACCGAGGTGTTCGACACGATGCAGATCTACCTCGGCAGCCTGTACGTCAACGACTTCAACCGCTTCGGGCGTACCTACTCGGTGCGGGTGCAGGCGGATGCGCCCTTCCGCGCCCGCGCCGAGGACGTCGGCCTGCTCAAGGTGCGCTCCAACTCGGGCGAGATGGTGCCGCTGTCGGCGCTGCTGAAGGTCAAGCCGAGCGCAGGGCCGGAGCGCGCGATGCGCTACAACGGCTTCCTCGCGGCCGACATCAACGGCCGCGCCGCGCCCGGCTATTCGTCGGGACAGGCGCAGGACGCCGTCGAGCGCATCGCGGCGCAGACCCTGCCGCCGGGCATCAGCTTCGAATGGACCGAGCTCACCTACCAGGAGATCCTCGCCGGCAACTCGGCGCTGTGGGTGTTCCCGCTTTCGGTGCTGCTCGTGTTCTTGGTGCTCGCCGCGCTCTACGAGAGCCTGGTGCTCCCGCTCTCGATCATCATGATCGTGCCGATGGGACTGCTCGCCGCGATGACCGGGGTGTGGCTCGGCCACGGCGACAACAACATCTTCACCCAGATCGGCCTGATGGTGCTGGTCGGGCTGTCGGCGAAGAACGCGATCCTGATCGTCGAGTTCGCGCGCGAGCTGGAATTCGCCGGCCGCACGCCGCTGCAGGCGGCCATCCAGGCGGCCGGGCTGCGCCTGCGCCCGATCCTGATGACCTCGCTCGCCTTCGTGATGGGAGTGCTGCCGCTCGCCTACGCGACAGGCGCGGGCTCGGAGATGCGCCGCGCGATGGGCGCCGCGGTGTTCTCGGGGATGATCGGCGTCACCGCCTTCGGGCTGTTCCTCACGCCGGTGTTCTATGTCCTTCTTCGTCGCCTCACCGGCAACCGGCCGCTCAAGCTGCACGGCGAGATTCCCCATGGCGAAGCCTTCGCCGGCTCGAGCGCCATGGCCGGTGGAAAACTGAAAGAGATCGAATGAAATTCATCGCGCCGTCTCTGATCACCCTGCTTCTCGCCGGTTGCGCAGCCTCGCTGCCGGCCATCGATCCCGCCGCTCTTCCCGCGGCCCCGCAGAGCTTCAAGGAAGGCGACGGCAGATGGACCCTTGCCGCGCCCGCCGAAGCCCAGCCGCGCGGCGAATGGTGGCGGTCCTTCTCCGACCCGGTGCTCGACGAGCTGGTCGAGCGCGCCAACCGCAGCAACAGCAGCATCCAGGTCGCGGCGGCGCGGCTCAGGCAGGCGCGAGCGTTCGTGCAGGCGACGCAAGCCGATCGCGCGCCGCAAGTGAGCGCCGACGCGGGCGCTGCCCGGGTGGGCGGCATCGTCAACGGCGTTCCCGGACCGGCGCGCAGCCTGTACAGCACCGGAGTCAACCTCTCCTACGAGGTGGATCTGTTCGGCCGGCTGGCGCAGGCGACCGACGCTGCCGTGCTCGATGCGCAGGCGCGCGAGGCCTTGCTGCAGAGCGCGCGGCTTCTCGTGCAGGCCGAGGTGGCGCAGACCTACCTCGAGCTGCGCGCGCTCGACGCGGAGCGAGCGCTGGTGCGCAGCACGGTGGGCGCGTACCGCGACACGCTCTCGCTCACGGAGCGCCGCTTCCGGGCGGGCGATGTCGCCGAGCTCGATGTTGCGCGCGCGCGCACCGAGGTCGCCGCCACCGAGTCGGACGCCCTGGCGCTCGACCGCCGCCGCGCCGAGCTCGAGCATGCGCTCGCGGTGCTGATCGGCGAGGTGTCGTCGAGCTTCACGCTCGGCGTGGCCGATTGGAGCACCGCGCTGCCCGTGATCCCCGCCGGAGTGCCGAGCACGGTGCTCAGCCGCAGGCCCGACGTGTCCGCGGCGCAAAGCTCGCTGCTCGCCGCGCAGACGCGCGTCGGCGTCGCCAAGGCGGCGTGGTTCCCGAGCGTGACGCTGACCGCCACCGGCGGCTATGCCTCGCCCGAGCTGGGCGACCTTTTCAAATGGTCGGCGCGCGCCTGGGGCATCGGCGCGCTCGCCTCGCTGCCGCTGTTCGACGGCGGCCGCCGCGAGGCCGGCATCCAGAACGCAGGCGGCGAGTTCGAAGTCGCGCTGGCGCGCTACCGCGAGCAGGTGCTCGTCGCCTTCAGGGACGTCGAGGACCAGCTCTCCTCGCTGCGCCTGCTGGCCGAGCAGTCCGAGGCGCAGGATCGCGCCGTCGCTTCGGCCAGCCGCTCGACCGCGCTCTCCGACGTGCGCTACCGCAACGGCTACGTCAGCCAGCTCGATCTGCTAGACGCGCAGCGCAGCGAGCTGCGCAACCGGCGCCAGGCCCTGCAGGTGCGCTCGGCTCAGTACCAGAGCACGGTGGCGCTCGTCCGGGCGCTGGGCGGCGGCTGGCAATGAACCAGATCGTCGAGCACTACCTCCAGCGATTGCCTCTCGCGCAGGAATACCGCAAAGCGCGCCTGGTCGAGCCCGCGCGCTCAGGCTACCTGTTTCTCGCCGCGGAGGTCGACAGCCATCCGCCCTTTCTCTGGGCGAGCCGCAACAAGCGGCACCTCATCGAAGACTGCGCCGGCTGGTGCGCTCGCATCGCACGAGATCCGGGCGTCCTGGAAGCGGCGGCCTTTCAGGCCATCCTCATCCCACCGTTCGGCGACACGACGTTCCTGCGCCAGCGCCGCAACGAGTTCCATCGGGCGCGCTTCGACCTCGCGCTGCTGATCGAGACCGACTCGGTCGAGCGCGCCGAAGGGCTGCGCAGGAGCCCGCACTTCCGGTCGCTCGAGACCCACGTGCGCGGCGCCGCCGGGCATGTCTATACCGTGACGGCAAGCAATGCGAAGCGCATCGGCGCAGTGGACCACGCGCGCGACGGCGTCTTTCTTTTCAACTACTTCTACGCCGATTCACCGGCGCAGAACCTCGCGGTATGGGAACACACGGCAGGCTGGTTCCAGCAGGAGACGGGGCTCGACAACTCCACCGTGCTCATGCCGGCGAGAGCCGACCTGTCGGAGTACACGCTGATCAACCACTGCCGCTGGGACCGCCTCGGCGACGTCCTGCCTGCGCTCGTCTTCAAGCGGTCTTTCCGCGACTTCGTGCTCGCGCACTTCGACGCCAACGATGCGGGGCCGATGCCGATTCTCTACAGGCTCGCAAAACCGCGCTACAACCGATAGCTCGCGGTAAGCATATAGAGGTTGATGCCGCCGTTCGGCTGCTTGATGCCGGCATTCGAGATGTGCTGCACGGCGAGCCCCACGCTGAGGCGTGGGTCGAGCTGCAGGCCGACGCCGAGATGGGAGCCGAACTCCAGCGAACTCGGCAGGCGGTTGTTGTCGTTGTTGATGGTATGCGACAGCAGGTAGACCCCGAGGCCTGCCTCGACATATCCCTTCGCCGCTGCGCCGAAAGCGCTCTCCGATCGCCACACCGGAGTGATATTCAGATCGAACCGGCGCGTGATGCCGCCAAGGTCGGGAACCCGCCAGATGCTGGCGCCGAGCTGCAGCTGCTGCGGCCACCACCGCGCGCCGTCGTGCGGCGCCAGGGGGCTCCGATACGTCAGCCTGAGGATGTCGGTCTCGTGCGCGTCGAAGGACCGGGCGACCGATACGCCCAATTCCGGCTCTGCGGCGAGGACGCTGCTTGCGCCTGCCAGCAGGATCGCCGCGACCGTTCCGCGCGAAAATGACATGGCAGGACCGAATGTCCCGCACCGCCATCACGAGACGGTATCAGGCCGGTGCCAGCTTGTTACGAATGTAAGCGATACACCGCTCTGCGAGGTTACACTTGTTAACCCTTAACGACGGAGGTTGAAATGAGCACCGCGGAAGTAAAGTCACGGCGCGCAGCCGGGCTGAAAACACCCACCAATCTGGGAGTCGATGCGACGCGAGACATCTCGGGCGCGCTCAATCTTCTTCTGGCGGACCTGTTCGCCCTGTACCTCAAGACCAAGAACTTCCACTGGCACGTCTCGGGTCCGCACTTCCGCGACTATCACCTGCTGCTCGACGAGCAGGCGGACCAGATCTACGCGATCACCGACCCCGTCGCCGAGCGCGTGCGCAAGCTGGGCGGCACGACCCTGCGCTCGATCGGCCAGATCGGCCGCTCGCAGCGCGTCCTCGACAACGACGCTGACTACGTCTCGCCCCTCGACATGCTGGCGGAGCTGCGCGAGGACAACATGCGGCTGGCCGCGCACATGCGCGAGACCCACGTGGTCTGCGACGAGCATGGCGACGTCGCGACCGCGAGCCTGCTCGAAGTCTGGATCGACGAGGCGGAGAGGCGGGTGTGGTTCTTGTTCGAAGCGAGCCGGCGCGCCGATACGCCGGGCCGCTAAGGCGAATGAACGAGCATAGAAAATTCGAGCTGGCGGTGCCGGTCAGCGCCGTCGATCACGCGCTCGGCGCCTCGCACGCGCCGGTGACGGTCGTGGAGTACGGCGACTTCGAGTGCCCCAACTGCAAGCAGGCGGCACCCGCCGTCAAGCTGCTGCTCGAGCGCTTCGCGGGGCGCGTGCGCCTGGTCTACCGGCACTTTCCGCTCGAGGAAGTCCATCCGCATGCCCTGCAGGCCGCGCTCGCCGCGGAAGCGGCGGCCGGGCAGGGAAAGTTCTGGCCGATGCACGACCTGCTGTTCGACAACCAGAGCCATCTCAAGCTGCCGCAGCTGCGCGGCTACGCGCAGCGCCTGGAGCTCGACATGCTGCGCTACGACGCCGAGATGGAGGGCGAGCTCTACCTGCAGCGCGTGCGCGAGCAGGTCGAGGGCGGCGAGCGCAGCGGCGTGCGCGGCACGCCCACGTTCTTCCTTAACGGCACCGTCCAGGACGTTTCGTTCGGCCTGCAGGCGCTGTTCGAAAAGGTCAAGGCCGAGTCGCCAGGCTGACTCAACCGAGGGCCGTCAGCACGCGCTCCGGCAGGAAGGGCGTGTGCCGCACGCGCGCCCCGCTCGCCGCGTAAACCGCGCTCGCAATCACCGGTGCCACGATCGGCGTCGCCATCTGCCCCGCGCCGGTCGGCCGGTTCGGCGTCGACAGCAGCTTCAGGTGCAGCTCCGGGATGTCCTCGAGGCGCGGCACGCCGTAGTCGCGGAGGTTGCGCTCCTGCACCGCGCCGTCCTTGAAGCTGATGCGCTCGGTGAGGCTCAGGCCCAAGCCGTAGATGATCGAGCTCTCGGTCTGCGCGAGGACGTTGTCCGGCTGCACCGCGATGCCGGGATCGAGCGCGAGCCAGAAGTCATGCACGGTGATCTTGCCGCTCTTTCTGTCCACCGAGGCTTCCGCCACCGCGGCCAGCATCGTCCCCGAGTAGTCGATGAAGGAGAAGCCGAGGCCGCGGCCCGGCCGCGCGCGTCGGTACTCGGACATCGCCACCACCTCGCGCACCACCGCCTGGCCGCGCGGCGTGTCCTTCAGAAGCTGCAGCCTGAGGTCCACGCGATCGAGGCCGTGCCTCACCGCGATCTCGTCGAGGAAGGCCTCGGTCGCGAACTTGTTCGGCCCGAAGCCGATGCCGCGCAGCGACGAGGTGCGGATCCCGGTCTGCTGGGGAAGCTGCTCCGAGAGCCGGTTCGGGATGTCGTAGGTGCGCAGCTCCGATCCGGCCATCGCCAGGAAGTCGCGCTCGCCGCCGCCCTTGTAGCGCACCGGGTCCTGGAACGCGGTGATCTCGTCGCAGGCGACGCGGTGCTGCCACGCTACGATGCGCCCGGCGCCATCCAGCCCGGCGCGCAGGTAATGCACCGAGAGCGGGCGGAAGCGGCCGTTCTTCACGTCGTCCTCGCGCGTCCACAGCACTTTCACGGGGCGCTTCACTTCCTTCGAGAGCAGCACGGAATCGACGACGAACTCCTCGTCGCGGTGCCCGCGCCGGCCGAAGCCCCCGCCGAGCAGCATCAGGTTGAGCTTCACTTTCTCGGGCGCGATGCCGAGCGCTTTC
>Ga0209156_10002472_pt1 | contig 14451 bp, 14 predicted proteins | sample GraSoiAngelo_124_FD_185881 | JGI IMG/M metagenome (GOLD analysis project Ga0209156, IMG submission 185881) | Grasslands soil microbial communities from the Angelo Coastal Reserve, California, USA - 14_0927_05_20cm (SPAdes) (version 2) | ecosystem: Environmental > Terrestrial > Soil > Grasslands...
GTCGTGGTCACCTCGCTGAACAACCGCCGCGGACCGCTTCTGGATCCGTGTTACTTGTTAAAGACAAGCACACTTCGTTCTGTTTAGGGGTTGGCGTATCGGAACGTGTCGCAGCCTTTCGGGTCGCCCTGCCGGTAGCCGATCGTGAACCACTTCTGGCGCTGAGCGGCCGACCCATGCGTCCACGTCTCCGGATTGACTTGTCCCTGCGTCTTGAGCTGAATGCGGTCGTCGCCCACAGCCGCCGCGGCGTCCAGCGCCTGCCCGATCTGGTCCGTGGTCAGCGGCTCGAGGAATCCGGTCGCCGCCGCATGATTCGCCCAGACACCGGCGAAACAGTCCGACTGTAGTTCCGTGCGCACCGAGACGCTGGTTGCGCCTTGCTGGCCTGAACCCGACGACAGTTGCCCCTCCAGGTCCTGGATGTGATGCCCATACTCGTGCGCGACGACATAGCCTTCGGCCAATGATCCGCCGCGTGCACCGAACTTCGACTGCAAATCCTGGAAGAACCCGAGGTCGATATAGACGTGCTTGTCCTCCGGGCAATAGAACGGGCCGACCTGCGAGGAGGCAAGCCCGCAGCCGGTCGATACCTGGTCGCTGTAAATCACTGTCTTCGCCGGCTCGTACCGCTGGCCGGCTTGATTGAACTCGCCTGTCCAGAATTTCTGGATGCTGTTGACATAGCCGACGATTCGGCACTCCTCGCGCTGGTTCGCGTCGGCGCCCGTATTGCACTGTTGGAGTGTGCTGCCCTGCGGTTGCTGTCCCGAGTTGGGATCCTGGCCGCCGACGAGGCTGTCCAGATTGCCTCCCAGGAGGAGATACACGACCAGAAGAACCACGGTTCCGAGCCCGCCGCCACCGATCGCAAGGCCCCGGCCGCCGATGCGGCTTCCGCGAACGTCCTCGACCTGGCCCGGGTCAAGGCGGGCGTTGGGATCGAAGGACATGCTACGAACCCGCTCCCGGCATTACGACCACATGATAGTACAGATGTTTAGAAATGCGGGTACGGCATTGTTAACATCGACAAACGCCATGAAACCGTTCAGATTCGCAGCCGGGATCCGTAGCGCCACGACGCGTGCGGAGTTCGCGAACGCCGTCCGCGACATCGAACGGCTCGGGTACTCGGCCCTCATGCTGTCCGACCACCTCGTCGATCAGTTCGCGCCGATCTCTGCGCTGGGCGTGGCGGCCGCCGTCACCTCCACCCTGCGGCTTGGCACATTCGTCTTCAACAACGACCTCCGGCATCCGGTGGTGCTGGCGCAGGAGCTGGCGACCCTCGACCAGTTGAGCGATGGGCGCCTGGAGATCGGCATCGGCGCCGGCTGGAACCGGCCCGAGTACGAGAGCGCCGGTATCCCGTTCGATGCCGGCAGCGTCCGAATCGATCGGCTGGCCGAGTCGATGAGCGTCATGAAGCATCTCTTCTCCGAGGGACCAACCAACTTCGAAGGCCACTTTTATCGAGTGCGAGGCTTCGCGGACCTCCCCCGTCCCATCCAGCGACCACATCCACCCTTCCTCATTGGTGGCGGTAGCCCCAAGCTGCTTCGCTTCGCCGCACGCAATGCCGATATCATCGGGATCGCGCCGCGGGTTCGCCGGGACGGGAAGGCGGACGTGATGGGCTGCACGCTGGCGGGCAGCGAAGCGAAGATTGCCATCATCAGGGAGGCAGCCGGCCCGCGGATCGATCAGGTCGAGATCAACACCTACCCCTCGTTTTCGGCGAAAGTGACGGATCAGACCGGGCCCGCCGCACGCGAAGTGGCCAATCGAATCCACCAGCGCTACGGCGTCGAGCTGTCCGAGCAAGACATCCTCGAGTCGCCGCATGTGTTTATCGGCACCGTCGACAGCCTGATCGAAAAGTTCCGGATGCTCCGCAATCGGCTGGGAATCAGTCACATCTTCGTAGGCGAGGACTATCGCGACTTCGCGCCCGTCGTCCAGATTCTCAGCGGCACCTGAGGTTCCTGGCTGAGGCCCGCCTCAGCGCTCCGCGCGCTCGTAGCGGAGGTAGACGACGCCCGACCCGAACCGCCGCGTTTCCAGCAGCCGCAGATTGATCGGGTTGTCCAGGGCCGGGAAGAATGGTGTGCCGCCTCCCAGCACGACCGGATGAACGATCGGGCGGAACTCATCGACCAGGCCCAGCCGGATGGCAGCCGAGGCGAGTGTCGCGCCGCCCACCGAGAGCTCCTTGCCTGGCTGCGCTTTTAGCCTGGTGATCTCCTCGGCGATGTTGTTCCTCACCAGCCGGCTGTTCCATTCGACGCGGTCAAGCGTCGTGGAGAACACGACCTTCGGTTTGGCCTGCCAGATCCGGGCGAACTCCACTTCGAAGCTGGGCGCCGATGGCTTTGCATCCGCTGTCGGCCAGTAGTCGGCCATGACCTCGTAGAGCCGCCGTCCGTAAAGGAAGGCACCCTCTTCACGCGCCTGTTCGTTGGCGAAGGTGTGCAGCTCCTCATCGACGATCGCCCAGTCGATCTTTCGGTTGGTGGTCTCGACGAATCCGTCGAGGGAGACCATCATCGAGTAAATCAGTCTCCGCATCGTTGTCCTCCGAGCGTAGCCTAGACGTCGTGGCCGCGCCAGAGACCGAGGTCGAAGTCCTGACCTGGTCAGTGTTCGGGGATGCCAGCCAGGAGCTCGCCAGGATGGTCGCGCACAGCGATTACCGGCCGGGGATCATTCTCGGCATCGCTCGCGGTGGCCTGCTTCCCGCCGCGGCGATGGCCTATGCGCTCGACGTAAAGAACGTCTTCATGATGAGCGTCGAGTTCTACACCGGCGTTGACGAGCGGCTGGAGCTTCCGGTCATGCTGCCCCCACTTCTCGATGCCGTCGACATCGCCGGGGCCCGGGTCCTGGTCGTCGACGATGTCGCCGATACCGGCGGGACTCTCAAGCTGGTCAAAGACTTCTGCGCCGAACACGTCGCCGATGTGCGCTGCGCCGTTCTCTATGAGAAGCCTCGCTCGCTTGTCAAGTGTGAGTACGTCTGGAAACGAACCGCGCACTGGGTGAATTTTCCATGGTCGAGTCAAGCACCCGTTGTGACGCATCTTCCGGGACGAGCTCTTAGCCCAACCCCCATTTCCTCGGATCGCTGAGCACGGTGTCGGCCGCGATGCTTTGAAGCATCGCGGCGTCGATCGCCGACAGATCCGCGCGATAGGCGAGCCCCCGCGGACTCTGATGGAAGATCGTGGCATAAAACACACAGGCGGCAAGATAGGTGCCGGCCGTCGTTGGGTGGCTGCCGTCGTCTTGCCAGAGGCCAGGGTGCGGCTGATTCAGCATGGTCGACCAGGCCACCCCGACGGGGGCGACCGCGGCCTGCTCCTCGGCGGCGATCCTAAGATATCCGTCGTCGATCGCCGATTGCATGCTCACGTAGTCGGGAAGCCCGTTTTCCGGCCAGCCGTCGCGGTGCGCCCAGGTCAGGAAGAACACCGGTCGGGAGCCGTGACGGTAGATCGTGTCGGCAAGCCGTCGCGCCGCCGGATACATCTCGTTCTGTCGGAACTGTTCGACCGAGGGAATCTCGCTCTGCTCCTGGAGGACGACCACGTCCCATTTCTTCGACGTGATTGCGGCCGACGCTGCCGCGGACGCTGCGTTGTCGGCAAGCGTCGCGCCCCCTTCCGCCACCATCGCGGTTTCGACCCGATGTCCTCCGGAACGCGCCAGGCCCGCGAACATGGCCGGGAGGTCGTTGACGTACGTGTAGCTGTTGCCGATGAACAGCACGCGGGTACAGCTGGATGCCCCGGTCTGGTCCCCGCAACCCTGCTGGCCCTGGATTACAAGCGCGCTGAGGGCGACGAGGCCAAAGACGGCGGCGATGACGGCGGTCCACTTCAGCTTCGTCATCCACGCATCCCGGCTCATCATGCGGCCCATGGAGGCCAGCGAGGTGGTCGTAACCGCTTTGTGATAGGGCATTCAAACTCGCGGACCTGCGAAGATGGATCGCCCGCGGACTGAAGCTTTTCTCGGCCGGCTCGACGCGGGAGAGCGTCTCGTCGCTGATGGCGCCACCGCGACCACCAGGCCTTCATCGACGCCGGTTCGGACGCGGTCAAATCCCGCCTTCGATCCATCGGACGTAGCGGCCGGCCGAACGGTCCACCGCGGCCGTTCCGTCGCGGCTGATGACCCGGTCCCACCAACCTCCGTAAACGCGGTCGAAGGGATAGGGGCGCACGGTCGCCGCGATCCGCTTGACGGTCGCCGCCGAGAGCGGAATTTCATTGGGATAGCTCCGCATGAAGCTGACGAAGCGACGGTCCGCGACGACGGTCATGGTGTCGCCGGTGAGAAGAGCCCCGCGGCCTTCCGCCCCGCCGGACCAGTGCAGGACGGCGCTTCCCTCGAAATGGCCGCCGCATTGGATCAGCGTGAGGCCGGCCACCGGCGTGAGGGTCTGTCGCCAGTGGCTCACCGCCGGGTCGGGCCGCATCACCCATCGCCGATCTGCCTCAGGAATGAAGATGGGCGCGTGGCCGAAGGCCTGGCTCCATTCGACGCACACGCCATAGAAATGCGGGTGCGACATCGCGATGCCGGCCAACCCACCCCTGTCTTTGACCGCGGCGACGGCCGCGTCGTCGATAAATCCCAGGCAGTCCCACAGGACGTTGCCGGCGGCGGTCCGCACCAGCAGCGCTCGCTGGCCGATGCCAATTGATGGCTCGGCCCCGATCCCCGTCAGTCCGGGTTCCAGCTCGCGGACGTCAGTACGGCGGCCCTCCGCCTGCAGCTCATCGAGCGTCGCCCAACGCTGCCCCTGCGGCGGCACGTATTGACGCTCGTCCTGACAGATCGCACACTGCGCCGGCGGTTCCGCGCTCGAGGCATGTTGCACGCCGCAGGTCCGGCAGATATAGGCGGGCACTCGAGAAATCTACGAGACCGTCGATATCGGGCGATTGCCGTTGCCCGACACGATGTCGAACCCGGCGGGTAGGTCGTCGACGGTGATGAGGTAATCGAACCAGCCCTGCCGGGTCCTCAGCTGGACGAATCGCCTCGCGTCGAGTCGGGACAGCAGAATCATCGGAGTGTTGCGCATCGACGGCTCCTGGCGTAGGGCGCGCCAGCTGGCGATGGCCTGGAGGCGGAGCTCGCCGAGGTCGAGGAAGATGATGTCGGCCGGCTGCCTTTCGACGGCCACGACAGCCTCGTCGACGCTGTCGACGATCGTTACGCGATAGCCGTCCAGTTGGAGCTTGATCCGGTACAGCTCCGCGAGCTCCGGATCGCCGGCGACAAAGAGCACGTCGACCGGCTCCTCGTGCTCCAGCCCATCTGCGGGAACCAACTGAAATACGCTCCTGACAGCCATATGCTCTAGTCCCTTCCTGACCCACAATGTAGCGGCGCATCAGCAAAAGGAACCGCAATCTCCTGGACGGATCCGCAACGTGTAGATTTCCGTGCCGGCCCAACCCGGGTCTAGAGTGAGAACGTGACCGAACCGCGCGACATCGTCGTGATCGGGGGGTCGGCGGGGGCCATCGAGTCACTGGGCAAACTGGTTTCGCTGTTGCCCGCGCAGCTCGATGCCGCGATCTTCGTTGTCATTCATACCTATCCGCTTGGCGACAGCCTGCTACCCGCGATCCTGACGCGCCGTGGATCGCTGACCGCGGCGGCGGCCAGTGACGGCGAGCCCATCGTGTGCGATCGGATTTACGTGGCACCGCCCGATTGCCATCTGATGCTGGACCAGGGCCGGGTCACGCTGAGTAGTGGACCGAAAGAAGAGGGGCACCGCCCGGCGATCGATCCACTGTTTCGCAGCGCGGCGACAGCCTACCGAAGCGAGTGATCGGCGTGATCCTGTCTGGCACGCTAGACGACGGCAGCACCGGATTGCGCTTGATCCGGCGACAGGGTGGCACCGCCATCGTCCAGGAGCCCAAGGAGGCGCTGTTCCCTCAGATGCCCGAGAATGCGATCTGGAGCGCCAAACCTCAGCACGTGGCGCCCGTGGCCGAGATCGCTCGGCTGATCGCCAGCCACGCCGGGAAACCCGGCGACGGCGGTGAGGCGTCGATCGCTACGAGCGATGGCACCAGTCGCAACGGAGGAGAGGTCGCAGTTGGCGCCGGCGATGCGCCCGGGACGCCGACGGGTATCGCCTGCCCTGAATGCCACGGCGTGCTCTGGGCCGCTACCGACGATGCCGCGCCGGACTTTCGCTGCCGGGTGGGTCACGCCTACTCGGACGAGACCCTGCTTGAGTCGCATGCCTCGAGCCTCGAAGCCTCCCTCTGGGCCGGCGTCAGAGCGCTGGAAGAACAGGCATCGCTCGCGGCGCGGCTGGCCACCAAAGCGGAGAAGCGAGGCGATCGGATCAGCGCCCTCCGCTTTCGCGATCGAGCCGGAAGGGCCGGCGAACACGCTGCCAGGATGGAAGGGATATTGCAGGCCAGGCTGGCCAAGTCCGCCTGACTCAGGCGGGGACCGTTTCGACGGCCTCCATCAAGAGGATCACGCTTCGGACGCCTTCCGCGCCGGACATCGCCGAGCACTGGACCCGGCAGGTGAATTGCTTGCCGCGGCGGTTCGTGGCCGAGAGCGTCAGCGACTGGTGGCCGTTGCCACCCGACAGGCAGGACTGGATTGGCCCCGCCAGCTCAGCCAGCGGCAAGCCGATATCAAGGGCGAGCATCGGCTGACCGACCGTTTCCCCCGCGCGGACACCCCACATGTCTTCGGCGCGGCGATTCCAGAGCTGGATGCGCAGGTCCCGGTCGAGCACGGCGACCCCCACATCGAGGTTGGCCATGATTTGTTCCATGAAGCTGTTCAGGCGATCGAGCTGGATGCTTCGTTGTTGCAACTCGGTGTTGATCGCCTGCAATTCGGTGTTGGTTGACTCGAGCTCCTCGTTCATGGTCTCGAGCTCCTCGTTGCTCGATTGGAGCTCTTCATTCGTCGTTTCCAGCTCCTCCACGGTGGATTGCAGTTCCTCGTTCGTCGTCTCCAGCTCTTCGTTGGTCGATTGCAGCTCCTCAGACGCCGTCTCGAGCTCCTGCTTCGATCGTTCCAGCTCCCGGTATAGCCGGTTGGAGTCCGTGACATCCATGAACGTGATGCTGGCTCCCAGCAGCGTGGCGTCGTTATCGAGCAGTGGAACGACCTCGACGTCGAAATACTGGGCCTCGCCATTGGCGCTCCGCCGCTCCACATCGCTGGCTTCCAGGGGCCGGCGCTCCTTATAGGCCTGGTCGATCATGGAGCGGAGCTCCGCCGGCCGATAGGAAACCTCGAGGTCCTGCATGGGGCGGCCGATGTCGGCGGTCACCAGGCCGAACAATGACCGGGCGCGTTGGTTGATCGAAGTCAAATAACCCCCGGCGTCGACGACGAGGTGCGCGAGGGGAAGCGTGTCCGCGACCACCTCGCGAAGTCGACCCTGGCGGGTCAGCTGGTTCCCCATGTCGACGTTGCCGGCCTGGGCCAGCACGAGCAGCCGCTCCCGGAGGCTGGCCTTCGGCACCTTGGTGAAAACGCGGTTTTTCAGTTCGACCGGCGTGAACAGCGCGTCCCTGCTGAGCAACATTTCTGCCTTGCCTAAGAACAGGTACCCGTTCTCGTTCAGCGCGTAATGCAGGCGCGCCAGGATCTTGGACTGCGCCTCGCTTTCGAAATACATCAGGGTGTTGCGGCAGATCAGCAGATCGATCCGCGAGATCGGCGCGTCCTGCACCAGGTCGTGGCGCCCGAAGATGATGGAGCGGCGCAGCTCGCTTCGTAACACGTAGCGATCCCCCTCGCGCTCGAAGTATTTCTCCCGTAGCTCTTCCGGGACTTCCTCGAGGTCCTTTAACTCGGCCCGGCCCTGACGAGCCTGGGTCAGCGCGTCTTCGTCGACGTCGGTCGCGTAAATCTTCGTCCGATCCCGGTATTCGGAGGCGCCCAGCGCCTCGGAGAGCAGCATCGCGACGCTGTATGCCTCCTCGCCCGAGGCGACGCCCGCGCTCCAGACCCGGATCGGCTCGTATTTTTCCTTCCCGGCGATCATCCTGGGCAGGATCTCGTGCTGCAGGTATTCCCATGCCGGCGCATCGCGGAAGTAGCCGGTGACGTTGATCAGGATGGTGTTGAAAAGGGCGGCAAACTCTTCCTGATGAAGCTGCAGGTACTCGAGATAGGCTTTGTAGTCAGCGACCCCCACCTGCGACATTCTCTTGGCGAGCCGGCGGTGCAGGGTGGTGCGCTTGTAGCCACTGAAATCGAAACCCCGATTCTCCAGCAGGTACTGGAGGAGGCGGTCGAAGTCGGGATCCTGCGGATCGTCGGTCATTGGGCCATGCCCTTCATGATCAGGGTGACGAGTGCGGATGGGATCTCGTCAAGCGGCAGGATGAAGTCCGCGTTTCCGGACTTGATGGCCGCGGCCGGCATGCCAGAGAACTCGGCCGAGCGTTCATCCTGGGCGATCACCGTGCCGCCCATCTTCTTGATCGCCCCGATGCCCATCGATCCATCACTGCCCGTTCCGGTGAGGACGACGGCTATGGCCCGATCCTTGTAGCTCGCCGCCACCGACTCGAACAGCAGGTCCGCGCTGGGCCGCACGAAATGGACCAGCTCGGATTGCGTCAGGGACAGCGTCCCGTCGGAATTGACGAGCAGGTGGCGGTCGGGCGGCGCGATGTAGACGGTCCCGGGTACCATCCGGTCGCCTTCGCGGGCCTGCACCACTTCGAGCTCGGTCCGCCGGCGCAGGATGTCGGCCATCAGGCTGCGGTGGCGGGGATCGAGATGCTGGACGACGACCACCGCCGCCGGGAAGTCGGCCGGCAGGTCGGCCACGACCCGGCCGAGGGCCGCGATGCCCCCCGCGGATGCGGCCATGGCAACCACATCGAAGGCCGCGCCCGGAAACGGCCGGGCGATATTCGGCAGATCGAGATCATCCGGTTCCGGAGATCGCCGGGCCTGCTGGACCAACGTTGCCCTCCTCCGGCCCATGCTACAACCCCCCGTCTTTTGCTGCCATTTTTGCGGTGCTCGGGGTTTCATGGGGGTCGATGCAGGAGACGCTGGAGGAGCCGATCCCGCCTGTCCTGCATTCGATGCGCTTCCTGGACGGCGAAGACCCTCTCACCCGTCAGCCCGAGGACGCCCGGCACTGGGTCTTGGTCTATGAGCAGCTGTTTCACCTCAAGTCCGAGCTCCTTGCAAGGACCCGCGCCCGCATCGGAACGATGCTGCCGGCCGCTCAGAAGGAGTTGAAACAGACCGATCTCGCTCTCATGCTGCGGGACAGCGAACGGCTTTACGAGCGCCTGCAGTTCTGGCAGGTTCGCGCCGAGCTGTTGGGTCCGTCGCAACAGGCGTAGTATCGAGCCATGGCCCGAGCTTCCGTTACCATGCCGCCCACCGATGAGCTCTACCTCATCCAGGGCGAAATGCCCGACACCCGCGACGTCGAAGATGCCCGGCAGTGGGTCACGATCTATCGCGAGCTGGCAACCTTTGCCGAGCGCACCCTGAACCGGCTTCGGAATGGGGAAGACAACCATCAGGCCGTGGCTCTGATCAGCCATGACGCGGACGAGCGTTCGATGGAGGCGCATTTCCGCCGGCTGCAGTCGCGTCTCGACTTCTGGGAACACCGCTTATGGGAGCTGGCCGGACTCGATCTCGATGTTCGCCGCCGCGTGCTGAGCTATGCCGGCCGGCACCTGACGCTAACCCGGCGCGAAGCCGAGCTGCTCGCGTTCCTGGCTCGCCGACCCGGTCAGTTCTATTCCGCGACACAGCTGGTCAGCCTCGCCTGGGGCGCACCCGAACTGTCCGCCGAGCAGCTCCGAACCTACGTCGTCCGGCTGCGGCGGCATCTGGCCACGGCCAGGGTGCCCGCGCGGCTGGTCAGCGAGCCGCGCCGCGGATATGGGCTGGTGTTCACCGCATGAGCGCGGTGCAGCCGCAACGGGGCAAGCTGGTTCCGCTTCGGCGGACGCGGCCTTCGGCGGCCGACGAGCGGGCCTCCAAGGCGGCGCGAACGATCCGCACCAAGTTATCCCTGCTCGAGGGCTACGCCGACATCATGGAGGGACTGTCTACGGATCTGAAGGTGCAGATCCTGGGGGTCATGGCTGAGAAGACTCGGGAACTGAGCGCCGCGTTACAGCCCTTCCTGGATCACAGCGCGCAGGGCAGGCCACCGATCTCGGACTATCGGGTGGTGCGGAATCGCACCCGGCAGCTGATCACCGACTACCGCGTCTTGCTCGCGCGTCTGCACCAGACGATGTCGCAAACGGGCGAGCCCGAAACCAAAGAAAACCTGAGCTAGCCACCGCTCGCGCCTGCCAGACTGAACCCTGGCCACTCCAATGGGCGAAGTTGACGGCGTTACCGCCCGCGAGCTCCGAGTGCTCGACGGACCCAACCTGTATTTCACGCGTCCAGCGATCAAGCTGACGCTCGGCGTGGGCCCCTGGCTCGCCCTGGCCGACGAACGTGCCATGCGACTGGCCCTGCGGGCGGGGATTCCGTCGGTGACCAGCGCGGGTGCACCGTTGAGCGATCAGCGCCGCCGCTTGGTCGCCCGCCTCGCGGTCCACCTCATCCGGGAGCTCGCTGACGCGACGCAGACCCACCTGGCCGTCCGTGGCCGGCTCGGGCCGAATCCCGACGAGGTCGTGATCGCCTTTCCCTGGCGCCGGCAGGGGGCGGCGGAAGCGTTTGGCCGGGAACTGGCCCCGCTGCTGGAGCTATGCCTGGATGGGCGCCGTTCGGTCGGCCGCGCGATGCACGAGGCGGCGCGCCGTGTCGCCGCGGTCGAGCCCGGGCCTCCACCACCAGCATTGCGGCCCGCGATTCCAATCATCGCCGTGACGGGAACCAACGGAAAGACCACCACCGTTCGGCTGATCGCGCATCTGGTCCGGACGGCCGGCCGGTCGGTTGGCTACACGACGACCGATGGCGTCTACCGCGACGATGACTTGGTGGAAGCCGGCGATTACTCGGGATTCGGTGGTGCGGGGATGGCGCTGGCGCAGCCAGGGATCGCCGTGGCCGTCCTGGAAACGGCCCGTGGCGGCATCTTGCTGCGCGGGATCGGCACCGATCACAACGACGTCGCCGTCGTCACCAATGTCACGGCCGATCACCTCGACCAGTATGGGATCCGGACGCTTGATCAGCTGGCGGAGGTCAAAGCGACGATCACCAGGATCACCCGGCCGGACGGCTGGGATGTTCTGAACGCCGACGACCCGCGAGTGCTCGCCATGCGGCGGCAGGCGTCGGGACATCCCTGGCTGTTTTCCCTCGATGCCGATCACCCCGCAATCCGCGGCACGCTGGCGGAGGGTGGGCGAGCGATTTCCGTCCTGGATGGCGCGCTGATCATCATGTCGCCTCGCCGTCCCGTCCACCGGCTGCTGCCGGTGGAGGAGGTGCCGGTCACGCTTGCCGGTATTTCCGCCCACAATCTCAGCAACGCGATGGCCGCGGCGGCCGCCGCCCTGGGGGCGGATATTCCCGAGGATGCGGTCATCGAAGGTCTGCGATCGTTTGTGCTGGATCCCGACAGCAATCCCGGCCGCGCCAATGTTTTCGACGTCGACGGCCGCGTGGTCGTCATCGATTACGCACACAACGAAGACGGCATGCGAGGGCTGGTCGAAATCTGCCAGGGTCTGCGACTGCGGGGCGCGCGCGTCTTTCTGAGCTTCGGTGCGGCGGGCGACCGCACCAACGTCATCCTCCATCGCCTCGGGTACACCGCCGCGCGGGGCGCCGACCGGCTGGCGGTGGCGGAGCTCCAGCGATATCTGCGTGGTCGCGATCCGCAGGACCTGGTCCACCGGCTCCAGGCCGGCATCGTCGACGGCGGCAAGCCCCAGGCGCCGGTGTTTCCCAATGAGCTGGCGGCACTCGATTGGATGCTGCACGAGTCCGCTTCGAACGACGTGGTCGCCGTCACCGCGCTGGGGCAGCGGCCGGAGATCTTCAGCTACCTGCGAGACCGCGGCGGCGTTTCCGCCGGTCCCGATCGGATCCGGTCGCTGGTCAGACGGGCGCGCGGATAACGCCGCCCTTAAAGGGACGGGCCCAGCCTATGCCGGGGAGACGGGCATGGCCCGGCGGGCCTCGAGATCGCGCCAGGTATCGGCCGGCTTGTCGACGCACAGCAGCACGACGTCGCCGGGCCTTGCGCGGCTCAGCGCGGCCGCGATGGCCGGCCGCTCATCGATGATGATCTCGGCGCTCTGGACCCGGCTCTGGGGCGACGTCTTGATGCCGTCCATGACGTGCTGCGCGATCTCGCCGCGCCGGCGTCCACGCGGGTTGGCGTCTTCGCGGACGATGAGAACGTCGAAGACCCGCGCCGCCACCCGGCCGAGCTCGCGCATGTCCTCGTCTCGACGGTCGCCGGGTGTGGCGATCACGGCAATCCGCCGGCCCGGCTCCGGCCCGTTGACGCCCGGTGCCGTCAGCCGCTCGACGAAATCACCGGCCATCTCGAGCCCGTGCGGGTTGTGGGCGTAATCGACGATCACCTTCACACCGTGGAGCTCGAACATGTTCAGCCGCCCGGGCGCTTCGTGGAACGATGGATGGAAGCTGCGCAGCCCTTGCCGGATATCGTGCAGGTGCGCCCCCGCGGCGTGCGCCGCTGCGGCGGCCGCCAGCGCGTTCTGCACATTGGCCCGGGCCCGGCCTTCGAAGGTGGCCGGCAGCAGGTGAATCCAGCCGATCTGCGTACTGCGCCGCCCGTCGCGAAGCACCATCATCTCGCCGCCGCCCGCCTGTCGTTGAACGAGGAAGGCTTTGCGTCCCCGCCGCACCCAGCGTTCCACCAGCTCATTGTCATCGCGCATCGAGAACAGAATGACCGAGCCACTGCAATGGGTGCGCATATCGGCGACCAGCTCGTCGTCGGCATTGAGGACGGCGGTACCGTTGCGAGGGACCGCCTCCACGATGACCCGCTTGATCGCCGCCAGCTGCCGTAGCGAGGTGACCTCCTTGAGCCCGATGTGGTCTCCCGTCACATTCAAGACCACCGCAACGTCGTTCACGCTGTAACCGAGCCCTTCGCGGAGGATGCCCCCACGGGCGACTTCGAAAACTGCGAAGTCGACTCGCGGGTTTTGCAACACCATCCGGGCCGAGCGTGGTCCGCTGGCGTCGGCCTGTTTCACGAGTCGCCCGTCGATATAGATGCCATCCGTGGTCGTCATCCCGACCCGGTGGCCGAGACCGCTGACGATGTGCGCGATCATGCGGGCGGTGGTCGTTTTGCCGTTCGAGCCGGTCACGGCGACGATTGGAATCCGGGCGGAGGTGCCCTGCGGGAACAGCATGTCGATCACGGCCTTGGCGACATACTGCGGGTCCCCCTCGGTCGGATGGGTGTGCATCCGGAATCCGGGGGCGGCGTTGACCTCGACGATCGCACCTCCGGTTTCGCGCACCGGCTGGCAGATGTCTGGCGTCAGAAAGTCGATGCCGGCCACGTCGAGCCCGACTACGCGGGCGGCCTCCTCCGCGATCTCCACATTGTCGTGATCGGCCTCCCAGGTCCGGTCGATGGAAATCCCGCCGGTCGACATGTTGCCGGTGGCGGCCAGCTTGACGAAGCTTTCCTTGGGTGGAACCGCACCGAGGTCGAAACCCTGCCGCCTGACCAGTTCCTCGGCGGCGCTGTCGAGCTTGATGCGGGTCAGCACTTTTTCGTGACCGATGCCGCGGCGTGGGTCGCGGTTCGTGATATCGACCAGCTCGCGGACCGTATGCTCCCCATCACCGATCACGTGGGCCGGGACTCGCTGCGCCACCGCGACCATGTGGCCATCGATGACCAGCACCCGGTAGTCGTTGCCCTGGATAAAACTCTCCACAACGACGATGCCACTGCGGGTCTGCTGGATCGCTCGCTCAAAGCCGCGCCGAACATCCGCCTCGCTGCGCAGGTCGAGGCTCACGCCGCGGCCATGGTTGCCGTCGAGCGGTTTGGTCACCACCGGGTAGCCGATGCGGGCGGCGACGGTGGCCGCCTCGTCGGCGGAGCGGACCATGTCGCTTCTCGGCACCGGAAGGCCGGCAGCCGCCAGTAGCGTGGTCGTCAGCTTCTTGTCGCCCGCGATGTCCACGCCCAGGGCCGAGGTGCGCGATGTCATCGTGGCACGGATCCGCTGCTGATACTTCCCCTGGCCCAGCTGCACAAAGGATTGGTCGTTGAGCCGGATGTAGGGGATGTCGCGGCGAGCGGCTTCGTCGAGGATCGCCTGCGTCGACGGTCCGAAGGCCGCCCGGTCGGCGAGCAGCACGAGGCTCTCCAATTCGGCGACGAAATCGAACGTCGGGTTGGCCTGCACGAGGTGGTTGAGGAGGCGAACCGCGAGCCTGCCGCCCGCCAGGCCCACCTGCTCCTCGCTGTACCCGTAG
>Ga0209156_10002473_pt1 | contig 14448 bp, 10 predicted proteins | sample GraSoiAngelo_124_FD_185881 | JGI IMG/M metagenome (GOLD analysis project Ga0209156, IMG submission 185881) | Grasslands soil microbial communities from the Angelo Coastal Reserve, California, USA - 14_0927_05_20cm (SPAdes) (version 2) | ecosystem: Environmental > Terrestrial > Soil > Grasslands...
GAGACTGTCAAGAACGATGCGAAGCGACGCCAGAGAAGGTCGCAGAGCCGCAATCTCAGACCCGCGCGGTCCGAGAGGTGTCCGCCTCGTTGGCACACCTCGAGACGTGACACCTCCCGATCGTCGAGCGGTCCGTTAGTGGCAGATGTTGCCGCCGCTGTAATCACAGCCATGCTGCGGCCCCGTCGCATCGGCACACGCTGAAAGGCCGAACGCAAACGAGAGAACCACAAACGCAACGAGCATGCGAATGGTGCGCGACATAAGACCTCCGCAAGATTTTGGGTAACGGGAGTACGACTGCTGCGATGCTAAGCTGGCTCTGTGCGGAGGGCGTGTTTAGGGCGTTTTCGCGGCAGTGGGGGGTGTTTTTGCGACAGTCATGCTCGTTCTAGCGGCCGTCCCCGAGGTCCAGCTCCATAAGCTGCGCCGTGCCGCGGGCCTGCGGTTCGCCCTGGCGCACGCCCGCAGCTGGGATGACGCCCTGACGACAATCCGCACCCGGCCCGTGGAGCTCGCCGTGGTCGACCCGCTGCTCGCCGGCGGCGCCAGTGCCACCGAGATCTCGCGGCTGCGCGTGCTGTTCCCGTCGCTGCCGCTCGCCCTGTACACGACGCTCTCGCCCGCCATCGCCGCCGTGCTGCTCGCGCTGGGCCAGAGCGGCATCCACCATGTGGTGTTCGCGCGCTACGACGACCACCCCGCCCGGCTGCGCGAGGTGCTGGTCGCCGAAGAAGGGCGCTCCACGTCGCACCGGCTGCGTGAGCAGCTGGCCTGGATGCTCGCCCCGTTGCCGAGCGAGCTGCGCTGGGCGCTGGAAGAAGTGCTGCGCTCGCCGGCCGAGCTGCAGACGGTGCAGCAGGTGGCCGCACGCGCGCGCGTCGACCGGCGCACCTTCGAGCGCTGGTTCCTGCGGCTCGGGCTGCGGTCGCCGCGCCACTTCCTCGCCGCCGCCCGCGTGCTGCACGCGCATCGGCTGCTCCAGGATCCGGGGTTCACCGTGGACGACGTGGCGCAACGGCTCGGCTACGCCCAGACCAAGACGCTGCAGCTGCACGCCCGCGCCTACCTCGGGCTCACGCTGGGCGAGATGCGCGACGCGCTCGATGCCGCCGAGGCGTTGCAGCGCGTGGCGCACGGCTTCGCGCCACAGCGCGCCCGGGCATCGGCGTCCTGACCTTTCCCGTTTGGCCCATACGGGTGCTGGGCGGGAAGCTGGACAGCTATCTGCGGTGGAAGCTCGAGGTCGCGCGGGTGCGCGATGACGGCGGAGAGGGATCCGGCTGGATCAGGGCGTTCCAGTAGTCGAGAAGAACTCCCCCATGGCGGGCGCGGTCGCGGCGGCGTTGGGCAGCGTCTTCAGACCGAGCGCCTCGCCGGTGAGCCGCAGCAGGCTCTGGTGCTGGTACACGCCCACGCCCTCGTAGCCGCGCTTCGCCTTGGAGCTGACGATCACGCAGGCGACGTGCCCGCCGCCGTCGGTGGCATCGCCGCTTCCCGCCTCGTCGAACACGATCACCAGCAACCCGTCCCGCTGAAACGTCGCGTTTTTCACGAGCGGATCGATGTTCGTCTGGAGCCACTGATCGGCGGTCGAGAGCGAGCAGTCGTGCGCGTCGTTGCACAGGTTCGGGGCGACGAATGAATAGGCGGGGAGCTGACCAGCCGCCAAATCAGTCGCGAACTGGGTGAAGGGGACGAGGTTGTTGCGCTGGGTGGCGGAGTTCACCACGTCGGACAAGAGCGCGATCACGTTGTGCTTGCGGGCGTAGTTGCCCACGTCGCCCCCGGTGTAGCCCACCGACGGCAGGTCCTCGGCGTAGGACTTCCACGTCTTGCGGGCGGCGATGAGCCGGCGGATGATGTTGTCGTCGCTCACCACGCCGGAGTAGTTGTCGTCGTTCGTGATGATCTTCCCGACCGTCATCATGAAGTAGTTGCCGATGGACGGATGCGTGACGGCGTAGTACTTGGTCACGAGCGCGTACTGCTGCGCCAGGCCGTTCAGGTAGGGCATGGACGAGCTGCCGATCACGGAAGAATAGTCCGTGTTCTCCTCCACCACGACGATGACGTGCCCCATCAGCGGCACCGGCCCCCCGCCTCCCGAAATGGGCGCGACGGACTCGGTGCCCTTGCACGCCAGCATCAGCAACAGCAGCGTCCAGACTCGCGGTCTCATGCGTCGGTCTCCGCTACAGCAGCGCGCGTCGAGCGAGCTCGACGGCGGCGATCACCTTGTCGCGCCAGGAGGGCTCCTGGCGGCGGAAGATGCCGCTCGCCACCTCGACCAGGGTGCCGGCACAGTGGAGCGAGAATCGTGCCCGCCAGGCGGCCGGCACGTGGGCGAAATACTCCTCCACGAACGCCGTGGCCGCGGCCCGGATGCGGCCAGCCGGAACCGTATCCAAGCCTACGCCGCCTGTCAGATAGGCCCAGAGATGGGCCGGATCGCGCACCGGGTCGCCCAGCGCCACGGAATCGAGGTCGATGAAAATCACCCGCTCGCCGTCCCTCTCCAGGAACACGTGGTCGGCCTTCAGGTCCCCGTGTACTGGCGCCGCCGCCACATCGGGCAGCCCGCGCTCGACGGCCGCGGTCACCGCCCCGACGACGGGCCGTAGCTCCGGACAGGCCCAGCTCACGAGCCTGGCGGCGTGGCGCACGTCGGCCAGCTGGTCGGCGCGGGTGTGGGCGCGGCTGATCCCGACCGCTTCGGCATCCTGCTGGTTGAACGCGGCCACGGCCCGGGCGACCGGGCGCACAGTAGTCGCCGGGTCGTGGCCCCCCAGCAGCAGGTGCAGCAGCGGCGTCCCGGGCGCCTGCGCGATCGCGAGCGTGCGCAGCGCCCCGAGGTAGGCGAGCGGCGCCACCACATCGTACTGCCGTCCGGCGGCCGGTTGCGACAGCCGCTGCAACAGCCGCCAGGTCGCTTCGCCGCGGTCGTCGCGGTACACCTTGAGGTAGCAGCACCGCGTGGCCCGCTGCGCTTTGGCGCGGTGCCGGGCCTCGACCGTGTAGCGCAGCGCCGCGCCCAGCTCGGTGCGGTAGCGCACTGGCTCGATGACGCGCCGCTCCGGCTCCCAGCCGTCGGCGAACAGGTGCGGCTCCACCGCCGTCGTGAGGCTCCCCCCGTCGCCCCCCATCACCAGCCGCAGGTCCCGGAGCTTGCGGTCGTAGGGGAACACCTCCACCAGCATCGCCAGCTCGGGGATGAACCCGACGGGCTCGAATACGAGCCAGGGCTGCGGGATTTCGCGGCGCGGATCGCCGGCCAGACTCTCGCGCCACAGCCGCTCCGCCTCCCCAGCCCGGGCGTACACCACCCCCGTCACCGATTGTTCCCAGCGCCGCTCCTCCCCGGCTACGCGCTCCACCAGCCGCAGCGTGTACTGCAGCACGCAGCGCGACGTCGATTGGCGGCAGCGGAACCGGAACGGGATGCAGGCCTCGATCTCCACCTGCCGTCCGGGCACGGGCACGAGGTGCGTCCGAAAGACCTTGAGCATCGCCGCCGGATCGGTGGCGATGGCGAGCTGGGGGAAGTCGGGGTCGGTGGGGAAGCCAGGACCAGGAGTGGAAGCCTCGCCAAGTGCTCCCAGGCTGAAGCCTGGGCCCGGTAGAGCACTGCCCTTAAGGGCAGTGTCCTGCTGGGCCCACCCCTCGGGGTGGGAAATGGGAGCAGGGTGAGATCCCGGGTTGGCCGCCATCAGGTCACCGCCTCGTACAGGTCGCGGTAGCGCCCGCTGCGCGCCGCCAGCTCGGCATGGGTGCCGCGGTCCACGATGCGCCCGCCCTCGAGCACCAGCACCTGATCGGCGTCCGCCACCGACTGCAGGTCGTGGGTGATGACGATGCAGGTCTTGCCCGCCATCAGCCGGTCGAGCGCCTCGCGCACCTTCCCTTCGCTTTCGACATCGAGGCCCGTCATCGGCTCGTCGAGGATCAGGATCGGGGCGTCGCGGATCAGGGCGCGCGCGATGGCGATGCGCTGGCGCTGCCCGCCCGAGAGCGTGGCGCCGCGCTCGCCGATCACCGTGTCGTAACCATGCTCCAGCTCGCGGATGAATTCTTCGGCGTTCGCCGCGCGCGCCGCGGCCTCGATCTCCTCCTGGCTCGCCTTGGGCTTCCCGTACGCGATGTTCTCGCGGATGGTGGCGCCGAACAGCAGCGACTGCTGCAGCACGATACCGGTATGGCGCCGCAGCGAGGCGCGCTTGTACTGCCGGATGTCGCGCCCGTCGATCAGGATGGTGCCGCGCTGCGGCTCGTACAGTCGCAGGATCAGGCTCACGATCGTGGACTTGCCGGCCCCCGACACCCCCACCAGGGCGAGCCGCTGGCCGGGCGAGACGCCGAACGACACGTCGCGCAGCACGTCCCTGCCGTCGCCGTAGTCGAACGACACGTCGCGGAACACGATCTCGCCCTTGAGCCCCGTGGCGGGCACCGCGTCGGGCCGGTCGGTGATCTCGGGCTCGATGTCGAGGATCTCGGAGACGCGCTCGGCGGCCGCCATGGCCTTGGAGAAATCGGTGGACAGCTTGGCGAGCTGGCGGATCGGCTTGTACATGTTGGTCAGGTAGCCCACGACCAGCACCAGCTCGCCCGGCAGCATCCGGCCCTTGAGCACCTGAAACGCGCCGAACAGCACGGCGGCCGCCGTCCCCAGGGCCGTGATGATCTCCGACGAGCGGGTGGCCGCCGCCTCGAGCCGCGCCACGCGAATACTCTCGCGCACCGTCTGCTCCGTCACCGCGTCGAACTGCTCCGCCTCGTAACGCTCCCGCGCGAACGCCTGCACCAGCGGCACCGCCTGCAGCACCTCGCTCATGCGGGACGCCACTTTCCCTTCCTGCTTCTTCTGCGTCTTGACCGACAGCTTGGTCTTGCGATACAGGTGCAGCAGGCTGTAGCCCAGGAACGGCAGCGTGGCGAGCGCGATCAGGCCGATCTTCCAGTCGATCGCGGCCATGATGGCGAGCATGCCCACCACCGTCAGCACGTACGACGTGAACTTGAGGATCGAGTCGCCGAACACGTCCTTCAGGGTGTTCGTGTCCCCCGCGATCTTGGTGAGCAGGTCGCCCGAGCGGGCGCGGTTGTGAAACGCGAGCGACAAGGTCTGCAGGTGCGTGAACAGCTCGCGCCGCAGCGCGTACACCATCCGGTAACCGATGGACGACGTGATGAAGATCTGGAAGTAGGAGAACAGCCCGCCGGCGAGCGCGATCACCACGATGCCCGCCGCCGCTTCGAGCAACAGCGGCACCTTCCCCTCGGTCAGCAGGCCGTGCAGCGCCCGCAGGGCGTGGGGCACCGGCTTGTCCAGGATGACGTGGTCGAGGATGACCTTGAGCGGCCACGGCTTGAGCAGCTCCGCCGCGGTCGCGCCCAGCGTGCACAGGCCGGCGAACAGTAACCGCCCCTTGACCTCGCGCAGATTGCCGAGGAAGAGCTGGCGGAATCGGCTCGGTGTTCCCTGGCGCATGTCAGTCTCTCGTTCCCACCTCCAGCAGGCGCGCCGCCTCGGCCTGCCGCTGGCCGAGCCCCTCCGGGCCCGGATGCCGCGTGGTGTTGAAGGCGAGGCGGTGGATCTTGCGCAGCAGGGTCGTCCGCTCGTACCAGGCGACTCGCGGCCCGAGACCGGGATCGGGCGGCGACCAGCGCTGATACGTCTCGAGCAGGCCCGCGCGCGCGGCGGCGAAGTCGCGCAGTCGGTCGGGCTTGCGCACCGACATGCGAAACAGCTGCGCCAGCAAGTTGCCCAAGTCCGCGGCGGGATCGCCCCGCGTGCACTTGTCGAAATCTAGCACGACGATCTCCCCGTTCCTCCACAGGAGATTGGCCGGACCGAAGTCGCCGTGCACGAAGCACGCCGCCGGAGGCGGCGGCGGCACGGCGCGTTCCAATTCGGCGAGGGCGCGCGCCAGCCCGGCCCTTTCGCCCGGAAACCGCCCGCACAACTCCGCGACGCGGGGCCGCAGATCGGCGAGCACCGTGGCGGCCGAAGCGGGAGCGACGGTCTCGTCGAGCGCGACGGGGGCGACGTGCAGCCCCGCCAGCGCTCGCCCCATCGCCGCCACCACGGCGCGAGTCGCGTGCCCGATGGCGGAGGCCACCGGCTCCCCCGGCTCGTAGGTGAGGAGCAGCAGGCGGCGCGGCGCGTGATAGGCGACGACGCCGGGGACCGCGGACCCGTCCCGCGCGCCGGCGACCGCGGCGGCGGCCAGCTGCCGCAGCACGCTGGCCACGCGGCGCGCGTCGTCGTCGCGATCGTAGAACTTGCCGAGCCACTCGTAGTGCCGCGCCTCTGCGCCCCCGCCCAGGCGCGCCTGGAGGTCATAGTGCACTACGCGCCGCTTGCCATACGCGGTGAAGCCTTCGTTCACGCTCCAGCGCTGGAGCGCGGCGCCGGCGCCGTGCAACGCGCGCAGCGCCGCGCTCAGCAAGCGCTCGGTCTCGGCTGTGTCGAGCGCCGTAGCCAGGGCGTCCATCAGTCGCTCCCCAGCCAGCGTGCGAGATAGCTCGTCAGCCGGCTCGCCCCGTCGAACGCGGGGATGATCTCGCGTACCAGGCGCGCGTGCGCCGCGCGATCGCGCCGCAGCGCCCACTCGAGCGCCGCGGCGAGCCGCGCACCGTCTCCGGCCAGATCTTTCGGATGCACCCATTGCGCCAGGCCCTGCGCCGCCAGCGTCTCGGCACGGATCTGCTGCTCGACCTTGTGGGTGGCGCGCGGCACGATCACCAGCGGTCGCGCCGCCGCCAGCGCTTCGATCACGCTGTTGTAGCCGCCCATCCCGAGCACGGCGTCGGCAGCCGCCATCAACTCGAGCGTGTCGGCCTGCGGCACCACGCGACACGCGGGCGTGGCGCGCGCCTCGAGCAGCGTCCGCTCGCGCACCGGCATGAACGGGCCCGTCACCAGGACCGCGACCAGGTCGGGGAACGCGCCGCGCAGGCGCTCCACCGCCGCACAGGCGGCGTCGAGCACGGGGTACCCGTCGCTCCCGCTCCCCACGCTCGCCGCGAGCAACGGCCCCTGCGCGGGCAGGCCGTACCGTCGGCGCACGTCCCCGGGGTCGACCGTGGGGAGGTCGCGCACCACGTAGCCGCAGTAGTGCAGTTTGGGGCGGACCGACGGCGGAATGGCGTAGGCGTCCGCCACGTCGAACAGGTTGGGCTGACCGTACACGGCGATCCCGTCGTACACGTGCTCCAGCGCGTCGTACACGCCCAGCTCCTGCCACAGCGTCCGAATGCGACCGATGTCGTCCATGATGTCGCGCAGCCCGAACACGAACTTCGTGTCCGGGGACCGTTCCTTCAGGGCGCACAGCCCGTCACGAAACTCTCCCTTGTGCCCCAGGGGCTCGTGATCCACCAGCACCAGGTCGGGGGCCAACCCCAGGGCGACGTCGCGCAACAGCTGGGCGCGCAGCCGCCGGAAGGTCAGGTCGTCGCCCGGATCGCCCCCGGGGGCGTCGGGCCGGCGCGGGGTCAGCCGGGTGGGCAGCTTGATGTAGTCGCACCGCTCGGGCAGGACGAAGTCGCGCGTGATGGGCGACTCGGTCGCGACGTAAGCGACGGCGCTCGGGTAGGCCGCCAGCAGGTGGCGGGTGACCGTGAGGGTGCGGGTGATGTGGCCCAGACCCTTATGATCCTGCGCGTACAGGAGCAGGGTGCGGGTCGGGCCGACGCCGGGCATGGGGGCGCCCGTCACACGGCGAGCGACACCGGCCGCGCCGCGGCGCCCAGCAGCTGCGTGAGCAAGGTGGGGATGCGGCTCAGCCCGCCCAAATCGATGCGGTCGCGTACGGCAGGCGGCGGGCCCGGATCGCGGGCCAGCCACTCGGTCAACGCGCGCGCGTCGAGCTCGTCGGGATGCAGTACGTCGACCAGTCCCAGATCACGCAGCCGCTGGGCGCGAATCCACTGCTCCGGCTCCGGCGCCACGCGCGGCACGATGAGGGCGTGCTTGTCGAACGAGAGGATCTCGCAGCACGTGTTGTAGCCGCCCATGGCGATGACGCGGTCGGCGCGCTCGATCAGCTTGATCGGCTCGGCCACGAAGTCCAGCACCCGGAAGCGGGGGCGTTGCTGCGCGCCGTCGCGCACACGTTGGCGCTGCTCCCACGGCATGAGGGGGCCCGTCACGAGCACGCCGGTCATGTCCCGCGGCAGCTCGGTCTGGAGGAACGCCTCGGCCAGCGCCTCGCCGTCGTGCCCGCCCCCCACGAGACAGAGCGCGATCTCGCCGGGCGGCAGGCTGGTCACCAGGGGGTCGGCGTGGGCCGCGGCGAGGTCGAGGCGGGGACGCTGGTCCAGGTACCCCGTGTAGCGCGCCTTGGCCGCCACGTCGTCACCGAGTCCGTACTCCCGCACCGGGTCGAACACGGCCGGATCGCCGTAGATCCAGACGGCGTCGTAGAAGTCGCGGATCGCGTCCATGTTGGCTCGGTCGGCCCAGGTGCGGCGCACGGTCTCGGTGTCGTACAGCACCTCGCGCAGCCCCAGCACGCAGCGCGTCGTGCCGCGCGCGCGCAGCCGCTCCAGCGTCGTGGCGAGCTCGCCCGCGACGCCCAGGGGCAGGTAGTCCACGACCAGCACGTCGGGGTCGAACACCTCGATGGCGCTGCGGACGACCCGGGTGCGCAGGGCGATCAAGTCCTGGTCGGACACGTCCAGCAGGAAGCGCGGGTTGTATGCCCCGTCGGCCTCGCGGCGCAGCGCCGGCAGCGTCACACAGTCCACCCCCTCCGGGAGGAGCAGCGCCCCGGCCTGCCACGCCTCCGCGATCATCATGATGGCCGGCTGCAGCGCGGACCCGCGCAGTGCGTGGGCGATCGACGCGTTGCGACGGATGTGGCCGAACCCGACCATCCCCTGCGAGTACATCGCCACGCGCGGCGGGGCGGGCGGCTGGGTGGGGCGACTGTCCCGGCGGGGACGTCCCGGTCGCACGCGCGGGGGCGAGGTCGCCGCCGTGGAGCGCAGCCGGATGTCGTCGACCACGCTCTCGATCTGGGCCAGCTCCTGCGGCGTCGCCTCGGTGCCGGACAGGGCGCCGAGCACCAGTTGTAAGCTCGAGCCTTTGAGGGCGCGGTGCGTCGCCGCCCGGCCCGCGGTCCGCTGCAGCTCCGCGGGCACCACCGGCTCGCCGCACACGGCGCGCTCGGCCGCCGCGTGGACGTACTTGGCCACCCGCCGGGCCGCCTCCGGTACACCGCGGAACCCGGGGAAACTCGACATGTCCACCACGTACGCGCGGCCGCCGCTCATCACGACGTTGACGCCGAACAGGTCGATGCCGAGGGCCGTGCCGCAGCGACGCGCGATGTCCACGAGCTCGGGCGAGAGCGCGAAGGACGCGTCCGGCCCCGCGTGCAGCACGCCGAACAGCTCGGACCCGATCGAGTACACGGTCCGATCCGGCCCGTCCGGGGGATGGTACCGCTGGGCGAACACGGGCTCGATGGAGCCCAGCGCCGCGAGCTCCGCCGCGTTCGTGACCACTTCGGTGCCGTGTTTCTTGTAGCGGCGGTACGGCTTGATGATGAGCGGGCCGCGATCGAGGGCCGGCAACAGTTGGCTCACGTGGGACGCGGCGAACGTCTCGGGCACGGGCACACCCGCCGCCCGGAGCACGCGGAACGTCACGACCCGGTCGCGCAGCAGGGCCGACACCGGGTATGGGTTGAGCAGCCGGGCGCCGGCCCCATGCAGGTCGGCGGCCACGCTCATCGCGAGGTCGCTGCGGCTCTTCAGGACGAACAGGTCATGGTCGAGACTCACCCGCGCGACATCGATCAGGTCGTCGCCGAGGTGCAAAGGCTCCGCCGTCGCCCCCCACTGCCGCAGCCAGCTGAGAATCTCTGCCTGGTGGCGATCCTCGGTGAACGACCGACCCATCAAGAAACCAATCCGCACAATGCCCTCCCTTGGCCGTTGCGCCGCCGCCATTCCCTCTGCTGGTGGTGCGCGGGGCGGGGGGGAGCAAACCGTGTACCAGCCTCGTAACGACGCCGTCACGCGCGCGTGACCGACGCCGCCGTGACATTGCGCACGTTCCGCCGCTCGCGGCTGGCGCGCGCCGGCGGTCTGCAGGCACGACATCCCGGGTTGCAACGCAGGCGGCGTTGCCGCGCGACCACGCCCCTGGCGGTTTGGTGCGGCGTGACGGCAACGCTACACCCGTCGTCGCGGCCGCAATTCAGTGCGGCTCCGCGGAAGCGGGGGCGCGAACTGGTGCAGCGCTTGGCGTTAGCGGCGTCGCTCCGCGTCCCCCATCCCCCGTCCCTCGTCCCCTTCTACTTTATGTGCCATGGCTCTCCCCCCCGTGCTCACGCGCCGCCGCTTTCTCAGGGCCACGGGGGGTGCTCTCGCCGCCGCCGCGTTGGGCGACGGGTTCGTGCGGGAGCCGGCGGCGGTCCAGCTGACGCGACACGATCTCGCGATCCCCGGGCTCGACCCGCGCCTCGCCGGCCTGCGCCTCGCCTGCGTCACGGACGTGCATCTGCACCGCGCCTTCTCGCGCGCGGCACGCGCCACGCTGGCGCTGCTCGAGCGTGAGCGCCCCGACGTCGTGCTCCTGATCGGCGACATCTGCAACTGCCGGCAGGACCTGCCGGTACTGGGCGACTGGGCGCGCGCCGCGCGCGGCACCCAGGCGACGTTCGCCACGCTGGGAAACTGGGAGCACGACGGCGGGATCGATCGCGGCCGGGGAGAGCGGACGTACGGCCAGGCCGGCGTGGAGCTCCTCTACAACTCGAGCGCGCGCGTGTCGATCCGCGGCGCCGAGCTCACCCTGGTGGGCATCGACGACCCGGTGGCCGGAGAGCCCGACCTCGCGGCCGCCGTACGTGGGCTTGCTGCCGCCGATCCGGCGATCTGGATCGTGCATGCGCCGGGATTTCTGGACGGCGTGCCGCGCGACCGCTTTCCCCAGCCCGCCGCGATCCTCACCGGCCACACGCACGGCGGCCAGATCCGCCTGCCGTTCTACGCGCCGTACACGCCGTATGGGAGCGGCCGCTTCGTCGCGGGCTGGTACCGCGACACGCTGGCTCCGCTATACGTCTCGCGTGGCGTCGGCACGGTGCTGATCCCGGCCCGGCTGTTTTGTCCGCCGGAGGTGGCGGTGTTTACGGTGAGGGATTCTTCGTCTCGGGGGGAGGCGCCTTGAGAAGCCCGTCCCGGCCGGTGAGACCGAACCGGTTCAGCTCGGCCAGCACCGCGACGTGCTGCGCGGTCAAGTCTGCGGGACCGAACGTAGCGCCGCAGCGCACGCACAACACCTCAGGCAACACACCCAAGGTGGTGGGGGCGCGGGCCTGAGGGGGCGGGGCCGCCGATTCGAGTCCGCTGCAACGTCGACACAGCATGGTGTCGACACGGTTCAAAAAAGGGGCCGTCGCGCCGTCGACACCCTGTGGCGCACGCGCCTCAGCTAGTGGCGGCCGTCCCGCCTTATAGATGAAAGGGTCGGAGCACGATGCCGGTGAGGCGCACGTCCGCGCCGGGCGCTACCTCGATGCGCTGCACGAACGGTGCGAATCCGTCGCGCACGACGCGCACCTGATGCGAGCCGGCCGCGAGCGGCAGCGCCGCCAAGGGCGTATGCCCGATGAGGCGGCTATCGACGTAGACCTCACCCCACGGCGTCGCGCCGACGAACAGGCGCCCTGGGGCGAGGACGACGGCCGGGCGGCGGGGAGCCGGCGGCGCGGGCGGCGGGGACGGACGCGGCGCGGGCTGCTCCACCGGCGGGCCCAACGTGTCGCGCGGCGCCGGCTCCGCGGGCGCGGCCGCGACGCTCGCCACCTCGGATGGCAGGGATGGCCGTGTGACGACCTGGCGCACCGGTGCCGCGTCACGCCCTGCGAGCCATAGGCCGAACGCCGCGGCGGCCGCGAGCAGGATCACCAGCGCCGCGCCCAGCGCGACGCGCCGGACGTGGCGCTCGTCGGGCGCAGGCGGCTGCTCATATGCATCGTCCCACAAGAGCACCGCGGGTTTTGCCCCCGGCGCGGCGGGGCGTTCGGGCGACGGCGTGGGCGGCGGCGACGACAGCGCCGGGGTGGCCTTCTCGAGCACCGCCGCGAAGTCGAGTACCGTGGCGAAGCGCTGTTGCGGATCCTGACTCAACGCGCGGGCGAGGGCGTGGCGCACGGTGTCCGGGACGAGCAGGGACATGTCAGCCGGGGCTCCGGCCTTCAGGCATTCGAGCGTCAGTGCGGCGAGCGCGTATTGGTCGGCGGCCGCCCCCGGAGCGAGCGGCGACGAGCCTGTCCTGAGCGCGCGGGCGACGGCGAAGTCGCCCAGCAGCGCAACGCCATCCGCCGACACCATCACGTTCGTGAGCTTCACGTCGCCGTGCGTCACGCCGTGGCGGTGCGCGTGATACAGCGCGGCGGCGAGCTCGGCGACGAGGCGCAGACAGGTCGTCAACTCCAGCGGGCCCCTGTCACGCAACGTGTCGTGGAGGGAGCCACCCTGGATCCACTTCATCGAATACCAGAACAGCCGCCGCGTTTTCCCGTACTGGTAGACCGGGATGATGTGGGGGTGATCGAGCGCCACGGACGCGGCCATGGCGGTCCCGAACGCCTCGATCGCCTGCTTGGACGCACCGGCGCGCGAGACCACCTTGAGCGCGATGGGCCGGCCGGCGTCCAGGTCGCGCCCCAAGTAGAGGCGGGACCGCGGGCCCCGCCGCTCGACCCGGTCCACCTGGAATCGAGCACGCAGCTCGTGGGCGACGGCGGCGTCGATCGCGTCACGTCCGCCCGCGCCCTCGGGGGAGGAAAGCACGCTCATGATGGCAGACGCCGGTGGCGACATCACTCCACGGTGACGCTCTTGGCGAGATTGCGGGGCCGATCGACGTCGCAGCCGCGCAGCACCGCGATGTGATAGGCGAGGAGCTGCAAGGGAATGGTCGTCAGGACGGGGGAGAGCAGCGGCGCGGTCGCGGGCACGCGCAGCTGATGCTCGACGAGGCCGGTAAGGTCGTCGCTCCCTTCGGTCGTCACGGCGATGAGCCGTCCGCCGCGCGCCTTTACCTCCTGCATGTTCGAGCGCACCTTGGCGTACACCGCGTCGCGCGGCGCCACGAACACGACCGGCATGGCCGCGTCGATCAGGGCGATCGGCCCGTGCTTCATCTCCGCGGCCGGGTAGCCTTCGGCGTGGATGTAGGAGATTTCTTTGAGCTTCAACGCGCCCTCGAGCGCCGCGGGGAAATTCACGCCCCGCCCCAGATACAGGAAATTCCGCGCCTCGGCGAAGCGCGCGGCGAGGGCCCGCACCTCCGGCTCGAGCGCCAGCGCCCGAGTCACGAGCTGCGGCAGCTGAATCAGGCGGCACACCAGCTCCCGGCCCCGCTCCGTCGGCAGCCCGCGCGCCCGTCCGAGATACAGCCCCAACAACGCCAGCGCCACGATCTGCGACGTGAACGCCTTGGTCGACGCCACTCCGACCTCGGGCCCGGCGTGCAGGTAGATCCCGCCGCCGCACTCGCGCGCGATCGTGCTCCCCACCACGTTGACGATACCCACCACCCGCGACCCGGCGGCGCGCGCCGCCCGCAGCGCTTCCAGCGTGTCCGCCGTCTCTCCCGACTGCGAGATCGCCAGCGTCAGCGTCCCCGGCGCCACGAGCGGCCGCCGGTAGCGGTACTCCGACGCGTACTCCACCTGCACCGGAATCCCCGCCAGCTCTTCGATCAGGTCCCGTCCCACGAGCCCCGCGTGCCACGACGTCCCGCACGCCACGATCACGATGCGCTGGATCGCGCGGCAGTCCTCGGGGGTGAGGTTGAGGCCGTTCAGGCGCGCGCTTCCCGCCTCGGGCAGCAGCCGCCCGCGCAGCGTCGCCCGCACCGAGTCCGGCTGCTCCACGATCTCCTTGAGCATGAAGTGCGCGTGGCCGCCCAGCTCGAGCTGCGCCACATCCCAGGCGATGTCGTCCACCGCGCGCAGCTGCACGTGCGATTCGCGATCCAGCACCGAGTACCCGTCCGGCGTGAGGACCGCGATATCGCCGTCGTCCAGATACACTACCGACCGGGTGTGCTCGAGCACCGCCGACGCGTCCGACGCCACGAACAGCTCGTCGTCGCCGATGCCCAGCAGCACCGGCGATCCCTGGCGCGCCACCACGATCTTCCCCGGCTCCGCCGCCGACACCACCGCCAACCCGTAGGTCCCTTCGACCAGGGCCAGCGCGGCGATCACGCGCGCCTCGAGGGTGTCCCCCGGCGCCTCCTCGATCAGGTGCGCCAGGGTCTCCGTGTCGGTCTCGGTGGTGAAGAGGTGACCGCCGCGCTCCAGCCTGCCGCGCAGCGCGTCGGCGTTCTCGATGATCCCGTTGTGCACCAGCGCCACCGCGCCGCTGCAATCCGTGTGAGGATGCGCGTTGCGGGTGGTGGGCGCGCCGTGCGTG
>Ga0209156_10002475_pt1 | contig 14433 bp, 9 predicted proteins | sample GraSoiAngelo_124_FD_185881 | JGI IMG/M metagenome (GOLD analysis project Ga0209156, IMG submission 185881) | Grasslands soil microbial communities from the Angelo Coastal Reserve, California, USA - 14_0927_05_20cm (SPAdes) (version 2) | ecosystem: Environmental > Terrestrial > Soil > Grasslands ...
GGTACCGCTGAAGGTGGCGCTCCCGTCCGCTCCGACGGACCCGCCGCCGACCTCACCTTCCACGGTGATGTTTTGCGCCGCCCCGAGAAGAGAAGTACCCAGGAGGACGGCCTGGAACTGGCCCGTCGCCGAGCCGCCCGGAGCGATGAACATCCCTTGACCGAGGGTCAGGCCCTTCAGGGAGATGCCGTTGAAGGTTGCGCCGTTGGGGAAGGCGGCCTCGGCGGCGCCCGTCACCCCGGTGTCCTGCGCAGCAGCCGGAACTGGCGCCACCACATTGCTCGCCAGCCCAAGCATCGCCGTCAATAGAAATCCGAGTCGCGTCATTGTGAGTTCCTCCGCCGCCATGCTACTGGTGGATCTCGATGTTCCCGCTGACAATTGGGCCAGGGCCACCCTCGTCGACGTGAGGGCCGAACTGGTCGGTGTATGTGATCTTGAACTTGTCGTTGTTGTTCTTGCCGGGCTTCCCATTGTCCTCGACGTGCGCCCTGAAACTGGTCGCAGCGCTGTTCGGGCTGCAGGGACCCGAGAACTCCGCGGTGGTGGCGGTGAGCACCGTCACGAGGGTGACCGTGCAGTCGAGGTGCGCGCGTGTGGCGTGGTTCAGGTAATTGAGATGACCGCTGCCTCCCACGCCAGCCTCGTTTTTCGCGTTGAAGCCGAAGCTGCCCTTGCCGCCCGTGATGTTGACTTGGACTTGGCCGCCGCCGGTGACCTTGCCGGAGGGTACACCGCCGATGCATGGTCCACTCGGGGCGGGCGCGGTGAGCCAGGGCGTGTAGTCGACCCGGGGACTGACCTTGGCGCCCGCGCCTGGGCCAACTGGCCCCGGGCCGTTCGGGTCACCCCACCAGTTGCAAGTGCCATCGACGGATCCCGTGCCGGGAATGGTTGCTTGCACCGCGATCCCATACGCGGCGATGGTGACGTCGAAGTTGTTCTGGTTGACGTGTCCCGTCGCGTAGGATGGATTCGCCTCAAACCAGACCGCAACCGCGTCTGTCGAGGGTGACACCAGCGGGTTGATGGTGTTGCCCGTGACAAACACGCCGGGTGTGTTGGTCTCCAAACCGATCGCGTGTACCCAGCCGCCACCAATTAAGTTCGTGATGGTGTTGTTTTGTATCACTAGCCCTGAGTTCGCAGTCGTGCCATTTCCATTGTTGATGGAGACTCCGTAGGCCCCTCGCACCGTGCTCGTTATGTTCTCGATCGAATTGCCTTCAACCAAAATGCCCGTGCTTGGATTCGTCGACGCGGCGTCGCCGATGTGCACGCCTTTGGCGGACCTCGCACTCTGAACGTTCTTCAGGTCATTGCCGAGGATCCGTACGTTATCCGGGCCGTTTGCGAGATAGACTGCCTGGGCAGCGCCGTTGCTACTTACATCCACTGTGCTGATCCCGTCGACGATGTTGTTGGTTATGAGAGCGCTATTGCCCGGTGTGTTGATGGCGATCCCAGTCGCAGCCCCTGTCGTAATGGGGTTCCTGAGCGTAAAGCCGTCGATGGTCACACTCGCCGCGTTGATCGTGATGACGGGATTGCCGCCGATTGGATTCGCACCCTGGACGGTTGATTCGAGAGGGCTGCCGGACACACGACCCGCGACTGGATTTCCCGCCTGAGCGCCGTTAAGGGTGAGAGTTCTGCCGATCACTACGTTCTCGATGTAAAGGCCCGGGGCGACATCGATCGTGGTGCAACCAGGATCGTTGACCGCGGCTTGAATCGTTGGATAGTCGGCTGGAACGTTGCAGGTTGGGCCTCCCACGGTCGCCACCGGACGGGACGGTGCCCCCGTCGGGGTGTCCGTCCGGTCGCAGCCGGCTCCCAGGTATGCGATCGCAGGGAAGATCAGGAGTGCAACGGTCCTTCGGAGCGTTTGCATCGGTCTCCTCCTTGAAGCACCACGCGTAATGCAACCGACGGGGACGACGCTCCGAGTCAAGGCATAGGACGTGCCCGTGCCGGCGCCTCGTGTAGCTCGTCGCGACGGCTCAACGCGAGCAGACGGCGCAGCGTTCGGGAAACCGAGTAAGTGGCGGTGCTGGCGAGAGACACCGCCGTTCGCCCCTCGTCAGAGTGAAGGACGGTGCGCCCGCAACAAGCGACGAGGTCCGGCCGAGAGTCTGGCGCCGTGGTAAGACCTATGGCACGTACACCATGGTGCCGCCGCCAGAGAGTCGGCGGCCACTCGCGACGGTCAGGACTGCCGGAACTGTTCTGCGGAAATACCGAACTGCTTGATCTTGACGTGCAGGGTCTTGTAGTCCACCCGAAGGAGCCGCGCCGCCTCGCTCTTGTTTCCCCGCGTGGCGCGAAGGGCCAGGCGGATCGCCTGCCGCTCCGCCTCCGCGGCCGCCCGGCCAGCGATCTCCCGCAGAGAGAAGCGCGTCTGTTCTCGTGGCCGCCCGCTCGATCTCGCCATGGCGCGGATCAGTCCGCGCAATTCGCGGACCATTGCGGGCAATTGGCGACGGTCAGGACTGCCGGAACTGCGCCATGTGGGCGGCCGTCGTGGATCGGAATGGCCTGTCGTCGCCGTCGTGTCCACGGGCCGAACGTCCACCGACCCGTGGCCCGGGCCGCCGGGTGATCGCGGCCCAGACGGCGAACACCCCCAACGCGTTGAACCTGCCGCACCTCGAGGCGGGGGAGCGAGCATGCCCCACGGTGCGGGTTGCAGGCCCCGGTACTCCGTGTCATAATGGCCAATCCAGTCCCATTCGGGGACGGATCGCTTGCTCGAAAGGGACCAGCTCGAAGGCGTACAGGCCGCACTCGCCTATCGCTATCGTGTAGCACGGGAGATAGGCCGGGGTACGTTCGCGACGGTCTTCCTCGCGGACGACCTGAAGTACCACCGCGAAGTCGCGGTCAAGGTTTTGAAGCCCGAGTGGGCCGCCGCGTTGGGGAGCGATCGCTTCCTGCTCGAGATCGAAGTCACCGCCAAACTCAACCACCCGAACGTCTTGCCCGTGCTCGACTCGGACGAGCGCGACGGATTCCTGTTCTTCGTCATGCCGTACGTCGCGGGCCAGTCGTTGCGCCACCGGCTGCGTCACGAGAAGCAGCTGTCGATCGACGAAGCCATGGGGATCACGCGCGACGTCGCGAGCGCCCTTGCGGCGGCGCACGCCGGGGGAGTGCTGCATCGCGACATCAAGCCGGAGAACATCCTGCTCCACGAGGGGCGTGCCATGGTGGCCGACTTCGGAATCGCCCGCGCCCTCACGCAGGCCGGTGGAGCCGGGCTGGCGGGGCTGAACACGGGCTTTGGAATTGGGACACCCGGTTATATGAGCCCGGAGCAAGCCACCGCCGACCCCAACGTAGACCAGCGCACCGATGTGTACAGCCTGGCTTGTGTGCTCTACGAGATGCTGGTCGGTGAGACGCCCTACACCGGGAATTCGGCCCAGGCGATCATCGCCAAGCAATTGGGTTGGCCGGTTCCGTCCGCGCGTGTCGTTCGTGGGACGGTCTCGTCGCTGCTCGACGCGGCGATCCGCCGGGCTCTGGCGAAGGCGCCCGCCGACCGATACCCGACTGTTGCCCAGTTCGCCAGGGCCCTCACCGGCTCCCGCGACCGACGCCGCGTGCGCTCCGACTCGCTGGGGCCGAAGGCGGGGCGCCGGGTGCCACGAGCCGGTCTCGCGATCGATCCCCTGGTTCAGCAACGCCGGGTGATGGTGCTGTCCTGTAAACTGGTCGGGTCCAACGAGCTGGATCCACAAGACGTCCCGGCCATCATGGGCCGGTACCAGCAGGCCTGCGCCGACTGCGTCAAACGATACGACGGCCACATATCCGAGCGGCGGGGCGATGCGGTCGTCGCGCTGTTCGGCTTCCCCGTCGCTCACGAGGACGAAGCCGAGCGGGTCGTGTACGTGGGGCTGAAGATCATCGAGACGCTGGCCAAGTCCGAGGCGGGACGGCTGCCGGTGCGCATCGGCATCGCCAGGGGGAACGCCGTCCTGTCCGGCGACGATGAGTGGGTCGAAGCCAAGGACCTCGCCCAGCAATTGCGCGACCTCGGCCCACCGGGCAGCGTCGTGGTGAGCGATGAAGTCCGGCGCTTGACCGGCGGCAGATTCAGCTACCAGGACTTGGGCGAGTCCCCTACCCGCGCGTATCGGGTCGTGGAGTCCAGCACCGCGACGCGCTTCGACACGGCCACCAAGCACGGCCTGACGGGTTTGGTGGGCCGGAGGGACGACATCGCCTTGTTGCGGCGGCGTTGGCAGGCGGCGCAGCAGACCGGAGGTCAGGTGGTGCTGTTGGTAGGCGAGTCGGGCATCGGGAAGAGCCGCATCGTGAGTGAGTTTCTTCGCGAGGAGCGAGAGCCAGGGCCGGAGGCACGGCCGCTCACGGCTCTGCGGTTCCAGTGCTCCCCTTACCATACGACCAGCGCGTTCTACGCCAGCATCGATTTCTTCGAGCGGGAGCTCGCGTTCGAGCGTGACGAGCCCCCGCAGTCCAGACTGAAGAAGCTCACGAAGCTGATGGTGAGGGATTACGGTCGTCCCGCGACGGATGTCCCGTACATCGCCCCCCTGCTTTCCATTCCCTGCAAGGTCCCCTCCGATGCCATCCCCATGAGCCCACAGCGGAGCAGAGAGCAGACCATCGAAGCTTTGGTCAACCTCATTCAAGCAGCCGCACGCGGTCGACGGGGCGTGATCCTGTTCGAGGACGTGCACTGGGCCGATCCCAGCACGATCGATCTGCTGGATCAGCTCATCAGCCGAGTCGCGGCGGTCCCGTTGCTGCTCGTGCTCACCAGCCGGTCACCCGAGCCCGGCGACAGCGATGAGCAAACGGTGCAGGATTTTCGCTCCCGCTGGTCCCGGCACGTGCAGCACTTCGAAGCACGCACGATCGAGGGGCTCACACCGGATGAGCGCGGTGAGCTCGTCTCCCAGCTGACCCGCGGCAAAGCCCTCCCGTCGAAAGTGCTGGAGTACATCGTCGATACGACGGAAGGAGTTCCGTTGTTCGTCGAGGAGCTCACGAAGACGATACTCGAATCAGGCGACCTGAAGGACGACGGCGTCCGCTACACCCACGCCGGCGATCCCACCAAAACGCAGATTCCGGCGACCTTGAGCGACTCGCTCATGGCGCGCCTCGACCGGGTGGCGCCCGCCCGCGGCATCGCGCAGATCGGTGCCGCCATCGGGCGTGAGTTCAGTTACGAGCTGCTCGTGGCCGTGGCGTCGATGAGCAAGGAGGCGCTCGACAGCGGCCTCGCCCGGCTGACGGACTCGGGGCTCGCCTCGCGACGCGGGGAAATCCCCCAGGCCGTCTACACCTTCAAGCACACCCTGGTACAGAAGACGGCCTACGAATGGATGCTGCCCAACGAGCGACAGCAGCTGCACGCCGCCATCGCCGGCGAGCTCGAGCGACTCTGGCCCGAGACCCGGGAGGCCCAGCCGGCGTTGCTCGCCCGGCACTATACCGACGCGGGCTTGCCCGCGAAAGCGGTGCCGTTCTGGCTGCGCGCCGGCGATGCAGCGTTGAAGCGCTTCGTCCTGGCAGAAGCGGCGGCCCACCTGCGCAAGGGTCTGGCGTTGGTCGGCACGTTGCCCGCCGGGACCGAGCGCGACCGCATGGAACTGCAACTGCGCCAGTTGCTGGGGCGGGCGGTGATGGACCTGCAGGGGTGGGCGGCAGGCGAGGTCAGCGGCCTGTTGGAGCCGGCGCTCGACCTCGCCAGATCGCTCGATCACCAGGAGAGCCTCCTCCCCGTGCTGCATGGACTGTGGGTCCACTTCATGAGCGCGGGGCGGCATGGCGTCGCGATGAGCTGGGCGAAAAAGATGGCCGCCGTGGCCGCGGCGGCGGAAAGCAAAAACGTCAAGCGAGACCTGCAGATCGTCGCCTGTCGGGCGAAGATGACCTCGCTCTTCTGGATGGGCGATCTCACCGCGGCGGCCCGCGAAGCAGCGCGTATCGAGAGCGAGTACAGCGTCGCCGCCCACGGGCACATCGTCGAGAAGACCAACACCGACCCGCTCACCGCGGAGGGCATCTATCGATCCCAGATTCTCTGGATGCTCGGGTTTCCGGACCAAGCGATCGTGAAGAGCGACGCCAAAGACAACCACGCGCGCAGCCGCCAGCATCCCCATCCGATCGATCTCGGCCTCGCCCTCACCCTCGGCGCTTCCGTGTTCGACTATTGCGGCAAAGCTGAGGACCTGTTGGCCCGCGGCAGAGCAGCGGAGGCGCTGGGCAAAGAGCACCGGGTAAAGCTCATCGAAGAGAAAATGGCCCCCATCGTCATCGGCGTCGCATCGCTGCGCGCAGGGAACTATTCCGAAAGCGTCGATCAGATCACACAAGGCCTCGCCAAACTGACGGAGACGGGACACGGCGCCTGGGTCCCCTACGTCAGGGCCCTGCTGGGCGAGGCGCTCGCGCGCAGTGGCGACCTCGCCGGTGGGCTCGCTTGTATCGAGCAGAGCCTCGAGCAGATCGAGCGCCAGGAGGAGCGGGTGCATCTGTCCGAGGTGCTCCGGCTCAAGGGGTGGATGCGGATGCAGCAAGGCCGATGGGAAGAAGCCGAGGCGTGTTTGCGCGAGGCGATCGGCGTCGCGCGACGGCAGAAGGCCAAGTCGTGGGAGCTGCGCGCCGCCACCACCCTCGCCCGTGTGCTGCGCGATCGCGGTGACCGCGCCGGGGCGTACCAGCTGCTGCGACCCGCGTACGACTGGTTCAAGGAAGGGTTCGGCACGAAGGACCTCAAGGACGCCAAGGCCCTGCTGGCCGAGCTCGAGTCGTGAACGGCGCAGTCGAACTTCTTGGAGTCAGGACTGGCGGAACTGCCCCGCGGAGATGCCGTACTGCTTCATCTTCAAGTGCAGCGTCTTGTAGTCCACGCGGAGCAGTCGAGCCGCCTCGCTTTTGTTCCCGCGCGTAGCTTGCAGCGCCGTGCGGATCGCCCGTCCTTCGGCGTCCACCGTCGCCGCCTGGGCGAGCTCCTTGAGAGACGAGCCAGCCGGCGCTGGCTCCCCCGAGCGAGCGGTCGCCGCCGGGGGAGCGACGGGGAGGACGGCGAGGTGCTCCGGCTCGACCACGTCCGACGCAAGCAGGCTGGCCCGCCGAATGACGTTGCGCAGCTCCCGTACGTTCCCGGGCCAGCCGTACTGCAGCAGAACCTGAACGGCCGCTTCTGAAATCCTGCAGCAAGGGCGGTCGAGCTCCGCGCTGGCTTCCGCGAGAAAACCATTGGCCAACTGGAGGATGTTGTCTCGCTCCCTGAGGGGCGGCAGCGTGATGACGAACTCGTTGAGGCGGTAGTAGACATCGGCGCGGAACCGGCCCAGCCGCACCTCTTGCTCAAGCGGAACATTGGAAGCGGCGGTGATCCGCACGGCGACGGGGACCGCCCGCTTGCTGCCGAGCGGCTGCACCTGCCGTTGCTGCAATGCACGCAACAGCTTCGCCTGTGTGGGGAGCGGAAGATTGACGATCTCATCGAGGAACAGCGTACCGCCCCCGGCAAGCTGGAACTGCCCCTCCTTTCGCTCATGGGCCCCGGTGAACGCGCCCTTCTCGTAGCCGAACAGCTCCGACTCGATCAGCGTGTCCGGGATGGCGCCACAGTCCACCGCGACAAATGGCTTGTCGCGGCGCGCGCTCAGCTGATGGATCGCCCGAGCCACGAGCTCCTTGCCGGTGCCGGTCTCACCCTGGACGAGCACGGTGAGCGGGGAGTCGGCCACCTGCTTGATCTGCTGAACGACCTCCTCCATTGGCCCAGTCGCGCCCTGCAGCATGCTCAACGGGCTCGCGACGGTCTTGTTTGTCTGCCGCCGTTCGCGCGTCCGCTCCTCGACGATGGCCTCCAGCTCGCCAAGGTGACGATCGAGCGCGAGCTGGTGTGCCTTGACCCGGCGACGTGCCTCGCGCGTCGCCATCGCCCGGTGCAACGCGGCGACCAAATAATCCCGATCGATCGGCTTGTGGATGAAGTCGCAGGCCCCGCCGCGGAGAGCGCCAACCACCAGGTCGTTCTCGCCGTGGCCGGTGATCATCAGGGTGGGGGTGTCGGGCCGGCGCGTCCGGATCTCGGCCAACAGCGCCAGACCGTCCATGCCCGGCATCTTGATGTCGGTGACGATCGCGTCGTAGTCCCGCGCGGCGATGCGCTCGAGCGCCGCCGCCGCAGAGTTGGCCGTCTCGACAGGCACTCCGCCCATATGCAGCCGCAGGGCCCGGGGCAAGGCCTGTAGCAGGGCCAGATCGTCATCCACGATGAGCACACCGCCCTGGCTCATGATTCCGCCTTCCCAGGCACCGCGCGTGGCGGACGCTCCAGCTTCTGCACGAGACGCTCCAGCTCCTCGGCGCAGGACTCCAGCGCCAGCTGCCGTTCCTTCATCTTGCGATGCACCGCGTGCGCCCGGATCGCGCGGTATAACGCCGCCACGAAGTAACCGCGGTCGATGGGCTTCTGAATGAAGTCGCAGGCCCCGCCGCGGAGAGCCCGAACCACCAGCTCGTTCTCGCCGTGCCCGGTGATGATCAGGGTGGGGGTGTCCGGCCGGCGCGTCCGGATCTCCGCCAAGAGCGCCAGACCGTCCATGCCCGGCATCTTGATGTCGGTGACGACCGCGTCGTAGTCCTGGACGGCGATCCGCTCGAGCGCCGCCGCCGCCGAGTCGGCCGTCTCCACGGTCACCCCGCCCATCCGCAGCCGCAGGGCCTGAGGCAGCGCTTGTAACAGGGCCGGGTCGTCGTCGACGATGAGGACGCTCATCGTCGTGGTCATGGAGCGGCCTCCTGCGCATCGGCGGGCGCGAGGGGCAGATGGATGAGGAACGTGGCGCCTTCGCCGGGCGGGCTCTCGACCGAAATCGTGCCGCCGTGCTCGTTGATGATCCCGTAGGTGATCGACAGGCCCAGGCCTGTGCCCTTGCCGACCTGCTTCGTGGTGAAAAACGGATCGAAGATCCGCCGCTCCAGCCCGGGCGGAATCCCGTGCCCGCTGTCGACCAATGTCACCTCCACAGCCCCGCCGCCGGCCGCGGCCGAAATGCGGATCTGCTTGCGTGGCGACTCGGCCACCGCGTCACGCGCGTTGGTCAACAGGTTGATGAACACCTGCTCCAGCTGAATCGCATTCCCGACGACCACCGGGTCCTCGGCACCCAAGTCGACCGTGACCTCGATATCGCGCAGCCGCAGCTGCTCCCGCATGAGAGAAAGGGCTCGCTCGATCACCTCCCGCAGCGAGGTCGGCTCGCGGCTCACGGGGGCGGCCCGGCCGAAGGTGCGCAGGTGCGAGATGATCTCCGTGGCCTTGCTGACCTGCTGCATGGCGTGGTGCAGCTCGCCGACGATCTGTTCCTTCTCCGTCACCGCGAGCTCGATCAAGTCGACCGCATTCCCCACGAACAGGCCGATGTTGTTGAGTGGATTGTTGAGCTCGTGGGCGACGCCGGTGGTGAGCTCCCCGAGCGTGGCGAGCTTGCCCGCCTGGACGAGCTGCTCCTGTTTGTCGCGCAGCTCCTGCTCGCGCCGCTGCATCTCGGCCGTGGTCTCGCGCAGGTCCCCCATGATGTGGATCATGGCCTTGCGGCTCGCCTCGAGACGCAGCTTGTCCTGATGAGAGTCCTGCAGGATGTGCAGCAAGGCCCGCCGCGAGCTGTCGAGCCGCTCCGTCTGGCGGGCCAGGCGCCGGCGGTCTTTCTCGTAGTCGGCCAGGACGTGCAGCATGGCCTTCCGCTGGTTGGCGAGGCGCTTGTTGAACTCGCTCAGATCGCCCATGATGTGGAGCATGGCGCGGCGCTGCTCGTCGCGTTTCCGCAGGCGGCGCTCCAGCGTCTCCACATGCGCGCGGAGTCGGTCCTCGGCCGCTCCCTGACGCTGCTCCGTCGCCGTCTCTGGCATCGCGATTAGACTCCCCGCATTCTCAGCCTCTCGACTTCGTCCGCACGCTCTCCAGCTCCTTTTCGAGGGCGATCATCTTCAGCTCGCGGCCGACGACCACCTCCTCGAATTTCTCGAGATCCAGGATCTTCTCCTGGAGCTCGCCCTTGGACTTCTCCAGGTCGCGAACCACCTGCTCGTATTCGCGCATGTCGCGCAGGATGCCGATGGCGCCGATCACCCTGCCGCCCGGGTCGCGCAGCGCCGAGGCATTGAGCGTCGTGGGGATCACCTCCCCGCTGGCGCTGCGGGGGTTCAAGTGCGCGTTGCGGGTGACGCCGCGTTCGACGACCTCGCGCAGGGCCGCGGTGAACTCGCGCGTCTCCTGGGGGCTGATGAAGCGGGACAGCGACTGCTCCAGCAGCTCGTCCGGGCGGAAGCCGAGCAGCGCGGACACCGCGTCGTTGGACTGGAGGATCTTGCCCTCGAGATCGGAGACGAACACCGGGTCGGGGGCGTTCTTGATGAGGCTCTCGGCATAGGCGCGGGCCTTGTCGAGCTCGCGCATGTCGCGCAGGATCCCGATCGCGCCGATCACCTTGCCGTCCGGATCGCGCAGCGCCGAGGCGTTGAGCGTCGTGGGGATCACTTCCCCGCTGGCGCTGCGAGGATTGAGGCGCGCGTTGCGCGTAACGCCCCGCTCCACGACCTCGCGCAGGGCGGCCAGGAACTCCCGGGTTTCGTCGGGGGAGATGATGCGCGACAGCGACTGCTCGATCAGCTCGTCCGGGCGAAAGCCCAGGAGCGCAAAGACCGCGTCGTTCGCCTGCAGGATCTTCCCCTCGAGATCGGAGACGAACACGGCGTCCGGCGCGTTCTTGATCAAGCTCTCGGCGTAGGCGCGGGCCTTGTCGAGCTCCCGCATGTCGCGCAAGATGCCGATCACGCCGATCGCCCGACCCTCCGGATCGCGCAGGGCGGAGGCGTTCAAGCTCGTGGGGATGACTTCGCCGCTCGCGCTGCGAGGGTTGAGCACCACGTTCCGCATGACACCGCGTTCGACAACTTCGCGCAGTGCGGCCGTGAACTCCCGTGTTTCTTCAGGGCTGATGAAGCGCGACAGCGACTGCTCCAGCACCTCGTCTTGACGGAATCCGAGCAGCTGAGAAACCGCGTCGTTGGCCTGCAGGATCTTGCCTTCGAGGTCGGAGACGAAGACTGGGTCGGGGGCGTTGGCGATGATAATGTCGGCATCAAGGGAGCCGTGCCACTTGGCGCCCCGATCGGTGCTCTTGACCGTCCCCGACGACGTACCCACAGCAGGTGATCTGGCCATCTCCGCCCCCCCCTCACGGTCGCCGGCACGCGAGGGTGAGGGGCTCGACAATAGACCGGGTGGCGGAGCGTGTCAAGAAGGCGCGCGGCCCTGATATCCTCACATCTTCCGAGGCGCCGCCACTCGCTCGGTGGCTCGGAGCACTCGCAGGGCGTTGAGGCCCGCCAGCTTGCTCACGTCCGCTTCACTCCAACCCCGCCGCAATAGCTCCGCGATCAGGTCGGGAAACTTCGACACGTCCTCGAGCCCGACGGGCACCTCCGTTATCCCGTCGAAGTCGGAGCCGAGCCCCACGTGGTCGACCCCGGCGACCTGGCGGATGTGCTCGATGTGGTCCGCCACCTGGGCGAGCGTCGCTTTCGGGGCCCGTGCCCCCCACAGCTTCACGGAGTCGGCCACCAGGGCCGCATCCACCCCGGCGGCGCGCAGCGCCCGCCCGCGAGCTTCCATGCTGTCTTCGTACACGCGCACCGCCTCGGAGACGAACCCAGGGTTGAAGTTCACCATGACGATGCCGCCGTTGCCCGGCACCAGCCTGAGAATGGAATCCGGCACGTCGCGCGCATGGCCCGTGAGCGCGCGGGCCGACGAGTGCGAGAACATCACCGGGGCGCGCGTGGCGTGGAGCGCGTCCCACATCGTGGCATCGTTGACGTGGGACAAGTCCACCACGATCCCGAGGCGATTCATCTCGTGCACCACGTCCCGCCCGAACGCGGAGAGGCCGCGGGGCGCGGTGTCGGTGGACGCGGTCGCCCAGGACAGGCTGCGCCAGTGCGTGAGTGTCATATACCGGACGCCCAGCGCCGCGAACGACCGCAGGGCACCGAGAGAATTCTCGATGGCGTGTCCCCCCTCGATGCCGATGAGGCACGAGATCTTGCCCGCCTTGAAGTTCCGCTCGACGTCCGCGGCTCGGTAGGCCATCGCGAGGTCACGCGGATACTTCGCGCACAGGCGCTTGACCAGGTCGATCTGCTCGAGCGCGTAGACGGCCGGATGTGACCCCGAGTCCATCGTCGTGACGGGCACATACGCCGCCCAGAACTGCGCCCCCACACCGCCCGAGCGGAGTTTCGGGATGTCGGTCATGAGCTTGGGCTGTACGACGGCGAAGTCCACAGAGTCGAGCCCGCCCCGGGCGCGGATGGCGTCCGGGATGTCGTTGTGGCCGTCGATCAGTGGGACGGTCTTGAGGATGCGGAGCGCCTGGGCGCGGAAATCCTGGGCAGGTGGACGGAAATCCTGGGCGGGGAGACGGAAATCCTGGGCGGGGAGGCGGGTAGACGGGTCGAGGGATAGCAGCAGCAAAGCAACAGGCAAGCGCCGTAACATCAGTCTTCCGATCTCACTGGGAGCCGGAAAGCTGGCGTCCCCCCGGCGGCTTATCAAGATTACGATACAGCCATGCCCGACTCCAAGGCGAAGATCGCGCTCGACGTGAACGGCGATCCCGTCGAGGTGGCCTTCGCGCCGCACAAGACGCTGCTCGAGGTGCTGCGCGAGGACTTGAGCCTCACGGGCACCAAGCACGGCTGCGAGCTGGGTGAGTGCGGCACGTGCACCGTGCTCATCGACGACACCCCCGTACTCTCCTGTCTGGTGCTCGGCCTCGCCTGTGCGGGACGGCGCGTGCGCACGGTCGAAGGAATGGCCAGCGGCGGCAAGCTGCACCCCCTGCAGGACGCCTTTGCCGAGCTCGGCGCGGCGCAGTGCGGCTATTGCACCCCGGCGTTCCTGCTCGCTGCCCAGGCCCTGCTCGCGCGGAACCCCCGCCCCGGCCGGGAGGACATCAAGCACGCGCTATCGGGCAACCTCTGCCGCTGCACGGGCTACATCAAGATCTACGAGGCGGTGGAGCTGGCCGCGGCCCGCATGCGCGGCGAGCGGGCCGAGCCCGCACCCGAGAGCGTGTATGGCATCCGGTAAGCGCGCCCTCCGCGTGGTCGGGAAGGCGCTCCGGAAGGTCGATGCGACGGCGAAAGTCACCGGGACGACGCGGTTCGCCGACGACCTGTTCCTGCCCCGCATGCTGTACGCCAAGCTGCTCCGCAGTCCCCACGCCCACGCCCGCATCGTCTCGATCGACGCCTCGCCCGCAGCCGCGCTCGCCGGCGTCAAGGCGGTGCTCACGGGCAAGGATCTCCCTATCCCGTTCGGGATCCTCCCGGTAAGCCAGGACGAGCACGCGCTGGCGCTGGACAAGGTCCGTTTCGTGGGCGATCCCGTGGCGGCCGTCGCCGCGACCACCGAGGAGGCGGCCGTCGCCGCGCTCGCCCGCATCGCCGTGCAGTACGAGCCGCTGCGCCCCGTCACCGACGCCGAGGACGCGCTGGCCCACCCCGAGCCCCGCATCCACGACTACGGCGACCTGGGAAACCTGCACAAGCTGATCCACCTCGAGTTCGGCGACGTGGAGCAGGCGTTCCGGGACGCCGACCTGGTGCGGGAGGACACGTTCTTCTTCGAGGGCAGCACGCACCTCCCGATGGAACAGCACGCGGCCGTGGCCGACTGGTCGGCGGACGGGAAGCTCACGCTGTGGAGCTCCACCCAGACGCCCCACTACGTGCACCGCGCCCTGGCCCAGGTGCTGGAGCTCTCGCCCGCGCGAATCCGGGTGATCGCCTGCCCCAACGGCGGCGGGTTCGGTGGCAAGAGCGACCCCTTCAGCCACGAGATCGCCGCGGCGAAGCTGGCGATGGTCACGGGCCGGCCCGTGAAAATCACGCTCACCCGCGAGGAGGTGTTCTACTGCCACCGCGGACGCCACCCGACGCTGATGTGGGTCAAGACGGGCGTGAAAAAAGACGGCGCCATCACGGGCATGCACTTCCGGTCGCTGCTCGACGGCGGCGGATACGGGTCCTACGGGGTGGCGAGCACCTATTACACCGGCGCCTTGCAAACCGTCACGTATCACGTCCCACGTTACAAGTTCCAGGGTGCACGGGCGTTCACCAACAAGCCCCCGTGCGGGCCGAAGCGTGGGCACGGCACACCGCAGCCGCGCTTCGCGCTCGAGGTCCAGCTCGACAAGATCGCCGAGCAGCTGGGGCTCGATCCCGCCGAGCTGCGCCTCAAACACCTCGTCCCGCCCAACTCGCTCACCGCCAACTGGCTGCGCGTCGGCACGATGGGACTGGGGCGCTGCATCGAGAAGGTGGTCCAGGGCTCGGGCTGGAAGGACAAGTTCAGGAAACTCCCCC
>Ga0209156_10002479_pt1 | contig 14413 bp, 8 predicted proteins | sample GraSoiAngelo_124_FD_185881 | JGI IMG/M metagenome (GOLD analysis project Ga0209156, IMG submission 185881) | Grasslands soil microbial communities from the Angelo Coastal Reserve, California, USA - 14_0927_05_20cm (SPAdes) (version 2) | ecosystem: Environmental > Terrestrial > Soil > Grasslands ...
AGGGGGCCGAGCCCCGTCTCCGGGGTGAACTCGGTCTCAAACACGCCGCGGCCCCGCTCGAACAGGGCGCGCTGGTTCAGGGTCAGGAACGGCAGCGGATCGCCCGGCTCGCTCGTGGCGACGTCGAACGCGGCCGGGTTAGTCTCGGCTGGAGCCTGGTCGCCCCCGGATGCCGGTCCGGCGGGCGACGGCTGCTCGCAGGCCGTCACGAAGGCAAGCAACATCAAGGCGCGGCGGTGCGGGGACATGAGACCTCCCGTGCACTAGCCGTGTGCCATGATCTCGCGGTCTCGAATCGGGCGGGAAACGGACCCCAGGGCGGCGAAACTGGCTCACGCAGGAAGACAGTTCGCCCAGGGCGCGCCTCCAGTATACACGTGCTGGCTGAGCATTTGGGTGGCTGGCGCTCACGTCGCGTTGGGTCACATGTCCTCCTCCAGGCGGCGGGATTCCCGGATAATGAGGCGGAAGACCGCCAGAACGGCGGACTCGGCAAGCGGGCCGGGGTTGGCGTCCACCACATCTTTCAGCACCGCGCGCTCCCGCGCCGGCGCGCGCACCGGCAATCCGGCGGCGCGTTTTGACTGCGCGATCCTCAGGACGAGCCGCGCCCGCAAATTCAGCAGGCGCACCAGCACCCGGTCCAGGTGATCGATGTCCTCTCGCCAGCGCTCGATCATGCCTCCTCCATCGTGAATGGACGACAATAAAAAGGCCCCCGAATCTCTCGGGAGCCGGAACGACCTCGGGTGATCTGAAGCTACGTCAGCTGATCACACACGCGTGCGCCCACCGCTCCCGGGAAAGCCCGTTGAAGCGGTAAAACGAAAATCGGGTCGAGTACGTGTGAGGCATGGCGCTCACGAAACCTAGGCCCTGAGCGGCGCCGAGGGAAGGGTGAAATAGAACGTCGCGCCTTCGTTCGGCTTCGCCTCGGCCCAGATCCGCCCACCGTGCCGGTCGATGATGCGCTGGGCGAGCGCGAGCCCCACGCCCGTCCCCTCGAACTCCTCCACATGATGGAGCCGCTGGAACACGCCGAACAGCTTGTCCTTGTAGCGCATGTCGAACCCGGCGCCGTTATCCCTCACATAGTAGATGACGGTATCGCCTTCCCGGTGCGCCGCGATGTCCACGTCCGGGTGCGTGCGATGGCGACTGAACTTGAAGGCGTTGCCAATGAGGTTGACCACCACCTGGCGCAACAGCGTCGCGTCCCCCGTGATAGGGGGCAACGGCTGCAGCGAGACCTCGACAGCCACGCCCCCCGCCGTGCGTCGCAGCTCGTCCACCACCGACTGCGCGAGCGCCGTGAGGTCCACGGTGGTGGTGACGAGCTGCTGCCGGCCGGCGCGGGAGAAGTTGAGCAGCGCATCGATCAGCTGACCCATGCGCTGCGCGTTGTCCCTGATCACGCCGATCAAGCGCTGGCCATCGGCATTGAGGGCCGGCCCGTAATCCTCGTGCAGCGCCCGGGCGAAGCCATCGATGGCCCGCAACGGCGCGCGCAGGTCGTGCGACACGGAGTAACTGAACTTTTCGAGCTCGGCGTTGGATCGGGCGAGCTCTTCCTCGACCCGCTTGCGCTCCGTGACGTCGCGCACGACGGCCAGGCCGCCCACGACCTGCCCGTCGTCGCCGACCAGCGGCGAGTACTGCGCCTCGAGCACGACGTGGGCGGCGGGCTCGTGTACGCTGTAGCGGCCGCCTTCCGCGTTGACCTTGCGGCCTTCCAGCGCCGTGGCGTAGTGCTTGTCCTCACCGGTGTCCCTGAAAAACGGGAACACCTCGAGCGCCGGACGCCCCATGACCTCCTCGGCCGTCACGCCGCTGATCCGCGCCATCCCCTGGCTCCACAGCGTGTAGCGGCATTCCCGGTCGAAGGCGAGGATTCCATCGGTGCTGCTGTTGATCAGTTGCTCGGTGAAGCCCCTCTGGCGACGGATCTCCGCTTCGGCCCGCCGGCGCTCGGTGGCGTCGCGCGTCACCTTCGCGAAGCCCACCAAGACCTGTTGCGCATCACGAACCGGCGTGATCACCACGTTGGCCCAGAAGCGGGAGCCGTCCTTGCGCACCCGCCAGCCTTCGTCTTCGAACTGCCCGTCTCGCATCGCCCGCTCGAGCTCCCACTCCGGCTTGCCCTGGGCCACGTCCTCCGGGGGATAGAAGCGGGAGAAATGCCGCCCGAGAATCTCCTCCGCGCGGTAGCCCTTGGTCCGTTCGGCCCCGGCGTTCCAGCTGATGACCCGACCCTCGCGATCAAGCATGATGATGGCGTAATCCTTCACGCTGTCGACCATCAGCCGGAGCCGCTCTTCGTTCTGCCGCAGGACGGCCTCGGCGCGGCGCCGCTCGGTCAAATCGCGGGTGAGCTTGGCGAAGCCGAGTGGCGTTCCCTGAGCATCGTGCAGGGGCGTGATAATCACGTTCGCCCAGAAGCGAGAGCCGTCCTTGCGGACCCGCCACCCCTCGTCCTCCCACTGTCCCTCGACCAAGGCCTGCTGCAGCGCCCGTTCCGGTTTGCCCGCCCGCACGTCCTCGGGCGGATAAAACCGGGAATGGTGCTGTCCCACAATCTCTTCGGCGTGGTACCCCTTGAGCCGCTCGGCTCCCGCGTTCCAGCTCACCACGCGTCCTTTCGGATCGAGCATGAGCAGCGCGTACTCCTTCGCGCCCTCCACGATCAGGCGGAACCGCTGATCTGTCTCGCGCAGCGCCCGCTCCATCTCGTGCCGCTGGGTGAGGTCGCGGGTGACCTTCCCGAAGCCGAGCAGCTCGCCGTCGGCGCCGCGCAGGGCGGTGATGGCGACGCTCGCCCAGAAACGGGACCCGTCCTTGCGAATGCGCCATCCCTCGTCACCGCACCGCCCCTCCGCTGCGGCCACCTGCAGCTCGCGTTCCGGCTTGCGCGCCTGCACGTCCTCCGGCGGATAGAACCGGGAGAAGTGCTGTCCGATGATTTCCTCGGCCGAATAGCCCTTGATCCGCTCCGCCCCCGTGTTCCAGGTCGCCACGCGTCCTCCGACGTCAAGCATGAAGATCGCGTAGTCCTGCACGTTCTCCACCATCAGGCGGAACAGATCCTCGCTCGTGCGGAACGGGGCGGCGAGCTCGGGAGGCGCGGAGTGCGAGGTCGTGCGCTTGCGGAGAGTCACGCCTGCAAAGGTAGGGTTGGGGAGGGCCGTTGGTCCAGCCCGGAGGACCCCTTACAGCCGGCCGACGCGCAGCGAGAGCGTCCAGCGGACGGGTCGAGGTGCTGCGCCAGCGCCCCAGGCGTGAGCGAGCTCACGCCGGAACGCCTCGACCGGCCCCGACCCCACCGCCCGCTCGAGCGCCCAGACCGCCGACCAGGTCTCCACGTAGCCCACCAGATCCGCCCGCGTCCAGCTGGCCTGCATCTCGAGGCCGGGCGCGCCGATCTCGTCGAACGGAAACGGCAGCGCGCGATAGGCGTCGTCGACGTGGCGGCGCTCGGGCGGCCAGTACGAGCCCAAGACCTGGGAGTAAAAGTGGTCGATGACCGGATCGACGACGTGATCGACGCGCACCATCCCATAGGTCACGAGGGCGACAACCCCGCCGGGCCGACCCACCCGCCGCACTTCCGCGTAGTACGCCGGCAGGTCGAACCAGTGTGCCGCCTGCGCGGCCACGGCGACGTCCACGGTGCCGTCGGCGAGAGCGCACGCCTCGGCCCGAGCGACTACGTACGCCACGTGCGGACGCGGCGTCGCGTGGGCGATCTGCTCGGCACTGGCGTCGGTGGCCATCACGCGCGCGAAGCGGTCCGCCAGCAGCACGGAGAGCTGGCCGGATCCGCACCCGGCATCCCACGCGAGGTGCGACCGCGGAGCGATCTCCGCAAGGAAGTCGGCCAGAGCGGTGGGATAGATCGGCCGGTACGCGGCGTAGGCGGCCGCGGTGGCCGAGAAGTGATCCTTGAAGCTGTTGCGACGGGTCACAACGTTCGCTCCCACGTCTGTCCCACCAGATCGTGCCCGAAACTGTGGTGGCGTTCCTCGCGCACCAGGTGGAAGCCGGCCTGCTCGTAGATGTGCCGGGCGGCGTGCAGCACGTCGTTCGTCCAGAGCATGATCTTGCGATAGCCCGCCCGCCGGGCGAAGCCGAGGCATTCCCGAACCAGACGCGCCCCGATCCCCAGACCGCGCGAGTGGGGCTCCACCAGGAGCAGGCGCAGCTGGGCCACACGGTCCGACCGCCGAACGAGGAAGACCGAGCCGACGACTTCGCCCTCGCGCTCGGCGATCCAGCAGCGCTCGCGCTTGGGGTCGTAGCGCTTGATGAACCTGGCGACGATCTCCGCGACCAGGGCCTCAAACCGCGCGTCCCAGCCGTATTCGCGAGCGTACAGCACACCGTGGCGATACACCACCCAGCCCATGTCGCCGGGCCGGTGGCGTCGCACGCGATACGCGACAGGGCGTGCGGGCTGGGCGGGCGCGCCGAGCAGCTGCTCGATCGCGTGCATCGAAGCCACCAGGCGCGTCTGGTCGGGGGCGGGCAGCCGCTCAAGCAGGGTCTCGATCTCGCGGCGCGACGCGCCGTCGAGCCGGGCGAAGGCATTGCGCCCTTGCGCCGTGAGCGTCAGGACGTGTTGCCGGCCGTCTGTCTTGGAGGGCGTCCGCTCGAGCAGTGCGCGCCGTTCGAAGCCCCGCAGGATCCGGCTCAGGTAGCCTGCATCCAGTCCCAGCTCTTGCCCCAGCGCGGTCGCGTGCGTAGGCGCGTCGCGGCCGAGCTCGTACAGGACACGGGCCTCGGTGAGCGAGAAGGGACTCTCGAGCAAGGTCTCCTGGAGAAGCCCGATCTGGCGCGTGTAAAACCGATTGAAGCGGCGTACGGCGGCGACGCGCTGCGGGGAGGCGGTTCGGACCACAACGACCCTCAACGACGGGCGATACCTCAACGTGCCTTATTGTTTGACAAAGTCAAGTAATCCGTGGACCGCGTGGCGCCGGTGCAATCCGCAACGCCGCGCCGCTCCACCCATTGTGCCGGGCTGAGCGCCCCGCTAGGATTGCCCCCGCTGCCTAATCCCGCGAGAGCGGGAACGGGGGACCCACTTCACCGGGGCGCATCGCCAATCCTGGCGTAGGGCACTCTTCGGCCCGAGCCCGTCAGCTAACCCCGTCGGCATCGAGGAGGAACGATGCTGTCCGGGCTCAAGCGCGTACTGCTGGGCCGTCCCCGGGATGTCCTGGATCCCGGCGTGTTTCACAAAGTCTCACTCGCCGCGTTCCTGGCATGGGTCGGGCTGGGCGCGGACGGGTTGTCATCCTCGGCGTACGGGCCCGAGGAAGCCTTCAAGGCGCTCGGCCCGCACGGGTACCTCGCCGTCGCGATGGCGGGCGCCATCGCGCTCACCGTCTTCATCATCTCCTACGCCTACAGCCGGATCATCGAGCACTTCCCGTTCGGTGGCGGTGGCTACGTCGTGGCCACGCGACTGCTCGGCCGGACCGCGGGGGTCGTGTCGGGCTCGGCGCTCGTCGTCGACTACGTGCTCACCATCGCGATTTCCATCGCCGCCGGCGTCGATGCGGTGTTCAGCTTCCTGCCGCCCGCGTGGCAAGGATGGAAGCTCGCGGTGGCGGCGGCCGCCATCGGCGTGCTGACCCTGCTGAATCTCCGCGGAGTGAAGGAGTCGGTCGCGATTCTGGCCCCGGTCTTCCTGACGTTCGTGGTTACCCACGCCATCCTCATCCTCGGGACGATGGCGAGTCGCAGCCACGAAGTGCCCATCGTCCTGCGGGACATTCACACCGGCTTCACCCAGGGGCTGCGTCCACGCCCGGTCGGTCTCGGCCTCGCAGGACTGCTCGCGCTGTTCATGCGGGCGTACTCGCTTGGCGGCGGGACCTATACGGGGATCGAGGCCGTCTCCAACGGCCTCAGCATCATGCGGGAGCCCAAGGTCCAGACCGGGAAGCGGACGATGCTGTTGATGGCCGTCTCGCTCGCGCTCACGGCCAGCGGGATCATCCTCGGCTATCTCCTGGTGCACGCCACGCCGGAAGCGGGGCGGACGATGAACGCCGTCCTGGCCAACCGGTTCGCCGCCGACTTCCATCTCGGGCGCTGGGCCATCGGAGCCGATTTCGTCCTCGTCACGCTCGCGTCCGAGGCGTGCCTGCTCTTCGTGGCGGCACAGGCCGGCTTCATCGACGGCCCGCGGGTCATGGCGAACATGTCCACGGACTCCTGGCTGCCACACCGCTTCGCCCAGCTCTCCGACCGCCTGACCATGCAGAACGGCGTGCTGCTCATGAGTGGAGCGGCGTTGCTTGCGCTGTGGTACACCCGCGGCGCGGTGGACCGTCTCGTGGTGATGTACTCGATCAATGTGTTTCTCACCTTCTCGCTCACCGAACTTTCGATGTGCCGGTTCTGGCTGCAGCGACGCAAGCAGCAGCACGACTGGCGCAGGCAGATCGCAATCCACGTCGCGGGGCTGGTTCTGTGCGCCACCATTCTCACGCTCACCGCGTACGAGAAGTTCGCCGAAGGCGGCTGGGTCACGCTGGTGCTCACTGCCGGGTTGATCGCGCTGTGCTTCGCGATCCGCCGGCACTATCGGAACGTGCAGGCCAATCTCCAGCGACTCGACGCCATCCTCCCGGCGCTGCCGGCGACCAAGCCGGGCACCGCGCCGTCGCTCGATCCCAGGGCACGGACCGCCGTGCTGCTGGTCGGTTCGTACGAGGGGCTGGGAACTCACTGCCTGCTGTCGATCCAGCGGCTGTTCCCGAACGTCTTCCAGAATTTCGTGTTCGCATCCGTCGGCGTGATCGATTCGGCGACGTTCAAGAACGTGGAGGAGGTCGAGGAAATCCGCGCGCAAACGAAAGCGGTACTGGCGCGCTACGTCGCGACCGCTCGTGCTCTGGCGCTGGCCACCGACTCGCGCATGGTGGTCGGTACGGAGGTTGTGGCCGAAGGCGTGGAGCTGTGTAAGCGCATCGCGCAGGAATTCCCGTACTCGGTGTTCTTCCTCGGCAGGCTCGTATTCGAAGAAGAAACCTGGGTGCACCGCATCCTGCACAACGAGACCGCATACCAGATGCAGCGGCGCCTCCAGTTCGCGGGCCTGAACGCCATGGTTCTCCCGGTGCGGGTGCTCCGCTCCGCGGCGTGAACGCGGCCGCTTTCCGCGTTATCTTGCCCAACTCGCATGTCGGTTCCAACGCCCGTCTGGTCGCGCCCCGACGACGCCGTGCGGCAAGCCCAGCTCGACGCCATGAAGCGGCGGGCGACGGGCTTGCTGGCGCTCGCCGCCGCCATCTTCGGCGCGGCCGCCGCGCTCGAGACCCGCTACCCGTGGCTCGGCTACGTGCGCGCCACAGCGGAGGCGTCGCTCGTCGGCGGCCTCGCCGACTGGTTCGCCGTGACCGCCCTGTTTCGCCGGCCCCTCGGGCTGCCGATCCCGCACACCGCGATCGTGGCCACGCGCAAGGAGCGGATCGGGCGCATCCTCGGCACCTTCGTGCAGAACCACTTCCTGTCCCGCGACGTGATCGCCGCCAAGCTCCACACCATGTCGCTGGCGCGCCGGGCCGCGGTCTGGCTCAGCCGGCCCGAGAACAGCCGCCGGGTCGCCCATCAGGTGGCGGGCGGCATCGCCAAGACCCTCGAAGCGCTGCCCGACGACGAGATGCGGCCGCTGGTGCATGACGTGGTGACCGCGCGGCTGCGCACCCTGCGGGTCGCCCCGACCCTCGGCAAGACCCTGTCGCTCGTGCTCGCGGGCGACGCTCATCAGGATCTGCTGAGCGAGGCCGTTCGCCTCGCAGCGCAGGCGGTGCACGACAACCGGGAGGCGATTCGTCGTCAGGTCCGTGCCGAAAGCCCGTGGTGGGTGCCCGGCGCCGTGGACGACAAGATCTACGAGAAGATCGTCGGCGCCATCGAGCTGCTGCTGCGCCGCATCGCCACCGACCCGGGCCACCCGCTGCGCGTCGCGTTCGACGCCGCGCTGCGCGACTTCATCGACCGGCTGCAGCACTCGCCCGACGCCATCGCGCGGACCGAAGCCCTGAAGGAAGACTGGCTCGCCGAGCCCGGCGCGGCCGAGCTCTCGGCCCGACTGTGGGAAGCCACTCGGCGCGCCATCGTCAAGTACGCCACCCAGCCCGCAGACGGTGGGGGCAGTGGGGCGAAGCGGGAGCGGCCGCTCGACCGCGGCATCAGCACGTTCGCCGAGGCGCTCGCCGCCAACGACGCCCTGCTCGACGAGATCGATGCCGTGGTCACCGACCTGACGGTGCGGGTGGTCGAGCAGTACCGGCAGGAGATCGGCGACTTCATCGCCCAGACCGTCGCCGGCTGGGATCCCACGGCGACCTCCCGGCGCTTCGAGCTCGCGGTCGGACGTGACTTGCAGTTCGTCCGCATCAATGGGACGTTGGTGGGTGGCCTCGTCGGCCTGGCGATTTACACGGTCTATCACCTCTGGCATTGAGACGCCCATGCGCCGCTGCAACGTCCTCACGCTGCTCCTCACCGCCGCCCCGATCGCCCTGCTCCGGGCCCAGAGCACTCCGTTGCAGGCGTTCCGCGGCAACATCGCGGCGATCCATGCGCGGGACCGCGCCGCGTATCTCTCACACTATCTGCACACGCCGGCGCTGGCGCGGGTGGGACCGGACGGGCTGCGGCAGGGCTACGAGGACTTTGCCAAGGGGCGAGACGCGGGCTGGCCCGACACGCTGGTCGCAACGCACTTCCAGATCGTGCCCGTGTCGCCCGACGTCGCCTACGGTGTGTATCGCTACCGCGTGGTGGACTCGAGCGGCAGTGCCCGCGGGGTGAGCGAGCGCGTCTTCCTGCGCACGCCGGCCGGGTGGAAGGTCGCGGTGACGACGGCGTTCCCCACTCCCAACGTCGCGCCTCCGGCGACGGCGCTGCTCGGTGCCACGCTGGTCGATCCCGCCGCCGGGGGCCCGGTGCAAGGCGCGGTCATCGTGCTGCGGGACGGCCGGATCGCCTGCGCGGGATCGCGCGCCGCCTGTCCCGTGCCGGCCGACGCCGACACCGTGAACGCCGCCGGGAAATGGATCATCCCGGGCCTGATCGACACCCACGTGCATTTCTCCCAGACCGGCTGGGTGGACGGGCGACCCGACGCCCTCGACCTGCGGGACCGCTATCCCTACGAGCGGGTCGAGGCGGAGCTGCACGCCCGGCCGGAGCGCTTCTACCGCTCCTACCTGTGCAGCGGCGTCACGTCCGTGTTCGATGTGGGCGGCTATCCCTGGACGCTCGAGCTGCAGGAGCGCACCGCCTCGAGCACCACCGCGCCGCGAGTCGCGGCCGCGGGCCCACTGCTTTCGACGATCGACTTCTGGCTCAACCTCCCCGACCAGCGCCAGTTCATCTATATGGCGGACGAGGCCACGGTGCGGGCGGCGGTGCGGGCGCACAAGGCGTGGGGCGCGGCGGCGATCAAGGTGTGGTACATCATGCCGCCGCAACCTCCCGACACGGCCCGCGTGTCGGCGCTGGTACACGCCGCGGGAGACGAGGCGCGCAAAGTGGGGCTCCCCCTCATCGTGCATGCCACCGGGCTGTGGGAGGCGAAGGACGCCGTGCGGGCCGGAGCGCGCGTGCTCGTGCATTCGGTGTGGTCCAGCCCCGTGGACGACGAGTTTCTCACGCTCGCGCAGCGCCAGGGCACGATCTACGTCCCGACGCTCACCGTGCCGGACGGCTACCGCCAGGTGGCGGCGCGGCAGTTCGACCGCGATCTGCAGCCGCTGGCGTGCGTGGATCCCGCGACGCGCGTGAAGGCGCTGGCGACCGACACGGTCGCGCTGGCACGGCGCCCGAGCGTCGCTGTCGTGACGGAGCGGGCGGCCGGCACCGCACGCAATCTGGCGCAGGCGCAGGGGAACCTGAAGCGAGTCCACGACGCCGGCATTCCGGTGGCCCTCGGCACCGACGCCGGAAACCCGCTCACGCTGCACGGGGCGTCGGTCTTCATGGAGCTCGAAGCGATGCAGGCGGCGGGGCTCAGCCCGGTGGACGTGCTCCGCGCCGCCACCCGTACCGCGGCGCTGGCATCAGGACTGGACAGTACGGGGACGCTCGCCCCCGGCTCGGTGGCCGACCTGGTGGTGCTCGACGCCGATCCCCTCGCCGACATCCGCAACGTGCGGCGCATCGCGCTGGTCGTGCGTCGCGGCGAGATCTACACCCGGCGGGAGCTGGAGTACCGCTAGGGAGCTCTGCATTGGTGTCGCGAAGCCGGGGGTGGAGGCTAGCACGCTGACACGCGTGCGACGCCCCCACCCCCGACTGCGCGTCACCTAGTCAGGGCTTCCCTAGCGCCCTCCGCGGCCCGCCCGTCCCCCCGCCGTCTTGAGCGTATCGGGGACCTTGGCCCATTGGTCGGCCGTCAGCAGGCCGCGGGCGCGCTCCAGGGCGCGGCGGATGTGCTCGCGTCCCTCGGCCAGCCGGGGACGCAGCCGCGCGAACAAGGTCGCGGGGTCCGGACGCTCGCCCGCCCCCTGCACCGCCGCCTGCAGCGAGTCCGACACCGGCCGGTTCTCTCCGTCGAGCGAATCGGCGATCGCCTGCAGCCCGGCGACCTGCTCGGGTGAGAGCGCGAGCGAGTCGCGGAGCTCGAGGATCGCGCTGATCGGATTCGGCAGAATCCGCGCGACTCGCGCGGCGAAATCCTGCGCGTCGCCTCCCGCGAGGCCGGACAGACCTCCCCGTCCCCCCCCACCGGCACCGCGTCGGCCACCGAACGCGGCGCGCAACCGGTCGCGCGTCCGGTCCGGGCCGACCGTCATGTGCACCTGGAGCGCGACCTGGAACGGGACGATGACCCCGCCGTTCGCGCCGGCGGTGGCCCCGAACCGGCCGTTCACGGCGTAGCGGTACTGCAGCGCGCCGGGGTCGAACCCGCGCACGTAGAGCAACACCGGATCGGGCGCCGCCGTGAAGCCCCAGCCGTGCAGGTTCGCCGCGCCGTGCGCGCCGTGCAGCCACTCGTCCAGTCCGCCCAGCAGATTCACGGTGAGCAGCGACACGGTGAGCCGCCGGTCGAGGCCAAAATATCCCGGCCGCCAGTTGACCTGCAGGTCGAGGGACGGCTGCCAGGGCCCCGTGCAGGAGTTACGCGCCGCCACCCGGCCGACCTGGGTCTGCAAGCAGCTGCGCGCGCCCGGCGACGCGCCGGCGAGCAGCGCCCGCATCCCGTTCGCCACGGCCGTGTCGGCCGTCGCCACGGGATCGAACACCAGCGCCCGATCGTTGCGCGCTCCGTCGCCGTTTACGTCTGAGCCCACCAGCGGCGTGAACGGCACACCCGAGGTGAGCCGGCCGATGGCGGTGACCTCGAGCGCGGCGGTGATCGGGTAGGTGACAGTGCCGAGGAAGGAGTGGCGCCGCTCGAAGCTGCTGGTCGCCCACTCGCGCGCGTTGGGATCGCCCGCGGTGGTGGCCGCGGAGAACCCTTGCGACGCCGCGCAGCACGAGAACGACGACTGATCGCGCGCGTGCGTGAGCGTGTACGACAGCTGGAACGTCGCGCCGCGCGCCGTAAAGCCGCCCAGCCCAACCGTGAGCTGCCGCGAATCGGATTGTAGATCCGAGCCGATCGCGATCACCTGGCCGAACCGTGGATCCACCCGGGACTGCTGCAGGCTGAGCGCGCCGGTTGTGGGGACGATCGAGTCCGCGGGGACGTAGACCGGGCGATTGGCTTCGTCCGGCAGGGTGAACCGCGGTGTGGCCACCAGGTTGAGATCGCGGAACCCGTACTGGCTGCGGCCGCGAGCGTAGCTCGCGTCCACGGAGACGGTGTAGGTGCCTCGCACCCGCCGCTGGACGCCGAGCGATGCGCGCCACGCGTGCGGCGCGGCGTACCCCGGGTCGAACACCGTCGCGTTGGGGTGCGGAGTGATCGTGACCGTCGTGGCCGTGTCGACGCACTGGGCCGGAATGGTCGCCGGATCTTGCGCGTACTGCGTCCAGTCGGGCGTGGGAACCGCTCCGCCGACGCACACGAGCTGGGCCTCGGCGTTCGACAGACCAGGAGCCGCGAGGGCGGCGGAGTAGAGCGCGCCCGGCGTGAGGCTGCGGAAATCTCCCACGCCCCCACGCACGATGGTCCCGGGCGGCTCGCCGAACCTCCCGGCGCCGCCCCCGCCCCCCCTACCCCCCCCGGCGCCGACGGTCCAGGTGAAGCCGATCCGCGGCGATGCGTGCAGCTCCCGCGGGATCCGATCGGTGCGGAACCCGAACAGCGAGTCGACGGCGGGGTTGTACTGCGGCGCCCCGCTGAATCGGGCCGCTTCGAGCCGCGCGCCGTAGGTGAGCTGCAAGCCGCCGCCCGCGCGCCAGATGTCGCCCAGATAGAGTGCGCCGTTCCACGCCGTCCCCGCTTGCTCGAGCGGGGCGAGCGTGCGGGTGAACTGCGCCGGCTGCCCCGCGGCGAGGGCACCGAGCGATTGAAACACGAACGTCCCGTATTGGTTCGCGGCCTGCATAGCGCGCTGGCGCGCTCCCTTCAGGTAGAGGCCGAGCTTGAGCCGATGCCCTGCGGCGGCGGACAGCCAGGAGACCTCCTCTGTCACTTCCCCGCTCGTCGCTTCGGTCTGTTGGGGGAAGCCGGGGTTGCCTCCGAACGCGAGGGTCGCGATGCCGCGGCCTCCTCCCGGCGCGCTCCCCGAGAGGTTGGAGCCCACCTGCACGCGGCCTTCGGGCAGCTCGAGAAACCCGCTCGCGTCCGAGCGATCGGTGGACACGTAGCCTCGAACTTCATTGATGAACCCGCCGCCGAAGTGCGACGACAGCGACGCCATCGCGCCGCCGGCGCGCTGCGCGCGGGTGCCGCCGGTCGCGGGGAGCGCGAGCGGGCTCACGCGGGTGGGGTCCTGCGAGCTCCAGCGCCCGTCCAACCGCACCATCACCGTCTGCTCGTCCGAGAGGTTCCAGTCGAGCCGCAGCAGCGCGACGCTGTTGTCCGTGGCGCGGTCGCCCGGCAGCGCGGGCAGCGTCATGGGGACGCCGGTCGCCCCCGCCAGCGCGAGAAACCGCGCCGCCGAGTCGGGGTTCACCCCGAGCCGCTCGAGACTCGGCGGATCGGCCGACATGAGCGTGGGCAGCGCTTGACCGCGCCAGCGCCCCTGCAACGACCCGAACACGAACAGCCGGTTGGGCACGATCGGTCCCCCCATGCCGCCGCCGAGCTGGTTCTGGGTGTACCCCTGGTCGAAGGGCGACTCCGTCACGCCGCCCCAGGCGAGGTCGCGGTCCCGTAGCGCGTACGTGAACGACCCCTGTGGGACATTGGTGCCGCTACGCGTGGTCGACGCGACGAGGCCTCCCGAGAACTGGCCGCGCGCTACGTCGTACGTGCTCGTCACGACGCGGGTCGTGCGCAGCGCGTCCTGCGGCACGTTCCCCGAGCCGAACGAGAGGCCGTCGAGCGTGACGTTGTTGGCGGTCGAGCGCTGGCCGGCGACCGAGAACGCGGCGCTGGTGGAATCGGTCTCGCCGATCCCCACGACGCCGGGGGCGAGCGTGGCAAGCGTGTTCAAGTCGGAGGCGTCGATCGGCAGGCGGGCGATGACCTCGGGCGCGAAGTTGCGCTCGGTGGAGCCCGGCGTCGGCCGCTCCACACCGCGCTGCGGGGCGCGCGCGCGGACGGTCACCGCGTCGAGCGCCACGGCTGCCACCTCCAGCTGCACGTTGGCCACGAGGCGATCCTCATCTGCCTGACGCGCGATCGCGACCCGCGCCGGGGCCAAGCCCAGGTAGCGCACGACGAGCTGGTATTGGCCGCCACCGTCAGGGAAGAGGATGGTGAAGCGTCCGCGCGCGTCCGTGGTGCGCTGACGCGACACCTGGGTTTCGAGAGACGTCGCCTGGACGATCGCTCCGGGCAGCGGTTGGTTGTCGGGGCCGGTGACAGTACCGGTGATGATATCGGTCGTGGTGCCGACTTGAGCCGCGACGGCCGGCGCGCCGAGCGCGGCGAGAGCGACCAGCAGCCAGCAGGACGGGCGTGGCATCACGGCGCGGGCTCGGGAGAAGTCCACGAGGTATACGAAGGGGGCCGGAAGCCTGTTGAGCTACTGCGGCTGTGGCGTGCTCGCCGCGGCGTCGTACACGCGCCGGAAATCGCTGGTACGACCACGACCCCCGTCGACGCTGACGATCACGTATAGCTGCTTGCCATCCTGCGAGCGAAGGTAGTCCTCGGTCACCTTGCCACCGCCGGAGACTTTGCGCTCCACGACGAAATCGTTGCCCTGCCAGTGAGCTTTGATCTCGACGTCTCCGCCTCCCTCCACGGACTGCTTGAGCTTGCGGCCATCGCCGTACAACACGAGGGCAGCGCCCGTGTCGGACGTGAAGGTGAGCGCCGAGTCTGACGCCATGATCG
>Ga0209156_10002480_pt1 | contig 14413 bp, 14 predicted proteins | sample GraSoiAngelo_124_FD_185881 | JGI IMG/M metagenome (GOLD analysis project Ga0209156, IMG submission 185881) | Grasslands soil microbial communities from the Angelo Coastal Reserve, California, USA - 14_0927_05_20cm (SPAdes) (version 2) | ecosystem: Environmental > Terrestrial > Soil > Grasslands...
GCTGAACGTGCGCTTGGGTGCGGCAGAATTTTTCCCTGGGGCCAGCAGGCAGGTGCGACGGGTGAGGAAGCGGCGGAGGGAAGGAAATGCGAGGGCGGCGCAGGGAACGGCTTCGGGTCGAGAGTCGTACACGATACAAACCTGCGATCCGTCGGTGAGCAGAACCGCTGTCAGGTGGGGCCCACAATTCTCTTCGAGTGCCCCGCCCAGATCCCCCGCTCCTTCCTTCGATCATTTTCCCTTTGGGCCCAGGCCCTGGTCGTTCTCTTTCCGTCCGATCATGCGATTTTTGGTAATCGTAATTTTGTATGTAACAGCCAGTGCATTCAAAGGCTTACATAGAATCTTCTTTGAAATACAACAACCAACAGTGCGATGCGATAAATGTAAGTACCTTGTTGCAAGTTACTTATGGTAGCCATTGAAGCCTGCGACAACAGCCAGCAAGCACAAATAAGCCAAAAGTACGATAAAAGTTCACGAAGATTCGCCTAAAGTGCACAAAAGTAACTTTGCCACGACCGGCCGTCGTGATAGACAGATATCCGTCAGACTTGCGCAATCGCGCAGATTAAGGGCCGGTATCCTCCACCGCTGCGGAATCCATACGTAGGCTTCACCACGGCGCGAACATTCGGCTCGACGTAGTTTGTTACCAAAATACGAACTGAAAATGGCCGGGCAAGGGAGTCTTCTGCCTGGCACCGGCAGAGGCCCGAGGATACATAAAACAGGCGGGTCACTATGGTTGCTGGTGAGTTTGGGATTCCTTGCATAGGCCGCCGCGATTGGTCGATCTCAAGTTGCTGCACAACTCAACACCGGCGGAACTGGATGCACGATGGGAAGAATTAATAGGTGGTCAGAGGCTGCATTGAAGTCCGCCGTTGAGATGTTGGCAACGACGAATGATCAAAAGTTCAAAGCGAATCTGATCAGGACCATTCTCGATTACGAAGTGCGCCAACAGGAACGTGCCGAGAGCAACAAAGCCGCACGCCGCAAACGGGCCGAGAATACGGAACTGGCTGAACTTCGTTCGAAAGTTGCTGAGCTGAGTGCTCAGGTTGATTCTGCGAAAATTTCCAGGGCAGAGGAAATATCCAAACTACGGGCATGCCTTCAGGAAACAGACCGGATCGTTGGTGAACTGCAGTCCGAGATCGGCAGCCTGAAGCGGGAAGCAGATACGGCCCGCAGAGACATCAACAGGATGCAAGAATCCCTCAAACTCACAAATGGAATCATAGAACAGCTCGCGACCGCGCTACCGCCAGAAAAGCGTAATGTGTTCGCCTCGGAGCTATTTCAGAAATTCAAGTCGGGCCAACCCGAACTGCTAGCCCAACTCTTCAAATCCATGAAACTCGATCTCCAACGCTGGCATTCGTGGGACAGTGACTATGGAGAAAACCCTCAGTCAATGGTACGAGAGTTCGAGTGCCCTGCAAAACATGGACCAGAGAAGCTATCTCTCCTGCGGTCGAAGCTCTTGGCCCTGGGCATTGAGGTGGACGCGATAGACGCAGTGCGGGACTACCGCGACCTGAAGATTGGCTTCGCCGAGCTGGAGAAGCGTACTCAACCCCACATAAAGTTTACGCGGCAAAGCATGGGATTGTCTGTTAAGAGCAGCATCCCTCCCAACCTGCTGCCACCTCTCAGTGGAGAAGCCCTGTGGATGGCCTCAAGAGAGCTGAAGAGCAAACAGCAAAAGTTGGACTGGCTGCAGGTTGCCAAGGAATTGCTGCAGCACCCCGATCCTGAAATCGCTGTCTTGCTCTTGAAGGAAATAGCCGCCACTGAGCATGCAGCAGAGAATTCTCACAGTTGAGACACGGCGGCTCTACTCACTAATGGCATTGCTGCGATTTCTGTGCGCAGCAGGAGCCGGTGCGCCAGTCTTGCATAGTCTGTCCCCAGATTCGCCGCTCCTGCTGAGGGCCGAGCAGTCGCTTGAAGGCTGGTTTCTTTCCATGCTTACCTAGGGAGAAGCCAACTGGCGCAGGCGAGGCCATCGTTCTCGCGGGCATTGATAAAGAAATTCTGGCTTATGGTTTTGACTCAAGCAATCGCGCTGATTTTTCTAGCAGCATGGGCAATGAGCGGGTGAAAAATATCTGAGTGAAATGGCCTGGTTTCGTAAACTATCCAGACCCGTCTTCCCACCTGGCTTTTCCTGGTGGATTATTTCCGGTTTGCCCGTGATCCGACCGGAATACACCGGAGTGCCGACCACAATCTGCTAAGGAGCGGTGGCCAGGTGATAGGCACACGAGTTATGCTTACAGCGACCTAAGAGCCGCGCCCGGACCCTCGGCTGCTGCAGGATCACGGATCTTGGCCGGCGTTGTCATCCCGGCGGTTCCCACAGGTCTCTGGAGTCCTGCGTCGCGCTCTGTTGTCGCCCTCTGGTTACGCTGTGCGAAACATTGGTCGGGGCTAAATCCATCGCCGTCACTTTTGCAAAAGGAGAATATGGATATGTCCTTGATGCCGGATCCAACCTTTTACCCCTCGCCCGGCATGGCAATGAAGGCCGCGCCGGAACACATCGCTTACGTCTCTTTGCTGAACGTCGGCAAGAACGGGAAACGCGACGCCATAGGCGTTATTGATGTCGATCAGCATTCGCCCACTTTTGGCCAAGTCGTCGGCCAAGTGGATTTTCCGCGCAACGATAATGAGTTGCATCACTTCGGCTGGAACGCTTGTAGTGCGTGCCTCTGCCCGCAGAACCCGCACCCGCATATGGAGCGTCGATACCTAATCGTTCCGGGTATCGCATCGTCCCGGATTCACATCGTGGATACGAAAGCGGGTCACAACCATCCCGAGATCGTGAAAGTGATCGAGCCTGAAGAGTTCATTAAGAAGACCGGCTACACGTCGCCACACACTATTCATTGCGGCCCCGACGGCATTTATGGCAGCGCGCTCGGTTCGGCCAGTGGCGATGGTCCGGGCGGCATCTTCCTGATGGATGCCACTACGTTTGAGCTGAAGGGCCAGTGGGAGAAGGAGCGCGGCCCCCAGGATCTGGCTTACGATTTCTGGTGGCACCTCGGGCACGACACCATGATCACCTCCGAATGGGGCACGCCGAATATGGTGAAGGACGGCCTCAACCCGGAGTTGCTGCTGGCGGGAAAGTACGGCCGCAAGCTGCACATCTGGGACTTGGACAAGCGCCGGCACCTGCAGGAACTTGACCTGGGCGCGGAGCAACAGATGGTGCTGGAGCTTCGGCCCGCCCACGATCCCAACAAGACCTTTGGATTCGTGGGTGTCGTCGTTTCCCTGAAAGATCTTTCGTCCTCCATCTGGATGTGGTACCGCGAGGAGGGAGGCAAGAACAGCAAATGGGCAGTGCGCAAGGTGATTGAAATTCCCGCTGAGCCGGCCGATCCAGGAAACCTGCCGCCCCTGCTGCAAGGCTTCAAAGCCGTACCACCGTTGGTAACCGACATCAACCTCTCACTCGACGACCGCTTTCTCTACGTTTCTTGCTGGGGGACAGGTGAGTTCATCCAGTACGACGTCTCCGATCCCGCAAGCCCGAAGAAGGCCGGCTCGATCCACCTCGGTGGCATCGTGCGCCGAGCGGCTCACCCGAAGAAGCCCAAGGAGTCTCTCAACGGTGGTCCGCAGATGGTCGAGATCAGCCGCGATGGCAAGCGCGTCTACTTTACGAACTCGCTCTACTCTCCGTGGGATGAGCAGTTCTATCCTGATGGTGTAAAGAGTTGGATGGTGAAGATCGATACAAACCGAAAGGGCGGGATCAAGCTCGATGAGAACTTCTTTCTCGAGTTTGACGGGTTGCGCGCACACCAGGTACGGCTGGAAGGGGGCGACGCATCGTCGGACTCCTATTGTTACTCGGACACGCAATGACACATGCCGGACTGACTTCGACGGTGTTCTGGCTGATGCTGCTCCTCGGCGCCTTCCACGGACTCAATCCTGGGATGGGATGGGTGTTCGCGGTGGCGCTGGGGATGCAGGAGCAAAAGGGGAGCGCAGTAGCCAGATCGCTCGTTCCGATTGCCGTCGGCCACGCGGCGGCCATTGGCTGCGTGGTGCTGACTACCGCGTTTCTCGGCATGACGCTGCCGCTCATCGTCATCCGCTACTTCGTCGCGGCGGTCATGGTCGGCCTTGGGATCTATTGCCTAGTGCGACATCGTCACCCGCGTTGGGTCCGAATGCAGGTAGGCTTCCGAGACTTGACCGTCTGGTCGTTTCTGATGGCCTCTGCGCACGGCGCCGGTTTGATGGTGGTGCCGGTGCTGCTGGGAAGCAACACCGTTGAAGCACACGGCCGAATAGCGGGCCACAATTACATATCTCCGACCGCCAGTCCCCTAGCGGGGATGCTCGCCACCGGTGTCCATACGGTTGCCTATCTTGCGGTCACCGGGCTGCTCGCTTGGGTAGTCTATCGAAAGCTGGGCCTAGCGCTGCTACGTAAGGCGTGGTTCAACTTCGATTTGGTCTGGGCAGCGGCGCTCATGGCCACGGGTCTTGTCACCCTCCTGATATAGCCGGATAACCGAGATCTTCGCCGTTTCATCGGACACAACAGACGCGACGATTCTTGGTGGATCGTCGGCTAACCTTCCGTAATCCGATTGGGGAAGGTTTGCCCGTCATCCGCGAGTAATCCGGCGATTGAGAATTTCGGTCGCCCATGTTCACGCGTCACTAGCCGACTTGTCGTTCCTAATCCTTTCGGTATACGCTCTGGTACTCACCTGCGACTCGAACGGCGCGACTTCGCCTGAGTGGCGCATGAAGGAAATGACCGCCGATGACGACTTCGAACGGTTCCGGACCGGCCCAGCGAAGTACGCCGGCTATCTCGAGACGCCCGAGGGCCGACTGCGCCTCGATCTCGCCTTTGCCAACTTGAATGACGTTCTGCCGCAGGCCACACGGTCTTTGCACGCTCTGGATCTTGGGTGCGGTACCGGCGCGATCGCGGTGCGCCTGGCGCGACTTGGCCTTCACGTCACGTTGCTGGATGCGTCCCTACCGATGCTGGATTTCGCGAAGCGTGCCGCACAGGAAGCAGGAGTTACGGAGAGGATTGCGCTGAAACACGGCGACGCCGCCCAATTCGCAAACTTGTGCCACGCCGGGTCGTTTGATCTAATTCTTTGCCACAATATCCTGGAATATGTCGACGACCCGTGTGCTGTGTTGCGCAGTGCGGGTCGCGCCTTGCGAGATCCGTCTAGCATAATCTCGGTATTGGTGCGTAACCAGGCAGGTGAGGTGTTAAAGGCCGCGATACAAGACGGCGATTTGGCCGCGACCGAGCATAATCTCACCGCTGAGTGGGGACATGAGTCCCTGTACGGAGGAAGGGTGCGGCTATTTACGGCGGAGAGCCTGGAAGCCATGCTGCTAGAATCGTCACTCGCGGTGACTGCAGAGCGTGGCGTACGGGTCATATCGGATTACTTGCCGCCAAGGGTTCCGCGAAATGATGAGTACGAGCGGATTTTCGAGCTGGAGCGCAAGCTGGGCAGGCGACCGGAGTTTGTCTCAGTCGCCCGCTACACGCATTGCCTGGCACATCGCGCAGGTCCGGGCATGAAGGACGGTGCATGAACAGCGTCATAGCCCAGTCCTCGGCGTTCGGATCTCGCATGATGACGCCTGATGCCGGTATTTCGCTCGGGCTCGGCCTTACCAACGAGTGTAATCTCGCCTGCGCCTTCTGCTACCGCGATCCGACTCGCGCGGATCGTCTCTCCCTGGATCAAGTGAAGGCAGTCATGGAACGCTTGCCCGTACGGTCGGTGAATCTCGGCACCGGTGAGAACGGCATGCATCCCGACTTCAAGGCAATACTGGCCTACCTGCAGACGAAACCGGTCAAGCTCACCATCACTTCCAATGGCCATAGTGTTGCTGTTCTGGAAAACAATGAACTGCGAGCCTTCCATGACATCGAGTTCTCACTCGATTACGCGTCGCAAGCGGAACAGGATGAACAGCGCGGGCACGGCAATTGGGCGCTCATCCACCAGCAGGCAGAACGGTGTCGGAAGGTGGATATTCCTGTAACCATCATCGCCGTCATGATGAAGTCGAACTACTTGCGTTTAGTGGATGTGGCGCGAGTAGCCAAACAGTTTGACGCTCCTTTGCGAGTAAATGTGTACCAAGCCGTGCGATCGGACATCTATGCCCTGACCTACGAAGAATATTGGGAGGGGTTCCGGCGTCTCTTTGAGGAGACCGACGTAATCGCTATTGGCGAGCCGCTCGTCCGTGCGATGGCGGGACTCCCACCGCTCCGAGCCGGTTGTGGCGTGAGCACCGTGCGAGTGACGCCAAGAGCCACGACACAACCCTGCGTCTATTGGCCAGGATCGGGAGAGCCGCTTTCAGATTTTATCTCCACAGGCGCCAACATTCTGAGCTCAACACCCTTCGAGCAGGCACGGACACTTCCTCAAACCTGCAATCAGTGCGAGTTCCGCGAGTCGTGTCACGGCGGATGTGCCGGACGACGGCGCCTCCAGGGCGCGCTGCTAGAGCCTGACTCTTATTGTCCGATCATTCGCGGGCAACGCCCGACGCTGCGGATCCGCACGGCTGCAAATCGCGATTTGCCCAAGCTGAGCAGTTCCTGCACCACCGTCGTGATCGCCAGGTAGTCTGAGGGGAGGACGAAACAGACGTTTTCTGGCCTTTTGGTGTTCCAGCAGCTCAAATGCCTGACGATCACCGTCTCGTCGAGCCGCGATTTGCTGCGTTTCTTGTGTAACTGTCACTGAACAGTCAGGATCGTGTTGGACGGGCTCTCGCTTTGGAGCCTACAGTTAGAAACGTGCTTTTCTGCTGCCCACGGTGCCAGCGTGAGGAGGAAATCATTGGGGACCGCAACCCGAGCTGCATGAACTGTCGCGTCGAGATGGTCCCGCCTTCCGATTATTCGCAGGTCTCGATGAGTCCTTACACCGCGATCGTGCGCATGAAGACCATCAGTGAGAGGTGCGGGATCGACCACGCGCGCACAAACGGGAGATTCAAGAGGGAGCGCGAAGCATGGGCAGCCGGCATGCTCGCGCTTGCGCTGTCAAAGTTGAAGGACGATGTGTGGTGGGTCGAGGTCGAGACCGTTGATGCCACTCCCGACACCAAATTGCGGCAGATCGATCAGACCGCAAACGGAAACGTGATCAACACCCGCAACATCGAGAATGTGGATTGGGAAGAGAATGTGGACGACATAATGACCGTCATCCGGAAGAAGTGCAAGCGCAGTTATCCCAGCGACTACCTGCTTGTGGTCCATGCTCGGAACTACGGCAAGGAGATCAACTTCGACCGCGTGATCGAAGAGATGAAGAGGGTGCAGTCGCCATTCCTTGAAGTGTGGGTCATCGCAGTCGTCGGGCTGGACGACGTAAAAGTAGTTCGCGTCTCACCGGGCCTTCCGGTGGTCGACCTGAAGATCCGCGCAGAGCTGGAAAGGGCGAGCAAGCAGGTTCCATTCCTCAAGCGCGGCAGTCGAGGACGGGAACCCGGATTTTACGATGCCGGGACGGTGTTCCTGCCTCTGCCACGATGCGACTGATCGTTAACTCTTGAACGGATCACACGACACCGGTTCGATTCCGATGGCTTTTTGCCGCAAGCTTGGACAACTTTCATGCACAGTTAAAGATTCTTGCCAGCTTATTCGCATGTTCGCCTTCGCGGTCGAAGGCGCGGCGAACCGCAGCGAAGGACTCTGAGATATGGAAAATGTCGCGCGTGACTCCCGTCCTGGTCTTCCGCCGCAATCTTCTCCTCATCGAGGAATTGACCGAACTCCTCAGCCTCGGCATCGGTCTCGAGCGCGATTGCAGCGACTGTGTCCCAGCATTTTACGGTTCCGAGAGCTTTAGGAGTTAGCTTCGTCCTGCGCGCGAACTATTCCGCTTTCATCCAGGTATTCGAGCCTGTCAGCTTAACTGCTACGTCAGAAAGGAAGATGTGCAGGGGCTTGCCATCGGCGGTGCCGCGGTGCTCCGTTGAGATGAGCAGAGGACCTGCCTTTTTGTAGTCTGCCCACGTTGCGGTCACGAGGCTCGGCTTCTTGGGCCCGCCGCGGTGGTACACCATTTGCTGAACGCGGTGGTCTTTGCCAACGTAGAGATCCCAGGTGTCGCCAGGCGTGTAACCGCCGGCTTCCGCGGGATACTTCACCGAGGCTAGCTCGGCCGAGCCTGTGCCAACCGGCAGTTTTTGCATACCCTTGTCGGTCACGGTGGCGCTGGTGTCCCAGTAAGCATGGAAGGGGAACAAGAGCCAATAATTATCATTGACGAAAGCCGGTTCGACTTCGTTCTTCACGGTGTCGGGCTGGCTGTTGAGCTCGGAGCTCATGTAAGTGACCTTGACAGGCTTTCCCTCTTTATCCTTCCCCTCGTAGGAGATCTTGCCGGTCTTCGGCTCCCACTCCCACGCATGAGAAACCTTGAAAAGTCCCGGGATTTCCCCATTCCAGGTGTAGCGGATCGCCTGAATTTTATCCCATGAATCGAGACCATAGGTCTTGGCGATCTGCTCGAGAATTGGCGGGCGCGTCTGCGCCCATGAAGTTGCACCAAGGCGAAGCACTGCGAAAGCCAGAAAACGGATCATCCTTACACGGTTCGCATTTGTCATGGGTTTGCTCCTCGACGAAATTGAACAAGTATCGTCAGAGATGACGGGGGAAGGTTCAAAGATACATGAATTCGCGTGTCGGGGCAGTAGGCATCACACGACCTCGTTCGTTGAGCATTGCACCGCCGGTCGTGTGATCCGGCGCAAAGCGATAACTGCGGCAGCTATTGCCACGCATCCGTATTCCAGCAGCATTACCCAACCAGGAAGCGACCCCCACGGACGCCCAGTTGCGCGCAAATGCCATTGGACGTATGTGGGGATAATGCTCACCGTCCAGATGATGATCAGCAGCGTCGAGCCCGACATCAGAAATGGCAGCAGACAGAGAAGATACCATGGGAATACGACGGGTGCGCACAAAAGAGATGCTGCCATTGGCCAGGCAAAGAGGTCCGGAGACCACTCAGGCGTTGCGCTTCTTAGCCAGGTTGCAGTCGCTAATCCGACGAGCACTGCCAGCCCAGCTAGCAACTGTGGAGGCGCCACCTGATCGAGTGCTGCAAACACGGGACCATTAAAGCGGAAACTCTGCAAATACGTACCAAGCGAGCCGATCGGAGTGCGGCCGTGATTAAGAAATGGCACGTACAGGAGTCCGACCACGGCTGCCGCCAGCGCAGCGTCGCGAATGCGAACCCGCTTCCAGTATAGGGGCAAGAGTACGACCGGCAGCAATTTCACTGCTATAGCCAGCCCAAGTGCGACGGCCGCAGTCGAACGCCATCGGCGCACTAGCGCAGCGGCCGATACCAGCAACAATAGCGCGCCAACAATGTCAATGTGACCGCTTCCCGCCACCTCAATGGCCAACAATGGGTTCCAGGCGAACGCCAGAACCAGGTGCGCTGCCTGCCGGGTACAACGCAAGATATCGAGCAACACGAAAACAATCGCGAACTCGCAAACCACAAATGCTACTTTCAGCGCAAAGGTGGACTCCTGAATCGCGGTCACTGCGCGAAAAAAAAGCTGCGCTCCTGCTGGATATGGGCTCGGTAGATCCGGGTTATTCAGCGTGCGGGTCTCGGGTGTATGCAACCCGGCGAGCGCAGGGTCGCTGGGAACGACAATATACGGGTTGTAGCCGAGCCTCTGCAGGCGCCCGTCCCAAACATATCGATGAATATCATCATCGGCGCCCGGGGGCAGCCCAAGAAATTCAATGTGCCACACAGCAGCCAAGACGAGCCCGAGGATGACGACGCGCCGCGGAAAAATTGGCGTTGCGAAGAACTCACGGATCGCTAAGAGGTACACGATGCCCGCGACCGTCAAAGAGGCCATGAAGTACGGTCCACCTCTATCGCCGAAGTTGCGTGAGCAGATCGTTAGCGCCACGCACAACGTGGCGCAGAGTATGTACACTCTCCACTCGGGCGTGATCTTCACAATTCTCCCGTGCCCGTCCGTGATAGTGCCGCCACAAGCTCCCACTCTTTAAGCCACCGCGCCGTGCGTGGCGCCCTTGTCGGAGCGAGACGCAACTCCCCTGCCAGACGGGTCAGGTCCTCAACTTCATCAATATCGTAAAAAGGAGCTGCGAAACCTACGGAAAGCTCAAGAGCTCGTGCGCGCGATACGAGTCTCTCCAACGCGCTGCTGGTGCCCAATGCGTCGCCTGCGAAAAGCGTAGGGTGAAAAGCCTTTGCCCCGACGAGATAGTAGCCTCCGTCGTGCGTTGGTCCAACGACTACGTCATGTGCGGCCAGCGTTTCGAACGCGTCGTCCAGAACAGAACGTGGCAGATGTGGACTGTCGCTGTTGAAGGCAATGGTGCGTCGTTGATGGGCGTCCCTTCGATGATCTTCTCTCTGATGATCTGGCGCGAAGTGCGCAAACACCGAAGTGAGGCCTGCAGCAAGACCCTCACCTTTCTGCGCAACTACGCTCGCTTCGTTGCCTGCCAACTGCGCCAGCTCGTTTACGTCCGAGTCCGGGCACATGATGGCAACCTCCACATCGCTCAAGGACCGCGCCAGCGCCAGCGTGTCGTCCAGAAGACAGCAATAGAAAGCGGTGACGGCCGTATGGGAAAGGCTGGGAGTCAGGCGCGTTTTGACCTCGCCTAGCCTCGGCGCTTTCGCCATGATTACCAGCACACGGTCACTGCGTGACGAACGCACCACCGTCTCGCTTGAATATTTCATAAAATTTTGACGCGGACCTACTCTGGCCGTGGTGTCCCGGCTCTTCGGTGCCGGAAATAATAGCGCACTATCAAGCTGAGAATGAACCAAGCGGCGCCGACCGTGCCCTTCAGCGTACCGCTGATCTTCGATTTTCCGATACGCGGGTAGTAGCTCACCGGAACTTCAACCACGCGGAATCCGGCCAGGGCGCCTTTTAGGATCATCTCAACCGCCCAGCCATAGGTGGTCTCTTCCAGGGCGAGCGAGCGTAGTACATCTGCGCGGCCAGCGCGAAAGGGGCCGAGATCACTGATGTCTAGTCCATATGGACTAGAAAAGAGAAGTCTGATCAGGCCAGCGGCGAGACGATTACCAAACACCTGATGCCAAGGCAACGCCCCACCAGAACGCTGCCCCAACAGGCGCGAACCAAGTGTGATGTCCGCACGCCCCTCAGTGATTGGCGCTAATAGAATCGGCAATTCAGAGGGCCGATCGCTGTAGTCGCCATCAAGGAACACAACCACGTCAGGGGAATTTGCCATGGCCAGACCCGTGAGGCACGCTCGCCCATAGCCGCGGCGCGGTTCCTGAACGACGCGGGCTCCCATTCTTGCGGCGATCTCGGGCGTCCCGTCATTCGAGTTGCTGTCGACAACGATGACCTCCGTCGTGAGATCGGACGGGAGATCTGCCAAAACGCGCTCAATCGCCTGCGCTTCATTATGGGTAGGGATGATGACGGACACTCGCACGTGAACTTGGTTCAAGTGATTCTGGCCCAATCACCACCACGGAGAAGATGGCCACCGTTGCGACAGCCACGCGTCAACGCCCCATCTCCGGCCAGCGCGTCCAATAGCGAGCCCGAGCGATGCGAGCACCGGAACCAGCAGTTCCCAGATCCACGCGGTGCCCCACTCCGAAATCCAAAGGCTGCCGAGATACAGAAAAGCCACAAATGCGGCCGGGCGGGTAAGCAGACCGATGACGAGCAGGATACCGAGAGAGATCTCGGTCGTGGCCTGCATAGGAGCCGCCATCGCGGCGTGGTTTGCCGCCAGGCCCATCACCGCCTTCCAAGCGGCCGGGGAGTGGCTCGCCTTGATGTAGTAATTGATCAGACCCGCGTAACCCGCCGGTGTGTAGAGGCCCTTCCCCAGATTCTCAAAAAAGACCCACACGAACATCACGCCGATCGTCAGCCGCACGATTGCCAGACCGCTTGCTGCTTGGGGTTGGTGGGCGACTGTGGTTAAGTCACTTCGCAGTGAGGTTGCGATCGTTGTCATGGTGAACCTCGCGCCCAATGGATGCTATACCAGATCGGAAATATTCGACAGGCTTCAAATCTTGTCTCAGCGGAAGCTATGGGTACGAATCATCGCTAAAGTGCCTTCCTCAGCCGCCCTGACAGCTCGCGTTGGCTGCCGCTAAAATCTCGATCCATGTCCGCCGATTAAGGAGTGTCTCCGTGAAGCCCGCCGTGGTGCGTGAGTTCGGCGGATCCAATTTTGCCATTCCGGTTGGCTACGGGAAGTCACTTCTGAAACCTTAAGCCGCCATTGTAGAAACCGTGAAGCGCAGGCTTCGTCCGGGCCGATTATGCATTCAATCAGCGCGGAACCACCACTTGCAAACAGTTCAGGGCTTATAGGAGAGAACAAATCATGCATTTCATTAAGTGGAGACTCCGGGTGTTTGTTGCGGGAGAGGAACATCAACACGGCTTCGATAAGGTTCACGATGCACAGGTTTATTGCGAACTGGAGTTAGGCGCTGATTTGCGAATGCGCCCCAAGATCTCCTCTGCGCTGGGAATATCGGGGAGTGTTGCACTCACGCGTCTCCATCGTTCCCGTCCATCGGCGTCGACTAGCAGAGTAGTGTCCAGTGCGATGTCTTCGCCTTCTTTGCCAGCACTGGAATGGAGCAATCCACAGGTGCGGATCACTTGAGCCCCCGGGTCGCTCAGGATCGTGAACTGGCGGTCGACAACTTTCTCCCAGACCAAACGGGCGTGCTCACGGTCATCTATACTGATCGCCACAACCCGCGTATTCAGCGAATCGAAGTCTTCTTTGTGCCGCGCGAACTCGCGCAGTTGGCCCGTGCAGTAGGGTCACCAGTAGCCGCGATAGAAAACAAGCAGAACGCGCTTGCCGCGTAGCGAGGCGAGGCGAAACGGTCGGCCGGCCTGGTCCTTCAGGGTGAAATCTGGCGCGGGTTTACCTTGGGCCGAGGTGATTTGCGGTTTGGGCAGGATCTGTGTCGACGCCGTATTTGCCAACAACAGGACAAGCCAGGCTATAAACACTCGCAGTTGCGGTCGCACGGCATCCGATTGTACCGCAAGCCAGAGAAAACACGATCCAGCCGTATTCGTTGACTTGCCAACACGGCAGACCTAAGATTTGCTGCGGTAGCTTCTGGAGCGAGCGCGATGCTTGGCTCGACTGTGTCCCACTACCGCGTTTTCGAAAAGCTCGGAGGCGGCGGCATGGGGATCGTTTACCGTGCCGAAGACCTTGTCCTGAAGCGACCGGTGGCCCTGAAGTTCCTGCCCCAAGATCTGACAAAAGATAAGCGCTCTCTCGAGCGGTTCTTGCGCGAAGCGCGTGCTGCTGCGGCGCTCAATCATCCGAATATCTGCACGGTGTATGAGATCGGTGAGCATGATGAGCAGCAGTTTATCGTGATGGAGTTGCTCGAAGGCAGGACTCTGAAGTATCACATTGGAAGCCGGCCATTGCCGAAGCAGGAGACCGTCGATTTGGCCATCCAGATAGTGGATGCCTTGGAAGCCGCGCACTCCAAGGGGATCATCCATCGCGACATCAAGCCGGCCAATATTTTTGTGAGCCCTCGCGGTCAGGCGAAGGTATTGGACTTCGGGTTGGCAAAACTGTTGGCGGCGGAAGCAACCTCCGATCCACTCGTAGAGGCGGCCCGGACGCTCAGCGGGAGCAACGACGAACTAACCGATTCCGGCAGTACGGTCGGAACGGTGGCATATATGTCGCCGGAGCAAGTACGGGGTCAGCAGTTGGATGCTCGTACCGATCTGTTTTCTTTTGGCACCGTGCTTTACGAGATGGCGACCGGTCAGCAGGCATTCACGGGACATACGGCTGCGCTAACCTATGACGCCATTCTGAATCGTCCGCCTATTGCTCCGGCCCGCATCAACCCCGAGATACCACCAAAGGTGCAGGAGATCATTGACAAAGCATTGGAGAAGGACCGCGACTTGCGGTATCAGAGTGCGAGCGAGTTTCGAGCCGATCTGAAGCGGCTGAGGCGAGACATGGATTCGGCCGCGATGCGCGTAGTTCTCGGATCGACAAGCGCGGCAACGCAGGCCCCGCGGTGGCGCGCTCTGTACCCGCTGGGTATTGCCGTCGGAATCGTGATCATCAGCCTGGCTGTAGTATTTGCAATCCGCGGGTGGCGCGGCTTACAGGCAAGCCCTGAGCAGGCCATGCCACGGCAACGTAGCGTTACCACGAATCCACCTGAGAATCCGGTCTACGCTGCAGCAATTTCTCCCGATGGCCGGTATGTGGCATACGCCGACTATACAGGTGTGTTCGTGCGATTGCTCGAGT
>Ga0209156_10002485_pt1 | contig 14399 bp, 10 predicted proteins | sample GraSoiAngelo_124_FD_185881 | JGI IMG/M metagenome (GOLD analysis project Ga0209156, IMG submission 185881) | Grasslands soil microbial communities from the Angelo Coastal Reserve, California, USA - 14_0927_05_20cm (SPAdes) (version 2) | ecosystem: Environmental > Terrestrial > Soil > Grasslands...
GTAATCGCTTTCCGACGATAAAGAAATCCGCCTACGTCCTGACGCTTGGACCGCATTCACATTATTGGTTTACGCTTCAGCCGCAGACCGAACGGCGCCGATTGGAGAAGAAGCGCGTGGTGCCGACGCTCAACATGCTTCCTGAGTTGCAATCGTTGCTCGATGATGGCGCGCGCGCGCGCATTGAAGGAGAAGTCTTACCCGAATACATCGCCACTTGTCGCTGGTTCGGCGCGAAGGCGCGCACGCTTCGGCAAATGCGCGTTCTTGAGCGTTCCGCTATTTCTTCCGAGCCCAACGCCGCGCAATTTTGGTTCGTCGAAGTGAGCTATCTTGATGGCCCGACCGAAACCTATGCTTTGCCGGTAAAGATCCTTTCCGACGACAAAGCGCGATCGCTTGCCCAATCTGCGCCGCACGCGGTCATCGCGCACTTCAGTGACGAGCACGGTTCCATTCTCTTCGACGCGGTTTGGGACACCGATTTTCGCGAAAAACTTTTTCGCCTCATGCTGGATCGACAACATGCCAGCGGGCGAAATGGAAATCTGGTCGGCGCACTGAGTCCACGGATCAGACCGGTCACGACCGTTCTGCCTTCAAATGTGCTCCGCGGCGAGCAGAGCAACTCATCCATGCTTTTTGCCGACAAATTCTTCCTCAAGCTTTACCGGAAACTGGAGGACGGCGTGAACCCCGACGTCGAGGTCACGCGGTTCCTGACCGAGCGCGCGCAATTCGATAACGTGCCCGCGTTTGGCGGTGCAATTGAATATCGCCGGGCTAAAACGCAACCCACCGTTGTTTGCTTGTTGCAGGACGCAATCACGAGTGAATCCGACGCCTGGACGATGACGCTCGATCACGTCGGCCGTTTTTACGAACGCGTCCTTTGCCGTAAAGCCGAGCTGCAAAATGAAACCGCGCCGGCTGGCCCGCTGGTCGAAGAATTGGTCGGTGGGGTTTACGCCGAGAAAGCAAAACTGCTCGCGCAACGCACCGGCGAATTGCATCTCGCGCTCGCCTCAGTCCGGGACGATCCCATATTCGCGCCGGAACCGTTCAACGCCATGGCCCAGCGTTCTGTTTATCAAAGCATGCGCGCGCTCCTGCGCCGCAATTTCGAATCGCTGAAAAAGAAATTGCGCGACGTGCCCGAAAATCTTCGCGACGAAGCCAAAGACGTTCTCGGTACCGAAAAGGAAATTCTCGCCCGCGAAAAACGTCTGCTCGATCGCAAAACCAACGCCGCCAAAATCCGGATCCACGGCGATTATCATCTCGGCCAGGTCCTCTCCACCGGAAAAGACTTCGTCATTCTCGATTTCGAAGGCGAACCGGCACGGCCGTTGAGCGAGCGCAAACTCAAACGCTCCGCGCTGCGCGACGTCGCCGGCATGATGCGCTCGTTTCAATACGCCGCTTACAGCGCGCTTTGGCAACCGGCCATGCGCGCCGAAGACGTCCCGTTCCTCGAGCGCTGGGCCGATCTCTGGTATCGCCAGATGAGCAGCACTTTTCTCCAAAGTTATTTACAGACTGCGTCAAGCGCGATGTTCGTCCCGCAAAACTCCGACGACCTCCAAATTCTTCTCGAAGCCTATCTCCTCGACAAAGCGGTTTACGAAATCGGCTACGAACTCAACAACCGCCCCGACTGGGTCATCATCCCCATCCGCGGCATCAAACACATCCTGAAATCAGCGTAAAAAATTGCCACCGATGCACACAGATGAAATCTGTTTCTTTTATCTGGGAAAATCTGTGTCAATCTGTGGCTCTAAACAATGGTTTGGAAAAATCCTATGAATCAGCATCTCGACAAGATCGACAATGACATTGCGGAGAAACATCTGTTAAAGCATCCGTTTTATCTCGCCTGGACGCGCGGTGAGCTGAGCAAAGAGGCGCTGATAGATTATGCGCGGCAGTACTATCATCATGTCGCGGCGTTTCCGACCTACCTCTCGGCGGTGCATGCGAAATGCGACAATCAACCGACCCGGAAACAAATTCTTTCCAATTTGATCGACGAAGAGGCCGGCTCGCCGAATCATCCCGAGCTTTGGAAACAGTTCGCGGAAGGCCTCGGCGTGCAAGATGTCGATCTTGCCAACACGGAGAAACAGCCCGAGACGAAGGATTTGATCGGCACATTCCGATCAGTCTGCGGCAACGAATCGACCGCGGAAGGGCTGGCCGCGCTTTACGCGTACGAGAGTCAGATCCCGGCGATCTGTGAATCGAAGATCGACGGATTGAAAAAGCATTACGGATTCATCGATCCGAAGCATTACGAATATTTCTCAGTCCACATCGAAGCTGATCGCGAACATTCCGCGGCTGAGCGGAAAATGCTGTCCGACTACGTCGACGATCACAACATCGACAACGTGCGCGCGTCAGTTCGCCGCGTTCTCGACACGCTTTGGGAAATGCTCTCCGGCGTTTGCCGACGTCACGCGATCGCGTGCTAAGCGACGCGACGTTGCTGCTTGTCATGTCGAGTGGAGTCGAGACATCTCTAAATATTTCAGAAATAGTAAGAGATTCCTCCACTTCGGTCGGAATGACACAGATTCGGCGGTCATAGACCGCTGCTACAATTTCCGCGCACACGGCGGCACGTGTCCCTCCAATTAAAAAATCACCTCGGCGTGATGCCTTCGGCCAGATCGACGTGGAAACTTTGCTTCACCTTGCTCGTGCCAAAACTTAGTTCCGCGTTGTAATCGCCGGCCGGCAGCAATCGCTTCGGATCGTCGCCGCCGTACTCAATGCTGACGTCTTTGCTCGGACGCAGGTCCCAATTCAATCGGGTGAATCCGGGCGTGCCGGGCGCTTTCAGGTTCGCGACTGGTTGCCCGGTCGATTTCGTGACTGAGAGTTTGATTTCGTCACCGGTGAATTCTTTTACCCAAACGGTAAAGAGCGCGCCTTCGGCTGGATTTTGGCCGCGATAAACTCCTTTGCCGTTGGAATCGACAAAGCCCGGCTGCAAATACGCGCCGGTGACAGAGCGCACACTAAATAGATGCGCAGGCTTCGCTGCGATCTCGGGCGTGAATTCACGGAACGGCGTACTGTCATCGATAACCGCGATGCTTCGTCCGTGCGTCGCAATGGCGAGATCGGCTGTGCGAGGATGAATCTGAATATCATCCACGCGCACCGGCGGAACATCGCCGATACGGACCCAATGCGCGCCCTGGTCGAACGACGCGAACAATCCAAAGTGCGTTCCCGCGTAAAGCAATTTCGGATTCACCAAATCTTCGCGCACAACTTCAAGTGAAGCGTTCACCGGCAAATCACCAACGACCGGTTGCCAGGTTTTGCCGAGATCGCCCGTGCGCAAAATCATCGGGCGGTCGTCACCGGTGCGATACGCGTTCGTTGCCACATACGCGACGTTTGGATCGACATTCGACGGTTCGATCCGCACGACCCATTGCCCGCGGGCAGGCTCGGGCAAATTGTTGGTCAGCTCGGTCCATTTGCCGCCGTCGTTTTCGGTGATCCAAAGACGACCATCATCCGTTCCGGCCCAGAGTAATCCCGCGCGCTTGGGCGATTCGGCCACCGAAAAAACGACGCCGTAACTTTCCGCGCCGCTGCCGACTGCGTTCGTTTTGTTTGGATCGTTGTGCGTCAGATCGGGACTGATCACGGAATATTTCTCCATCCGATCGGTCAGCTTGAAGACGCAGTTGCCGCCAAGATAAATCACACCGGGTTTGTGTTTGCTCATCACCATTGGCGAATTCCAGTGGAAACGGTAACGCGGCGCGCCTTCCGTTGGTTCGGGCCGCAAACGCCGCAGCTCGCCGTTGCGCAAATTGATCCGGTGCACTTCCCCACCCTGGCTCTCGGCGTAAAACGTGTCGCGATCGGTCGGGTCGAACAGAACATAAAAACCGTCGCCGCCGGCGAGCGCGGTCCAATCCGAATTGCGAATCAGCTCTTTGCTTTGCACACCGCTTGGCCCAACCCAGTTCTCGTTGTCCTGCAAGCCGCCGGCGATTCGGAAATACGGTTTCGAATCGTCAAGGCAAATTCGGTAAAATTCTCCCGCCGGAATCTTGCTCAGGTGGTCCCAGTTTTTCCCGCCGGCAAAACTTTGATACAGGCCGCCGTCGGTCCCGAGTAACAAACGCTGACAAACCGGCGGCTTCGGCGGTTTGTTTTTGTCTTCCGGCTTGGGCGGCTTGGGCGCCGGGGCCGTGCCAGGCTGAATGGCCAGGGCGTGGCAATCCGGATGCACTTTCTCGGAAAGATCTTCCCGGAAATTTTTGCCGCCATCATCCGAGACAAGCAGCGCGAATTGGAGCAGATAAACACGCTGATCGTTCGCGGGATCGATCCGGATCTGACTGAAATAAAATGGCCGCGGATCGATCGCGCTCATTCGCGTCCAATGCTCGCCGTTGTCTTCCGATCGAAAGACGCCGCCGCTTTTGCTGCGCAAATCGCTCAGAGTGCCCGAACCGCCTTCAAAACTTTGCCCAACGGCCATCACGATTTTCGGATTACTCGCGCTCACGGCCAGACCAATTCGACCAGTCTGCGGGGGCAAACCGCCGCTCAATTTTTTCCAGCTCGAGCCGCCATTAGTACTTTTGAAAATTCCACCGACGTCTTCACCGCCGGTCGCCTCGGGTCCGGAAGTGAAACTCCACGGTGTGCGCTGCCGGGCGTAAAGCGCTGCATAAACAGTCTGCGGATTGCTTGGATCGAGAATCACATCGCCGCAGCCCGTGCGCGCGTTGTGCGGCGCGGCCGCCTGGAGAATCAGCTTCCATGTTTTGCCGCCGTCAGTTGTTTTGTAAAGGCCGCGCTCGCCACCGTCCGCCCATAAATGTCCCATCGCCGCGACGTAAGCGACGTCCGGATTCTTTGGATCGACCACGATGCGCGCAATGGTTCGGCTGTCTTTCAATCCGACGTTGGTCCAATGTTCACCGCCGTCGGTTGTTCGATAAACGCCGTCCCCCCAATCGGAGGAGTTCCGGTCGTTCGCTTCGCCGCTCCCAACCCAAATGACGTCCGAATCGGACGGCGCAATTGCAATCGCGCCGATGGAAAGCACGGATTGTTTGTCGAAAATTGGATCGAACGAAACGCCGCTGTCGCCCGACTTGAAAACGCCGCCGTGTCCGAGCGCGACATAAAACACGAACGGATTGCGCGGATCGATCGCAATATCGGAAACGCGCCCACCCATGACTGCGGGACCGATCGAACGCGCCTTGAGATTCTTGAAGAGCACATCGGTCCCCTGCGGCGCCCAAGTAGACGGCGCTGGCGTTACGGAAGCCGACAACGGTGGAGTCGTGCTCGCTGGCGATGCAGCTGCTGGCGAACCCGCCGCGGCGGGCGCAGACGCGGGCGGTGATTCTTCCTGCGCGAACGAAACTGAAAGGCTAACAAACGAAGCGAAGATCAGAGCGACTCGAGTACTCATAAGCTTGAGAAACAAATCATGGCAATTTCACGCGGTAGAGCAAGCACCTCGCTTGCAGATTTCTGTAGCGGCGTTTCGTCAGCGCCGCAATATTGTCGACCTTGTATGACGCAGCCAATGCTGGAAGGAAAGGTTGGAGTTGTCTTCGGTGTCGCGAATAAGCGCAGTATCGCCTGGGCAATCGCGCAGGCCTGGGCGGCCGCGGGCGCGCGTCTCATTTTCAATTACCAAGGCGAACGGCTGAAAGAGAACGTCGAGGAACTGACGGCAGCTTTCGGAGAGAAAACGCCACTCTTTCCATGTGACGTCTCGAGCAACGCGGAAATCAAAACATTTTTCGAGAAAGTCCGCGGCGAAACCGATCGTGTCGATCTTCTGCTCCACTCGGTCGCGTTCGCTCCGAAGGAAGCGTTGGAGGGTGACTTTGTGAGCACGACCCGCGAGGCGTTTCGCGTCGCGCACGACATCAGCGCCTATTCGCTGGTCGCGCTGGCGCGAGAAGTATCACCATTTATGACAAACGGCGGCAGCATTGTGGCAATGACTTATTACGGCTCGGAAAAAGTTGTGCCGCACTACAACGTGATGGGCGTAGCAAAAGCGAGCCTGGAGGCATCCACTCGTTACCTCGCTTACGATCTTGGTCCTAAGAAAATCCGGGTGAACTGCATTTCAGCCGGTGCGGTGCAGACGCTGGCCGCGCGCGGCATCAGCGGGTTTTCTCAAATGTTAAAGCATTATCAGGAACGCGCTCCGTTGAAGCGCAGTTGCGACCCATCCGAGCTGGGCACGACCGGTGTTTTTCTGGCGAGCGACGGGGCCGCGGCAATCACCGGTCAGGTGATTTACGTCGATGGCGGCTACCAAATCATGGGCATGTAGCCATTTCCCCAAAAAATGAAAGGACTTCAGAAATGATTGCGCGAGTTTGGTACGGCTGGACCACGCGCGAGAACGCAGAGAAATATCAAAAGCTTTTGCGCGAAGAAGTGTTGCTCGAAATCGCGCATCGCAGCATTCCGGGCTACAAAGGCGCGGAGCTTTTCGTTCGCGAGGCCGAGAACGATGAAATGGAGTTCATTACCCTGTTGCGTTTCGAAACGCTCGATGCCGTGAAGATTTTTGCGGGCAAAAATTACGAGCAACCGGTCATTCCTCCGGACGCCAAGAAATTGCTCAAACGACACAGCGAACGATCACGCCATTACAAAGTCGTCGCGCTTAACTGACCGCAGATGGCGTTGGCCGACGAACTGCGGAAGTTGCTGGACAGCGACGTTGTCGCCAACGATGCCGAGGCGCTCGCCGCTCACAGTGGCGACAAATGGTTCGCCGCTGAAGCGCCCGAGGTTGTTGTCTTCGCAAGATCGACATCTGACGTGTCGAAACTTCTGAAATTCGCGTCGCAGAAAAAAATTCCGGTGACGGCACGGGGCGCTGGGTTCGGTTATGTCGGTGGCTGTGTGCCGGCGAAAAAAGGCATTGCTCTCTCGCTAATGCGAATGAATCGGATCAAGGAAATCAATTTCCAGGACGCAATCGCAATCGTCGAGCCGGGTGTGATCACGGCCGATCTGAAAGCGGCCGCGCGCGCGCAAAAGTTATTTTATCCGCCGGATCCTGCGAGCATGAAAGATTGCAGCATCGGCGGAAATATCGCGACCAATGCGGGTGGACCGCGCTGTTTGAAATACGGCGTCACCCGCAATTATGTGACCGGTCTGGAAGTCGTGCTCGCCAGCGGCGATATTTTACGGACCGGCGGACGGGTGCACAAAAACAAAACCGGCTTCGATTTGATCGGGCTTTTTGTTGGTTCGGAAGGAATGCTCGGCGTTGTCACCGAAATCACGCTGCGACTGCTGCCACTGCCGCCCGCGCGCGCGACCCTCTCCGCCGCCTTTGCAGCGATGTCGCAAACCGCCGCCGCCGTGCAGGAAATTTTCGCGAAAGGATTTTTGCCGTCGTCGCTTGAGATTGCCGACAGTTTTACCCTCGAAGCCGCACGAAAAGATCTGGGCAAAGCGATCGTGCCGCCGGGCAATGCGCATCTTCTGATCGATCTCGATGGACAGGAGGAAAGCGTGCGAAGCGAAGCGCAAGCAATCCGCCAATTGCTCGCCGATAAAAAGCCGAACACTCTGGAAATGGCGACGGGCGAAGAAGATTGCGAGAAACTTTGGGAGTTGCGCCGGCAATTCAGCAATTCACTGCGCGCGACCGGCCTCACTAAATTGAATCAGGATGTGGTCGTTCCGCGCAGCCACATTGTCGATCTTGTCGAGTTCGCCGAGCGGTTGCACGCGAAGTACGGATTTCCGATCGCCTGTTTTGGCCACGCCGGAGACGGCAACATTCACATCAACATCATGGCCGATCGTTACAATCGCGACGCGGACGTGCGTCAAAAAGTGGAGCACGCTCTGGATGACTTATTCGCGCAAGTGCTCGCCTGGGGCGGAGTCATCACCGGCGAACACGGTATTGGTCTGGCCAAAAAGCGCTGGTGGCCGGACGCGACCAGCGGGGTGGTCCGCGAGCTCCATCGCAAACTCAAAGACGTCCTCGACCCGAACGGGATTTTGAATCCAGGAAAATTTATCGAGTAAGTTTGAATGTTTTTGGGGACAACTGCGTCTAACTTTCTGCTGCGCATTCGCGCTGGCTTAGGGTCGTATGAAACCGGGGAAAATCACGCACACGGTCGCAGCTTTGCTCTCATCCATAACGTCGCTTTTCGCTCACGGAGCAGTGACCAAGGCGGAGCCGAGCAAGGTCAAGCTGAGTAAAAAATCCGAGAAAAAATCGGACGAATCAAACGTCGGAGTCGATTCGCTCGCATTCGCGCCAACTCATTCGAGATCGGCGCCGCCGGCGGCGGGCGAAAGTTATCCCTGGAAACAACAGATTGTGACCACGGTTTTCTGGATCGGCGAAAAACCGAGCGAAAACAATCCGGTGCCGAACCGCGCCAGTTCGTGGGACAAAGAGTGGTCGAAAAGTTACGGCGGCTTTGACGATCCGAATCCGGCGCGCCGGCGGGATTACATTCCGGCGAAATTCACCCCGCGGCAGAATCCCTTTTATTGCGCACTTCCTTACAACGACAAAGCCGCCACTGGCCACAGGGCCGAAGCGTCGCGGGTCGTTCCGTGGTTCAACGAAGCGTATCAAGGGCCTGGCGTCTCCGTTTGCAAGGACCGCTGGATTGCGATTCGCAAGGGAAACAAGGTCGCCTACGCGCAGTGGGAAGACGCCGGACCGTTTCGGACGGACCACTGGCAATACGTTTTCGGCAACGAACGCCCGAAACCAAATCTGAACAAGGGCGCCGGTCTCGATGTTTCGCCGGCGGTGCGCGATTATCTTGGTTTAAATGAAACTGACGTGACCGATTGGCAGTTCGTCGATTTCAAAGACGTGCCGCACGGACCATGGTCGAAACTGGGAGAGAACAACACCTTCGTCATCGCCGATCGGAACGAGCAACGCGCAATGGCGCAGGCGAAAGCCGGCGACGACGTTCCCCGAGCGTCAGCGACGGAGTAGTTGCATCGGCGTTGTAGATTTTGGTAAAATCAACGGCATGCGAACCCCCCATTCGATCCTGGTTGTTTTCTGCACTTTTATCGCTCTAAACACCGGCGCCCAAGCCGCCGAATCTCAACCGGCAATGATCGGGCAAGGCGCGGATTCAGTGGCCGCAAGACTTCATTATCCTCAAACAGCAAAAGCCGCAAAAACTGAAGGGGCCGTGCAATTTTATTGCGAAGTAGGAGCTGACGGTCGAGCGCGTCACGTTCGGGTCATTGCCGAAAGTTCGTGGAGCGCGCTTCGTTTCAACGTGCGAAACGCAGTTCAGCAAGGTCGATTCATCCCGGCGCGCCTAAATGGCAAAACCACTTCAGTCATGATCGGTGGCACCGTGTTTTTTCTTATGCCGAAAGGACAACCAACCATTCTAGTCACGATGGCTACGGCCGACAAAACCAAGGCAGCGGCCGGGCGAAATTATATTCAACCCCAAATGCTCGCCAGCTTTGATGACTTGGAGCGCAAAATGTACACCTGGCGAAGTTTGGTCACGCAATATTCTGCATTTCCGTCGGCAGAAGTGATGTGCAATGTAGACGCCAGCGGGAATCTAACGGGCACAAAAATCGTTAACGAGAGTAAGGCCAATAGCGGACTTGGTGCTGTCGCGGTCAAAGCTTGCGAGGGCGCGAAATTTGTTCCCGCCCTCGATAACAGCAAACCCGTGCCCGGACAATTCAATCTCGCCATAGATTTCGCGATGCTAGTCAATCCTGATGAAATGGCACCAGGCTCTCATCTCAAGCAACGCGAAGAGTAGGAGCGCGCGGAATAAGATCGACATCAACGATCAACCGTGGAACTCGCCGGATTTGCCCGTTGTTCGTTGACTCGAATGAAAGCAAAGTAACCGCCGATCACGCAACCCACGATCAAAACGAACAGGAAAACGAATCCAGCTGTGCGAATCGATCGGTAGCGTTCGCCCGCTTGTTTCCAGGTCGCGCGCTTTTGGATCAGCTCCAGTTCGAGCAAGCGCGATAGTTTATCGGCGTCGATTTCGTTCGGTTTAGGCCCAGCAGGATCAGCCATGATGCCGAGAAATCCGCAAATATCATGCCCGACTAACACCGGACTTTAGTCCGGTGTTTCAGCACCGGAGTCGGGAAAACCGTTTAAACGGTTTCTAATGTGTCGTTTGCCGCAATCACCGCGCTAATGCGCTGTGTTAATCAGATTGCGCTATAGTGCGAGATCGACGTCGTTCTCCTGAAAGACCTCCGTCGGTGGCACTCTCGTTGCTTTCAAAAAGGGGTGCACGCCACCTTCTTCCAGAAAGTCCTCATCTGCGCCTTTGCCGGTTTCCTTGCCGCCTCGCTCGTTGAGTGGGCAAAAGTTTTCGTGGAAGGCGCTGACGACGCCCTAAACAAAGGCTACAAGCACCGCGCGGTGCTCGATACGACGAAGTAAGATAAAAGGCGATTGCTGCTGGCTCGCCCGCGTTTAATTTGCGGCCAGCAGTATGAAAATCGGCTTCGCCCAGCTCAATCCCACCGTGGGGGATTTGCGCGGTAACTTCGAAAAGATCTTTCAATCCTACGAACGTTTGGCCACGGCCGGCGCCGAACTCATCGTTACACCCGAACTTGCGATCACCGGGTATCCGCCACAGGACCTTGTCTTTAAATCGCGCTTTGTTCCGGAAACGCTCGAGATTTTGGAGGAACTTCACCGGCGTGTTGGCAAAGCCGCGTTATTGGTCGGATTTGTCGATCGGAACGAAGGCCGCGGTCGGCCATTTCATAACGCCGCCGCCTTACTCGTGCGCGGAGAGCCGATTCGCAAAGCGCACAAATCGCTCTTGCCAACTTACGATGTTTTCGATGAGGACCGCTATTTCCAACCGGCGGCCCGCGGCCAGCCTTTCGACCTGAACGGGAAAAAAATCGGCGTCACCATTTGCGAGGATATTTGGACCGAACATTACCTCCCCCGCCCGCTTTATGACTGCGAACCAACTCGAAGTCTGATCGAACAAGGCGCTGACATAATTCTCAACTTGAGCGCGTCGCCGTTCACGCTGCATAAACCGGCGATTCGTTATGAAATGGTGGCGACGCTCGCGCGCACTTACCAGCGGCCCATCTTTTATTGCAACGCCGTCGGCGGCAACGACCAGCTCATTTTCGACGGGAACTCGATCGCGGTGAATTCGTCCGGCGGTTTGATCGCGCAACTTCCCGCTTTTCGCGAAGACGAACAGATTGTGGACACAGAATCAACTGCCGCGGTCGAGTTCCGCGAAGAATCGACCCCGGAACAACTTTTCGCCGCGCTTTCGTTAGGTCTACGCGATTACTTGCGGAAATGTAATTTCAAATCGGCCGTGCTCGGTCTAAGCGGTGGAGTCGATTCGGCCGTGGTCGCCGTAATTGCAGTCGAAGCACTCGGAGCGGAAAACGTCGTTGGCGTTTCGATGCCGAGCCAATATTCGTCGCGCGGCAGCATCAACGATGCGAAGAAGCTGGTCGAGAATCTCGGGATCAAATTGTTGCACGTCCCGATCGCCGAGACGTTCGCCGTCTTCAAAGGCCAGTTTAAGGAAATCTTTTCCGGACTGCCGGAAAACGAGACCGAAGAAAACATGCAGCCGCGTTTGCGCGCCATGACTTTGATGGCGCTGTCCAACAAATTTGGGCATCTGGTTCTTTCAACCGGAAACAAGAGCGAGCTCTCGGTCGGTTATTGCACGATTTACGGCGACATGGCGGGCGGCCTCGCCGTCATCAGCGACGTGCCCAAGACAATGATCTACGAACTCGCCCGCTGGATAAATCGGCCAAGGGAAATCATTCCAAGATCGACAATCGAAAAGCCGCCGAGCGCGGAATTGAAACCGAACCAAAAAGACCAGGACACGCTGCCGCCCTACGAAAAACTGGACGAGATTTTGCGGCTCTACGTCGAGGACAACTTGAGCGCGCGCGACATCATTGGCCGCGGGTTCGACGAGAACACCGTTCGCTGGGTCCAACGCCGGGTCGATCTCAATGAATACAAGCGCGAGCAAGCCGCGCCCGGGCTAAAAGTCACGAGCCGCGCCTTCGGCCTCGGCCGCCGGATGCCGATCGCCCAAAAATACGTCGATTAAGAACGCTCTCGCCCAAGTAGTGTTGTTAGCGCTGACCATCTCGGCGTGGCCTTTAACGGCACCCGCGGCCGAAGTGATCGACGGCATCAGTTTTGCCGACGATCCGCACATGCTGTTCGTTCCCGTTGAAGAGATTGCGTCGGCGCTTGGCTGGGAAACGCAGCTGAACCAAGAGTCGAAGGATATCTTCTTGAACGGCCAGGCACTCAATCCGACGCGTCTTCGAACGCTGATAAATGGAACTTCGTTAGTACCACTTGATGAACTGCAGCGCGCCGGCGCGACCACTACGTGGGGCGATGACGGAATGCAGGCGCTCGTCGCGAGTGGCTTTTTTAAAAAAGCCGCGATTCGATTTGCGGCCAAACATGTCGAAGTGGACTTGGGGAACCAGCGTTTGCGCGCGTACCAAGGCGTTCGACTCGTGCTCGACAGTCACATCAGTTCAGGCCGGGAAGGAAGGAAAACGCCGCCGGGAGACTTCAAGGCCGGGCCGGTCAAATCGCCGATGCATCGCTCACGGCTCTACCACAACGCGCCGATGCCGTGGAGCGTGCAAGTGCACGAGAACGTTTTCATTCACGGCTTCCAAAAAGTGCCGCGACACCCGGCCTCACATGGTTGCATCCGCTTGCCGCTGGCGGGCGCCAATCCCGCCAAGTGGTTCTACGATTGGATCGACATCGGTACACCAATCAGCATCAGAGGGCATTGGCCCGTTGCCACTCCTCGGGTTGAAAAGTCTACTGTTCTTAGTCGCCTCACCTTTCAAAAGATAATCATCGCCACCGCTGCAATCATCGCATGCATATTGATTGTCTTGTTCATATTGCAACGCCGTGGAAAAGTCTAAGCAACAGCCGGAATTAATTAGCATCGACTGATTCGTTCTTGCGACATTCGAAGCGATTGCTGATTTTACTTCGTTAGGCCAATAGTTGCTGGATACGCGCAAACAAAATCTGCTTCATCGGGATGTTTATGTTGCGGCGGGTGGAATGTTTTCTACTTTTTAATTCCTACTTTGTAGTTTCTTCGTCATTAGTAAGCCGGGGAGCGTTATATGGCACTCGATGGAAAGCACGCACTGATCACGGGGAGTTCGCGCGGGATCGGAAGAGGAATCGCACTGAAACTGGCGGAGAACGGCGTCAAGGTCGCGATTCATTATTATCAGAATGAGGCTGCGGCGAAAGACACGCTCGCTCAGGTCCGCAAACGAGGTTCCGATGGCTGCGTCGTTCAAGCCGACGTCACACGTCCAGAACCAATCACCGAGATGTTTCGGAAGGTTCAGGGCGAATTCGGCAAGCTCGACATCTTCGTCAGCAACGCGCGGCCGGATCTCCCGGGGTTCTACCGGCGGCCTTTGGACATCACGCTTGAACAATGGCACATGGCGCTCGACTCCCAAGCCCGGGCGTTCCTGCTGGGAGCCCAGGAATCAGCGCGCATCATACCCGATGGGGGTAGGATTCTTGCCATTACTTACAGCCCCGGCGGCCGCACGGGGAGCTGGCAACCATGGGTTGCCATGGGTGCCGCCAAGGCAGCGATGGACTCGCTCGTTCGCTACTTCGCGGTGGCCCTAGCGCTGCGAGGGATCACCGTCAATGGCATCAGTCCCGGGGGCATCTTCGGTCCGCCGAATGTGGTTGAGGGGGGTGTCTTGCGCGTTTTGCCGCAAGAGATCCAAGAGGCGATTCGAGTCTGGCACGAGGGCGGCTGGACCCCAATGGGTCGGTTGGGCACCCCGGAAGATGTCGGCAACGCCGTCATGTTGCTGTGCATGGATGAAGCGAGCTTTATTACCGGCCAAATCCTCCATGTGGACGGGGGGGCTTCGATCATGGACACCGTCTTGCCGCTCGACATCCAGCGGGGCTAACTCTGCTTGTCGAGAACGCTTTGCGCCCATGGGCGACCTAACCAAGTTGACGCAGCGAACCGATAGCGCGTGTTCAACTGACCTCTGTCTTCTGACCTCTGACCTCTGAAATGCGCAGCAGATCTCGTTGCCACGGAACAAGCAAGGCGTCGGCGCGGGTTCGATCGGCAGCGATGGCTTCCAGAGTCGCGCGAGGCGCGATGAAGGAAGATTCAATCTGCAAATCTTTCGCCGCGTGATCGCGATTTCGACGCAATTGCTCGATCCGCTTTACAACTTCTGCGGTTGCGCGCGTTCCGGAACGACGCGGCCTGACCGGCCAATCTTTTTCCGGCAATTGCATTCCGCGCTCCGCCGCTTCT
>Ga0209156_10002486_pt1 | contig 14394 bp, 16 predicted proteins | sample GraSoiAngelo_124_FD_185881 | JGI IMG/M metagenome (GOLD analysis project Ga0209156, IMG submission 185881) | Grasslands soil microbial communities from the Angelo Coastal Reserve, California, USA - 14_0927_05_20cm (SPAdes) (version 2) | ecosystem: Environmental > Terrestrial > Soil > Grasslands...
GACGCGCTCGACGCGGCCGCCGGACTGGCCGCACTCGCGCCGGTCGAAGACGATGCAGCGGTACTTTTCCGGCAGGTGCTCGAGGAGCTTGATCCGGGCGTAGACGCCTTGCGTGCTCCACTTCTCTACCGTCGCATCGAAGCCGCCTGGCGCATACATCAGCAAAGGCGGCCCGGAGCCGATCGCCTCGTAGCGCGTCTTGATGCCGTCGATGACGACCTCAGGCAGGGCGCTGTCCTTTGAGCTGTCGCCCGGCGCGCACGTCTTCGGCGTAGGCCGCGATGGCCTTGAGGGTGACCTGCGCTACGTTCGCGTAATTTTCGATTTCTGAATTCAGATTCGAAGCTGCGTAACCGATCGCGGCGTGCACCATTCGAATCCTGCCGTCGAGCCACGGGCCGCCGCCGAGTCCGCCGAGCACCGGGATCGAGACTGCCTTCGCGACTGCCGCGCCGGCCTCGGGCCCGGAATGGCGGAAATCGAGAAGCGACGCGCCGGCCTGCTCCAGATGCTTCGCTTGCTTGACGAGATTCTCCGGCGTGGCGTTGTCGCCGTGAAACTCGGCGAAGACCGGGACCCCACTGCGCACCACCGCGCGCACCGTTTCCGGTGAAGCAAGCAGCTTTACCATGTCCGCCCCGCCTTCCCTCAGCAGACGGACGGCGGCGTCCGGATTTTCTTTTTCCGGAAGATCGCAGCTCAGGAGCGCGCGCTTGACGCCGCGGCGCACCGCCTTGCATACGATGAGCATCTCGTCGAGGCTGATCTCGCCTTCCTGCCGGCCCCAAAGGTTGACGCCGACGGAGTCGCCCACGGAGACGAGATCCACGCCGGCGCGGTCCGCGATCTGCGCGATCTGGTAGTCCCAGGCGACGACCGCGACGATCTTTTTCCCCTCGCGCTTCATCTGCTGCAAGCCCGCGAGGCTCATCAGATCCTGTAACCCTTCTCCTTCAGCGCCTTGTCCACCCAGCCGCGATCGACGGTGCCTGCCAGGATCTGCTTCATCGAAGCGGTTTCCTTCTCGAGGATCGCCTTCGCCGAGGCGAGCACGCGCTCGGCCATGTCCTGCGGCACGGCGACCAGGCCGTCGGCGTCGCCGACGATGATGTCGCCGGGGTTGACCGGCGTGCCGCCCATCATGATGGGCACGTTGATCTCGCCCGGGCCGTTCTTGTACGGACCACGGTGCGTGACGCCGGCGGCGAACACGGGATAGGTGCCGGCGCCGATCTCGGCGGAATCGCGGATCGCGCCCCAGATGACGATGCCGGCGACGCCGCGCTGCCTCGCGCGCGTCATCATCAGCTCGCCGATGATCGCGTTGTCGAGGAAGCCGCCGGCGTCGACGACGATCACATCGCCCGGGCGCGCGCTGTCGAGCGCCTTGTGCACGAGCAGGTTGTCGCCCGCCGCGGTCTTCACCGTGAACGCCGGCCCGGCGAGCTTGCCTTCCCTGTGCATGGGCCGCAGCTGCGGTCCGCCCGCGTAGAGCCGCTCCATGCTGTCCGACAGGTGCGGCGTGACCATCTTCGCGAACTCGGCGACCAGGCGCGGATCGGGACGCTTGGGAATATCCAGGATGCGCATCGATGCGCTCATGTCTTTTTCCTTAATCGTTTGTCCAGCCTCGGGTAAACGCGGCGGGCGTTGCCTTCGAAGATCTTGTGCCGGTCGGCCTCGGAGAGCGTCCTGAGCTGATCGATGTAGCGCTTGGTGTCGTCGTAATTGTGGCCGGTCTCCGGATCGATGCCCTTCACCGCGCCGAGCATCTCCGAGGCGAACAGGATGTTGTCGACCGGGATCACCTTGCTCATCAGCTCGATGCCGGGGTAGTGATAGACGCAGGTGTCGAAGAACACGTTCCTGAGCAGGTGCTCGCCGAGGAGCGGCTTCTTCATCTCCTGGGCGAGGCCGCGGTAGCGGCCCCAGTGGAACGGCACCGCGCCGCCGCCGTGCGGGATGACGAACCTGAGCGCCGGGAAATCCCTGAACAGGTTGCCCTGGATGAGCTGCATGAAGGCGGTCGTGTCGCCGTTGATGTAATGCGCGCCGGTGTAGTGGAAATTGGGATTGCACGACGAGGTGACGTGGATCATCGCCGTCATGTCGAGCTCGCACAGCTTCTCGTAGAGCGGATACCACCATTTGTCGGTGAGCGGAGGGTCGGTCCAGTAGCCGCCCGCGGGATCGGGATTCAGGTTCACGCCGACGAAGCCGAGCCCGGCGAGGCGCTCGAGCTCGGGGACGCAGTTCTTCGGCGGCACGCCCGGGTGCTGAGGAAGCTGGCCGGCCGGCGCGAAGTTGTCGGGCAGCAGCGTGCAGACGCGGTGGATCAGGTCGTTCGACATGCGCGACCACTCGATGCCGGTCGCTTCGCTGCCGACGTGATGCGCCATGCCGGCCGCGCGCGGCGAGAAGATGGTGAGATCGCTGCCGCGCTCCTTCTGCAGCTTCATCTGCGGCTCGACGCTCTTCACCAGCTGTTCATCCGTAATCCCCAGTTCAGTCGTCGCGGGCTTGCGCATCGGGTCGGCGAGGCCGGCAAGCTGCTTGTCGCGGAACGCGAGCAGCGCCTGGGGCTCCGTGGTGTAGTGGCCGTGAATGTCGATGATCATGTCAGTCGACTTTCACTCCCGCGGAACGGATGATGGCGCCCCAGCGCTCGGCTTCCTGCCGCATGAACGCGCCGGTCTCGGCGGGGCCGAGGCCCATCGGCTCGGCCGACAGCTCGGCGAGCCGCTTCTGCACCTCGGGGATGCCAAGAATTTCCATGACTGAAAAGGAAATTTTCTCCGCGATCGCGCCCGGCGTTTTGGGCGGCGCGACGACGCCGAACCAGGCCAGCGACTCGAAACCGGGCAGCACTTCGGCGAGCGCCGGCACGTCGGGCAAGGCCGCGAATCTCTTCCGGCTGGCGACCGCGAGCGCCTTCAGCTTCCCCGAGCGCACGTGAGGCAGCGACACGCCGAGGTTGTCGAACATCATGTCCACCTGGCCGCCGAGCAGGTCGGTGAGCGCCGGCGCCGTGCCCTTGTAAGGAATGTGCGTGATTCTCAGGCCGCCCGCCATCGACTTGAACAGCTCGGCGGTGAGATGCGAGGTCGTGCCGCTGCCCTGCGACGCGTAATTGAGCTTGCCGGGATTGTTCTTCGCCAGGGAGATCAGCTCTTCCACCGAGTTGACGCCGAGCTTGGGATGCACCAGCAGCACGTTGGGGATCGCGCCGATCACGCTGATCGGCACGAACTGGCTCGAGTCGTACGACAGCTTCTGGTAGAGCAGCCGGTTGATGACCAGCGGCGGCGGCGGCGCCGAGAGCAGCGTGTAGCCGTCGGGCTCGGCGCGGAACACCGCGTCGGCGCCGATGTTGCCGGCGGCCCCCGGCCGGTTCTCCACGATCACCGGCTGGCCCCACTTCTCCGAGAGCTTCTCGGCGACGATGCGCGGCATGAGATCCGCGCTCCCGCCGGCGGGGAACGGCACGATGATGCGCACCGGCCGAGCGGGCCAGTCCTGCGCGGAGGCAGCCGAAACAGCGAGGAGGAAAACTCCGAAGAAGCGCAGGAGCGGCTGCATGTCCTCATTATAATGAGCCGATGCTGCAGAGGACCTGGCCGGCGGAAGGCCTGACGCGCGTCCCGTACTGGGTGTACCAGGACGCGGACATCTACCAGCGCGAGCAGGAGCGCATTTTCCGCGGCGCGACCTGGAGCTACCTCTGCCTCGAGGCGGAGCTGCCCGAGCCGCAGAGCTTCCTCACCAGCTTCGTCGGCGACATGCCGGTCGTCGTCGCGCGCGACGCCAGCGGCGCGATCCATGCGTTCGAGAACCGCTGCGCGCACCGCGGCGCGCTCATCGCCATGCAGGCGCGCGGCAAGACCGACCGCTTCGCCTGCATCTATCACAACTGGACTTACGATCACGCCGGCAACCTGCTGAACGTCGCGTTCCGCAAGGGCATCGCCGGCAAGGGCGGCATGCCGGCCGAGGCCAGGCCCGAGAGCCAGGCGCCCAAGAAATTGCGTGTCGAATCGGTGCACGGCCTGGTCTTCGGGACTCTTTCTTCAGAAGTTTCTTCGTTGAAAAGCTATATAGGCCCCGAGATACTGCCGCGCATCAAGCGCGTGATGATCAAGCCGGTCAAGGTCCTCGGCGCGTACACGCAGGTGCTGCCGAACAACTGGAAGCTCTACATGGACAACGTGAAGGACACCTACCATGCGAGCCTGCTGCATCTCTTCTTCACGCGCTTTCGCATCAACCGCCTGACGCAGGAGGGCGGCGTTTTCGTCTCGAAGGACGGCGCGCACCACTGCACGTTCACGCGCATGATCGAGGACCAGGGCGATGCCTACGAGAAGGACGGCATGCGCTCTGCCGGCAGCGGCGGTTTCAAGCTCGAAGCCCCCGAGCTGCTCGAGCAGGAGGACGAGCTCGGCGACGCGGTATCGATCCAGATCCTGTCGCTGTTCCCCGGGTTCGTGCTGCACCAGATCCGCAATTCGCTCGCCGCGCGCCAGGTGCTGCCGAAGGGCATCGACCGCACGGAGCTGCACTGGACGCTGTTCGGGTTCGCCGACGACGACGCGGCCATGACCCGGCGCCGGCTGGTGCAGGCGAACCTGGTCGGCCCGGCGGGCTACATCTCGATGGAGGACGGCGCCGCGACCGGCTTCGTGCAGCGCGGCGTCGCCGGCTCGCCCGAGCGCGCCTCGGTGATCGAGATGGGCGGCTCGGGCGTCGCCTCGGGCGACTCGCGCATCACGGAGACCGCGGTGCGCGGCTTGTGGCAGGCGTGGCGTCGCCACATGGAACTATAAGGCATGGATCTTCAGCAGGCGGTGGAGCGCCTTCACGCCCGCTATGCTCACGCGCTCGACGAAGGCCGGCTGGAAGACTGGCCGGAGTTCTTCACCCAGAACGGCCGCTACCGCATCACCACCGCCGAGAACGAAGACCGAGGCCTGCCGCTCCCGGTGCTCTACGCCGAGGGCCGCCCGATGCTGCGCGACCGCGTCCAGTCGCTGCGGCACGCCAACATCTACGAGCCGCAGCGCTACCGGCACATCGTGTCTTCGGTTCTGGTGGAGCAACTGGATGACGGCCATGCGCGTTCTGTCGCCAACTTCCTGGTGATCCGCATCATGGAAAGCGGCGACACGCTGCTCTTCGCGAGCGGCCGCTACGTCGACCGCATCGTTCTCTCGGAGGAGCCGCAGTACGAGGAGCGCGTGGTGATCTGCGACAGCCGCCGCTTCGATACCCTCCTCGCCATCCCGCTGTAAATCAGGGACAGACCACGATTTCCGTCGATGAGACTACGTTCCGCGACATACAAGCTCGGGCTGATCAACGACTTCAGCCGCAACGGCAACGCCACGGTCGAAGCGGTCCAGGCCGCAATGAAGGAAGGCGTAGAGCGCATGCGCGCGCGCATTCCCGGCGTGCGGGTGATCGGGGCAACGCTTACGCCGGCGCTCGGCGCCACCAACGCCGCACATGGATTTGCGGAGCAGGACGAGAAGCGCAAGGCGCTCAACGAGTTCATCCGCGCCTCGGGCGCGTTCGACGGCGTGGCCGATTTCGACAGCGCCACGCGCGATCCGGCGAGGGGCGGGCTCAAGCCCGAGTTCGTGCACAACACCACCACGGGAGGCGACGGCGACAAGCTGCACCCGAACCGCCTGGGCTATATCGCCATGGGAATGGCGGTAGACCTCAACATGATGCGGCCCCTCGCCGCGAAGGCGGCCCCATGACCCTGCCAGCCCTGTTCGCTTTCCTGCACCATGTCGCGGCTTTCACCCTGGTCGCAGCGCTCGCCGTCGAGTTCGTCCTGATCCGGGAGGAGATCACCCGCTGGCCGCCCGAAGCCGGCGGTCAAGCTGGGCCAGCCGCCGCGAGCGGATGCGCGCAAGATCCGCCGCATCCGCTCGCTGCTTCACTGGGAGCCGGCAGCTGTCGTGGTGCTGATCTTTTGCGCCGCCCTCATGGCGAGAGGCATCGGCGTTCTTGTCTGACGTGCGCCTGACTATAATGCGAAAGCACACGCTTCAGCCTCGGGGGAGCCAGGGGGGCCGCCTACAGAGGAGGTGAGCACATGAAAAGGAAAGTCTTTGCCGTGCTCCTGGTGGCCGCGCAGCCATTCGTGGCGCTGCCTGCGCACGCGGTTCCGAATATCGAGCACCTTACCGTGAAGCCTTCCGGCGGCGCGCCGGCCGAGGTGGAGATAGCGGTCTCGATCAATCGCCCGACGCCGCTCGACCTGAGCTGCGACGCGATCCTGCAGACCGGCGACGGCAGCAAGCCGCAGCGCCTCGAGTACGGGCTCGGCGACCGGCGAACCAAGATCATCAAGTACACCTACAAGACGGCCGGCACATATCGCGTGAAGGTCAGCGGCACGGGCCAGCACGCCTGCGCGGGCACGCGCGAGGCGCGCATCAGCGTGGGCACCGCGGCGCAGAGCGCGAAGGCGACGGAAAAGACGGCTGCCAAGCCGAAGTGCCCGAGAGGCTGGACGCTGGTGGCCGATTCCTTCAAGGGCGAGCGCTACACCTGCCGCGCCGACCCGCCGGCGCAGGCGCTGAAATGCGGCGGCGACACGAAATATTTCGCCAAAAACGGCGAGATCGGCTGCCGCTAGAATCCGGCGCATGAGCTCCTTCACGGCAGCCGTGCGCGCCGAGCTCGCGCCGAGCGGCAGGCTGCGCGCCGGCGTCAACCACGGCAACTTCCTCATCGTCTCGGGGATGCGCGACGGGGTACCGGTCGGCGTGGCGCCGGACCTCGGCCGCGAGCTGGCGCGGCGCCTCGGCGTGCCGGTCGAGTTCGTCGAGTACCGCCAGGCCGGCGATCTCGCCGAAGGCGCCAGGAAGGGCGCCTGGGACGTCGGCTTCCTCGGCGCCGAGCCGCAGCGCGCCAGCGAGATCGCGTTTACGGCGGCATACCTCGAGATCCCGGTCACCTACCTGGTGCCCGCCGGCTCGCCGATCCGCACGCTGGCCGATGTCGATCGCCCGGGCGTGCGCGTCGCGGTCTCGGAGAAGAGCGCTTACGACCTGTTCCTCAGCCGCACGCTGAAGCATGCGCAGCTGCTGCGCGCGAAAGGCATCGACGCCTCGTACGAGCTGTTCGTCTCGCAGGGGCTGGAGGCGCTGGGCGGGCTGAAGCCGCGCCTGATCCAGGACGTCGAAAAGCTGCCGGGCGCGCGCATCCTCGACGGGCGCGTCACCGCGGTTCAGCAGGCGATCGGCACGCCGCTCGCGCGGCAGGCCGGCGCGAAGTACCTGCGCGAGTTCGTCGAGGAGGCGAAGGCCTCGGGCTTCGTCGCCCGCGCCATCGAGAAGCACAGCGTGCGCGGCGTGTCGGTGGCGCCGCAGGCGGGCGCCGCATGAAGCGGCTCGCGTTGCCCGCTTTGGCGTTGCTCGCGGCCTGCGCCGCGGCCGACGGCGTGCGCCGCGACGTCGCGCAGGACCTGGCGCCGACGGGCCGGCTGCGCGCTGCGATCAACCTCGGCAATCCGGTCCTCGCGCAAAGGGATCCCGCCCGCGGCGAGCTGCGCGGCATCTCGGTCGACCTGGCGCGCGAGCTGGGCCGGCGCCTGGCCGTTCCGGTCGAGCTCATTGCCTACGAAGCTGCAGGAAAGGTGACCGACGCGGTCAAGACGGGCGCGTGGGACATCGCCTTCGTCGCGATCGATCCGGCCCGCGCCACGGAGATCGCCTTCACGCCGCCGTATGTCGTGATCGAGGGGACCTACCTCGTCGCCGCGGATTCGCCTTTGCGCGCCATCGCCGACGTCGATCGCGAAGGCGTTCGCATCGCCGTGAGCAGCAAAAGCGCCTACGACCTCTACCTGACGCGCACGCTGAAGCGCGCGCAGCTCGTGCGCGCGCCGAGCCCGCCCGCGTCGATCGAGCTGTTCGTGAAGGACAGGCTCGAGGCCGCGGCCGGCGTGAAGCAGCCGCTCGCCGAGCTCGCGAGGAGCAATCCGCGGCTGCGCGTGATCGACGGGCGCTTCATGCTGATCGAGCAGGCCATGGGCACGCCCATCGGCCGAGCGCTCGGCGCGCGCTACCTCCGCGAGTTCATCGAGGAGATGAAGGACTCGGGGTTCGTCGCGCGCGCGCTGGAGAGAAGCGGCCAGCGCGACGCCGCCGTCGCGCCGCCTGCGCCGGAGCCGTGAATTGAACCTTCGGCGCCTGTCCAGGTGGGTCGCGGCGCTGGTGGCGATACCGATCGCTGCCATCGCGGGAATCGAGCTGGTCGAATACCGCGCCGAGATGCATGCGCGCGCCTTCTGCGAGCGCTTCCCGATCGGCACTTCCATGCAGGACGTGACCAAAGCCGCCGCGTCCGAAGGCGATCCGGGGCTGCGCGTCCTCCTCAGCGACCATATCGCCATCGGGTACACCGGGATCACGGCCTCCTCGCGCCATCTGTGCCTGGTCGACGCCGAGGCCGGCAAGGTGACGCTGACGACCTACGGATACATGGACTGAGGCGCATCGAGCGCATAATCACCGCATGGACTCCCAAGCGCTGAGGGTGTACTGGCGGCCGGGCTGCTCGAGCTGCGTCAAGGTGAAGGAGTTCCTGTCGCAGCTCGGCGTCGACTACCAGTCGATCAACGTCTCGGCCACGCCGGAGGCGATGGACGAGCTGCGCGAGATGGGCGTGCGCACGGTGCCGGTGGTGGCGCGCGGGCGCGAGTACGTGTTCGCGCAGGCGCTCGAGGACGTGTCGCGCTTCCTCGGCAAGGACGTGCGGATGAAGCGCCTGCCGCCCGCGGCGCTGGTGCAGAAATGGCTGCAGGTTCTCGCCGCGGCGCAGCGCCATGTCGTGCAGCTTCCCGCCGCGAGGCTGGGCGAGCGCGCCACCCCGGGACGCGACCGCAGCATCCGCGACCTGGCGTATCACGTCTACCAGGTGCCGGACGCCTTCCTGCAGGCGGTCGAAAACGGCGTCGAGGACCTGACCGCGGTCTACAACGCGCCGCCGCCGGCGCAGGTGAAGACCGTCGAGCAGATCCGCGCCTACGGCGCCGGCGTTGCCGCGCGCGTGCAGCGCTGGTGGGTCGCGCTGCCCGACAAGTCATGCCGGCAAACGGTGAAGACCTATTACGGCGCGCGCCCGCTGCACGAGCTGCTCGAGCGCTGCACCTGGCACTCGGCGCAGCATGCGCGGCAGATCATCGCCGTGCTCGAGGGCTTCGGCATCCGGCCCCATGAGCCGCTGAGCGAAAAGGACTACTCCGGCTTGCCGATGCCCAAGGGGCTGTGGGAATAGTCAGCCCGGCGTGATGCCCGCCGCCTTGATCAGGCGCGCGTTGTCCTCCAGCTCCTTGTTGACCATCGCCTCGAATTCCGCCACCGACAGGGTCAGCGGATCGACGCCGAGTTTCTTCATGCGGTCCTGCACGTCCGGCTGCGCCAGCGCTGCGTTGAACTCGCGGTGGAGGCGCTGCACGGTCTCGCGCGGCGTCTTGGAGGCGACCAGCGCGCCGATCCAGAAGTTGTAATCTGAATTGGGGTAACCGGCCTCGACGGTGGTCGGCAGATCCGGGAACAGCGGCGTGCGCTTCGGCGAGCCGACCGCAAGCGCTTGAACCCTGCCTTCCTTGACGTGCGCAATGACGGAGAACACAGGCGAGAAATAGGCGTCCGCCCGCCCGGTGATGACCTCGGTGATCGCCTCGGCGTTGCCTTTGGTCGGCACGCTGAGGAACTCGATGCCGGCGGCGAGTCGAAAGCGCTCGAGGTTCATGTGCGTGGAGCTGCCGATGCCCGCGTTGCTGGCGACGAGCTGGCCGGGCTTCGCCTTCGCCGCGGCGACGAGATCCGCCACGCTCTTGTAGCCCTTCGACGGGTTGACGATCAGCACCGTGGGAACGGTGCCGAGCGTCGCGACCGCGGTCAACTCCTTCGGGTCGATGGTGCCCGGGTTGAGCAGCGGCGCGACGGTAAACGCGGACGTATAGATCATCACCAGGTGGCCGTCGGGCTCGGCGCTCGCGACGTATTTCGCGGCCACCACGCCGCCCGCGCCAAGGCGGTTCTCGACGATCACCGGCACGCCGAGGCTCGCGGACATCTTCTCGGCGACGACGCGCGCCATCGTGTCGGAGGCGCTGCCCGGCGTGACGCCCGAGACGAGACGCACGGTTTTGCTGGGGAAGGTTTGCGCATTTACGGCAGAAAACGCGAATGCGAACAGCAGTGCAAAAACTCTCATCGGTATCCTCCTATAGTTTTGGCAGCCCGAAGCGCTCGGCCAGCCAGTCGGCGGAGCGGCTGCGGTAGCGGTACGGTCGGTTGTTGGCGTTGTGGCCGCCGTCCTCGACCATCAGCAGCTCGACCGGCCCGGACACCGCTTTGGCAAGCATCTCGGCGTGCGATGCGGGCACCAGCCGGTCCTGGCGTCCGGCGACGATGAAGATCGGGCAGGTGATCTCCCTTGCCGCGTCCTTCAGCGTCAGTTTTGCGGCATTTCTTTTCGCTTCATTCTCGTCTGAGGAATGGCTGCGCAGGCGGAACGTGCTTCGGGTGAGCTCTGGCAGCCCATCCCAGATCTGCGCCCAGTCGAACGGGCCCGAGAGCGCGATGCAGGCCTTGAAGCGCTTCTCGTAGGCCGCCGCCCGCGGCGCGTAGTAGCCGCCCAGGCTTACGCCCCAGATCGCGATTCTTTCAGCATCGAGATCATTGCGCTCTTCTATCCAATCCACGACTGCGCTCGCCGCGCGCTCGTAGTCGCCGCAGATCGGGATCTCGTACTCCGCCTCGCCCTGCCCCGGGCCGTCGATCGCCAGCACCGCGATGCCGCGATTGAGGAACGCGTCCTCGTAGGCGTGCAGCTCTTCCTTTGTCGAATCGAGGCCTGGAGCCATCACTACCACAGGGCAGTTTGATTCTTTCGGTTTCCTCAGGACTCCAAATAACTGCTGATCTGAAAAATCTATGGCAACCCGTTCCCCGGGAGGCCGCATCAGCGGCAGCGCGTCGCTGTAGCACTCGACCGCCTTCATGTGCGCGGCGCGCATCTGCGCCGGGTCCTGGACGAACACGAACTTGGCGAAGTGATAGTAAATGGCGGCGCGCACGAGGTGCTCACCGGCGGTGAGCCGAAACCCATTTCTCAATGAATCTCGACCCAAGTCTTCATGCAGCTGCGCGCGCCTGGACCACGCCGCGCACCAGTCCTCCCAGCGCTCGAGCGACGCAGTGACTTCCTCGAAGTCGGCAAGCAGCACGCCGTTCGAGACGAAGCGCGGCGCCCAATGCGAGATGGCAGAGGAGACCCGGGGATCCTTCACACCTTGCCCAGCGCTTTCAGGATCCGCTGCGGCGTGAAAGGCATCGCGGTGACGCGGGCGCCGAGCGGCGCGAGCGCGTCGTTGATCGCGTTCATGACCGCCGCGGGCGCGCCGGCCGTGCCGGCCTCGCCGACGCCCTTGGCCCCGAGCTGCGACTGCCTGGTCGGCGTCTCGAGGTGGGCGCAGACGATGTCGCACATCTCGCTGCTCATCGGCACGAGGTAGTCCGCCATATTGCCGTTCAGGAGCTGCCCGTCCGGGCCGTAGAGGCATTCTTCGAAGAGCGCGGCGCCGATGCCCTGCACTACACCACCTCGGATCTGCTCGTCGACCAGCATCGGGTTGATCAGCGTGCCGGCGTCCTCGACGCACCAGTGCTTGAGCAGCCTTACGAAGCCGGTGTCCGGATCGACCTCGAGCCAGGAGGCCTGGATGCCGTTGGTGAAGGTGAAGCCGTACTGCCGGGGTGTGTAGTGCCGGGTGACAGTCAGCTCGGACTGGAAATCGATCGGCAGCGTATCTGGCCTGAAGTACGCGACCCGGCCCAGCTCGGCGAGCGGCATCCTGGTTTCCAAAGTGAGCCTGTTGATGATCTCGTTATTGAGAATGTCCAACGTCGCCTTGTCAGCCTTGAGAATTTGTGAAGCAACGTCCAAAACATTGGAGCGCAAGGCCCGTCCCGCGAGCAGCACGGCTTCGCCGCCGATGCCGGCGCCGCGCGAGGCCCAAGTACCGCCGCCGTAAGGCGTGACAGCGGTGTCTCCGGTGATGACGCGTACTTTGTCGAGCGTCACCCCGACGGCACTGGCGGCGACCTGCGCGAATACCGCCTCGGTTCCCTGGCCCTGCTCGGTGACGCTGCACATCACGGTCAGCATCCCGGTCGGCTCCAGGCGCAGCGTCGCGCCGTCCTGCGCCGAGATGCGCGCGCCGCCGACGCCGTAGAACGCGGGCGAGGGATTGGTCACCTCGATCATCGCAGCCAGGCCGATCCCTCTATAGATGTTGTTCTTTCTTAACCGCAGTTGTTCTTCTCGCAGCTTCTGGTAATCCATCAACTGCAGGAGTTTGTTGAGGCTCTTATGGTGCGAGAGCTTCTCGAACTTGATGCCCGAGGGGAACGTGTACGGATAGGCGTCGTCCGGGATCAGGTTTTTTCTTCTGAACTCCGCCACATCCATGCCGAGTTTCTGCGCAGCCAGGTCGACGATGCCTTCGGTGAGCGCCACCGCGATCGGGTGGCCGACGGCGCGGTACTGGCAGGTGACGTTCTTGTTGGTGAACACCACGTGCATCTTCGCGCGGTACTTCTGGTGCCGGTACGGGCCGCCGGTGAGGTTGACCACCTGGTTGCCCTCGATGCCGCTGGTGCGCGGATAGACCGAGTACGGGCCGATCGCCGTGAGGTCGTCGAGCTCGAACGCCAGTATTTCGCCTGATCTGGTGCAAGCCAGGCGGACTCTCGCCTTGTGCTCGCGCGCGTGGATGTCGGAGAGGAAGGATTCCAGGCGGTCGGCGACGAACTTCACCGGCCGGCGCAGCATCACCGACAGCGCCGCGGTCGCCATCTCGTCGGCATACACGTGTACCTTGATGCCGTAGGAGCCGCCGACGTCCTTGGTGATCACCCTCACGTTCGCCTCGGGGATGTTGAGGTGGCGCGAGAAGATGTCCTGCATCATGTGCGGCGCCTGCGTCGCGTGGTACACGGTGAGCGAGTGCTCGGCGGCGTTGTAGTCGGCGAGGAGCGCCCGGCCTTCGAGGCACACGCCGGTATGGCGCCCGAAGTGGAACACGTCCTCGACCACCACGTCCGCCGTGGCGAACGCCTCCTCGACGCCGCCGGTATCCAGCTCGCGCTTGAAGCAGATGTTGTCGCCTAGCTCAGGGTGGATCACCCTTTTTCCTGCAAGAGCCTCATCCATATCAACCACGACCGGCAGCTCTTCCCATTCGGCCTCGATTCGCGCGACCGCATCCTCGGCCTGGCTGCGCGAGTCGGCGACCGCCGCCGCCACCGCCTCGCCCTGCCAGCATGCGCGCTCGATGGCGATCGCATGCTGCGGCGGCGACTTGATGCCTTTCAGGTGGGCGAGAACCGCGATCCAGGGCGTGCAGTACTCGGCGACCGATCGGCCATCGAAAACGCCGATGACGCCTTCCGCCTTACTCGCTTTCGAGAAATCCAGTCTTTTAATCCGGGCGTGAGCGTAAGGACTGCGGAAGAACGCCACGTGCGCCAGCCTTGGAAAGCGCAGATCGTCGATGAAGCTGCCGCGACCCTGCAGCAGGCGCTGCGCGTTCGCGCGCGGCACGCTTTGCCCGATGTAGCCCTTGTCGAGCTGGGTCCCCGGCGCGTGCAGCGGCAGTTCAGCCTTGGCCATTCAATACCTGCTCGATGGCGTCGACGATGGCCTGGTAGCCGGTACAGCGGCAGTAGTTGCCGGAGATGTGTCTCTTGATCTCTTCCCTGGAACAGCGTGCTTTTTGAAGAACCAGGTCCTGGGCCGCCATCAGCATGCCCGGCGTGCAGAAGCCGCATTGCAGCGCGTTCCTCTCGTGGAAGGCCTTTTGCAGCGCCTCGAGCTCGCCGGAATCCGAAAGGCCCTCGATGGTGTCCACCTTGCAGCCGGTCGCCTGCACGGCGAGCATCAGGCAGCCGCGCACGATGTCGCCGTCGACCCTCACCGTGCATGCGCCGCACACTCCGTGCTCGCAGCCGATGTGCGAGCCGGTCAAACCCAATTCCTCCCTCAAAAAGTCCACCAGGTGCTGGCGCGCGGGAATCCGCCGGCGCACCGGGCTGCCGTTCACCGTCATCGTGGTATCTAGAGCTTGTTCCATGCGCGCTCGAGCAGGACCCTGGCGAGATGAAGCTTGGTAGCGGAAGAGTGGTAGAGGTCGGCCGGCGGATCAAGGTCCTTTCCAAGAACTTCCCTGGCTTCTTCCAAAGAGCTTGCTTTCGAGGCGTTCACGCCGAGGATGGGAGTCGCTCCCGCGCCGAGAAAAACGAATCTCTTCCGGGAAGCGGCTTGAGTTCCCGCCAGGCCAATAATTGCATAATCGCCGTGACGGCG
>Ga0209156_10002489_pt1 | contig 14392 bp, 15 predicted proteins | sample GraSoiAngelo_124_FD_185881 | JGI IMG/M metagenome (GOLD analysis project Ga0209156, IMG submission 185881) | Grasslands soil microbial communities from the Angelo Coastal Reserve, California, USA - 14_0927_05_20cm (SPAdes) (version 2) | ecosystem: Environmental > Terrestrial > Soil > Grasslands...
GGAGAATCAGGATCATGCCTGCGCAGAGGCTCCTGAGATATGTGTCAAGGTGATGGCTATCGCTGATCTCCCTGACATGTTTGGCGAATTCCAGGTGGTGGCGTTCTGGAATAATTTTGACAGGAAAGAGCATGCTGCGCTGATCCACGGGGACATTTTCGAGAAAGAGGAGGTCCCAGTACGACTTCATTCTGAGTGCCTGACGGGAGATACGCTTGGCTCTCTAAGGTGCGATTGTCGCGATCAGCTGCAAGAGTCAATGAGGCAGATTGCGAAGATGGATCGAGGCATCGTACTCTACATGCGGCAGGAGGGTCGGGGCATCGGCTTCATCAACAAGATCAAAGCCTACCAGTTACAGGATGAGGGCTACGACACTTTTCGAGCCAACGAGGTGCTCGGGTTCAAGCGTGATGAGCGCGACTATGATTTAGCGGCTCACATGCTGAGGTCCCTACACGTCAAGTCGATCAAACTCATGACGAACAACCCCGCCAAGATCAAGGATCTTCAGCTGCACGGGATCCGGATAACCGGGCGCCTTCCAGTCGTCGTTCCGCCGAACAAGTACGACAGATTCTATCTTGAGACAAAGAAGAGAGCCGGCCACCTTCTCGACAAGAACCAACCGGAAGAGTTTCTCGAACAAGCGGAAGAACTGCAGGACAACCATCACTGGGAGCAAGCCGAGTAGCCAGTTCGATCCCAGCCAGATTGCTGGGGGAGAGAGAGAACGTGGCTGGTCTGTTAGAGTCTCCGTAGTAGTTCTTGTTCGGATAGGATTGTGAGGCCTGGTATTCGTTGGAAGTGTTCCTTGTTCTCGGTTGCCACCGCATAGCCTTCTCGGAGCGCTGTGGCTCCGACGAAGAGGTCTCTGATCTCGATCCCTCTCCCAGCCTTCTCTAGACCGGAGAGTATCTTTGCCGCAAGCAGAGACGCTTCTTCGGTAAAGGAGAGTATTCTGAGGGTCGAGCTGAGACCCTTGACAGCAGTGAGATTCGTCCTGGCGTCCCGATGCTTGAAGGCTCCAAGAAACAGTTCGAACAGGTTGACGATCGTCGTCGCAAGCTCCACTCTCCCTTCGAGTCTTGTGACCGTCGAGGGTCCACCTTTGGCTCTGAGGTGGTTCACGAGGGCGGTGGTGTCTAGAATTATTCGCTTGGGTATTTCCAATGTGACCAGTGCTTTCTCAGGCTCTTGAACAGATCCTCGGCCTCGCTGTCAGTCATCCTCCACGCTCCCTGGAAGTCGCTCAGCTTGAGCCCGCGTGTCTTGATGAGATGCTCAAGGACATCGTCCATGGAGACTGGATGTCCCGACTCCTGTCTAAGCCGGCCTGCGACCTTGTTCAACTCTTTGTAAATGTCCTCGCTGACCCGTATTGTAGCCATTGTACACAATGTCACAATGTGACTTCTGCCATAAAAGGCGTTCTCTCCTTGGCCGTTACCATTCAAGAACTGGGGAAAAGCCATCAAGTCTTCCTAAGCGCGCAATCACTTTGCCACAATTTGGGCAGATCGTGGTGTCACGAGGGACCATGGTCGCACAGTGAGGACACAATCGAAAATCTCGACTTTTGACATGTTTCTCGTCGAGAACTTCCGGCGATTCCTCCGCCAAGTAATTATCTCTCTGGGAGAGGGTGTCTTGAGTCGACTGAGTCGAATAGTCAGATGCCTGTCGCCCTTCTTTGTGCCAGGTTGGCGGTGGGACGAAGCTAAATCCGGCAACCAATCCCTGCAATCTATCGAACACGCCTGTCTCCTGCGTAATTAGAAAACACCCTAGGGGCATGGGCCTCGCGTCGCGCACCCATCAAGGTTTCCATTGTTGTTACCATTTGCGGTTACCAATACCGTTACCAAACAGGAATTCTGAATTGCACGTAATGTTCGCGACGCGGAACTCTTGTTTCCGGGGCGAGATCCCTCTTTTGAAAAATCGGCGGGAATAAGCCCTGATCGGGAATCTGGGCAGGCGATTTGAGCTTGCGACTTTTTCGCGTTGACCTCTCCGCTTAATCCGCGATCTCGAAAAAGTCGGATCTACGCATTCTGGGCGCTGAAGCGTGAAGCTCACCCAGAACAGCTTCAACTGGCGAGACCCCTCGCCGAAAAATGTCAAAAGCAGTTGCTCCCCGCGACACAGACCAGCTCTTTGAAAGGGATTCTCTCCGAGGCGTGACAACTCTTCACTTCAGGTCAAGCCTCATTTCCCAGGTACGCTTGAAACCTAGCTGGCTGTAGACTCTTCGACCCATCTCGCTGGCGTGCAGCATCAGCCGCTCGTACTTGTTCTTCCGGCACCATTTAATCGCCTCCTTGACAACCATCGACGCGACCCCGCGTCTGCGAAAGTCAGGCTCAGTGTACATCGACAAGAGATATGGCTGCACCATCGACGTCCGATGCGGCCTCGGCTGGACCGGTTGAAGCCACATGCAGCCACCCCCCGCCATCCTACCATCATCGCTCTTCACAACCCAGGCGATGAGCTGATGATTTCTAAGACGCGCCCGCGCCCATCGTCTGTAGACCCGATCTCCTCTTTCGTGCAACTCATTGTTTCTGACCCCAAGGGCCTTCCACATGGCTCGACGTTGAAGAACTAGAGCATCGAGATCTCGTACACCGGCCGGGCGTACTGACAGTTTCGATCTCGCAGTTCTACGATGTCTAGCTGGCATGTCTCGACGATGCGTAGAGGCGCTCGTTATCTGCGGTGTCGAGATTCCTAGCTCAGCTGCTTTGGATCGAATTTGTTCCCGTACTTGTCGATGAAAGCTAGCTCAGGGAGGGGCATCCGATTCTTCTTCCCAATAATCCTCTTCACCGGATAGCCGAACCCGACAACCACCACAGGCTTCAGTGTGCTAGGAATGGCGAAATCCTTCCTCATCTTCTCATCCTTAATCCCCGTGTAGATTCCCGAGATAACCCCGTGGTCCCACGCAGCCAGCTCCATGTTCTGGACGGCCCGACCAGCGTCAATCAGGTGAAAGCCAAGGGTCGGATCGGAAAGAACAACCACTGCAAAATTAGCCCCCGCAACCCAGCTGCCAGAGGTGCTATCCTCTGCTAACCTCTTCAGCATCTCTTTCTCTTGGACCAGAATGAACCTCCACTCTTGCTTGTTGTTGCCGGTTCCGGAGGCGCGGGCAGCCTCAAGAACCCTCGACTTCACCTCGGCCGCGACCTTCTTCGAATCGAACTGGCGAATATCCAGCTTGCTCATAATGACCTTGTAGGTATCCATCTTCTTCTCTCCGTATCTATGTTGGAATCAGTACCAATCTTAAAGAATTCCCTTGACTCGAAAGGATTTGCTATCAGGGAAACGTGAAGACTTTGGATCAGCTAACAGTCAACCAGGTTACCGTTCAAGAGACTGAGCTCAAGGAGTTTTGCAATAGCGTCTGGACCAAGCTCGGCGTCCCAGAAAAGGACGCGCAAGTGACAACCGATGTTCTGGTGCTCGCAGACCTGCGAGGAGTCGAATCTCACGGAGTCGCAAGACTCCCAAGATACTACACTGATTTGAAGAATGGCTGGACAAAACCCACAGACCAGAGCAAGGTTATCAGAGAGACGAAAGCAACCGCGCTCATCGACGGTGGCCAGAGCCTCGGCCAAGTCGTCGGACGCAAAGGAATGGAACTGGCGATAAAGAAGGCAAAAGAATCGGCGATAGGAATCGTCTCGGTAAGAAACTCACACCACTACGGAATCGCCGGATACTACAGCCTCATGGCACTAGAACACGATCTCATCGGCGTAAGCATGACCAACGCCGCACCACTGGTCGTCCCCATATTCGGCCGAACAGCCGTCCTCGGAACAAACCCGATAAGCCTCACAGCCCCAGCGTCCAAAGAGAAACCGTTCGTATTAGACATGGCGACATCCGTCGTCCCCAGGGGAAAATTGGAAGTCTATGATAGGCTGAAAAAGAAAATGCCTCTCGGCTGGGCAGTAGACGCAACTGGGAAGGGAACGTCCGATCCCCACATTGTTCTTGACGCACTCTCAAAGAGACTCGGTGGAGGAATCCTTCCACTGGGCGGAGAGGGAGAAGAACACTCAGGACACAAAGGCTACGGATTGGCCCTCATGGTCGACGTACTCTGCGGCGTTCTAAGCGGCTCAGCTACGGGGCTCGGAGTGGACGTCGACAAGACAAAACCCAATGTTGGCCATTTCTTCATGGCTTTGGATCCAGCTGCTTTTCGTCCGTTGGAAGATTTCAAGAGAGACATGGACCGGCTATCTGAAGAGCTGAAGAATTCGCCCAAGGCGCAGGCGCAGAACAGGATCTACGTCCACGGTCAGAAGAGCTATGCTAGAATGGAAAAGTACAGCAGAGAAGGCATCCCACTTGGGACGTCGGTGGTTGAATCGCTGAGACAAATAGGCACCGAGTTAGGCGTCCCATTGTCATTCTAGCATCCGTCCGAAAGTCAGACAATCCAAAAGAGTCGACGATATAGCTACCGTCCCAACTACCACATAAGAACTAGTCACGTGTGAAGATGGTCAATCGGCATGGAACCCTGGGATGTTGTAATCATAGGCGGCGGGATCCTAGGGACGTCCGTCTCCTACTGGATAGGAAACCAGTACGAGGGACGAGTTGCAGTCTTAGAAAAGGAACAGGACGTAGCGGTACACACATCCAGACGGAACACTGGTGTGGTTCATCGTCCCTTCTACCTTGACCCAGTCAAGCGACGAATCTTCGCCAGATGCTCACAGGCCGCCTACGGGATGTGGAAATCCTACGCCAAGGAACGCAATCTGCCTTGGAATCCCGTCACGACCCTAGAAGTGGCTACTCGACCTGAAGATTTGAAGAGAATCGAAAAGTACTATCACTGGGGGATCGAGAATGGAATGGATGAAGACGAGCTTGAAGTTCTTTCAGCCGAAGACGTCCGAAAACTCGAACCTCACGTTCGAGGCTATGGTGCTATCTGGTCGAAGACAGATACATCGGTAGATTACCACGCGTTCACGAAATCACTCAGGGCAGACGCAGAAAGCGAGGGCGTCAAGTTCCTAACCGGTGTCGACGTAGGATTCTTCAAAGTTGATCGAGATTCCTTGCGGATCCTCCCGAGAAGTGGCGGCGAACCGATTCCGGCTCGATTCCTCATAAACTGTGCCGGCGGTAGCTCACTGCGCATCGCTCACATGCTAGGGCTGGGAACCGAATACTGCGACCTGAACTTTAGGGGCGAATACTGGGAAATAGCGGACGAGTGGACCTACTTGGCAACGAGAAATATCTACACTGTGGCGCAGCATCCGGAGCTTCCGTTCTTGGACCCCCACTGGATTGTGCGAGCAGATGGCAGGAGGGAGATTGGGCCGAACGCAGTGCCGGTCGCGGGCCCTTACACGTATCGTGGGTTCTTTAGGAGCCCAACTGAGGCCATAAAGAAGATATTCGAACAGCCTATCTCCAACAAACTGGCTCTACTTTACAACCGAGATTTCCTTGAACTAGCAGGCCAAGAATGGCTCTCTTCCATTTCAAAGGGCGAGATGGCGCGACGTGCTCAAGAATTCATCCCCGAGCTGAAAGTAGAGTATCTAGCAAGACCGGGAATCGCGGGAGTAAGAGCGCAGGTGATAGACCGGAGGGGGAATTTCATCAAGGAAGCGATCGAACTTGAAGGCCCACACTCGTACCACATCACCAACTACAATTCTCCTGGGGCCACCGGGTCTCCAGCCTTCGCGGCTTGGCTTGTCAACAAGCTGGGCCGGAACGATCGTCTTAGTCATCTAGGGCGCCGCACGATCAAAGGGGGTCTTTGGGATTTCAATACGATAAGCGAACAAGTCGGCTGACACCGAGATAATTCGGCTTATTTCTAATCATGCTCAATGCCCTCTTGATGTCCGACAACTGATCGGTCCCGCCGCGCTTCTCGAAGTCGGTTTCGGAACGACGGGAATGTGGTCGGTTTGAGAACTATTGCCGAGGAGCTTGGATGCGAGATTTTGATGGTTTGAAGAAAGGTTCGGTCTATCGGATGATGCTGAAGGAGAATTGGTTGTTTCGCTGAGTGATGAGTGTTATTGTATAGCTGTTTCCAGCTTGGAACTGGAATGAGTTTCCGGTGTGTGTGCAGCTGAGGCATGCTGTGTTGATGAAGAGGAACACCCCAGTCCCATTTACTATGCTCGCGGGAGAGGTAGCGGGCACTGACCAGGTGGTTCTGGCGTATTGATTGCCGTTCTGGTCTTGTACGTAGTAGCTGGCGAGGGTGGTTGGCGTAGAGCCTGTGTTTCGAAGAAATAGGATTAGCTTCATGTTGGTCGTGTCGAAGCCCTGGTTTTCGATGGTTAGTATCTCTCTTCCGGTGGGTGGCGTGGGGAGTATGGCTCCAAAGACTCCGAGGGACCATGAGTAGACGATGACTGTCATGACTACGACTATGACTACGAGTAGGAGGGTGGCGATGATGGTGTCGAGTCCCTTCCGGTCGTAGTGTCTGCGGAACAAGATAGCTTGATGGCCTCGTTCGAGCGTGTCTATCCGGTCCGTCTCTCAAGCCTGTGTCGTCACCTTGCGGGAACTGGACGGGTAACATCAACGGACGAGAAGGATGACCTAGTGGAATATTCCTCGTGGTATGGCGTTGTATGATATGTCTTGATGTTCGAACTTCTTCTTGCCGGCCAACTCTTCCGAAGACGCGTTTTGCGTCGCGAGAAGCAACTGCTTTTGACATTTTCTAGAAGAGGTCCCGCCAGTTGAAGCTGAACCGGGCGAGTCCTGCGAAACAGGTCGCAGAATCAGCCGGTCGGCTGTTTTCGGTATGGTGTAGCTCAGCGTGCAGGTCAACGTGCAAACTGCGTGATCTCAAATCGCCTGCCCCGATTCCGGATCCAAGCGTATTCTGCGCTTGTCCTGTTTCAAATGGAACTGGTTTGGGGTTTCTCTTCTGGAGGAGCCGGGCGGAGAATAGGACTACTGTTCGTTAATTCCCCTCGCAGAGATGAGTTTTGTGTCGCGTGCACCAAGTGCAGTTGAGGCATCTTGGTTGGTAACGGACTTTGGTAACCGTGAATGGTAACAGAATAGGGGTGGATGATTTGGGTTCTCTCATGATCAGGCATGTAAAAGGTCGGCCGGGGGCGCTTTCGGTCTCCGTAGGCGATCAGAGAGATGAGCAGTACGACAATCGAGAATGCGACCAAGAGGATGTGAACGATTCCCTCAGTGATGGCGATCATTGCGAAACACGCGAACCCGGTTCTGGCTCAAGGATTGACGTTCAGTTCGCCGTTTTGCATCCATGGAAAGTGGATAGTGCAAAAAATTTGACAGAAGACTCTGAAGCTTCCTAGGGTATTAGCAGAGAACCTCACGTCATAACACCCTCCAGGGTTCACCGTGATTCCGCTGTCAAAAAAATGTGTTACGGTAAAACCGTGAGCCTGAGCCGTATCGTTATTCACTACATGGATCACAACGTCTTGGCCCAATGAGACATTCATTACAGGCCAAGGAAAAGAATGAAACCTACTGCCATTGAATCCCACGTTCAGTCCTTCATTTGCCATCACGACCGTAAACACCGCAGTATTAGCGGAGCCAATTGGTCGGACCCAACAGTTTGGTGGGCTAGGCCCTAACAGATGAAGCGCATAAGCAGTGGAGAAAAAACCTGCGACAATTATGATTACTGCCAACGTAGCTTGCCATCGTCTTGAAAGTCTCAGCACTCTACCCCATATCGTCTTCTTTGGATTTGACAAGCCATCACGAATGGAATAGTGCCGCGAAGTAGATGGCAAGGAAACCGAGGAGTATGGGGGCCACGATCCTAATGGAATCCTCAGAGGTCACAGTCTCTCCAGACCGGAACAAGGGTCTGGACAACCTCAAAGCTGCGTAGATCGAATTTCCAGTGCCCAGCGCGAAAAAGTACGTCGCGTCGAAGCCTGCCAAAAAGCCTGTAGCAGGACCCATTATGAAGTAGCCCACGGCCGCACCAATGAGCGACGGAAGGACGAAAACTAGGCTCAGCAGAAACACATCCTTCAGCTGACCTTTGATACCAGACGCGGTTCTATTGGTATAGGCGCAATAACATGCCGCCGCTATCATTGGTTCCAGGCCCTTGTGCAACAAATACGCGACACCAGCCGAAACTCCTCCAAAGGCGTCGAGTAGAGATGTGCTTGAGGTGGAGTAGGCGGTCGCCCCAAAAGCAGCACCTTCCCCGAGACCATGTATTCCTATTGCAGCCGCAACTAGGAGAGGTATGGCCACGCTGCCGGTTGCCATTGTTGATTCAGAGGAGAAGAGACCTCGCCGCCGGTCTATCCAAAAGACCGAGAGCACCCCGATTATGAACAGCCCGACTGCGGCGACCTGCGCAGCACCTCCAGTGAATCCTGCATTAACGTCTAGGAGCGCCGAGCCTTGAATTGTGTCCACAAAGAACCAGAGAAAAATGCCTAGGGCGAAAGCCGTGAGATACCCAGATTTTACAATTTGACTTGCCCAAACTATTACAAGCAATCCGACGAAAGCCGGGATCCAGCTCGAGGCCAACCACGCGAAAAAGCCCATGGCAAATTCTATCATGGTTGGACATGGGGACCGGCGCGTTTTGAGAGTTGTGGCTCAACCCGCGAACCAGACAGTCTCCTTTGGGTGATTTTTCATGCGTAGTCTAGCAGAGTAGTCTTGCGCTTCTGTCTCGGACCCCGGCTCTTGACTGTCGCTAGGTAACGGTGCATTCGTTCTTCTTTTCGTTTGCTTGTCCAATAATATGCTTCGTCGATAGTTCCTTCAGTCATCAAAACCGTTGTTTTCCCTGGTCTCGTTCGCCCGGTTCTTCCGCGCCGTTGTATCATCCGAATCTCGGACGGTACAGCCTCGTAGAAGATCACGTGGTCGACGTCTGGCACGTGCAGACCCTCCTCTCCTATGCTAGTGGTGACCAAAACGTTGTGTTTGCCTTGTCGGAAGTCTTCGAGAATCTGCATCTGTTCATTTTGACTCAGACCCAAATCCTCACTGTTTCGACTCGCCTGACCTACAAACCGGACCGGCTGCACGGCCTCAATCATACCAAGGTCCTCGACGATAGCCTCTACACTGTCTCTGAACTGGGTGAACACAATAACTTTCGAATCCGGATTTGATTGAAGGTCCTCCGATATTAGCTCTCGAAGTCGTTTCTGTTTTGGATGAGGGATCGTTGAGAGGGAAGCACATGATTTCTGAGCTTCAACTACTCGAGGATCGCGAGCTAGTCCGCGAGCTGATCTCGTGCTAGCTCTGTCGAGCTTGGAGAGGAATTTGTCGGCACTCCGCGATCCCTGTGTCTCCAACAGGTCGATAGCATGGTTCAACGACATCGCTTGCGCCTGGAGTTGTACCGCGCCGAATAATGCCCCACCCCCGCCTCTTCTCAAACTGTTGTGAAGCTTTTCGCCCAAGTCTAGTAGGATCCGTTTGCTTATTCTCACGTTGGCTGGAAGCTGATGCATGGTCTTCAGTTTGTTAATCCTCTCGTCAAGAGCCGTGCGCAGAATCTTGCTTACCTCTTTGTATTTCTCCGGTAGCGCAAGTCGCTCATAATTCAGAGAAACGTCTTTGACATAAGGGGTGACGTCCTCGTCAGATTCGGTTCGGGTCTCAACATTGGTGATGGCTAGTTTTTCGCAGATTTCTTCGACCCGGCTCTTCTTCGCACTTGGAGACGCGGTCAAACCTAGAATCAGCGGATTGCTGGCTTGTAGTTTGTAGGCATGCGCTACCTCAGAATACGCATAGCTTCTGACGCATCTGTGAGCCTCGTCGAACACGATAAGGGAGACATTTCGCAGATTGTACCGATCAGCTGAAACGTCGTTTCTAATGACTTCAGGGGTAGCAAAGACAAGGGTTGATTCATCAAAGTCCGTTGCTCTCAATGCGGCGGGGGTCTCGCCAGTGAGGACAATTGATTTTGCCTCTCGATCTTGGAAATGCTCTTTGAAGAATTGGGCGTGCTGAAGCACTAGTGGCTTTGTAGGTGCTAAGATCAAGATCTTGCTTTGGGGATAGGCGGATAGGCGGTCAGTCGCCACGAGCATTGCCACAATTGTCTTCCCGAGCCCTGTCGGCAAGACTACGAGAGTGTTAGCAGTCAGGGCAGATTTCGCAATGGCTCTCTGATACTCTCTGGCTTCAATACCTCCCTGCTGCAAGGTCTGCAATCGCGGAACTCGTTACTAGTTTCTAACCGTTCGGAGATGAGTAGTTGAGCGGGGCATTCCGGAGAAGGAAGAAGTGTCTGCGCCCATACTTGGTTACTAGGATAGCGCTTGCCAGCCAAGCCCCTAAAGCGGTTGCTTCAACGACCAATCGGACGGGCCGATCGAAATAGAGGAATCCTGTTAACCCGAGCAAGAGTCCGATCAGGGCCAAGAATTGGTATCTGTCTACGAAATGGAAATCGGACACCCCAGCTCTCCACGACTTGACTACGGTGGCCAGATAGAGGAGGAGCCCGCCCCCCGCCAGAATGCCCACTGATATGGGATTCCAATAGGACAGTTTGAGAATGAGCAAACCGATCTCGTCTGCTACGAGTCCCAGTCCGATGCCTGCGACTAGCGCACTGTCCCATCTTGCCCGGGCGTCTGAGGCATAGATCATCACGCCAGTAGAGACCAGTAGCAAGAGAACGCCATAGTACATGTGGTGAAATCTGAATCCTTCAACTCTGAGGACGGGACAGTGCTGAGTACAGATCGATTCCAGGGTGACGAACAGACGCGCGATTCCAGCCGAGACCGTGTACCCTAGTGAGACGAAGAATAGCCCAACAGGGCCAAGGAAAGCTCCGGCCCGCTTCATTCTAGTAACCCCATCCGTTCTCATTCTCTTTAACCTATCCGGTCACATTATCGATTCTGGTATCCGAGAAGAAAACCCTCATTTAGAGGCTAAGCAAAAACAAAGTTCTAAGAAAAGGCGAGACCAGCTATACTTCTCTACCGTCTTCAGTGAAACGCCTGTGACTGTTGGGGTCTTGCAATGAAGTGGAAGGAATTAAGACACAACGGTGTCGCGTTTCCACCTACCTACGAGGCTAAAGGGCTCCAGATCAACATTCGGGGCGAAACAGTCCGACTCTCGCCCGATGCAGAAGAGATGGCTTACGCCTGGGGAAAGAAGAGAACAACGCCATACGTTCAGGACCCAGTCTTCCAGGCTAACTTCCTCTCCGATTTCGTGAAAGTACTTCCCGCCAAGTTTGGTGACGCGAAGTATTCTGAAATCAACTTTACGCCAGTCTACGACTATCTATCGAAAGAAGAGCTTCTCAAGTCAGACAAGGAACTGAAGAAGAAAGTGGCTGCTCAGCGAAAGGAGCTCCGCCTTCAATTGAAAGAAAAGTACGGCTACGCGGTCATCGATGGGACGAAGACTGAGTTTGCAAACTACATGGTTGAACCGCCAAGCATATTCATGGGGCGCGGAAGCCATCCCATGCGGGGCCGCTGGAAGCCGAGAATATTTCCTGAAGATGTGGTTCTGAACCTCTCGGAGGATACGCCCGTCCCACATGGGAAGTGGAAGGAGATTGTTCATGATCACGAGTCTATTTGGCTGGCCTACTGGGTTGACAAGCTGAGCCAGGTTAGGAAGTATGTCTGGCCCTCAGACATCTCGGATCTGCGCCAAGAGCGGGATAAGATGAAGTATGATAATGCGAAGAAGCTTCGAAGAAGGCTTTCTGATGTTCGCGAGTTCATCGAGAAGAACCTTCACTCGCCGGATGTAAAGGTCCGGAAGCTGGCGACCGTCTCATACTTGATCGACAACCTGGCTATGAGAGTCGGTGACGAGAAGGAGGAGGATGAGGCTGACACCGTCGGCGCCTCGACCCTTCGAATCGAACATGTCAAGTTTCTCCCTGGAGGCGTCGAGTTTGACTTTCTCGGAAAGGACAGCGTGCGATGGCAGAAGACCCTCAAACTGGATGGATCGGACAGTCCAATCCGTAGAAACCTCCAAGAATTCGTGTCAAACAAGAAGCCTGAGGATCTCGTCTTCGACGGGATCACTTCCGCACACGTTAACCGGTTTCTTGGGAAAGCTGCGCGCGGTCTCACAGCCAAAGTCTTCCGAACCCATCATGCCACTGAAACGGTGCAGACGTATCTAGGCCGGCACAACGGGTTCAAACCTACCGAGTCCGAGTTCGTTAAGTTGTACCATGCTCGAGTTGCGAACTTGGAGGCAGCGATCCGGTGCAACCATAAGCGGACCCCCCCGAAGACCTGGGAGGTTAGTCTATACAAGAAGCAACAGAGGCTGGCCGAGCTGAAGAAGCGGCCTGCGAAGACCGACAAGCAAAGGGAGAGGCTAGCGGAGAGGATGAGGAAGCTCAAATTCGATATTGAGCTACAACGGCGGACCAGAGATTACAATCTGAATACTTCTCTCCGCAACTACATCGACCCGAGAGTGTACAAGAACTGGGCTAACAAGGCAGAGTTCGACTGGACATCGATATATCCGAAGACTTTGCAGAGAAAGTTTCTCTGGGCAAACAAGAGCAGGGCCCAATAGCGTCTGAAATAATGCGGAAGGACCCGTCTCCAAACGGGCATCATTTTCTCTCTTAGAAGATTGATCGCGTCATTTCCATTATTTTTCCGAAGTCATTCAAGAGCCCCGCGTAATTCTCGTCAGCTCCAGCCCAGACTTGGCGTTTACTCGTAATCGTATTCTTCGCGTCGGCCGCTGACATTCCTGACAGCATCAGATATGCCGCGGCGCAGGTGGGGCTTCTGCCTCTTCCCTTAAAGCAATGGAGAACAACTTTCTTGCCAGAGTCGACATTGTCTCCGATGACCGAGGACACTATCTTGAGACGGCTTATGGGAATAGGTTGACCTGACTCAGGCACCAGTGGAGTCCTCTCATCATATGTTATGCCTAGCTCACGACACACCGATTTCTCTTCGGGACTTGCAGTCAGGTCCATTATCACAAGGTCGCTCCCAAGCTTACGCTTGAGTTCAACCAGGTCATCTTTGGAGGGGGCTGCCCCGATCCAGAGTCTCTCTGGAATTATCTCCGTAAAGTCCAACTTGAATATCCCTCAAGACTTACTTGTTATTAGGATGACGGTTTCCCTGATTGTCCCTCGGCGTGACGGGGATGAATCAGAACGTACTGGTAGGCACAGATCTCGTTGACGAGAAGAGCATCAGGGCACTCTCAAGATACTCTAGGGTCTACAAGCTCGCTGATCTGACAGAGGATCGCCTGAACCAAGTACTGCCCTCGATTCATTGTCTCGTAGTCTTCTCCTGGCCAAACCAACTGACAAGCGACAGGCTCCAAAAGATGACTAGCCTGCTTTTCATTCAGAGCATTCTCGCAGGCGTCAATCATATCCCGTTCGCCAGTTTAAACAAGAATGTTATCGTGAGTAGTAACGCCGGGGCTTACTCAGACGAGGTTGCAGAGTATGCTTGGGCCTTGCTTCTCTCGGCTGCCAAGAGAGTGGTAGAACTCCATGTGTCGCTCCGAGAACAGAAATGGACCCTCAAACGTACTCTCGACGAAGGGAGCGAGATCACCATTTTGAGAGAGAAGATCCTAGGAATACTCGGATTCGGCGGAATCGGCAGTGTCGTGGGCCGGGCTGCTAAAGGATTTGGAATGCAAGTCTATGCGTATTCGAGAAAGAAGTCAGCGGCAAAAGGCGTCAAGTTCTTCACCAGAACAAGCGGGCTGACCGAGGTTCTCAAGAAATCCCACGTAGTAGTCTTGGCTCTTCCCCTGACAGGTCAAACTGCAAGGATCATCAACGCGGAGCGATTGTCCGAGATGAGGAAAGACGGGATCCTCGTTAACGTAGCACGTGGGGAACTCGTTGATGAAAAGGCGATGTACGATCACCTGGTGGCTAATCCAAATTTCCGGTATGCCACTGACGTATGGTGGTACAGGGAAAATCGAGAATCCATCAAGACAGACTACCCCTTTCTCTCACTGCCAAATTTCATAGGCACGCCACATGTCTCGGGGCCATCCGGGCTCGCCACAGGTCGACCCGTTCAGCTCGCTGTGGAGAACACTATTCGGTATTTGAAAGGGCTCCGCCGTCGCAACATAGTGAACCCAGAAGAGTACAAGAGAAGCTATCCCTACTAGCACCTGATCGGAACGAACCTTTACGAGAGCAGTCGGTTTAGGAGGCTAAGGGAAACGTTTCCTCCAGATACGACCAGGACAACTCGGTCGCCCAGTTTGTTCAAATTCTCCGGTTTCGAGAGGACTGCCAGCGGGGCAGATCCCGACGGCTCTGGGAAGATGTGAGCCTCTTCTATCAGCAGTTTCATTGCTGAGAGAATCT
>Ga0209156_10002493_pt1 | contig 14374 bp, 16 predicted proteins | sample GraSoiAngelo_124_FD_185881 | JGI IMG/M metagenome (GOLD analysis project Ga0209156, IMG submission 185881) | Grasslands soil microbial communities from the Angelo Coastal Reserve, California, USA - 14_0927_05_20cm (SPAdes) (version 2) | ecosystem: Environmental > Terrestrial > Soil > Grasslands...
CACTGCGGAGATTTTCTGGTCGACGTAGAATGCGCCGCGATCGAACGGGAGGCGTCATTCATGCGTACGAACCATGTGTCGCTCATCGCGTTGCTCCTCTGCTTCACGGTTGCCGACGTCTTCGTCGCGCCCGCGTTCGTACAAGGGACCGGTCAGATCGAAGGCGTCGTCCGCGACGAACAGGGCGGCGTGCTGCCAGGCGCGACGCTTTCGCTGCGAAACGCAGACAGTGGTGTCACGCGGACCGTCACGAGCGAATCGGATGGACGGTACGTATACCCGGCGTTGCTGCCGGGACGTTATGTACTGCGGACGGAATTATCGGGTTTCGCAGCGCAAGAAGTGAGAGACGCCGTCATCACGATCGGGCTGGAGCTGCGACGCGACTTCACGCTGAAGCTTCAAGCTGTGGCGGAAACCGTCACCGTCAGCGCCGATGCGCCGGTCGTCGATACCACCAGAGCCGAAGTTGCAGGCGTCGTCACGCGGCAGCAGATCGAGACATTACCGGCGCCTTCGAGCGCACGGCGATCGACGAGTTCTATACCGTGCCTTTGAGCAATACGATCGCGTCGTCGACCTTGTAGCTGTTATGGTCCGTACGTTCGCCCAGGATCAAGTCTTCAATCCGAACGACGCCGCGTCAATGGCCAACCTGAGGAACCCGATTCTATTCACCGCGACGAGCGCGCCGGTCACGACCGTCGATCCCTCGCGGTATTATGTGACGTTCGTGTTCGTGGCTTATTTGCCGGCCGGCTTGTTGTCTGGCGAGCTGGCGGCTCCGCCGAGAAACAGTCTGCGCCCGTCGGCTAGCACGAGATTCCGGCCCACGCCTTTATTGGTCCCGTCTTTCGCCTGATAGCCTTCAATGGTCATTTCCGTCCCGATGGCCAGCGTATGTTTCGTCACCCCTTGCTTGATGAGTTGGTTCGGGCTGCCTCCTTCGATCATCCAACTCACCACTGTGCCGCTCTCGTCTCTCACATCGAAGTGGAACCACGAGTGGGGATTGATCATTTCCCACTGCGTGAGAATTCCTCGAAACTTGAACGGCTTGTTGATGTCAAATTCCGCGGAAAATGCATGGTGTGCCATTACGGGCGCTGCGGCCAGCAACAGAGCGACGCCGACACCGACAACGGCTCGCCTCATGCGCATTGAAAGTCCCTCCTTATTTCGGGGATTTCTTTTTCGCGGCTTCCTCGGCGGCTCGCTTCTCCTCTGCCCGAGCGCCGGCCAGCGTGTTGTACAAGCCATAATTCCCTTCGTGACAGGCGTGCTCAAATATCGGACCTATCGTTTTCTTCCAAGGCACTTCTGCCGACCAGGATCTTGTCCACGTCGCAGGATCTTCGACCGTGAATTGATAGCGGATCGTGTCCTCGGCCACGCGCGTGAAGCGCTCGGTCAGACGCATGTTCTCGCTCGAGCCCTGGAACGCGAACTTGTCGGTGAGATTCGTCGTTTCGACAACGAGCGTCTGGCCCTCCCAATGACCGCGGGAGCTTCCTGTCCACTGACGGACGTTTGGCGGCAGATGCGGACGTCCGTCGAGCGGAATGATGCGAGCATCGTGCAGCATCTCGGTAAGAATCATCACGTATCCGGGAGCCTGCATGATCTGGTAGTCGTTGTTGTAGGCCCCGCCTAGCATAGGTGGCCCATTGCGGTCCATCAGGATGCAACGCGCACTGAGCGGTTCGTTCTGTACGGAATCGTGGGGGCCGCCCCTGCTCTTTCGCGCCGCTGCACGCTCGGCGGCTCTTCGCTGTCCCTCCGCGGACAATGGAGGAAGTCTTCCGTCTGCCGGGTCGACGATGAGCGATGTGCGCAGGTTCAAGGCCATCGTTCCCTGGCTTCGGTCCAGTCCGAACTGCGTAAAGTCATAATGCACGTCGGCGACGGTGCCCGGCTCGGTCTGGTCGCTCTCCTCGAGGGCCGCGCGCTTGGCTAATTGGAGCGCTTCCTCGGGAGTGTAGAACTCCTTGGTGACGTTCTTCGGTCGCTCCAGAGGTGTATACGTCGCATTAGTCCAAATGCCCTGCAGATCCGGCTGCCCGTCTGGAGTGCGCGGCGCCGCGTAGGCCTTCGGCGGGCTTCCATTCGGTCTCGCGCCGGTCGCTCCCGCCTGGCCGGCCACCGGCGCCGTCGCCACGACGGCCGAAACGACGAGACCGCTCACCAAAGCGAGAAATCGATAATTCATCTGAATCTCCCTTTTCACCGCGTCACTTCCCCGGCTTCTTGCGGAGATGCCCGTACATCAACTCTTCGACAAATTCCACGCACCTGAATTCCATGATCTGGGCGTTCTTTTCCAATCGGCGGTAGAGGAGCATGCTGATCTTCCACGGTCGCGTGAACACGTTCGGATCCTCGATCGTCGCCTCATAGAGAAGATGGTCAGGGCTGGTGGCGGTGTATCGTTCGACCACGTGCAGCGCGTCGCTATGGAAATTTCCTGCGCGGTCGAACCAGGTCTTATCGTTGAAACCCGTGGTATCAACGACTAACGCGTCTCCGTCCCAGTGTCCGTTCGACCATCCCATCCAGCTGTCAGCAGGCGCTTCTTTGTGCTCATCCATGTAGATGGTGCGCACCGCGCCCCCGTACGTGTAGATCATCATGATGTACTTCGGGCCCTGAATGACCTGGAAGGGATAGGGCATGTAGTTCGCGCGCGGCACGCCGGGCAGATAGCACTTGATCTCCGGATCCAGCTCGAGCCGGTTCGCGTAGTTCTGTTGTTTTTTCGCCAGTGCCTCGGGTTTGTACGGAAGCGTCCCGCCCTCGATGATGCTCAGGCCGCCCGCGACCGCGTGGGCTGCACCCAGTTCGATCACCGGGCTCGGCGCGGCGGCATGAGCCTCGATATCCCAATAGGCCTCGTTGAGGGCCTGCCAGATGCCGTTGAAGTTGGGCTTGCCGTCGGCAGCGCGTGACGCACGATACGTTCGGGTCTGACCTGCAGCGGCGATCACCGCCAACGTCAGACCGAGACTCACGGTCAACGCGCGTCTGAGCCACTTTCTCATCGGATGCAGCTCTCCACCGGCCGGATCGGGTGACGGCCAGAGTCCGTGTCCGGAAGCCAGCCGGATCACGCTGTATCTAACGCTTCCTGAAGCGGCTCGTCAAGAAGATCGCGCAGGCGCCGAGTTCCTTTCAGGACGTTCGTGTCGTGAATCGAAGAGAGCCGATGACACCGAGCGCGAAGCGGGCTTCACAGTCGCGTTCGTATCTGCAATCGTCGCGCGTCGACATCGATCGGACGTGAGCTCGCTCGTGCGTCTGTCCTTTCTTGCGTCGGCCAGCCTGCCGCGGAGGTGCGCCTCACGCACGAGCCGCAGGAGCATGACGCGAACAGCCGCTTGAAGGGAAGTTCAGCACCGTTCACGCGTTCAACTGGTGGAAGCCCGAAGTGATCCGGCGGCACGGCGCCGCCGGCATCCTGATCGTGCGACTGCGTGACGCCCACGTCAGACCATGTGGGCGATATCGGATCCGTGTGTGGGGTAGGCCCACAGCAGCTCCTTGAACCGATCGGCCGTCGTACCGGTGCGCATGCCCAGCGCGAACAGATTGATGGTCTCATCGGCGTGCGGCCCGAGCAGGTGCGCCCCGACGATCCTGCGGCTGTCCTGCTCGATCAGGACTTTGAACGCCGAACACTCTTCACCGAGGCGGCGCGACGAATACCAGGCCCTGGTGTCCTCGTGGTGCGTGACAAACCGGAGTCCCGCCGCCTGGGCGTCGGATTCTTGAAGCCCCACTCGCGCCAGCGGCGGCAGCGTGAAAACGACGCTCGGGATAGCGTCGTAGCTCGGCGTCGTGTGATTCCCCTCGAGCAGGTTCGTCGCCACGATGCGCCCCTCGTACGACGCCACCGGGGTCAACGCCGGGCCATCAGTCGCCGCGCAGTCGCCAGCCGCATAGACGATCGGATTCGAGACGCTTTGCAGATACTGATTCACGTGAATGCCGGCGCGCGAGGATTGAATGCCGCCCACATCGAGCGCGAGGTCGTCGACATCGGGTACACGGCCCGCACCGTGAACGACCAAATCGGCTTCAATCACCTCGGTTCCGCGCTGCCCGTCGATCGTCACGCGGTAACGGCCATCGACGGCGGCGATCGCCCGTGCCTCGGCCGCGAGCCGAACGTCCACGCCAAGCGCGCGCGTGCGGGCAATGAGGCGGTCCACCAGATCCGGATCGAATTCGACGAGCGGTCGTGTACCGCGATTGACGATGGTCACACGTACGCCGGCGCGTGCGGCAACGTGCGCAAACTCGAACGACACATAGCCGCCGCCGATGAAAACGATCGACGGTGGCAGCGAGGCCAGGTCCAGAAACTGATCGCTCGTGGCGACATGTTCGCGGCTCTCGAATGCGAGATCCGCGGGACGGGCGCCCGTCGCGACGACGATCGCACGCGCGGCGTTGAGCGTCGAATCGCCCACGCGGAGGTGAGTCGGACCGACGAAGCGCGCGCTTTCCTGAAACGCGGCAATCCCCGCTCGAGCCAGCTTCGCTTTGAGCGTCTCAGGACGCGGGTCGGTGAAGGTCCGTTTGAATCGGATCAGCTCGGCCCAGTCGATCGCGAAGGCTTCCGGCCGCACACCCTTCCCCGAAAGGAGACGAGCGGCGTCGACGGCGGCCGCAGCGCCGACCAGGACCTTCTTCGGGTCGCAGCCTCGCAGCGCGCACGTGCCGCCGAACGGACGTTTGTCGATCATCGCAACCGTCCAACCGGCGGCACGGCACCGCGATGCGACATTTTGCGCGGCCGTACCGGAGCCGATCACGACGAGATCGAACGTCCGGGTCACCTGAGCGGTCGGTTTGTCGCGACCGTCGCCAACAGGCCGATTTACGACTGACCGCCGAGACGAGCTTCGGCGATCGTGGGTTGAAACAGTTCGACCGGATTTCCGGATGGGTCATCGACGATGATCTGTTTTCCGCCAACGCCGGCTACGATCTGATTTCGAAAGTGTGCGCCGGCTGCACGAAGGCTGGCTACGGTCGTCTCGAGACTGGCGACTTCAATCGCGAATCGATTCCACCCGCCAGGAACCTGCCGAGTTCCATCCGGCATCGATTGTCCGCCGCCTGCCGCGGCATTCGGCGCGCTGAGCACGAGCCGCAGGTCGCCTCGCGACAGCATCGCGAATGCTGGCGCCGGATGCATGTCTTCGTGGAATCCGAGATGCTCGCAATAGAAGGCAATGGCCGCGTCAACGTCGTTGACGATGTAACGGACTTGTACAGTGGCCACTGGGCATCTCCTGCAGATGCGCGATCACGATCGGCGGGGAAGCCACTGCACTTCCAGATCTTGCTTCCCCTCGAGCGGCTTTATCTCCGGATCGCCGGTGAGAAGCGTCGAACGAAACTCGAGTGCCGTACCCACAGCAAAGGCTTCGGCGTATGCGATCGTATGGTTTGCCTTCAACTCGGCAGCACGTCGAACTCTCCGCCGCGTCGCATCCTTCACTGAAACGGGAAGCGTACCGCCCGCCGCCATCCGCCACAGCGACTCCGCGGCCTCGCGCCGCTCGACTCGAATCAAACGGTAGTACGCTTCACCCAGATTGATGATGGACGTGACGCATTCGGCGCGACCGCCATCGGCTTCGTCGAGCCAGCGCTGAACGGCCGCTGCGCCCGGTTCGTCCTGCAGCCACGCCAACCATGCAAATGCATCAAGACAGATCCTAGCGCTTCGCCTCACGCCGGTGCTCCGCAAGATGCTGCCTCAACGCGTCGGTGCCCTTCGCAGAGCCACGCAGCGATCGCCATCCTGCGCGACGGGCCGAAGTCCGTCCTCGCGTGAGCGGCGACAGAACCAAGCCCGCGTCGGTGTCCTCCACCTGAAGGCGCATGCCGGCCGTCAGGCGGTGCTTGTCTCGGAGATGGCGGGGTATGACGACCTGACCTTTGGAAGAGACTATTGTCGTCGACATCAAGTCATCTTACCGCGTCAGGTAAGACAAGACCGGACCGAGCGCGCCGGTTCGCGGTGTACGGCGGAGAACGCCGTCGAAATTCAGGCGGTCGTGGGCTGATCACGGTGTGCGTGCGTCGGCAGAACGCGCCGCCAGACGTAGGGCAAAGTGGGTCTTCCACGTCGCTCGTTCATTCGCAACTGGCTAATCCAAGTGGCGACGGCACGCCGAGGCCGGCGAGGCCACCAAACGTTTTTCGGATTGGCACCCGCGCACGGTAGAGCGGCCACATCGCGAGCATTCGGCGGTATCGTGTGGCCGTGCCGTTCTTCTCGGTGGTGATCGGGGCCTTGAACGCAGCAGCCACTCTTCCGGCCACCATCGCCGCACTGCATGAGCAGACCTTCACGGACTGGGAGGCCATCGTCGTCGACGACGGGTCTGCCGACGATACTCCGGGAATCGTGCGGCGGTATGCCGGTGCCGACCCGCGCATCCGGCTTCTGCACGCGTCATCGCGCGGCGTTTCTGCCGCGCGGAACGATGGAATAGCGGCGGCCGCCGGAGCGTGGTTGCTGTTCCTCGACGCCGACGACACGATTTTCCCCGACGCCCTCGATGCCTGGCATCGGGCGATAGAAGCGGAGGCGGACGTCGACGCGTGGTGCGGCGGCTGGGTGCGCGTGGCGCCGGGTGGCGATGTCGTGACGCACGAACAGTGGCCGATTACGCCCGACATGTTTCCGGTACTCGCTCGTTTGTCCGCATTCCCCATTCACAGCTGCGTCGTTCGGCGTTCCATCGTGTTCAGGTCCGGAGGGTTCGATGTCGGATACATCACCTGCGAGGACTGGGACCTCTGGCAGCGACTTGCCAGGGCAGGCGCCCGGTTCGGCACGATTGCCAGCGATGTGGCGCGCTACCACATGCGGCCTCGCTCGGCGTCGCTCGCGGCGCGGCAGATGCTTGTCGATGGACTCCGCGTGATCACGACGGGGCATTCAGCGGATCCCCGTGTGACATCTCCCGTTGAGCAATACGCGAACGGTATGCCGGAGGGCGCCGCGCCCGCGGTTCGCTTCGGATATCTGTGCTGGCCGGCGGGGCTGCTGCTCGGTGACGGCGCCGACGCGCGATCGCTCTTCGATCTCATGGCAGGCGAACGGGCGGCCGACATCGATCCCAGCGTCGTCGCTGACGCAATCTTCCGATCGGCGACCCTCCGACGCTGCGCCGGTCCTTCTGCCTGGGGCGACCTCTGGCCGGCAATCGCGCCGAAGCTTTCCCGGTTCCTCCGGACACTCGAGGAGCGAACCGGCGCCCGGCTGCTGGCGCGACGCGTGTTCGTGGCTCTCGCACGATCGATCTTCGAGCACCTTCCCGAAGCGTCACCGCTGACCTGCGTCGGTCTGACGCAGCTGCACACCGTCGACATACGAACGCCGATGCAATCGCTGCGTTTGCCGCGCCACGTCGAGCGCGTGATCGTCCGCGTCCGGGCCGGCGCGGCGATTATCGGATTTCTCGAACTGCCTTCATGTGATGGTTCGCTCGACGCGGCGGTCGTTCGGGACGCCATTGCGCACGAGTTCGGGTGGTCGCTTCTTCGTGGCGTTCTCGAGGCCACCGTGTACGACCAGGTCGGCCGCCGCCCCGCGCGGGACGGGATGGAGGCCGTTCGAAACGGCGTTGGCCCGAGCGCCGTGCCAGAGGATGAGCAGGAATGGGCCGCTCGACGTCATGACGCGATCGGTTGGACCGTTTTCCTGCACGAGATCTGGGACCATCCCGATTGGCCCGCGAAGGCCTTCTACGATCCTGACTGGCCGTCGTCGGAAGGAGCGGGAGCGGAGCTGCGCGGTGACTGGATCAGCGTGGACGTTCTCGACCCAATCGCTGACACTCTCAGCGCGGAGAGTGCCGTCAACGCGGAGCTGTGTGCCGGAGGCGTCCCGGTGTGCTGCGCGCGCGTGCCGGTCGACGAAGGAGTGATTCGTGGTTCGCGGGTCCGTGCACTGTTGATGGCTGCCGCTGGCGTGGAGCTTCTGCATGTCGCGGTTCGTGAGGCGCTCATCGGCGCGCCGGAGAACGCGGGCAGCCTTCGCGAGCGTCTCTCGCGGCGGCGAGCATTGAACGTGGCGGCCGGCACCTCAGCCCCGCCGTTCGCCGGTGCGGCTCCCTCTGCCTCGGCGTGCATCGCATCGATCCGTGCGCGGGACCGCGGAGTTGCAATTGTCGCCGCCCGAAGGCTTGGTTTCCCCGGCTCGCCGGCGTCGCGGCGGGTGGATCTTCCATCGCGAGCGCGCCGGGACGTCCTCGCGGCTGCGCGCGCCGCCCGGGAGCCGGTCATTGCGGGATCGAAATGGCGACGGAGGCGGGTCGCGTACGCGCCCGAGGTGCTGTATGACGGCGCCCAGCGGCCGCTCGACCCGCCGCCGCACTGGCCCGTCGCGAACACGTCTTCGTTCGGACGGCACCATTTCGAGTCGCTGTTTGCCGGCGGCTCCGATCCGTGGCGCTATACCACTGCGTACGAGTCGCGCAAGTACGAACAAACGATGTCGTTGCTGCCGCCAGGACCGATCCGCCGTGCGCTGGAGATCGGGTGCGCCGAAGGTCACTTCACCGACGCGCTTGCCGCGCGCGTCGAGGCGCTCGCGGCGGTCGACATCTCCGCGATTGCACTCGAGCGCGCCGCTGCACGCTGCGCTCACCGCGAGAACATCTCGTTCGCGCGGCTGGACCTCGCGCGCGACCCGCTGCCGCCCGAAAACGATCTGATCGTCTGCAGCGAGCTGCTCTACTACGTCGGCACCGTCGACGATCTGCGGCAGGCGGGACGCAAGCTTCGCGACGCGCTGCGGCCCGGCGGTCGGCTGCTCACCGCCCACGCGAACGTCGCGTTGGACGATCCCGCGGGAGCGGGATACATGTGGGACGTGCCGTACGGCGCGAAGACGATCCGAGAGGTGCTTTCGGCCACGCCGGGTCTGCAGCTCGTGCGTGAGCTTCGCACGGCGCTCTATTCCGTGATGGAGTTCGAGCGCGGTGACGAGTCTCGTGCTCCGGTCGTGCTGTCCGCGGGATTCGCGATGCCCGAGCCGCACGTCGCCGAGCGCATTCGCTGGTCGGGCGGCGAGCCTGCCGCCGTCGCGCCGTCACCGGGCGCGATGCTGCCCATTCTCATGTACCACCGGCTGTCGACGTCGGCATCAGCAGCGAGTGCCCGATACGCAGTGTCCCCCGATGCGTTCCGGGAGCAACTCGCGTATCTCCGCGACGCAGGGTTCCATACCGTTTCGCTCGCGGACTGGACCGCTGCGCTTCAGAAGCGCGAGCCGCTCCCCGGCCGTCCCGTCGCGCTGACCTTCGACGATGCCTACGTGGATTTTGAGTCGGTCGCGCTGCCGCTCCTCCAGCAGCACGGGTTCGGCGCGACCCTGTTCGTCGTCACCGCGCGGGCGGGCGGCTGGAATGCCTGGGACGCCGCGCTTGGCGATCCCGTCAGGCTCATGGACTGGCCTGCCATTCAGCGCGTCGCGGCGTCAGGGATCGAGATCGGGGCGCACTCGACGACGCATCCGCCGATGACGGGACTCACACCCGCGGAGATCGCGCGCGAAGCGAGTCGCGCGCGCCTTGACATCCAGGAGCGGCTGAAACAGCCTGTGACGGCGTTCGCGTACCCCTACGGGGATTCGGACGCGGTAGTGCAGCATCTGGTCGGCGGTTGCGGGTTCCTGAGCGGCGTGACTTGCCGTTTCGGGGTGAGCGCGCTGTACGACCGCCCCCTGCGGCTGCCGCGGATCGAGATCGCCGGGACCGATTCGCTGACGGATTTCATCCGGAAGCTTGGCGGGCGCTGACAGACCTCTTTCACCGGCAATGGATACGGCATCTCTCACAGGGTGTATCGATGAAGCTGAATCCGCAAATCTCGCTCGCGTTCAACGGGCAATGCGAAGCCGCGTTCAGGTGTTATGAACAGTGCCTGAACGGAACAATCGCATTCACGCTCACGTGGGGCAATTCACCGATGGCAGGCGAGGCACCTCCCGGTTGGGACGCGAAGATCTATCACGCCACTCTCAAAATCGGCGACGCCGTGGTCATGGGCGGGGACCTGCCTCCCAACCGATACGAGCAACCAAAGGGCTTTTCGCTTGTCCTCCAGATGGACGACTCCGTCGCAGCGGAGCGCGCATTTCAGGCGCTCGCGGAAAACGGCAGGATCGAGATGCCACTCCAGGAAACGTTTTGGGCAAGTCGGTTTGGGGCGTTGGTGGACCAGTTTGGAATACCTTGGTCAATCAATTGTGAAAGAGTCGTCGAGCCGACACAGTGATCGACAACGCGAAGCCTTCGTTGCGGGCGGCGTCTGCCGGACGGGTGATCCCAGGTTCACCTCTGCGTTCAACGACACGTCGTGGATTCGGCAACGCGTTGTACCAAGAGGCGATCAGACGCGCGGCGTAAATTGCGCGAGATCATATATGCCGAGCCGCTTCTCGATGCCGGCGACCTGATCGACAATCTTGTCGAAACCTTCTTCGCCGAAGAGTTGATGTTCTTTCGTCTCGAATTCTTCGCCAAGCGTGTCGAACTCGTGCTTCGACAGAATACTGCGAAGCGCGGGGAACAGCACCGTGTCCTCGCGGGCCTCATGTGGCTCGTACATCCGAACGAACTGCTCCATGGCTTCGACGATCGCCTTTGCAGAGGAGGGATCTTTGAGTGTTTGGGCGTTCGCCAGCTGTGTGATTCGGTCGGTTAAACGCCGACCGGCTTGATGCTGCGCGCGGAGGCGCGCGACCTCCGCGGCGATGTCTTCGAGGACGAAATGAATTCGGTTCCACCTCCGTCGACGGTCGCCGGCCGTCAGACATCGGACGGCCGGCGGAACTTCTTGGACCACTCAGTAAGAGACGCGGGTCTCCTCGAGTGACATCCGCAAACGCGGGCGCGGCACTGGAAAGCAATGAGAAACCCAGATGCGTCGTGTAGAACCGGATGGCGGCCTCAACGTTATCAACGAGGTAACGGATGTGAACGGTAGCCATCCTTCAACGATCTTGACCTGCCCGCGACACACGGTCACGAGGTCGTGCGAAGAACAGCACCGCTCGGGACCCGCGCCGTCATGGTCGCGCAATCTTGAGACGCCGGCGCGCGTGCGCCGCCAGCACTGCCATGCCCGCGGCGTACGCCCGCCGGTGCTCCTGCGTCCACGGCGGACCGGCCGGCCGGCCGGCACGACTGACGAACTCCTCGACCTCACGAAGTGTCACGCCGAGTTGCTTCGCGGCCCGCGAAGTCTCCTCGCCACGGCGGCACATGTGGACATCAAGTCCGATCTGCCGCGCCGCGCGACAGATGGCCAGCTGATACAGCATCCCGTCCGCGGCGCATTGCAGACGATACGATTGCCGCACCGCAGGCACAGTCGCGGGAAGCTCGGGAAATGGGGGCTTCCTGATGGCGAGCGCCACGGCGGCATATGTCGGCGACAGCTCGGTCACCACGCGCTGTAATGCGAGAGTAGTGCGAGCGGCGATTGATCGCCGCACTCGCGCAATGAGCGCGTGGGCCTCGTCTTCCTTCATGCCGACCGATTCGTGCTCGTACGGCATCTTCGGCAAGCCCGGATCGATCAGCGTCACCTGCCGCCGCGCGATGACGACCGGCACCAGGCCAGACGCCGCGACGCAGATCACATGCGCCCAGCCGGCATGCTCGGCCACGCTCACCACGCACGGCGCGCCCTTCATCTCCTCAACCTTTTCCGCCTCGCGCCACGCACCAGATATGGCCGGAGCGTCGCCTCGAGGTCGTCGCGCAAGCGCCCAGCAGCGGAGCCCTCCCGATACAACGTCCACGCCAGGAAAGAACCATCAAGCGTGACCTCGATCATGCGCGCCAGCGCCCGGACGTCTGTACCAGCGCGCAGTTCGCCCGCAACGACGGCGTCGGCCAGCAGCTGCTCGTAACGAGCCCTAGCGGCGCGCCCAAGCCGCAGCAAATGTCTGCGGAGCACCGGGTCCGCCAAGTCGTTCTGCAGGTACGCGAGATTCCGCACCGCGGCGCGGGGCGACTCGGCCAGCTTGGCGTGCACCGCCGTGACGGCGCGCAGTGCCCTGAGCGGTGAAGACGTCCGTGCGGTGCGAGGCGCACCAAAGCCGATATCGCCGGTGGCAGCGGCGTACCGCGCGTGCGCGTGCAGCAACTCACGCTTGGAGCCAAACCGCTGCACCAGGGCGCCCGCCGTCACGCCCGCCTCCGCCGCGATTGCGCCGAGCGTCAGCTCCGCGGGCCCGACGCGCAGCATCACCCGCACCATCGCCGCGAATACATCGGTATCCTCCGCCTTCCGGCGTCGTGGGCTCATCGCTGTTCCTTGACATAAACTAAATGGTCGTTTAGCTTGAGTCAAGATACGACGACCGCAGAGCGTCCCACAATGACGCCGAAGAGATCGCCTCAGACGCCGCTGACCGGACGCGTGGCGCTCGTGGCCGGCGCAACCCGCGGTGCCGGCCGCGGCATCGCTCGCGCGCTCGCCGAAGCCGGCGCGACGGTCTACTGCACGGGCCGCAGCGTCACCGGCAAGCCGTCGCCGTACGGGCGGCCGGAGACCATCAACGAGACCGCGACGCTGATCAAGGCCGCGAGCGGCCCACCACCGCCTCGACGTCGTTGTCGACAGCGTGGCGGGAGAAGATCCACTGTTGAAGCAGCACGGTTTCCTCTGGCAGGCGGATCTCAGGAACGCCGACGCGATGTTCCGGCAGGGGCTCACCTCGCGCATCATCACGGCGAAGCATGCCGCGCTCGCGATGATGCCAGCGAAGCGTGGCCTGATCGTGGAAGTCACGGAAAACGACATCATCGGCGGCGGCGCAAACCCGATGGCCCATGCCGTCAAGACCGCGCAGAAGGTGCTCCCGCTCCAGTGGGCCACCGAGCTCGCGGCGCATGGCATCACTGTCCTCGCCATCACGCCCGGCTTTCTCCGCTCGGAAACGACGCTGCAGCACTTCGGGGTGACCGAAGACACCTGGCGCGAGGCGGGCAAGAAGGATCCAAACTTCCTGGTGTCGGAGTCGCCGCTGTTCGTGGGGCGCGCGATCGCCGCGCTGGCCGCGGATCCGAAGGTGCGGCACCGCACAGGCTTGCTCCTCAGCTCGTGGGAGTTGGCGCGCGAGTACGGCTTCACCGACTACGACGGCCGGCGTCCGGACTGGGGGCGCCACAAGATCGACTTCTCGGTGCTCCCGCCGGAGTGGATCGACCTGTTCCGCACGGGCACCGACCTGGAAATCGAGTGGCTGACGACGCTCGCCGCGCGGGCCAGGAAGTTCCGGGCAAAGGTTCCGTCTTGACCCTCGTGTCGCGTGAGAAACCACACGGGACGCTTCAAGGATTTCTATAAACTGCAGAAAGTTCAGAGTTCCGCGAGATTCTCGGAATCCTCGATGTCAGCAGGTGTCGTGTAGCAGTGGACAACCACAGGCTCGTCCTTCACGAGCGTGCCATCCGTTGCTCATCACGCCAGAGGCCTTCGCCCTCGGGTAGGCCGTTGCTCCACCAAGTACACGGTCGATGCTCGGAATGAACAGTCGGTCATTCGTCGGTCTTGTCCGCTATTGGTCGAAGTGTTTCACGGGCGGTGATGCTGAGATTCGGATTGAGCTCCTGATAGGCGAGTACTGCGACGTCGGGCAGTTCCAGCGCGGCCAGCTGTTGCAGAATTGGTCGGACTTCGGACGATGTCAGCATTGTCGGCGGCCGCCGTTGACGACGATGCAGTATGGCGGTCCGGGAGAGGAATCGAGCGATTGCGTGCAGGTGAACGCCGATGCAGCCGCCGCGGAGATCCCGAGATCGCGAAACGTGTCGCCCAGGAACACGTTCAATCGATCACGAAGGTCCTGACCGCGCGTGCCAGTACCGAAATGCGCGAACGGCTGGAGCAGTTCCACCTGCACATCGATCGGCGCCGGCAGGTGAATGGCCCGCGTCATCTGGTCAAGCCCTTACACGGAACGGCGCCATGTCGCAGACGCGTGTTCGTGCGCTCGGGGAGCAGTTCCTCCTCGGAGAGGACGAACATCGAGGGGAATTCGAGCTCGATCAACTTCCGTGCGAAGCGTCTGATTCGGGCGTTCGCCACGACGACCGCCGCCGCATCCGGATGGACCGCCGCCGCGCGCCGCACCAACGCGAGGACTCGCTGCGGTGGTTCGGGTTGAATCGTCACGACCGAGCGGTACGACAACCAGAAGCTCGAGAACCTGCAGCTCGCCGCAGCGAAGCTCGAAAGCGGCAAGACATTCAACGCACCGCCGCGCGCGAGCGTTCCGCCGCCGAACTGTCAAGTTTTTGTCAAGAATTCGGCCGATCGTGAAGAGGAGGGAGAT
>Ga0209156_10002494_pt1 | contig 14372 bp, 10 predicted proteins | sample GraSoiAngelo_124_FD_185881 | JGI IMG/M metagenome (GOLD analysis project Ga0209156, IMG submission 185881) | Grasslands soil microbial communities from the Angelo Coastal Reserve, California, USA - 14_0927_05_20cm (SPAdes) (version 2) | ecosystem: Environmental > Terrestrial > Soil > Grasslands...
CGACGTTCTCCAGGTCCGGACGGCAGCTGCGCTCTTCTCGCACTCCCGGGCTTCCCTTGGATTCGCGAATGGCGGGCAGGCCAGCCAGGCGTTTCGATGGAGTTCTGGTAAGCGAATGCACCGTGGCCGCGGCGACGGGATTCGCGATGCCAAGCATGATTGCGGTTCTGCCGGCGCGACTGATGAATCTGCCAAAGAAAAGCTATAGGCTTCGAACCGAGCAGGTTTCCTGCTCTTCGCCTTGATATGGACCATGCGACTGCTGGCTCAGTTCCTGCGCCCGGCAAAAGAAAATTAATTCGCTCGCAAACGAGAACGCCTCGACCGACCGGAGGCGTTCGATTTTCCAATTCTCGATTTTCGAATTGCCATCTTTCTACAGGTAGTCGCGCGAGGGACCTTCGAGGAAGGCGCGGAGCTTGCGCGAACGCGAAGGATGGCGCAACTTGCGCAACGCCTTGGCCTCGATCTGGCGGATGCGTTCGCGGGTGACGGCGAACGATTGCCCGACTTCTTCTAGAGTGTGCTCGCTGCCGTCATCCAGACCAAAGCGCATCTTGATGACCTTCTCTTCACGCGGCGTCAAGGTTTTCAACACGGAAGAGGTCTGTTCCTTCAAATTCAGGTTGATGACCGCATCGGAAGGCGAAACTACGGCCTTGTCTTCGATGAAGTCCCCGAGATGTGAATCTTCCTCTTCGCCAATGGGCGTTTCGAGCGAGATGGGCTCCTGCGCGATTTTCAAAATCTTTCGCACCTTGGACACTGGGATGTCCATGCGCTTGGCGATTTCTTCGCTCGTGGGCTCGCGGCCAAGTTCCTGGACGAGCTGGCGGCTGGTGCGCACAAGCTTGTTGATGGTCTCGATCATGTGCACCGGGATGCGGATGGTGCGGGCCTGATCGGCAATCGCGCGGGTGATCGCCTGGCGGATCCACCACGTGGCGTAAGTGGAGAACTTATAGCCGCGACGCCACTCGAATTTGTCCACGGCCTTCATCAGGCCGATGTTGCCTTCTTGAATCAGGTCGAGGAACTGCAGGCCGCGGTTGGTGTACTTCTTGGCGATGGATACGACCAAGCGGAGGTTGGCTTCGATCAATTCCTTTTTGGCCTGCTCGGCTTCCGCTTCGCCGCGGTGAATCAGCGTGAGCGTACGCTTCAATTCGGTGAGGCCGACTTCGCTGGCTTCCTCAATATCCTTCAGTTCGGTGCGGCGTGTACGCAGCTCTTTGCGGGCTTCCGCGGCGACTTCACCCTTGGCAACATCCGCGCGACGCTCGAGCCGGCCCGCCTCGCGCTCAAGCGACTGCAGGCGCTCGACGGTGCCGCGCATTTTGTCGACCAAGCGCTTCTTCTCAAAGGGATTGAAGTCGATGTCGCGAATAGCGAGGGAAATTTCGACACGCGTGCGCGCCACCGCCCACTTCGCGCGAATGTAGGTGCGCTTCTTGGATTTCGGGGTCTTCTCGAGTTTCACCGCCTGCTTCAAAGCCGTTTCGTAGAGCTTGGCAATCTTGTCAATCGATTTCAGCGTCTGCTTGGTTTTGTTGGCGATTTTTTCTTCGGTGAGCTCCTCGTCGTCGAACTGAACGATTTCCTTGATGGAGCGCACACCCTTGCGCAAGTCGTCGCCGACGGCAATCAATTCCTTGATGACAATCGGCGAGCGCGTGATGGAGCGCATGACCACGAGTTGGCCGCGCTCAATGCGCTTCGCGATCGTGACCTCGCCTTCGCGCGTCAGCAGCGGAACTGTGCCCATCTCGCGCAGATACATGCGCACGGGATCGTTGGTTTTCTCGAGCGAGCCGGGGGTAAGGTCCAGATCGGTTTCGCCTTCGTGCCCGTCTTCCTTGCCTTCGCGGTCTCCGCTGTCGACCGACACTTCCACCGCACGCGCGGCCTTGGCCGACGCCTGGTCTTCGTAAATCTCGATACCATTGCGCTCGAACGTCGTGAGGAGATCGTCGATTTCTTCCGAGGAATGCACTTCCGCGGGTAGCGAATCGTTCACTTCGTCATACAGCAGGTAGCCGCGCTCTTTGCCGATAGCAATGAGCTGGCGTACCGCATCATATTTTTCTTCAAGGCCTACTGCCGCCACAAAATCCTCCCGCAATCAGACCGCGAGCCATATACAGCGCACCGCAGTCTCCGCCCGGTAGCACAGGCACAGACGGGCTGGCGCAACGGCGCAAACCACGGGGAAATCCCCACAAGATCGCTCGCTTTTTTGTTTGAATCCTTCTGTGTCGTGACGCCCATTCGCTGCCCGCCCCGTGCGTCGCTCATATCCCGCACGTTTGGGGGCCCGGCTCCTGCCGCTAAGTACATAGATATAGATGCATTTAACGGCAGAACCGTTACTCGCGAAACCTTATTAAGTTACAGGGTTCACAGGCCTTCCGTCAATCTCATATTTCGTGGAAATGTGTGGAAGAATACCGGCCAAGCGTTGGCCCTCTTCCCGTCGTCGTTTCCCCAAGAATCGATCGGGAGTCAGGCTTGGCATCGGGATTATCGCATGCAGCCGCTGCCCTGAGCATGGGGACTTGGCTTTATCGCCCCGGCATGCCAAAACGGGCATGGATGGCCGGGGCCGTCTGCTCCGTGCTGCCCGATCTTGACGTGGTCGGATTTCGCTTTGGCATTCGCTATGGTGACTTCTCGCGCCATCGTGGATTTCTCCCATCCCTGCTGTTCGCCGCGCTGTTGGCGGCTTTTGTCACCCTGGTGAGCCTCCGCCACAGCTCACCGGGCAATGCCCGCTACTTTCTCCCGCGGCGGCCAATCCGAGTTTCACCGATGGGAGTCTCTCGGTTCTTCACCGGACGCGGCTTGGCCGTTCTCTCGCGTGAGCTTCTCTGGATTGGGCTTCCCGCAGCGCTCGTCGCGGCAGCGGCTTGGGTGTGGCGGCGACGCGCGAGAGAGAAACTATCTAGCCGCGGCCAGGCGGCGCATGAGTTCCTGTTTGCGGGCCAGCAGGTCGCGCAGCCCCGGGCCGGTGGGGTTGGCCTCGATGCTGCGTTGCACTTCGGCAAGTTCTTGCTCGGCTTGACGCTGTTGGAGCGTTTCGATGCAGCTTAAGGCTTCTTCCCAGGTCGGCTCGCTGGCCTCCTCGAAAAGAATCTCAAACAGCAACCGGCGATCGCGTTCCTCAAGTATCGCCGCCACTTCCGTGGCTTGCGCCGGTTGCCCGGAGAGACTGGCAACGACCAGCGCGGCGAAGATCTTTTCGGTCTCCAGTCCGTGATAGAGGCGCGCGTTCTCGAGGCGTTCGGCAAGCTCCCGGCGGAATCCCTCCGCTTCGACGAGCATGCGAATCAGCCGCCGCTCAACCGGCTTGCCCGCTCTGGCAACTAATTCCGGCTGCAGCTTCAGTGCGCCGCGGCGCTCCGCGGCGGCTTTGCTCAGGGCCGCGCGCAGGACCGGCTCTTCCAAGCGTAATTGCTGAGCTATCCTTGTGGCCCATTCGGAACGCAAAATGCGATTGGGGATTTTCTGGACATAGGGAAGCAGGAAATTCACCGCGCGGCTTTTGGCCTCGCCGGTGCTCAAATCCATTTGGCGGGCGCGCGCGATCAGATAGTCCACGTACGAGGGCGCCTCCTTCAGTCGTTTTTGATATTCTTCCGCACCTTTTTCCCGAATGTAGAGGTCGGGGTCGGCTTTCTTATCGCCCACGGGCGGAAGAACGAGAACGCGAACTTCGAAATCCTGCTCTAGCAGAAGCGACAAGGAGCGCTCGGTGGCCGACTGTCCCGCGGCGTCGGGGTCGTAATTCACCACGACGCGCTTGGTAAAGCGGCTGAGCAACTTGATTTGTTGCTCGGCGAGGCTCGTTCCGCAACTTGCCACCACGTTGCTGATCCCGACGCGCGCCACCGCAATCGCGTCCATGTAGCCCTCAACCAGAATCGCGAAGTCCTGCCGGCGAATCCCCTCTTTTGCGCGGTCCAGGTGATAGAGCAGGTTGCTTTTCGAATAGATCGGCGATTCCGGAGAATTCAGGTACTTGGGCTGGTCGTCACCAAGAGCGCGGCAACCGAAGGCCACGATCTTGCCCGACTCGTTTGCAATGGGAAACGTGATGCGGCGGCGGAAACGGTCGAAGAGTTTTCCGCCCTGGTCGCGCGAAGAGAGACCTGATTCCACGAGCAGCTTTTCGGGATATTTCGCTTTCAGGTGGCGAAGAAGCGCATCGCCGCCACTCGGCGCATAGCCGATGCCAAAGCGCGAGATAGCATCTTGATCCAAGCCGCGGTCTTCGAGATAGGCGCGGGCTGCTTTGCCCTCGAGCGTGCCTTCCAACTGTTTGACGAAGAAGGTCTGGGCCTCGCGGTGCATTTCCACCAGCACTCCGCGCTCGAGACTTTCTTTGCGCCCTTCGGCCGAGCGTTCTTTTGGGCGTGGAATGGAAATCCCGCATTTCTCCGCGACGAGTTTCACGGCCTCCGGAAACTCGCACTTCTCCATGTCCATCACGAAGTTGTAGACGTCGCCGCCCTTGCCGCAGCCGAAGCAGTAGAAGATTTGTTTGATCGGAGAAACCGTGAACGAGGGGGTTTTTTCCTGATGAAACGGACAAAGGCCGCTGTAGTTTTTACCGGTCTTCTTCAGTCGGACGTATTCGCCAACGACCCGCACAATGTCGGCTTGTTGTTTTACTCGCTCGGCGACGGATCCTGCTTCTGCCATGTGTCGAGGCTCACCGCTTACTGTAGTCGTTTTTATAGACTACGCCGCCTTTCATCACGAACCTCACATGTTCGAGGGTCGTGACGTCTTTTGTGGGATCGCCGTCGACGGCGATCAAGTCGGCAAATTTGCCGGGCTCCAGCGTGCCGACCTGCTTGGTCCAACCAAGCAGATCCGCGGCGTTGATGGTGGCGGTCTGGATCGCCGCCACAGGCGTCATTCCCAGCTTCACGTAGACGTGAAATTCACCGGCGTTCAGACCGTGCGGATAGACGGCGGCATCCGTGCCGAAGGCCACTTTTACTCCCGCGGCGAAGGCCTTTTTCACGTTTTGCTGCGCGGCACCAGCGATCCAGCGCATCTTTTGTTTGGAGAACTCCGGAACATCGCTGCGTTCCATGTTTTGTTGCATGTATTCGGCGAGAAAAAGCGTGGGCACCAGGTAGGTTCCATTTTTCTTGAGCGTGGCAATGGCCGCATCATCCATCAAGTGACCGTGTTCGACGGAGTCCACGCCGGCTTCGGAGGCCCAGCGCACGCCTTCCGCACCGTGGGCGTGGGCGGCCACGCGGCGACCAAGGCGGTGGGCATCGGCAGCGATCGCTTTGAGTTCTTCGAGCGTGAATTGTGAGGCGTTCGGATCGTCGCCCTTGGAAAGCACCCCGCCGGTCGCGCAAATTTTGATGACGTCCGCGCCATATTTAATGACTTCGCGGACTTTGTGTTGGACCGCCTCGACACCATCGGCGACTCCGCCTCCCTGAAGGTGAAACGCCGGAGGCAGCAGATTCTCGTCGCAGTGCCCGCCGGTGATGCCGAGCGCCGGACCGGACGCAACGATGCGCGGCCCAATCACATCGCCATCATTAATAGCATCCCGCAGCGCGATGTCCGCGTACTCGTTGGCACCCAGGTTACGCACGGTGGTGAAGCCCGCTTCCAGTGTGCGCCGTGCGTTCCTCGCGCCGTGCAACGCTTCGCGCGCCGTCGAAATCCCGAGTCCTGAATATCCCAGCGAGCCGAGATCCATGGTCAGGTGGGTGTGCATGTCAATCAAGCCAGGAAGCAGCGTGGCTTCCGGCAAATCGACCGTGGCATCGCCGGCGGCCGCTTTCACTTCGCCGGCGGAGGCAATCTCGGCAATCCTTTCGTTTTCGATAACGATAGCCTGATTGGAGCGTAACTCTCCGGTGCGCACATCCAGTACGCGGCCTGGACGAAGGATGGTCCGTTTCGCGGCCGGAGCCTGTGCGTGCGCCGGCTGCGTTACGCTCCAGAATGCCAGGCACAACAAAGCTGCCAAAGCTCCCGGTATGCTGATGCCCCGCCTATTTCTAGAGAAGGCCGCTGCCGGTTTGGGGATTCTCATCGGGGCACCTCGTTGGGAATTGACGGAGTATAGCAAAGGGCGCGGTTTTCATCTCTGGTGCAAAGCACGCTCGGCTCTATGATATTTCCGCGCTTACGATTTTTTACTTCTGGAGCTCAACGATCGTAATCGCTTTCCCTCCGTGCTCTTCCGATTCGAAGCTATGTTTCTCGACCAGAGGATGCCCATCCAAGAACGCGCCAATCCCTTTGCGAAGCGCTCCGGTGCCGTGGCCATGGATGATGCGGACGCGCGGCTTGTGACGCAAAGCCGCGTCATCCAAAAACTTGTCGAGGCGATCGGTGGCCTCCTCCACGGTCATTCCAATCACATTGATTTCGTCTGCGGCGGGAGACTCGCGGGAATGCGCATGCACCGTGACGCCGGAGAGGCGCGGCACAGCTCCTGCGGCTGTTTTCGAGACGGCTTTCGCGTCCGGACTTTCCACGCCGGTAATTTCATCCACGGCCACTTTCATGCGCAGCGGCCCGGCTTCGATTTCCGCGGAAGAACCGTCCAGCCGTCGAAAAACCACCGGCTTGCTGAATCCCCGCACGCGAATCTTCGCACCAGCCTGCAAACGGTCCGCGCTTACCGCTTGTAAGGAGGGGGAATGCGTGCCCAGGTCCGCCTGCGATTCCGAAATGGTCTGCACTGCTGCCGCATTTAGTTCTTCGCGCGCCGTGCTGCGAACGTCCTGCATCTTTCGCCGCGTGCTTTTTTCAAGTTGCGCGCGAAGCTCGCGTTCTTTCACTCCCTCAACCACGCGTGCGACGTTTTCATCGAAGCGCTTCTGCATTTCGTCAAATTGTGCTTCCAGTTCCCGGATACGTTTCTGCTGGCGCTCGACCCACTCCGTGCGCAATTCCTTGCGCTCTTTTTCGAGCGCATGCCGCTCGGCGGTCATGTGTTGTTGCATGCGGTCCAGTTCGTCTCGGCTGCGATGCAAATAGGCGATGAGGTCCGCGGCTTCGCGCGACTCCGGCGTCAACAATGTGCGCGCGTGTTCGATAATGTCTTTGGCAATTCCCAGGCGCTCGGCGATGGCGATGCCGCTCGAGCCGCCCGGCACGCCCACCATCAAACGGTACGTGGGCCGCAGGTTCACGTCGTCGAATTCCACGGCGGCGTTGACCACGCCAGGCGCGGTCGCGGCATAAGTTTTCAGGCGGTCGTGGTGCGTGGTCGCCAGCACAAAGCAGTTCTTGGCGCGAAATTCATCCAGCAAAGCAACCGCCAGCGCTGCTCCTTCCTCGGGGGCGGTTCCCGTTCCCATCTCGTCCACCAGCACCAGCGATTGCGGGGTTAATCGATCGAGCATGCTCTTCAGGTTCAGCATATGCGCAGAAAAGGTGGAAAGGTCCGCGGCAATTGATTGTTCGTCGCCGATATCCACGAGCACGCGGTCGAAAATCGGCAGGATGGCGCGTTGTGCCGCAACAGGAATTCCCGCTTGTGCCGCCAGCGCCGCCACGCCAACGGTTTTGAGCGCAACCGTTTTGCCACCGGTGTTCGGCCCGCTGATCACCAGCACGCGCTCTTCTCCGCCGAGCGAGAGCGACATGGGAACAATCACGCGATTCTCTCTCTTGAGCTTGTCTTCGAGCACGGGATGTCGCGCATCCTCGAGGTGCAAGCGATCGGCGTTTGAGAATTCCGGGACGGCCGCGTCAAAATCGCGCGCAAAGCGCGCGCGCGCAAAAACGCTATCCAATTCCGCAATCGTCGCCGCCGCGCTTTCGAGCGGCCCGCGAAACGCCTGCAGTCTCTCGGTGAGCTCGCGCAAAATGCGGGCTATCTCCGCGGCTTCGTCTTCAGCCAATTGGACGAGCTGGTTGTTCGCTTCGACCGTTTCGAGAGGCTCCAGGAAAACCGTTTGACCGGTCGCACTCGCTCCGTGTACCACGCCGTGCACGCTGCGCCGGTTTTCCGTGCGCACCGGAATCACGAATCGTTCATTGCGCAAGGTGACGTAGTCTTCCCCGGCTTCCGCATGCCGCGCGCGCAGGATTTGTTTCAGTGTTTTCTGGATGGCTTCCCGGGTCTCGGCGATGCTCGAGCGGATGCGACGAAGCGCCGTCGATGCATCATCGCTAATCTCGCCGTTCGGCAACAGACATCGGCGAATGGCCGCATGGACGTCGCGGAAGTCAGCAAGCGAAGCGGCGCGCCGGGCCAGCAACGGAGCCTTCGCGGCTTCCTCTCGAAATTGCTGCCGCAGCCAGCTCGCCGTTTCCAGCAGAGACGCCGCGTCGAGCAATTCACCCGGCTCCAGCACCGTGCCCGGGCCGGCGATGCGGTCGAGCCAACCTTGCGGGTCGGCCAACGCGCCGAAGCCCAGTTCGTGCCCGCCGCGCAGCCATTCCCGCGCTTCGCGAATCAGGGCGAACGCGGATTCGAGCCGAACGCGATTCGTTTCCGGCTCAAGCACATCCACGGCTCGCCGTCCCGGCGCACAGGTCGTGCGCAGCCGGAGCAATTCCCGCAGCTTGTCAAACTCGAGCACTTCTTGCGCGGCGCGTGCCATTTTTTCTATCTGAGATGATGCTGGAGATGCTGCGCTGCTTCTCCGGGAGAGTCCGCAACGTACACGAGCCGCCCGTTTGCTTCTCCCCAGGGCGCGTGTTGGCCGAGTTCCACTTCTCTCACACGATCGAGTACCGGGGCCCAGAAACCTCCGAGCACGGCAAGTGGTTTGCTGGACATCACCGACTTGTTCAACATTTCCCAGACCACGGCCAGCTCGACCAGCGTTCCCGTGCCCCCTTTGCAAGCCACAAAACCGTCCGCGATGCGGATCAACTCGAACAGTCTTTCTTCCCAGGTTTGTTTGCGGACTTCGACGTCAATCCAGCGATTCAACTTGGCCGATTTGAAAAACTCCGCGGTGACGCCATAAGTCTTCCCCCCGACTTGTTTCGCTCCACGGGACACGGCTTCCATCACCCCGCCGTAGCCCCCGCTGCAAACGGCAAAACCGTGCTTCGCCAGAGCCCGCCCGAGCACGCACGCTTCTTCATAGTCGGGACTGCCTTCGCCCGGCCGCGAGCTTCCAAAGACCGTGACAATGATTTCCTGCGGCATTTTCGCTTTGCGTCTTCAATGCGCGCGCTTGTGTTCCCGGACAGGCTTCTTCGGCGCAACATTGAACTCCTCGAGCGTGGCCACGCACAAGCCGGCCAGCGCATCCGCAGCCTCGTGATTTCTCCCTCCCTGATTGTTGCCCAGGAAAGAAAAAATGAGCCGCCGCCCGCTGGGAGTCTCGGCGAAACCGGAAAGCGTGCGCACGTGCTCGACCGAACCCGTTTTCGCGTGAATGTGCCCGGCCGCCGGAGTGTTTTTCATGCGGTCTTCGAGCGTGCCGTCCACACCCGCCACAGGAAGCGAATCGTAATAGGTCGCAAACCAGGGCTGGCTTTGGGCATATGTCAGCAGGGCGACGACGGCCCGCGGCGTCACCAGATCGTGCCGCGACAATCCCGAAGCATCCGATTGAATCACGTCATCCGGGTCGATTCCGGCCGAAGCATAAAAATCCTGCGGTACTTTCATTAAATCGTCCGGGGTAGCCCAGACCCCGCCCTGCCGTGCCACCGTCCGTAGCAACATTTCCGCGTGCAGGTTTTGGCTGATCTTGTTGATCAGTTTGACGGCTTCACCCAAGGGTACGGAAACATGTTCCGCCAAAACCGCGGGATCTGCTGCGGTCCTTAGAGCTTCGTGTCGGGCCCGGGCGACGCCGTCAACCCGGATGCCGCGGTCTTCAAGCAAGTGCTTCAGCACGGCTGCGGCGTGCTCGGCGGGTTGTTCCACGGCGAGGACCAGCTTCCTTGGCGCACCCTGGGCGGGCATGATGCCTTTGACCACGACCAGGCTGGCGCCCGGATCGCGCGTCAACGCCAGGTCGGATTTCGCACCCGCCGCCGAGGTGGTGACGTCATTTTCAACGTGAAAGTCCGGTGTCGCGGGGCTTTCGCTGGTCTCGACCGGGCTGCCGGACTGCCCACCGGGGGTGAGCGTCATCGTCACGGTGTTGTCGTCCACGACGATGGCGGAAATCGCCGCGCCATATTCCCAAACCATATCGTCGATTTCCCACCCGCTCGGATAGCGCTCCCGCGGGAAATAACTGTCATCGCCAATCACGTCTCCGGAAATTTCCTTGATACCTTTCCTAGCCACGCCATCCGCCAACTCGGCCAGCACCTTTTCCGGCGGTCCGTCAAACTCTTCTTTCAGCACGTAGGGGAATTTGCGATTCGAAAGGTTGGGATCGCCGCGCCCCACGAGCGCGAGATCGCCTGTCAAAACCCCGTTCGATATGCTTGCGCGCGTTTCGAGCGTGGTATGAAAGCGGTAGTCGGGCCCTAGCTTCGCCAGCGCCAGCGCGGTCGTGAAAAGCTTCATGTTCGAAGCCGGCAAGAAGTAACGGTCTGCATTTTGCTGATAAAGGGTCTCGCCGGTCTTCGCGTCGGCAATCAGCAATCCCCACTCACCCTTCCCGGTAGGGCCGGTTCCGAGCAGCGCCTCCGCCCGCGACGCAAATTTCGCGGCCTGCTTTTTCGTTAGCGCACTCTGGCTTTCGAGACCGCAGCAGGCTTGGCTATTTGCCGCTTTGCGCGCCTCCGTTTTCTGCGCCGTGCTCAAGCACGCACCCATCGCGGTTGTGAAAACCGCTGCCACGCACCGCTTGATCGTTTTTTTCTTATTCATCTTGGTCTCGGCCGTATTCCGCCTGCGAAATTATAGTCGAAGGCAACCCATTCCGCGCGGGCGGCTTCCAATGAAAAGCTAAGCCCACTCTCAACCCCGCCATTTTCCAAGGTTGCACGAAGCGTTGATGCGCTCTATGATGCTCGTGCTCAGAAAACTACGACGAGGTGAACCTTGTTGAAGCGAATGCTCACTTTTCTGATGGCGTTCTCGCTGGTGGCGTTACCCCTCACCGCGGATCCAAAAAAGGAAGTCGACCGCTTGGACAACTGTGGAATGGTGCTCAAGGAAATCATGGACATCCCTGACGACATTCCGTCCGACTTGATTGACAAGGCCGAGTGCGTGATCGTGATTCCCTCGGTGCTTAAGGTTGCGTTTGCGTTCAGTGGAAGCTATGGAAGGGGCGCCATGACCTGCCGTACCGGCGAACACTTCACCGGTCCCTGGAGCGCGCCCGCAATGATGCGCCTGGAAGGCGGCGGTTTCGGCCTTCAGCTTGGCGGACAGGCGACCGACTTCGTTATTCTTGTAATGAATCCGCGCGGCGCCAAAGCCCTTCTAAAAAGCAAAGTGAAATTGGGAGCTGACGCGGCGGCCGCCGCCGGCCCCAAGGGACGCGACGCTGCTGCGGCCAGCGACGTCACCATGCGCGCCGAGATGCTTACCTATTCCCGCTCGCGCGGCTTGTTTGCCGGCGTCTCGCTCGAAGGCTCGACGCTCCGCCCGGACAACGGTAGCAACGAAACCCTCTATGGCAAGAAAGTTTCAGCAGAAAATATCATACGCAAGGGCGCCGTGGCCGTGCCGCCCGCGGGGCAGGAGTTGGTGGCACTTCTCAACAAGAAGTCACCCAAGAACCTCTCAGACCCCACCTCTCTGAAAGAATAGTCGCCGTACACCGCCGCTGCGCCTTTCCCCGGGTTGCCCGGGGCAGTGAACGCTTGCTTGTCAACCGCCGCTCCGCGTTTCTCTCCGGCGTTGAACTTTCATTCCCTCTCGCCGCTTGACTTTGGCCCAAAAATGACCTACAGTCATTTCTGAGTAACGGTCATTTACGCATGACGCTCACTTCCAAGCTCGCGCCTCCTTCCGACCGCCGCCAGCGCCGCAGCGCCGAGATCCGCGAGCGCCTCTTCCGCTCCGCGCTTGCCCTGTTCGCCGAGAAAGGCTTTGCGGAAACCACAGTCGAGGACATCACGAAAGCTGCCGACGTCGGCAAGGGCACTTTTTTCAACTACTTCCCGAGCAAAGACCACATCTTGCTGGCCTTTGGCGAAATGCAGCTCGGGAAGCTCGAAGCTGCTGTCGATGAGGCGCGCCGGACGAACGAGCCCATGCCGCAGTTCTTGGGCGCCCTCGGTGTCCGTATGACCCAGGAGCCAACGCGCAACCCGGAAATCATTCGTGCGGTTCTTCAAGCTTATCTCTCGAGCACTCCGGTGCGCGAGGCCATGCTTGATTTGCAAAAGCGAGTGCAAGGGCTCCATACCCAGATGATCCGGCTCGGGCAAGAACAAGGCGAGATTCGGAACGACCTTCCCGCCGAGGAGATTGCCTGCGTCTTCCGGCAAACCATCTTCGGCACGCTTCTGATTTGGTCGCTCTACGGGGACGCCACCCTGCATACCCGTATTGAATCCGCTTTCAACCTGTTATGGACCGGCATGGCGCCGCGCCCCGGCCTCACCCTCCCAGCGGCAGGATCGTTCCCTGTTCAAGGAGATTAGCCCGATGAACCGGAAAGTCCTCTTGGTCCTTCTGGGCGCGGCGGCGGCGGTGGCGGCCACGGCGGTCTACGCAGGCTGGTTTCACCGAGATACGGCGTTATATGGCTCGGGCACGGTAGAGGCGCGGGACGTGCGCGTCGGCTCGATCGTAGGCGGACGAATCGACAAAGTGCTCGTTCGCGAAGGAGACCCGGTACAGCCGGGCCAACTTCTTCTCACCTTCGATGACAAAGAACTCGCGGCTGCTCTCGAACAATCCCACGCCGACGCGCAAAAGGCGGAGCGCGGCTACCGTCCGGAGGAAATTGCCGAGGCGCGCGCCGCCGCAGGACAAGCCAAAGCGGACTATGAGCTGAGGAAGAACGGTTACCGCAAAGAGGAAATTAATGTCGCGCAGGACGATTTGGAACGCGCCAAAGCCGATGAAATCCGCACGCGGCTCGACTTTGACCGTTACAACGGTCTCGCCAAAAAGGATCTGGTCTCCAGGCAGCAGCGGGACACCGCAGAAGCAAATTGGAAAATGGCCCTCGCACAAAGGGAGATGGCCCAGCACAAGTTCGATGAAATGCAGCGCGGGTACCGTCGCGAAGAGATTGCCTCCGCCGAAGCGCGCTATCTTCAGGCGCAAGCCAACCTCGAGAAAATGGAACGCGGCAATCGCCGCGAAGACATCGAACACGCCAAAGCCGTCTACGCTTACGACCTTGCCCGCTTCCGCGAGCGTCAGGTCGTGGCGCCCTCCGGCGCCATCGTGGAAGTCCTCGATGTCCGGCCGGGAGATATCATCCCCCCGAATACTCCGGTCGCCACGCTTCTCGAGAAGGACCAGATCTACGTCCGTATTTACATTCCCGAGACGGAGTTCGGACGCATCCGGCTCGGGCAAAAGGCGGAAGTTCGCGTCGATTCCTTTCCCAACACCGTTTTTGACGGAGAAGTGGAGCAAGTCAATCAGCAGGCCGAATTCCTTCCCCGCAACGTACAAACCCGCGAGGAACGCGTCCATCAAGTCTTCGGGGTAAAAATCCGCATCAACGACCCGGCGGGCCGCGTGCTCCCCGGGATGGCCGCGGACGTGAAACTTAAAGCGACGAGCTGAGACGATGGCTACCGAACCGCAATCGCCCGTCCGAGCGGCCATCTCCGCCGAGCATCTCGTGCGGAGGTTCGGCGGTTTCACCGCCGTTAACGACGTCACCTTCCGCGTGGAGAAAGGCGAAATTTTCGGCTTTCTCGGACCGAACGGCAGCGGAAAAACCACCGTCATCAAGATGCTTACCGGCCTGTTGCCTCTGAGCGGCGGTTCGGCCCACGTGGAAGGCCTCGACGTGCGAACCGATTCCGAAGCGGTGCGCGAGCGCATCGGTTACATGTCGCAAAATTTCAGCCTCTACTACGACCTCACCGTCGAGGAAAACCTGAAGTTCTATGGCCGTATTTACAGCCTTGAGCCGGCGCGTCTGAAGCGCCGCATGGAGGAAATCATTCAGCTCAACGGCTTGGGCCCTTATCTAAAGCGGCTCGCGGCCCAGCTTTCCGGCGGATGGAAGCAGCGCCTGGCGCTCGGCTGCGCCATGCTGCACGAACCCCAGCTGCTTTTTCTCGACGAGCCTACCGCGGGCATCGATCCGGTCGCGCGGCGCCAGCTTTGGGACCTGTTGTTCGAGCTCTCCGGGCACGGCATCACTTTCTTTGTTACCACGCACTACATGGACGAAGCCGAGCGCTGCAGCCACGTCGCTTATATCTATTACGGCAAGCTCATCGCCGACGGCACCCCCGATTCGCTTCGCCAGCTTCCTGAGGTGCAGCCCGATGGCACGCGGCGCGTCGAATTCACCGCCCCGGAAGTGACA
>Ga0209156_10002496_pt1 | contig 14370 bp, 14 predicted proteins | sample GraSoiAngelo_124_FD_185881 | JGI IMG/M metagenome (GOLD analysis project Ga0209156, IMG submission 185881) | Grasslands soil microbial communities from the Angelo Coastal Reserve, California, USA - 14_0927_05_20cm (SPAdes) (version 2) | ecosystem: Environmental > Terrestrial > Soil > Grasslands...
CGAGCCCAGGCTGGATGGTCGCAGCGACCAGTACAGTCTGGCTTCGGTGCTGTACGAGATGTTGGGCGGGGAGCCGCCGTACACCGGGCCCACTGCGCAAGCGATTATCGCCAAGCGTTTCAGCGAGCCGGTGCCCCATCTCGGGACCCTGCGGACTGTCCCACCTCACGTGGAAGCAGCCGTGACCCGAGCCCTGGCGAAGTCGCCGGCGGATCGGTTCGCGACGCTGGCGGCATTCGCGGCAGCACTGGTCCAGCCCACGTCCGAGACGGAGTCTCCTCGGCCGCATCGTTTTTGGCGCCGCCATCCAGCCGGGACTATCGCTGGGGTGCTCTCCCTGGCGGCCATCGTCGTGCTCGTGGGGGTGAGACTTCCCCGCCGGCAGTCTGCGGCTCTCATGCCGAGTCAGCGACAGGTCACGTTCAGCGCGCGGGCAAATGAACCTGCCTTGTCGCCGGATGGACGCACGCTCGCCTACGTCAGCGAGGGACGCGCCTTGGTGCTCGAGCCGTTGGGCGGCGGTGAATCGGTTATCCTGGTGCGTTCGCCCGCCTGGATCGCGGGGCCGCGCTGGAGTCCCGACGGGCAGTGGCTGTACTTCACGATGCTCCGCGACGCGGCCCAGTCGGCCGCGATCTATCGCATTCAGTCGCGCGGCGGCGCACCCGTCAAGGTGGTGGACGGGTCGGGCCCGATCGACCTGTCGCCGGATGGTCGGGCCTTGGCACGGACGGCCGGCGACAGTGTGATCATCGATGACCCCCTGACCGGCGTCGAGCGGACCCGTTTTTCGGCGCGGCCGTCGTCGCTCTCCTCTATGGATTCACTGTTGTGGAGTCTGGATTCAGTCCCCTGGTCACAGCATGTCGCATGGTCGCCCGACGGACAGTGGATCGCTACGAGTAGGTGGGTGAGGGGGGTCGTGGTGACGCGATCGGATGGGCGGTGGAGCTCTATCGTCGCGCGCGATCGCTTCGGACCCGTCCGTTGGAGCCCGACCGGCGCCGCGCTCTATTATCTGCGACAGGTGCCGGGCGGATCGGAGCTATTGCGTCTCCCGTTCGATCCAGGGACCGGCACGGCCCGGCCCGAGGAACGGGTGGTTTTCAGCGGTATACCCGTGTCGCGGGCTTGGAGAGATCTCACGTTCGATCTGGGCGGCAGGGGCTCCACGCTGGCCTATGTCGGCGGCCCAGTGAGCCAGCACGTCTGGGCTTTCCGCCTCGACGCCGGCCATGATACGGCGGCCGGGCGGCGCCTCTCCGTAGACAGCCGTGCCTATGACTGGCCCGCGGTGAGCGCTGATGGTGCGACGCTGGCTGTAATGCAATACGACGGCGAAGGGCGCGGCAACTTCTTCGTGGCGCCGATGGACGGCGGAGACTTCGTTCGTTTCACTGACGACAACGGGCTCAAGAGTAACCCGAGCTGGGGGCCAGATGGGGCACGTTTCGCCTATGTGCTCATGGACTCGGCTGGCTCCCGCCTGATTCTCCAAGACCGGTCCGGCCAGCGACTTCAGATAGGAACGACGCCGCCCGATTGGCTCAGCTACTTCCGGACGAATTGGTCGGCGGATGGAAGGCTGCTGCTGTATCCAGCCCGCAAAGGCCGAACGCTCGTTGTGCTGGATGTCGCCCAAGGTTCGGAAGCGATCATTTCCGCTGTCGACTCGATCACTCCTTTCCTCAGCGCCGTCCTCTCGCCGGACGGGCGGGAGGTGTTCGCCGCCGGAATGCATCGCCCGGAGGAGGGGTTCCGGCTGTGGCGCACGAGTGTCGGTCGTGGGGTGTGGACGCGCGTGAGTGCGCCGCCCGGCGACAACATACCGCTGCTGTGGCGCAGGGACGGCTGGATCTACCTGTTCAATGATCGCGACGGAGCGAACCGAATGTTCCGACCAGCAAATCCAGCCGCGATCTGGCGAATGCGCTCCGACGGCAGTCGGCAGGAGCTGGTGGCCTGGTTGCCCGCCGAGTGCCGGTTGGGATTCGTGTCGATGTCGGGCGACGGGCGACGGCTCGCCTGCGCCGTGCTCCATCAGGAGCCGGACATCTGGCTGGTGTCGAATTTCGACGCGGCACGATAGAGCTTCCCTTACGCGCGCAGGCCCCCGGCTCACCAAAAAGACCCGCGCTCAGAACCCGACGCTGTAGACGGCCATGCGCCAGGAACCCCCTGGCTGCTTGCGCAACAGCGTGAGAAAGTTTCCTTCGCGCTTTACCCCATCCTTCTCATCGAGTAGCAGCGACACGGTCCCGCGAGCGAAGGCGAGATCGCCTCGACCATCGACCTGAACGGGTACCAACTCCTCCTCGAGTGCTCGGACCCAAGTGCCTTTCCTTATTGCAGCGAGACCGTCGACCGCCGGACCCTTGGGACCCATCCAAACGGCGTCTTCGGTGAATTGACCAAAGAAAGAAGGCCAATCGCCGGCGAGACTCGCCTGCTTCCACGTCGCGAGCGTGGCCTTGATGGCCGCCACATCCTGCGCCGAGAGTAGGGGTGCATCGGGCTTCGTGGGCTCGAGTGTGGCTTGGCCCCCCGCCCACTGCCAGCGGCCGCTCCGCTTCACGAACATATCAGTAATGCGGCGCGGCCCGGGGACATACCCTTTCGCCGTGCCCTGAATGGTTTGCCGTCCCGTGAGGACCGCGGCGTCGCCGAAGATTCGGACCTTGAGATCGGCGAGTTTCGAATCCGTCCATTGCACGTCGCTCGACATCGACTCGGCGATCTCCTGTGTCTTGTTCAGCACCGATCCGTTCGAGTGCGTGTAGAGGTAATCGTCAGCCAAGAGTCGCTCCAGCGCCGCACGGTCCTTCTTGAACTGGGCATCCGTGGCGGCCTGTTCGAGTTTGATGATCTCCTGCTCTGTCGCACTTGTCGCCTGAGCCCGGGCGCGACCGCTGGCGAGCAGCACTAACAACGCGAATGCGAGTGTGCGTTTCATTGGCGACCTCCTACAGCGCAAACGGGACCCTAGCGCTTTTCGAAGACCCTGATGTTGTTGAACGTCTGCCCTTTCGCATTGGTCAACTTGAGCCTGATGGTCATGACCTTGCCATCTCGGGAGAGCACCCGCGTGCCGGTGCCGACGACCTTGCCGGCCTTCTTGAGTGTGAAGGTCGCACGGAACGGATTGGAAGCCTTGACGGCTTGCGCGTCGTAATCCGGCGAGCCCGCAAATGGGTGATCCTTGCCGTCGTAGCTGCCGGTCCACTCCGAGACGTCGGCCTTCCCGTCGGCATCCACCAGGCTGTCGGTGTACTTCACGTTCTCCCCGCTTGCCTCGTACGTGCGCGTCCAGCTCTTCGGCGGAGGGCCGGGGCGAAAGGTCGACTTCGCCACATTGAGCTCCCATCTCCCGATTACGAGACGACGAAGATCAGCGCGCTGCGCGCTTCCAGCTGTCGGCGTCAGGACCACGGCGAACACAGCAGCGAGGGCGAGCAAGTGACTTTGCATGGGCAGCTCCTGGTAAGGATTAATGCCTGCTGGGCACCGCTCTCACGAGAAGCGCCAGAGCGGTCTTGAGACTCTCGGTCCCCGCCGCCTCACCCTTGTAGTGTCCCAGACGAACCACGACCAGATCGTGCGATGGAATGATCAGCGTATACTGCCCGCCGACACCGGTCATGTAGTAGACACTCTTGGGCACGGGGAACAGGCTGTCTCCATTGATCCAGAAGAACCCTCCGTAGATCGGGCGATGATCGGCGGCCCAAGCGGGAGCCACCGTGCTCACGAACTGCACGAACCCCTCTGGCAGAATCCGCTCGCCCTGCCACACCCCGTCCTGCAGATAGAGACTCCCGAGACGCGCCCAATCACGGGCGGACGCCAGCTCGTATCCCTGCATCAGGAAATTCCCATACGGGTCGGTTTCCATCACCATAGACCGGATGCCGATTTTGTCCAACAGCGCCCGTCGCGGAAACGAGAGGTACTCCTCTCCACGCTTCTCGACGGCCAGACGAATGAGGTAGTTGACCAGCACCGGGTCGGTGTTGTGGTAGCGGCCGACGGTGCCCGGTGGCCATTGGAGCGGGCGAGTGGCGGCGTAGTGGAATAGGTTCACGCCGCCCGTGTACAGATACAGGTGATCGGGATAGGGGCCTGATGGATCGAAATCCGGATCTCGCGGCGCGCGGATCCGGAGGCCGCTCGACATGTTCATGAGATCGGCGATGCGGATCTTCGCGCGCGGATCGTTCTCGCCCTGCCACTCCGGAATCGGCGCCGGTTGCTCGAGCGCGTAGACGCCCTGTTTGATCAGAATGCCCAGGAGTGCGGCCGTCAGGCTCTTCCCCATGGACCAGCTTTCCAAGGGCGTGCGCGCCGTGATACCGGCGCCGTATCGTTCGCCGATAATCCTTCCCTTCCACGTCACGACAAAGGCGGCGGTCATCGCAGCGGCAGGCTGGAACGCCGTGTCCACGGCCGCCCGTATCGCGGCCGTGTCGAGCTCGGGGGCTAATGGGTCCGTCGGCAGCAGGTCGCCCATCGGCCATGCCTGGGTCGACGGGTCGGGGAGGACGCTCGCGACCCGGATCGGATTGAAGTTGAGCGAACTTCGGCCGAGTGGGAGTGTGACACAGCCCTGGTCGCCGACGAACTTGGCGGTGCGCCGCACGCCGTTGGGAAGCGTGACGTGCACGGCCTTGCCGGCACGATCGATGATCGGCTTGCCCAGCTTCGCCCGCTCGGCGTAGGGCGCCGTGAAGTACCCCACATTCTCGGCGGCGAAGTCGGGATCGAGACCGGTGATGAACACGGCCGAGCACATGATCTGGGCGAAGCCCGCCGCGTGATGCTCGAGGGCGGTCCCCGGGGGCGGGACGTAGGGCGTGTTGAGCTCGAGCGCCTTGGCGCGCGCGATCAGCGAGTCCCGGCGCGGATTCGATTGCTGCGCCGCGGCAGGGACGCTCGTGAATGCGACGATGGCCAGAGCGAGAAGAGGCCGCATGGTCAACGGCGCGCCGTTCCCGTCACTTCGGCAATGGCTGATCCGAGTTCCAGATCACGCGGTCCGCGAGCCACGAGCCGTCTGGTTGCTTTCGGAAGATCACGAGGCCGCGCCCTGTGATAACCAGCTTCGAGCTCGTATAGGAGACCCTTTCCCAGGCGTACGCGAGGTCGCCGCGCCCGTCGATTTCCGGCGACTCGAGGGTGAAGGCTGTGGGCTTTCCGTACTGCGGCAACGCCGTCAGGATCGCTGCGCGGCCGCGTACGTCCGGCGCGTTCGGCGGCATCCGCACGGCGTCCGGCGTGTGGATCGCGGCCCCCGCTGACCAGTCACCGGCGAGCATCGCCTGAACCCAGTTTCGCTCGGTCCTCTTGATCGCCGCCACGTCCTCGGCCGACAGCCCGGCTGGTGGAGCGCTGCCACCGGCGCAGGCAAAGGCGAGCAAGACGCAAGTCAGTGAGAGTGTCGAGCGCATGGTTGCCTCCCGCGCGACGAGGTGGGTTGGGCGCTAGATATGGCACCCCGACGCCCGCGTTGCAAGCCGAGACGACCCCGCGTACATTAGGCCCCTTCCTGCGGAAGGGCGCCCCCATGATTTTCGGCATGAGCATCGCGGCGTTTACCCTCGTCCACACGGTGTTGAGTCTGGTCGGCATCGTCGCGGGGCTCGTGGTAGCCGGAGGCCTCGCCACCGGGACGCGCCTCGACGGCTGGGCCGCTGTGTTCATGGTCACCACGGTGCTGACGAGCGTCACCGGATTCGGCTTTCCCTTCGACAAGGTCCTGCCGTCCCACGTCGTGGGGATCGTGTCGCTGGTGGTGCTCGTGGCCGCGATTTTCGGGGACTACGTCAAACACCGGGTTGGCGGGTGGCGCACGACCTACGCGGTCGGCGTCGTCCTCGCCACGTACTTGAACGTCTTCGTCCTGGTCGCGCAGCTGTTCAAGCGGATTCCGGTGCTGTTCCTCCTGGCGCCGACCCAGTCGGAGCCGCCGTTTGCCCTCACGCAGGCCCTCGTGGTGCTCCTCTTCGTCTGGTTGGGGGTCGCCGCGGTCAGGGGTGCGCGCCCCGCGCCCTCGTCGATATAGGGGGGGACCAAGCGATGACCACGGCTCCTGGCCCGGGGACTTCCGTTATCTGCTCGGTCTCGCCCATGCTGTCCGTTCGGCACGGCGCGCGAGCGGTTGAGTTCTACAAGGCGGCATTCGGAGCCACCGAGATCTACCGCGTGGAGGATCCCGGCGGCTCGGTCGTGTCTCGGTTGTCCGTTGATGGCGCGGAGTTTTGGTTGAGCGACGAGTCGCCTGAGCATGACAACTTCAGTCCGGAATCACTGGGCGGTGGCTCGGTTCGAATGATCCTGACCGTGCCGGATCCTGACGCGATGTTCGCGAGGGCACTTGCGGCAGGTGCCCGAGAGGTGTCCGCGGTGCAAGACGAGCCGTATGGGTGGCGTGTGGGCCGGGTAGTCGATCCGTTCGGCCATCACTGGGAAATCGGCCGACCGATCCCATGAAGCCCTATCTCATTACGTCGGGCGCCCTGTTCGGCCTCATCGCAGCCGCCCACCTCCTCGAGGTGATCGACCGGGGGCACCTCCATTCCATGGACCTCCTCGTGTTTGCGGTGAGCGGCTCGTTGTGTTTCTGGGCATTCCGGCTGCTGCGAACGGCCAGCCCTAAAGCGCCAGGTCTCTGAGCGCCAGTACCAACTCGTTTTCCCGAGCACCCCAGAATAGTTGGAACGGCACTAATCTCCCGCCTCGCGTTTGCGCCTGCGATACGCCATCACGGCGATGCCGGTCACGAGCAAAAACGACGCTACCATGAGGATGAGCATCCCGCTCATCAGCCCTCCCATGCTCACTCGCGGACCCTCGGTCCTACGGGCCCGGCATGCGCTGCCGCATGAGTCGCAGCGCGTCCGGCCAGAAGTGATCCATCAGCACCAGCGCGAACAGCAGGTAGGGGATGAGGCTCCAGAAGAGGGCGGGCCGCTCGTATTTCAAGTGCATGAAGTACATCACCCCCAGCGCGGCCTCGATGAGCGCGAGCGCGAGCAGACAGGCCAGCAGCGTTCCCGCCGGCAGGCGCTCGTAGGTCAGGAACACCTCGAGTCCCACAATGAGGATCAGGCCGATCCACACGACCACGTACAGATGCATGGTCGGGCCGCGACGTGGCGCGATGGCAGTCATGGGTCCTCAGCGGACGTTCATCAGATAGACCAGGGGGAAGACAAACATCCACACCAGATCGACGAAGTGCCAGTACAGAGCGGTCGTCTCGACGTGACCGGCGTCAAACCGCCCGCGTCGAAATCCCAGCGTGATCACTCCGATGACGATGACGCCACAGACGACATGCAGCAGGTGAAGCCCCGTGATGCCAAAGAACGTGGCGCCGAACAGCGGCGAGCCGCCCATCGGGTTCTGGAACAGGCGCCAGCCTGCACCGATCATGGCGAACCATTCTCGCAGGTGCAGCGCCGCGAACACGATCCCCAAGAGCATCGTCACGCCGAGCCAGCGGACGCCGGCGGACGTCCGGCCCAATTGCGCGGTGGCCACGGCCGCCACCATGGTCAGGCTGCTGGTGAGCAGGACCACGGTCATGACAATGCCGTTCACGATGGTGGGCGAGAACGCGAACGGGTGTGTCCAGTCCGGGTTCGCGAGACGGAGGTACCCATAGGCGAAGAGGATCGCCCCGAAGGTGGCGGCGTCGGCGGTGATGAACAGCCACATCCCGAGCTTGCGCGAGGGAATGCCGTACGGGGAGCCCTCCATGAGGGCTCCCGCCCGTCCGTGTTGGCTCGTCACAGCCTCGCCCACGTCGCGTCCTCCCGTCCCCCTAGACCCGAAGCGCCAGCAGCGCGAGCAGGTACAGCCAGAGGCCGTCCATGAAGTGCCAGTACAGCGTCGCCGCGCCGAGGGCGGTCACGGGCGCGGGACCCGCCAGCCTCCCGAGGCGTCGGAGCACGTACCCCAAGCCGCCGAGACCGCCCAGCACGTGAAGCCCGTGCAACGCGGTGAGGACGTAGAAGAACGCGCTGCTGGCACTGGTCGCGAGGAACAGCCCTTGGGCGGCGAGCTGACGCCACGCTACCACTTGTCCCGCGACGAACAGCAGCCCGAGACCCAGCGTGGCCCGGACGAGGTGGGCGGCGATGCGCCGCCGCCCGGCCTCGAGCACGGCGCTCGAGGCGAGCAGAACGACCGTGTTGAAGTACAGAATCGGCGGGAGGCGGAAGTGCCGCCAGTCCGGAGCGGCGCTCCCCCGCACCACCATGGCACTGGTGAGCGCCGCGAACGTCATGGAGATCGCGGCGATGGCGATCCACACGCCGGTCTCGGACGGCCCGGGCCGCGGGTGCTCGAGGACTCGAGGCGCTGCCACCGGGGGTGGCGCCGGCGGCGCCGGTGGCGTCGAGGGGGGCGAGGCAACGGTCGTCACGGCGCCGCCGTCAACGCGCGCTCGCCGGTGCGGCGGCTGCGGCTTGCATCAGATAGTCCGCGCCGCGGGCTCCCCCGTACTCGTTGGGTCCACGCTCCACGATCGGCGGCCGTCCCCCGAAGTTGTCGAACGGCGGTGGCGAGGTCGTGGACCACTCGAGCGAGGTAGCCTCCCACGGGTTGTCGGGGGCCTTGGGGCCGCGGAACCGGCTGCGGATCAAGTTGAAGAGGAAGATGAGCTGGGCCGCACCCGTGAACAGTGCGGCGATCGTGATGAACCGGTGCAGCGGAATCATCGGCTTGAGATAGTCGTCCGTGAACGCCGAGTAGCGGCGCACGTTGCCGGCGAGACCGAGATAGTGCATCGGCATGAAGACGCAGTACACGCCGATGAACGTCAGCCAGAAATGCCACTTCCCCAGCGTCTCGCTCATCATGCGACCGAACATCTTCGGGGCCCAGAAATAGGTTGCGGCGAAGATGCCGAACATGGCGGCGACCCCCATGACGAAATGGAAGTGCCCCACCACGAAGTACGTGCCGTGTAGGTAGGTATCGATCGAGGGTTGCGCCAGGAAGAAGCCGCTGATCCCGCCGCTCACGAAGACGGACACGAACCCCAGGCAGAACAGGGCCGGGGTCGTGAACCGCAACTTGGCGCCATAGATGGTGCCGATCCAGAGCAGGGTGACGATCGTGGCGGGAATCGTGATGACCAGCGTCGGCACCGAAAACAGCGTCGCCGAGAAGGGGTTCATGCCGCTCAGGAACATGTGATGGCCCCACACCGTGTAGCTCAGGAAGGCGATCGCGACGAGACAGGCGATCATGACCCGTGGTCCCAAGAGCGGCTTCCGGGCAAAGACCGGGAGAATGTGCGAGATGATGCCGAATCCGGGCAGGATCGCGATGTAGACCTCCGGGTGCCCGAAGAACCAGAAGAGGTGCTGCCACAGGAGCGGGGATCCGCCCGCATGGGGCTGCAGGCGATCGCTGATGACGAGCCCCGCCGGAATGAAGAAGCTCGTGCCCGCCACCCGGTCGAGGATCAGCAGGATGCAGGCGGGCATCAAGACCGCGAACGCGATGAGCCCGATGACCGAGGTGATGAACCACGCCCAGGTGGAGTACGGCATGCGGGCGAGCGACATCCCCTTCGTCCGCAGGTCGAGCGTCGTCGTGATGAAGTTCAACGCTCCGAGCAGCTGCGCCACGCAAAACAGGGTGATCGAGACCGCCCAGAGGGTCTGGCCGACCCCCTGCCCCGGACCGGCATCCTTGCCGACGGCGCTGAGCGGCGCATACGCGGTCCACCCGGACAGCGGGGGTCCGTCCCCGACGAAGAATGCCGCGACCAGCACCAGAAACGCCACGAGCGTGACCCAAAAGGACGTCATGTTGATGCGGGGGAACGCCATGTCCTCCGCCCCGACCTGAATGGGCAGGAAGTAATTACCGAACCCCGCGAACGGCGCCGTCGTCAGGACGAAGAAAACCATGATGGTGCCGTGCATCGTCATCAGCGAGAGGTAGTACTCCGGCGTGATCACGCCGCCGGCGGCGCCGTTGGGCGACAGCTTCTCGAGGCCGGGAATCGGCGTCTCGGGCCACGCCAGATGGAGCCGCATCAGCCACGAGAGGACCATCCCGGTGCAGACGGCGACCAAGGCCAGATCGAGGTACTGTTTCCCGATCACTTTGTGGTCGAGACTGAAGACGTGGGTGCGCAGGAATCCCTTCGGAGGGGCGTGGTGATGAGCCTGGGTCTGGCTCATTGTTCGGCCGCCCGTTCCTTCAGCCACTGGTCGAACTGCTCTTGGGACATCACCTCGACATACGCCCGCATGTTGTAATGTCCCAATCCGCACAGCTGGGTGCAGACGATCTCGTGCTTCCCCGTCTGCGTGGCGGTGAAGTGCAGCGGGATGACGAGCCCCGGTACGAAGTCCTGTTGGATCCGCAGCTCGGGCACATAGAACGCGTGATTGACGTCCTTGGCGCGCAGCGTGAGCAAGATGGGCCGGTTGACGGGGATGGCGAGGCTGGGCACGACGATGTCGTCGCGCGCGGTGGAGTCGTTCGCCGGATCGAGCCCGAAGAAATTGCCGCTCGCTTCATCGATCCGCTCCGGGTGCACCGCACCGAACGTGCGGTCCGCCCCGGGATAGCGGAAATAGAAGGCAAACTGCTCGGCCTGGACGTCGATCTGCAGCGAATTCGGATCGGGCGCCGTCTGGTAAATTCCGGCCCACACCTTGGAGCCGACGAAGGTGAGGGCCAGCACCTCGGCGCCGACCAGGACGGTGGCGAACACCACCATGGGCGTGGCCCCTCCCGGAAACGTCTTGACCTGCCGCCCGTCCCGACGGTCGCCGTAGCGCCACGCGAAGACCGCCAATGCCAACTGCGAGAGCACAAACAGGGCGCCCGACGTCACCATCGTCTCCGACAGCTGACGATCAATGGCATGTCCGTGCGCCGAAATGTCGACGGGCAACCACCAGATGTGGCTGGCGAAGAGAGCGGCTGAGACGAGCGCAATGATCGCAACCACGACCGCGAACAACTTGCCCATGGCGATGCTCAGTACGGCCGAGCTTTGAACACAAAATCCACCGTCTTACTCTCGGTGCCGCTGATGGTCACGTCCTGCGTCTGGGTGCCGAACTGCTCCTGCCACGCCGTCACGGTGTACTTGCCGGCGGGAAGCCCGGACAAACTGAACGACCCGTCCTCGCCCGTAACCGCGTAGTGCGAGGTATTGAGCACCATGTGCCAGCCGTGCATCCAGGGGTGCACGTTGCACTTGACCGGAATGAACTCGGGCAGTTCCCACTTCGTGTGAATCGGTGGTGCCCCGGCGGGCTGGGACCTGTTCCACTCGGGATTCACCTTCGCGAGCGGGTGGATGTTGTGCGAGTGGGGATCGTCGTTATAGATGTCGAGCGGCTGGTTCGGCTGCACGACGAGCACGTGGGGGATATACTGGCAGGCCTTCTGATCGAGCCGGACCGTCTCGGTACCCGGCGTGGAACCCTGATCGCCAGCCGAGATGTACACCACCACCCAACGGAGGCTGTTCCCGGGACCCGTGACAACGTTTTCGGTCAGCACCGGGGCGGCAGCGTGCTCCTTGGCACAGTTGGGCTCCTTCGCCATGTCGATCGGCTTCATCTTGGGGGGCGTACCGGTGTAGGTCACCTTGCCACTGACTGTGCCGACGCTCGCCGGAGGCCCCCCGTGCGCCGCTACGGCCGACGCCACCAAGACCACCGTCCCGATCATCCAGCCGTAATGCGTTTGCATCGGAAGCCCGTCTTTCAAGAGAATAGTTCGTCCACGTTAACGCCCCCCCCCACCCCCCTCGGGGCCGATCGGCTTGAGCTCGCGGGCATGCGATGCCAGCCAGGCTTTCCAGATCGCCGCCTCGGGCGTGTCGAGCGGTTGCAGCGTTCGCAGAAAGTGCACCAGGTCCCACGCCTCTGCCGGCTTGATGTCGTCGGCAAACGACGGCATGGGGGTGCCATCGAGTCCCGTCATGAAGATCTTGTAGAGGTCGCGGTTCGTGACGCCGCACATGAAGCGCGACCCGCTCGAGAAGTCGTACGGGTGGATCGGCAGGTCCTTGTTGTCGGTCAGCGTCGCAGCGGACGGCCCATCGCCATGGCCCGTGGGACCGTGGCACTTCCAGCATTCCATCTTCTGGAACAGCTCCCGCCCGTGCCGGATGCTCTCTATGGAAGGAGCGGGCTCCGGGGGAATCGTGATCGGCGTCCCCGGTTTCCCGGTCTTCCACTTCGGCGAGAATGTCTTGATGTAGGCGACCATGTCCGCCCGGCCCTGGGGCGTGAGCGCCACCCAGGGGGGCATGTTGGTGGTCACGAACCCGCGCGTCATGGCGTTGAACAGGTCCTCGTCCGTCGGCAGGGTCCCGGTCGGCGTCGAGCGACACTTGAACACGGCCATGGTGAAGTCGCGCGGCCTCGGGTCGATCCACTGCGCGTTTTCCCCCCTGGCGTCGCCGTCATCGCCGTGGCAGCCGGCGCAATAGCGCTCATACAGGGGCCGGCCCGCGGGCGCATGCCCGGTCACGCTGCCTATATGGGACTCCTGGGCGACTGCGCGCGTCACGCCTGCCGCGAACAGCAGCACCCCCCACCCTGAGGCGACTGCCATCCAGCGCGTATGCGGTCTCATCGGCGGCCTCCTCTCAGAAGGCGAAGTCGAAGGCGAGCAGCAGGCTGCGGCTCCACACCTTCGTCGCTGGGTCCGCGGGATCGACGCCGGAGCCGTCCCCGCTGAGGGGCGCCATCCCGGTCGTCCTCGTCATCGCGAATTCACCGTGCAGAGCCATCCCGTCGCGGCTGATCATGAAGGGATAGTAGCGGAAGCCGAGGGCGATGGCGTCGGCGTCGCCGAGCGACTTGGGGGTGGCGGGATCACCCTGGGTCGACATGCGCGTCAGCTCGTAGCGCCCCTGCACCATGAAACGGGGCGTCGCCACGTAGTGCGCCTCGAGCAGCGCGTTGTTCCAGGTCGGCTTGTCCGGGCCGGGACCCAGCGCCGCGTCATCCTGCGCATGGGACACGAGCGGGAGCAGCTCCAGGTTGCCAAGCCAGAGCTGCGCCGTCGCCCCAATCCGGTAGAACGATTTGTTGTCCGTGCCCGTGCCGGGAATCGCCGTGCCGCTGACCGTCTCGAACGTGGTCGGACGATGTCCCAGATAGCCGAACACGCCGACCCGCTGCGGTCCCAGACCGCCGCCCAAGGCGAAGGCCTGGCTCAACGTGAACATGGCGTCCATGCTCTTGCCGCCCGGCAACCCCGGCTCACCGTCGTCGGTGGTGAGCAGCGCCACGCTGTAGCGCGTGTAGCTGTTGAACGAATGGCCCGAGAACTCGGCGCCGATCTGGTTGTCGCCGAAGCCGAAGTTGTTGGCGCTGCCGGACGGCAGGAAGTGGTAGGCGTAGAGAAATCCGCCGTTGTTCGACAGCCAGGTGAACCGCTTCTCGGAGAGCAGATTGTCCAGCTCGAACTTGCCGACTTTCAGATTCGCCCAGGGCGACTGGCCCAGATTGTCGAACCGCACGAACGCCGCCTCGAGTCCCGTGGTGCCGTCGGCGTCCAGCGTCGGCACGAGGCCGAACGTGATGTTCTTGTGCAGGGTCCCGAGCAGCAGAAAATCGACGCCGGAGAGATCGAAGCCGGTCTGCCTGAGGGTCTTCCCCGCCGGCGCGGCGTCGGTGATCTGGTGGGTGGTGCTCTCCAGGTGCCACTGCGGCGTGGTGCGCATGGCGATCGGCCAGTACGCCGGAGACTGCCACATCGGCGAGTCGCGGTCGTTGCCCAGCTGGTAGCCGTTGTCTTTGAATCGCTGCCCGAAGGCGTTCAGCTCGGGCCAGACGGTGTGGCAGGCGGAACAGCGTAATCCGTACTTGCGGGCAAACGCGGGGATGGCTTCGGTCTTGTGCACGGCCAGCGAGTAGGCGGTGTATGCTCTCGATCGGCCGCCACTGACCGCCATGGCGACCACGAGACAGGTACACGTCACTACTCCACTCACGAGCCACGACCCCTGCACACTCCCGGCGCCCCTCAGAAACCCCCTGACCATCGTGCCTCCCGGTTTGGTGCGGCACTATTCAAAGGAAGGGTTACATATAGAAGCTGCGCCTCAGGGCTCTCATCTGGCGTGATTGTACCGGGGGGGCACTCTCTGTCAAGATTGTGTCAGGGTTCAGGCCGGAACGTGTCAACACGGGTGTGTCGTGGGAGTTCAGGGTCGAAGCGGCGCCAGCGCCTCCCCATACGGAGCGAAGCCGGAGCGCCGCAGCGCCAACCACCCGATCCCCAGTCCAGCGCACGCGATCAGCGCGTTCGTCAGGTCGAAGTAGCGATCGGCGATCACGAGATGCCCCACCTCGATTCCCGCAGCCAGCCAGACCG
>Ga0209156_10002514_pt1 | contig 14338 bp, 15 predicted proteins | sample GraSoiAngelo_124_FD_185881 | JGI IMG/M metagenome (GOLD analysis project Ga0209156, IMG submission 185881) | Grasslands soil microbial communities from the Angelo Coastal Reserve, California, USA - 14_0927_05_20cm (SPAdes) (version 2) | ecosystem: Environmental > Terrestrial > Soil > Grasslands...
GTTACCGATGTACCCGGTCTGTACCTACGAGCCAGCTAACGAGGCGTTCCAGCTGACGGTCGCCTCTGGCGCCCGCAGCTGAACGCCCGGGTCGTTAGCTGGCTCGATGCTGTGAGGAAACAGAGCCAGTTCCCGCCCGGCTGGGATGAAGCCCGCGTCCGGCGGGTCCTTGAGCACTATGAGGCACAAAGCGACGAGGAGGCCGTTGCTGAGGACGAGGCTTCGTTCGAGGCGACGACACACACTGCGATGGATGTTCCGGTTGATCTCGTGCCCGCCGTTCGCGAGCTTATCGCCAAGCACAAGCGTCGCGCCTGACCCGCCGATGCAGACTGCGCGCTCGCCGCTGAGCCGCCACGCGGATCTTCCTTCTCATGCTGGTCCAGACAACAGTCTCACTCGGTGCGACGATCCCTCGCTTCTGGCAAAGTGGACGGCCCGTTGGGAGGATCTGATCGAGTTCGACGTCATCCCGGTGGTTACATCGGCCGAGGCGGCAACCGTGGTCGCTCGGCGAATGTGAAGGCAGACCCGCGGCCCAACCCGAGGCTCCTGCGGAGCGCCGCCGGCCGCGCCAGGGTCGCCCCCTCGCCGCCGCTACGGGATCGCGCCCCGCTCCTTGAGCCCCGCGATCGCCTCCCAGTCGTAGCCGAGCTCGAGGAGGATCTCCTCGGTGTGCTGGCCGACCTCGGGCACCGGCCCCTGCGGCTGCCAGCGGTCGACGGAGAAGTCGACGGGCGAGGCGACGCCCGGGATGTTCGTGCCGTCGGCCTGCGGCACGTCGACGAAGGCTCCCGCGGCGATCGCCTGCGGGTCGCGGATGACGTCCTCGGTCGTCTGCACGGGTGCCCACCACATGCCGGCGCGGTCGAAGATCGCGCCCCACTCGACGAGCGCGCGGGTGGCGAAGATCTCGTCGAGCAGGCGGACCAGCTCGGGGCAGTTTTCTCGCCGTGATCGCATCGTTGCGAAGCGCGGATCCTCGAGCCAGTCGGGACGCTCGACGGCGCGCAGCAGGTCGGGCCAGTGGCGCTGGCCCTGCAGGCCGAGGAGCCAGAACCAGCGCCCATCGCCGGCGCGGTAGCAGCTGATCACGGGGTTCGGGGTGGTGGTGCGCGTCATGGGTGTGGCCGGGATGCCGAGGCGGAGGGTTGCGCTCGTGTCCCAGCCGAGGACGAAGACGCCGACGCGGAGGAGCGAGGTGGTCACCATCTGGCCCGTGCCGTTCTTCTCGCGCGCGAGGAGCGCCGCGGCCACGCCGCCGGCGAGCGTCATCCCGGCGACATGGTCGCCCAGGGCGCCGCGCTGGTAGGGCGGGTCGCCGCCCGGCGGCATCAGCGCTGCGGCGATGCCGGCACGCGACCAGAAGGCGCCGATGTCGTAGGCGGGCCGGTCGCGCTCCGGGCCGCTCTCGCCGTAGCCGGTGACGCGCGCGTAGACGAGGCGCGGGTTGCGGGCGCGCAGCCGCGCGTCGTCCAGGCCGAACGACTCGAGGATCTCCGGCCGCACGTTGGTCACGAAAACGTCGGCGCGGTCGATGAGCTGGTTCGCGATGCCGCGGCCGTCCTCGGTGCGGAGATTGAGCGCGATGCTCCGCTTGCCGCGGTTGTCGAGCTCGAAGGGCGGGTTGGCCGGCACCTCTGCGCCCGCCGCGGCGAGATAGAGGCCGCGGAACGGATCCCCGTCGGGCGGCTCGATCTTCACCACCTCCGCGCCCCAGTCGGCGAGCACGCCGCTCGCCGAGGGGCCGGCGACCCAGAACCCGAGCTCGACCACCCGCACCCCAGACATCGGTCCGGGCATCAGCTCGCCTCGGCGCGGAGGGCCTCGACCTCCGCCACCTGCTTGGGCGCCGCCGCGGACAGCACCTCGCGCCCCGCCTCGGTCACCAGGACGTCGTCCTCGATGCGGATGCCGACGCCGCGATAGGGCGCCGGCACGTCCTCCGCGCCGGCCGGGATGTAGAGGCCGGGCTCGACCGTCAGCACCATACCGGGCTCGAGGGCGCGCGGCGTGCCGTCCTCGGCGTAGCGCCCGACGTCGTGCACGTCGCGCCCGAGCCAGTGGCTCGTGCGGTGCATGTAGAAGCGCTTGTAGGTCTCCTTCTCGAGCACCTCGTCCACCGTGCCCGTGAGTACGCGGTGCGCGATGAGCGCCTCGGCCAGGACGCGGAGCGCCGTCTTGTGCACTGCCTCGAGCGTCGTGCCTGGGCCGACCGCGGCGATGGCGGCGAGCTGCGCGGCCAGCACGGCATCGTAGAGGTCGCGCTGCGCGGGCTCGTAGCGCCGGCCGGTCGGGATGGTGCGCGTCACGTCGGCGCAGTAGCCGCCGCGCTCGGCGCCCGCGTCGATCAGGAGGAGCTCGTGGTCCCCGAGCGGGCGGTCATTGTCGGTGTAGTGGAGCACGGTGGCGTTCGCGCCCGAGGCCACGATGGACGGGTAGGCGGGGCCGGTCGCGCCGCGCCGGCGGAAGGTGAAGTCGATGAGCGCCTCGATCTCGTACTCGTACATGCCGGGGCGCGCGCTGCGCATCGCCTCGCGGTGCGCGTCGCACGCGATCGCGATCGCCTCGCGCATGCGCGCGAGCTCGGCGGGCTCCTTGCGGAGCCGCATCTCGTGCAGGAGGTCCCCCGGGTCGCGGATGGTGGTGGGCCCGGTGCCGGTGCGCGGCTGCATCTCCTGCGCGCGGCGGATGAGGGCCATGAGCCGCTGGACGAGCGGGTCGTCGCGCCTGACCGTGTGCCAGACCTGCGGCGCCTTCTCGAGCAAGCGCGGCAGCACCTGCTCGAGCTCCTCGAGCTTGAAGGCGGCGTTCGCCCCGTAGCGCTCGACCGCGCCCTCGACGCCCGCGCGCGCGCCCACCCACTGCTCGCGCTCCGGATCGCGCGGGCGGACGAAGAGGACGAAGCGCTCGGGCGCGTCGGGCGCGAGCACGCACACCGCCTCCGGCTCCGGGAAGCCCGTCACGTACGCGAAGTCGCTGTCCTGCCGGTAGGGGTAGAGGATGTCGGCCGTGCGCGGCCGCTCGGGCGCGGCGGCGAGTAGCATGACGCCGCCCCCCATCTTCTCCATGATGCGCGCCCGCCGCGCCGCGAGGAGCGCGAGGTCGTCGGAAGAGGGCCCCATGCTCTCCCTAATTAACATGCGCGCTGGCCGATGACACACCTCTCCTATGGCAGCACCTGCTGGAACGGCTTCACCTCGACGCGGTTGAAGACGCCCTCGGTGACGTAGGGGTCGCGCGCGACCAGCGCCCAGACCTCGGCGAGCGAGTCGGCCTCGAGGACGATCAGGCTGCCGGTGCGGTCGAGGAGCGGGCCCGCGAGCCGGATGCGCCCCGCGCGCGCCAGCGGGTCCAGGTGCGCCAGGTGTGCCGGCCGCACCTGCGGGCGCTTCTCGCGCGCCTCGGGGGCGTCGTGGCCGATGATCACGTAGAGCATGGACGAGCACCTCCTTGCGTGGCTCGGAGGCTGCCATCTATCCTGTGCCGTGGATGGCGGACAACCCGCAGCACTCGCACCTGATCGACTTCCCCGAGGCCCTTGCAGCCCTCTTCTCGCGCATGGGGGAGCTGAAGGTCGTCCTCGGGCCCGCCGCCGCCCCCGGCGTGGACGAGGTCGAGCGGCATCTGCGCGAGGGGCTCGCGGCGCGCGAGCGCGGCGACCCGGGCGCCGCGGTCGCCAAGATCGCGCGCGCGATGGACCTCCTCGCCGGGCTCGCGGGCCATGCGGATGCCGCGGAGGGCGCCATGATGTGTGCGATCGCCGAGCGCTTCCGGCAGGCGCTCGCCCGCGGCGCCCTCGGGGAGGCCAAGGAGACGGCGGAAGTCATGCGCGCGCGCTCGGGGAGCGTGCTCACGCCGAAGAAGCCGCGCTGATGCCGAGCCTAGCCGAGAGCGATGCCCCGGCTCCGGAAGTGCGCGGCCAGGCAGGCGCCCAGGTTGCGCCGGAGGTCGGGGTCGGCGTTCAGCAGGTAGACCTCGGGGCCGACGCGCCAGAGCTCGCGCTCGAGCCGCGTCGCCTCCCAGGCGAGCCTGCGCCGGGCCACCTCCGCCCCGAACAGCGGCACCAGCTTGTCGCGCATGCGGAGCGTGGTGTCGGCGAGAAAGAGCGCCAGGTCGGGCCGCAGCGTGTCGACGCGGTCCAGGAACGCCCCCACCTCCTCCTGCACGATCTGCCGCGGCGGGGCGGACTTGGTCTCGATGTACACGACCTCGCCCTCGGTGCAGGCGATCACGTCGTAGTCGCCGCCGTGCGCGGCGTGCGCGATGCGGAGCCCGTGCGCGCTCGCGCACTCGAACTCGCGCGCCAGCACCTGGGCGACGTACCACTCGAGCGTGCCGCCGAAGGAGACGATGCGGTCGTCGCAGAGCCGGTACACGCCGCGCCCGGCGCGCCGGACCAGGCCCGCATCGGCCAGGAAGCGGAGGTAGCGGGCGGCGACCGGCGGGCCCACGTAGCGCCCGAGCCGCGCTGGCCTGCTTCAGCACGTCGCGCAGGAAGAGACGGTACGAGTAGTGCCCGAGGAGATCGTAATGGCGGTCGCGGGCGGCGCCGTCCGGCACGAGGAGCGGCGTCGGGTCGTGCTCGCCCTCCCAGCAGAGCCCGCGGCGGCGGAGCGCGGCGCGCACGGCGCGCGCGCCGGCGTCGAGCGCGGGGGGCGGCCCGGCTGTCCGCTTGGCGCGCACGGGGTCTTCCGCTAGATACGGCCCCGTCGCATGGCCGACGAGCCCGTCGAGAAGGACTGCTGCCGGCGCACGCGCGAGCGCTGGCTGGCGCGCATCCGCGCGCACTTCACCTCCTTCCCCGTGATCAAGGACGTCCCGTGCGACGAGTGCCGGGAGATCATCGAGATCCGGGTCTATGGGCCCTCGGCGGCGTGATGCCGGCCAGGTAGCGCCACCCGGCGGGCCTCTGCAAGGTCCGTCACGGCCTTTCCGCCGATCCGGGGGCCGAAGCCCAGTCTAGAACAGCGGTGGCAGAACCAGGCTCGTGGTGCCGGGCACGCTCACCGCGCCTGGGCCCGGAAGATCGCTGAGCCCGTCGACCACCCCGTTGCCGGTCGCGGGGATGCAGAACGTGCCTGCGAGCGTGGTCGCAAACGGGTTCGAGAGGTTCGCGCCGAGCGGCGAACCCATCTCGGTGATCCTGCCCGCCTCCCCCCCGAACGCGCCAGGAGACGTCTGGCCTGGACAGAAGCTCCCCCCAGGATCGGAAGCGGTGGAGGTGCCGGTGGTGATCGGTGCGAGGGCGACCGCGAGCCGGCCGCTGAAGCCCGTCGCGGCCGGTGGGCACTCGATCGTCGTGTTCCTCGACCCGACCCCGCGGCTGCACGACATGCGTGCACGCTCCCCATAGGTGCACGCCCCGCTCACGCACTGCGGGCAGGGGGACGTGGCGTTGCCGGTGATGTAGACCCGGGACGAGAGCGTCGTCGAGACCGTGGTGCTACCGGCATCCGCCGTTCCCGCAACGCCGACGCCGATCGCGTTCATGATGCAGACGGAGAGGCTCGCGATGGGCCCCGGGACGGGCACGGGCGGGCCGAAGAAGCAGTTGGCGTCCAGGTCGCATGCCCCGATCGGCGTGCCGCCCACGCACTGGCTGTCGGCGCTGCATGCCCCCGTGCCGTCGGTGCCTGGCGCGCCGTTCAGGCAGTGCCGGGCCGGGCCCGCCCCCAGGGTGCAGTCCGCGGGGCCGCTGCCGGGATCGGGCCCCAGCGCGAGCGCCAGCCCCGAGATACCGGTGACGGCGAGGACGGAGGTGCCGCCGTCGGGAATGGATGACGGGGGAAACGTGGTCGCGGAACCGCCGCCGAAGTAGAGGCAGCCGAGGCCGAGATCGGCCCGCTCGCTGCCGTCTAGGTTGTCCACCCTCCCGGAGAACGGCGCGGCGGGGGGCGGGTTGAGGCCCGGTCCGCCGCAGCTGGTCGTGCCCGGGCTGATGGTGAAGCTCAGGCGGCCGAGCGCGGGCTCGGGCGTCGGGAGCGTGATGGTGGGGGTGAGACTCTCCCTCGTGCCGCTCGATATGAGCGAGCGGCGCGTTCCCGGCACCAGCTGCGCGCTGGCCGGCGCGGGCGCACGCACGCCGAGCAGCGCCGCCATCGCCACGAGCACGGTCGCGGCCGTACCGTTCATTTGAGGTCGGTCCTCGCCTGCGAAGTGCGCAAGGATCACCCGGGTGCCGCGCCGCAGTCCATGATCCGTCGCGCACTGGAATCAAGAGCATTTCACGCGGAGGGCACGCCATCCCCGAATCGGGTGAAAGAGCCCTCACACCCTCCGGAAGGCAGCGCGCACTACTTGTGCTTCAGTGCCTCCCGCCGCCCGTCGACGTCAAGGCGTCCTGCGCTGCGCGGGCCGGGGGTGGGAGCGCGCGCGAGCACGACGCTCGCCACCAGCGCAATGACCACCCCGCCGCCCGCGAGCGCCCGCGGCACGCCGATCCGGTCACCGACGAAGCCGATCCCCAGCGCCCCTGCCGTCGCGAAGCCGAAGAGGATGACCGTCATCATGCTCATGACCCGCCCCCGCATGCCGTCGTGCACGACCGTCTGGATGGTGGTGTTGAGCGAGGCCACGCAGACCGTCTGCAAGACGCCCATGACGAAGAGGAGGAGCGCGGTCGCGGGCACCGAGTGCACGAGCACGAAGCTCGAGAGCGCGAGTCCGAAGGCGACCGCGCAACCGCCCGCGGCGAGGTCCTTGCGGGGGAGGTCCCCGGCGGCGGAGAGGCCGAGCCCGCCGGCCACGGCGCCGGCGCCGACGGCGGCCATCAGGTAGCCGAGCCCGGTGGCTTCGAGCCCGAGGGTGTCACGCGCGAGCGCCGGGAGCAGGATGATGTAGGGGAAGCCGAAGACGCTCATCACGGCGGCCAGCAGCAGCGAGGGGGCGATCACGGGATGGCGGCGCGCGTAGCCGAGCCCGTCGCGGAGCGCCCGCCCGACCGGCGGCGGCGCCCCGGGCGGCCGCCGCGGCAGCCGGACACGCGCGAGCATCAGGATCATCACCAGGAAGCCGGCGGCGTTGAGCGCGAAGCACCCCTGCGGGCGGATCGTGCCGTAGGCGAGGCCGGCCAGCGCCGGCCCGATCATGCGCGCCAGGTTGAACTGCACCGAGTTGAGCGAGATCGCGTTCAGGAGCTCGCCGGGCTCGACCAGGCTCGGGATCACGGCCTGCATGGCGGGCGCGAAGAGCGCGCTCGCCGTGCCCGCGACCATCGAGATCGCGATGATGTGCCAGACCGCGATGTGCCCGCTCGCGGTCAGCACGGCGAGGGTGAGCGCGGTCGCCGCGCTCACGCCGAGCGTGCCGAGCATGATCGTGCGCCGGCTGGCCCGGTCGGCGATCGCCCCGCCCACGAGGCCGAGGAAGAGGATGGGCGCGTTGCCGCAGAAGCTGACGGTGCCCAGCAGCGATGCCCGGCGCGTCAGGTCGTAGACCAGCCAGCCGAGCGCGATCTGCTGCATCCACACGCCCAGGTTGGCGATGAACGAGCCCGACCAGAAGAGGCGGTAGTCGCGCGAGCCGAGGACGCGGAGCACGCCGTGGACGTCATCACGCCCCCCGACCCCTGGTCAAACCACGCGCCTCGCCGAGCGTGGAGTGCGAAGTCGAATACGGTCGTTGATCCAGCCTCGAGGCGGAGCCTCGTCAGGATTGAGCCGGCGCGGCGAGGGGGTTACAAGGTCGCCGACGGGCCGTTGCGATGCGGTGTCCTCACTGCCGGCACGAGAACCGCGAGACCGCCCGCTTCTGTGGCGAGTGCGGTGCCTCGTTCGAGCGCGGTGCTGCCTGTCCGCGCTGCGCGGCCAAGAACCCGGTGGGCCAGCGATTCTGCGATTCCTGTGGGGAGCGGCTCGCGACGGGCGAGGGGCGCGGTCCGGCACGCGACCCGCGCTCGTACACGCCGGGACAGCTCGTCGAAAGGATCCTCGCCACGCGCAGCGCGCTCGAAGGGGAGCGCAAGCAGGTCACGGTGCTGTTCGCCGACGTGGTCGACTCCATGCTGCTCGCCGAGCGGGTGGGTGCGGAGGAATGGCATCGGGTTCTCGACCGCTTCTTCCAGATCGCGGCCGAGGCGATCCATCGCTTCGAAGGCACCGTCAACCAGTTCACCGGCGACGGGGTCATGGCCCTGTTCGGGGCTCCCATCGCGCACGAGGATCACGCCCGGCGAGCGTGTCACGCCGCGCTGCACCTGGTGGACGAGCTGCGGCGCTTCACCGGTGCGCTCCGAGCCCGAGGGCTCGAGTTCTCGGTCCGCATGGGTCTCAACTCGGGGGAGGTGGTGGTCGGCAAGATCGGCGACGACCTGCGCATGGACTACACCGCCCAGGGACACTGCGTGGGGCTCGCGGCGCGGATGCAGCAGGTGGCCGCTCCCGGCAGCGTATACCTGACCGAGCATACCGCCCGGCTGGTCGAGGGGTTCTTCACCTTGCACGACCAGGGAGCTCGGGCGATGAAAGGCGTCAGTGCCCCGGTCCGGGTCTTCGAGCTCCAGGGGATCGGCCCGCTGCGCGCACGCCTCGACGCCTCCGGCCTGCGGGGCTTCTCGCGGCTGGTGGGACGGGGAGGGGAGCTGGCCTGGCTCGACCACGTGCTGGCGCGGGCGACCGAGTCGGATGGGCAGGTCGTCGGCGTGGTCGGCGACGCCGGGGTCGGAAAGAGCCGGCTCTGCCTCGAGTTCGTGAGTCGCTGTCGCGCGCAGGGGATCGCGGTGCACGAAGCCCATTGCCCCGCGCACGGCTCGACCGTGCCCATGCTGCCCATCCGCGACCTCTTGCGCAGCTACCTCGCGCTCGGCGATGGCGATTCGGCCGAGGCGGTCCGATGCAAGGTCTCGGATCAACTTCTCGGGCTGGACCCGAATTTTCGGGAAGCGCTCCCTCTCGTTCTGGATCTGCTCGGCGTGCCGGATCCCGATACGCCGGACACCTCCCGCGCCAGCTCGGGCGAGCGACTCGCCGCCTTCGTTCGCCGGTTCGTTCCCCTGCGCAGCGCGAACGAGCCCGTGGTGCTGCTGATCGACGACGCGCACTGGATCGACCCGGCGAGCGAAGAGCTCGTGCGCGAGCTGGCCGCCGCGGTGCACGGCACGCGAACGCTGCTGCTCGCGAACTTTCGGCCCGAGTACCGGCCGGCGTGGTTGGGGGGATCGCACTACCACCAGCTGCCGCTCTCGCCGCTGGGGCCGGAGGCCACCCGCGAGCTGCTCCACGAGCTGCTCGGGTCGGACAGCTCGGTCGGCGATCTCTCGGGGCGCATTCGCGAGCGAACTGGGGGCAACCCGTTCTTCATCGAAGAGGTCGTGCAGGCGCTGGCCGCGTCGGGAAGCCTCGCCGGGGAGCGTGGGGCCTATCGTCTCACCGGGCCCGTCGACACCCTGGCCCTCCCTGCCACCGTGCAATCGCTTCTCGCCGCGCGTATCGATCGGCTCGGCGAGCAGGCGAAGCACGTGCTGCAGGCCGCGGCCGTCATGGGCATGCAATTCGACGAGCCGCTCCTCGAGGAGGTCGGTCGGCCCGGCGCCCCCGATCTCGACACGGCGCTCGGCAGGATCCGGGAGGCGGAGTTCATCTACCTGGTCACGCCGTATCCGCAACCACAGTACGCCTTCAAGCATCCCCTCACGCGCGAGGTGGCATACCACTCGCTGCTCGGTGACCAGCGTGCCCGGCTGCACGCCATGGTCGCGGCCGCCCTGGAGAAGCTGCGCGCGGACCGGCTCGGCCAGTACGCGTCGCTGATCGCCCATCACTGGGAAGCCTCCGGCATGCGCTACGAGGCCACGCGCTGGCAGCGCCGCGCGGCGCTCCAGGTCTCGAACATCAAGGTGAAGAGCCGGCGCCGGGTGCCGACGCCATGAGACTCGCCTGCCGCCTCTACAGCTCCCCCGCCAGCCGCTCGGCGAGGCGCGTGGCGAGCGCCATGATCGTGATCTGCGGGTTCACCTTGCAGGACGACGGGAAGAGGCTCGCGTCGCCGACCCAGAGGCCGGGCGTGCCGTGCACCCGCCCGACGGAGTCGGTGACGGCCTGCCGCGGGTCCTCCCCCATGCGGGCCGTGCCTTGCGGGTGGAACGCCATCATCTCGAAGTCGGCGGCGGGAAGGTCGGCACCCTGGAGGGCGCGCGCCTCGTCGATCGAGCGCAGGACCGGGCGCGAGTGGGCGCCGGAGTAGACCTCGCGCGCGCCGGCGGCGAAGAAGATCTCGGCGGTGAGGCCGATGGCGCGCGCGAGCCGCTTCGCGTCGGCGGCGCCGAGCTGGTAGGTGACGCGCGGGAAGCGGCCGCGGCCGGCGCGCACGCGCCCCGCCGACTCGTCCGAGATGAGGGCGCCGAAGGAGCCGAGGCGCGCGTAGCGTGCCATGATGTCCTTGTGAGCCCTCCCCACCCCGGGCAGGACGGGCGCCTCCATCGCCGGCGGGACGAACTGGCCCTGGATGAAGATGCCCTCGCGGGTGAAGTGGTGGACGTTGTAGGCCTGCGGCACCTCCTCCCAGCCGCGCACCTCCTCGTCGAAGAGGGCGCCGACGCGCGTGGCGGGGTGGATGTGGAGGTTCCGCCCGCGGAGCCCCGACGGATCGGGCACGGCGCTCCGCTCGAGGAGCGCGGGCGTGAGCAGCGCGCCGCAGGCGACCACCACGTGGCGTGCGAGCACGCGCAGCTCGTGGCCCGTCTCGCGCTCGTCGCGATCGACGAAGCGGGCGACCACGCCGATCGCCTTGCCGGCGGAGAGGAGCACCGTGCCCACGCGGCAGCGCGTGAAGAGCCGCGCGCCGGCGTCGAGCGCGCGCGGCACGTAGGAGACGTGCATCGCCTGCTTGGCGTCCTGCGGGCAGCCGAAGGCGCACACGCCGGTGCCGAGGCAGCCGCGTTCATTTCGGGGTATCCTCGCTCCGGCGTAGCCGAGCGCCGCGGCGCCCCGCTCGAAGAGCGTGCTGTTGCGGCCGTAGGTCTCGTCGGGGACGGGGCGGACGTGCAGCTCCTGCTCGACGCGCTCGAAGTAGGGGCGGAGGTCGGGCTCGCGCGCACCGCGGACGCCGTAGCGCTCCGCCCACTCGTCGAGCACGTAGTCGGGGGCGCGGTAGCAGGTGCCGGAGTTGATGGTGGTGGTGCCGCCGACGCAGCGGCCGAGCGGGATCGGGATGGTCGGGCGGCCGAGCGCGCCGGTGAGCCCGCGGCCGCGGTAGAGCAGGTCGATCATCGCGCGCGGATTCCCGCTGAAGTCCTTGCCGGTGAAGAAGCCGCCCTCCTCGACCAGCACCACGTCGCGGCCGCGCGCCGCGAGCTCGCGCGCCACCACCGCGCCGCCCGCGCCCGAGCCCACCACGACCACCTGGGCCAGCTCGTGGACGTCGTGCACGACCGTGGCGCCGTCGGTCATGTCGCGAGCCGCGCGGCGTGGTGCGCGGCGTTCGGCCCGGCGAGCAGCTTCTGCCGGAGGTGGGCGTCGTCGTAGCCGATGGCGGGCCAGACCTCCGGGCGCTCGTAGAAGTGCATCAAGGCGAGGAGCTTCAGGCTCGCGAGGAGCTGCCGGCGCGGCCCGAGGCGAGAGGCCTCCCAGGCGGCGAGCGCACGCGCGCGCGCCGCCGGGTCGAGGCGCGAGAACGGCCGCGTGCGCTCGAACACGACCGCGCCGTACTCGATGGCGCGGAGGAGGAGGCGGAGGCCGGCGGGGCCGAGCGGATGGAGGCGCGCGAAGTAGCGCGCGAGGGCCGCGTCGAGGTCGGTGTCGGCGGCGCCGATCGCGAAGGGCCCGCCGCGCGGCACGAGCGCGTCGAGGACCGCACGCAGGAGCGCGGCGTCGCGCGCCGCGGGCGCCGCGTCGGTGGCCCACACGACCGCCCACGCGCCGAGGGCGATCGCCGCCAGCGCGCCGTCCACGAGCGCGTTCGCGAGGTAGATGAAGGCGGGCATCGAGAGCACGAAGTAGCCCGCGCAGGTGAGCGACGAGGTCGCCTTGCCGGCGGCGAGCAGCGGCATCAGGTGCGCGCGCCTGCGCGGGTCACGCGCGATCTGGGCGGCGAGGAGCGTCACCAGCACCATGTAGGCGAGGCCGAGCGAGAGCCAGAAGCGGAGCGCGGACGGTGGCGCCGGCGGGAAGCCGAGCGGGCTGCCGGCGGCGTTGAGCACGCCGAGGGTGCCGTCGGGGAAGAGGAAGAAGACGAGCCCGGTGGCGGCGAAGGCGACCGCCAGCCCTGCGAAGAGAAGGCGGAGCGCCGCGAGGATGCGGTCCGGCATGGCCGGCGCCATGGAACACCCGGGCTCGCGCCCGCGTCAACCGGCCGCGGTTGACAGCCCGCGGGGCACGGCAGTACGTGCAGGCGCCGTGGGGCGCCTCCTCATCTCGGCCGACTCGCACGTCATGGAGCCGGTCGACCTGTGGACGAGCGGGCTTCCGGCGCAGCTCCGCGCGCACGGCCCGCGCGTCGAGCCGCACGACGGGGTCGAGTGCCTCCTGGTCGAGGACACGGTGGTGCGGCGCTTCCCCCCCGTTGCGAAGGCCGCGGGCCCGGCCGACGCAGCGGACGAGAAGACCTTGATGCGCGGCGCGAGCGACCCCGCCGGCCGGCTCCGCGACCTCGACACCGACGGCGTGTGGGGCGAGGTCATCTACCCGAACCTCGCCTTCTTCTGCTGCTTCCACATCCGGAGCCCGGAGCTCCAGATCGAAACCGCGCGCCTCTACAACGAGTGGGTCGCCGAACAGTTCATCGTCGCCTCGGAGCGCTTCGCGCCGGTGGCGGTGCTCCCCGTGAACGACATCGCGGCGGCGGTGAAGGAGCTCTGGCGCGCGGCGCGGCGCGGCTTCCGCGGCGCGATGCTGCCGGCGCACATGGACCTCCGCCCCTACAACGACCCGGCCTACGACCCGCTCTGGGCCGCAGCCGAGGAGCTCGGCGTACCGCTCACCTTCCACGCCGGCACGGGCCGCACGCAGACGCCCGCGCATGGGCCGGGCGGTGCGGTCATCAACTACGTCGTCACCGTGGCCGGGCCGATGGAGACGGTCGCCTACCTCTGCAGCTCGGGCGTGCTCGAGCGGCATCCGAAGCTGCGCGTCGTCATGGTCGAGTGTGGGAGCGGCTGGCTCGCGTGGGTGCTGCACGCCATGGACGACGCGTATCGCGAGCACCACGTGTTCGTGCGGCCGAAGCTCGCGCTGCTGCCGAGCGAGTACTTCCGCCGCCAGGGCGCGGTCACCTTCCAGCGCGATCCCGTCGGCCTCGCGAACCTACCCTTCACCGGCGACCGCTCCCTGATGTGGGGCTCGGACTACCCGCACCCCGAGGGCACGTGGCCGCACTCCCAGGAGGTGCTGGCGCGCCAGCTCGAGGGCCTGCCCGAGAGCACGATCGACCGCATCGTGACCTGGAACGCCGCCGAGCTCTACCGCTTCCGCCTGCCCACCGATGCGGCGTAAGCGTCAGGCGAGGTCGAAGAGCAGGAGCTCGGACGGTGCGCTCGCCGCGAGGGCGAGACGCGCCTCGTCGCTCACCGCGGCCCCGTCGCCCGCCGCGAGCGTCGTGCCGTTCACGGCGAGCGCGCCGCGCACGACCTGCAGCCAGGCGTGGCGGCCGGGCGCGAGCGCGTAGAGGATCTCGTCACCGGCCGCGAGCCGCGCCGCCCACACCTGGACGTCCTGGTGTACGGTGACCGAGCCCTCGCGCCCGTCGCGCGAGGCGACCAGGCGGAGCCGCCCGTGCAGCTCCGCGGCCGGGAAGGCACGCTGCTCGTAGCCGGGCGCGAGCCCGTTTCGCTCGGGAAGGATCCAGATCTGGAGGAAGTGCACGGGTTCGCTGCGCGAGGCGTTGTACTCGCTGTGCGTCACGCCGGTGCCGGCGCTCATGCGCTGCACCTCGCCGGGGCGGATGACGGAGCCGGTCCCCAGGCTGTCCTCGTGCTCGAGCGCGCCCTCGACGACGTACGTGACGATCTCCATGTCGCGGTGGCCGTGGGTGGGAAAGCCCCCGCCCGGCTGCACCCGATCCTCGTTCACGACGCGCAGGGTGCGGAAGCCCATGTGGCGCGCGTCGAGGTAGTCGGCGAAGGAGAAGGTGTGGCGGCTCGAGAGCCAGCCGAGCTCGGAGCGGCCGCGCTCGTCGCTCGGGCGGACGGTGATCATGGGGCATCCATTACCCGCGGCGCCGGGTGACGCAACATTGCCCGGGCGGCCGAGAGTCGCTAGAGAAGGTGCCGTCGTGAGCGCCACGCTGGCCGCCGCCCTCGCGGAGACGACGCTTCCCGACGCCGACGGGCACGCGGTGCGGCTCGGCTCGCTCTGGGAGTCCGGGCCGGGGGTGCTCGTCTTCCTGCGCCACTACGGCTGAATCT
>Ga0209156_10002515_pt1 | contig 14335 bp, 9 predicted proteins | sample GraSoiAngelo_124_FD_185881 | JGI IMG/M metagenome (GOLD analysis project Ga0209156, IMG submission 185881) | Grasslands soil microbial communities from the Angelo Coastal Reserve, California, USA - 14_0927_05_20cm (SPAdes) (version 2) | ecosystem: Environmental > Terrestrial > Soil > Grasslands ...
CGGTTCAACTCGCGCTGTTCGTGGAGTCAGTTCAGTCACAGGTGGTGGCGTCACGCTTGCTCCCGGTCTCCCGCCTTATGGGCTGTGGAAATCCACTGATGGCGGCGCGACCTTCGCCCTCTTGGCACCCGAGGGTGTTTGTCTCAACCCGGCCCTGCCAGGAGACGCCGGGAAAATCCAGGCCACCTTCGGCTCGGCCCGCGGTGTCAACAAAGTCCAATTTGACCCGAACTACGCGACGAACACCACGCTGTACGCTGCTGCGTTTCCCAGGCCTACCGCAAGTGGAGGAGGCGTCTGGCGCTCAAACGACGATGGCGCCAATTGGACGCAGATTAAGACGGCGCTCGCTCCCAATAATATTAATGATCGGGCCGAGTTTGCCGTGACGCTGTTGGCAAGCGGGACCACGCGCATGTATGTTGGCGATGGCAACACGGGATCACCGGCTGCGCGTTTCTATCGCAGTGACGACGTTGCGACTGGGTCGCCGACGTTCACCGATCTAACAACGACACAGAACGAAGACTACTGTACGGGTCAGTGCTGGTATGATAACGTGGTTTACTCTCCGCCGGGCAAGCCCGATGTGGTCTATCTCGCTGGTTCGTACTCCTACGGTAGCTACGGCTTTACGACAAACGGTCGCGCGTTTATCCGCTCGGCCGACGCAGGTACGTCATTTACCGACATGACATGGGACGCCACCACAAATCCAACTCCGCCCGGCAGCTGCTGTCAGCCGAATCCGATTGCGCCTAATGGTCAGCACCCTGACTCGCACGCGATCGTAGAGATCCCGGGGACCGACTCAGCAATCTTTGGGACCGATGGTGGTCTCATGCGTTCGAGCGGGGCTTTCGCAGACATCTCATCGCAGTGCACCACGTACCGCGGGCTCAGCGGCGCGGATCTGGCGCTCTGCCAACAGTTGCTCTCTGCTGTGCCGACGTACCTTTACAACCTGAATAAGGGACTTTCGACCTTGCAGTTCCAGAGCCTGTCAGTTGCTGCTGATGATCCTAAGCATCTTCAGGGCGGCACACAGGACAACGGCACATTTGAGACCTACGGATCGCCTGTGGTCTGGCCACAAATTATCTACGGTGACGGTGGCCAGTCGGGTTTTAACGTCGCCAACTCCGCGCAGCGTTTCAACACGTTCTTCGCGAACTACACGGATGCGAACTTCCAGAACGGCGCCCCGAGCAAATGGGTCGTAATCTCCGGTCCGCTGTTCGCCGAAAGCTCGCTCTTTTACAAACCGATCATCGCAGATCCGTCTGTTGCTGGAACTATCTTCGTTGGGCTGACAAGCGTGTGGCGGACGCAGGACTGGGGCGGCAACCAGGCGACGCTCGAGGCCAACTGCCCTGAGTTCACCACGGCCGGAAATCAGCCTGGATGCGGTGACTTCGTCAGAATCGGAGATGGCGTTCCATCGGCCTCGCTAACCTCTTCGGCCTGGGGCAACCGCGCCGGCGGTAACGTCGCTGCGGTCGAGCGCACGCCCAGTAACACAGGTACCCTCTGGGCAGCGACCACGACTGGCCGTGTCTTCATCTCCAGTAACGCCGATACCACCGCTGGTTCTGTGCACTACACGCGGCTTGACTCACTCGCTTTAAATGACCCGAACCGTTTCGTTAGCGGTATCTATGTAGATCCGGTAAATGCGAATCACGCCTGGATTTGCTATTCAAGCTATAGCACTCTTGATCCAACCGCACCAGGTCACGTCTTCTCAGTGACCTACGATCCGATTGGTGGCACGGCGACTTGGACGAATCTTGATGGCTCGGGCGGAACGGCATTCCCAGACTTCCCTGCGACAGATATCGTTCATGATTCGAACGGTGATCTGTACGTTTCGAATGACTGGGGCGTCCTAAGGCGTGCAAACGGTTCGTCCGACTGGGTGGTCGCAGGTAGTGGGCTTCCCATGGTCGAGGTGGCCGGTCTGACCATCGTGCCGAGTGCGCGGGTTCTCTACGCGGCCACGCACGGGCGTAGCGCCTGGAAGCTGACATTGCCATAAGGGTCTAGTTTGTAGCTTGGGCGGGATGGTGAGAAACTATCCCGCCCATTTTTGTACGTCATGCGTCTTAAATCCCTGCTTTTAGGCTGGATCTTTTTGGTTCCGGTCGGCTGTTTGGCTTCCGATAACGCTATGCCGGGTTTTCTTGAAGGACAGTTGAGGATTCTTGCGTTTAGAGATGTTGAGCTTGCAGAGGGAAACCCGCAAAAATTCAGCGCTGGAAATTATCCCGAATATCCGCTGATCATCTTGAGCCCCGACGGCAAAAAAGCAATCGCGCGTGTAACGGCAGACGGAAATGGAAACTATCGTCTCGCACTGCCACCTGGCGATTACATTCTGGATGTGCAAGGACGGCCGCCTAAGGGTCACGTCCGAGCGAAACCACAGCAATTCACGGTTGTTTCGAACCAGACTGTTCATGTCGATATGGACATCGATACCGGCGTTCGTTAGGCAGCACAATTTCAGAACGGAATTCGCGCCTGAACTGATTTGCCTTCGTCGAAATAATCGCGCGCGATTAGCTGGCGCAGTCGCCGCGTGACGAAGATTGACAAACCAGGCTTCTTGGGTTTGACTAGCGCCGGTAATTCTTCCTCGCCAGCCATTCTCTTGCGAGGCGCTGTTCCAAAATTACAGCATTTAGTCAGGCAACTTCAGGTCGAAAAATAACTCCGCACGTATGGCGGGACATAGTAAGTGGTCAAAGGTCAAGCGGTTTAAAGGCGCGATTGACGCCAAGCGCGGCAAAATCTTCAGCAAATTGTCGAAGGAGATTGCTATCGCGGCAAAGACCGGCGGAGGCGATCCCAATAGTAATGTCCGTCTGCGCAGCGCAATCCAGGCTGCGCGCACGCAGAGTATGCCGAACGATAACATCGAGCGCGCGATCAAACGCGGCACGGGTGAAGGTAAGGACGGGCAGCAATTCGACGAGATCGTATACGAAGGTTACGCGCCGGGAGGCGTGGCAATCATTGTCGAAACGGCGACCGACAATAAGAACCGCACCGGGGCGGAGATTCGAAGCATTTTCAGTCAAAATAATGGCAATCTCGCCTCCACCGGAAGCGTTTCGTACATGTTCCACAGGAAAGGCCAAATCACCGTCCCGCGCTCGAGCATCGACGAGGATCGATTACTGGAGATTGCCTTGGAGGCTGGCGCAGAAGAGTTGACAAACGACGACGATCAGTATGTTATTCTCACTTCCCACGATCAGCTATACGCCGTAGCTGAAGCGCTCAAAAATGCGGGCGTAACCACCGATGGGCAAAAGTTTACATTCATTCCCGATACAACTGTTGCGGTGCCCGACGAAACCGCCGCGCGCCAGGTGCTCCGTTTATGCGATGCGCTTGAGGACGACGATGACGTGCAAAACGTCTATTCAAATCTAGAAATTCCCGACGAATTGCTGGCCAGGTTGCCGGCCTGAAAAACTATTGCTTGCAGGAGACGTGTTAAGGCGGTGCTGCGCCCCGAGATTTTAGCTTATGAACGAAGAAAACGAAACCCAACCTGTGCCGACTGAGTCTGCCTCGCCGGAGCAACGTCATCATCGCCCGCGCCGTCGTTTCCCGCGAAAGCGTTACCGGGGCCGGGACGATCGGTTCGGACGCGATGATTCTGCAGAGTCGCCAAATTCTTCGTCAGTGAATTCCGATCCTGCCGGTGCGGTTACTGATGTCCAGACCCTCGACCGACCGGCCGCAGGCGCGCGAGAGGGAGGAGAGCCAGCTGCCGAAGGTGGCGAACAAGTTCAGGCCGAACCGGAATTCGGCGAAGGTATCATTGAAATTTCGGGCAAGGGTTTCGGATTTTTGCGCGACGCGAAGCGCAACTTCGTGCAAACGCCGCAGGATATTTTTGTAACCCCCGAAATTGTTCGCCGTTTCGCCTTGCGTGACGGCATGTGGATTTACGGTGAAACCCGGCGCGGCAGCCGCGGCCCCCAATTGGTCAAGCTGTTGAAGATTAATGGTGAAGAGCCAACGAAATATCAGGGTCTCACGCCATTTGAGGAATTGACCACAATCAATCCGAACAAACGAATCAAGCTCGAGACAGTGCCGGATCGTTTCACGACGCGCATCATGGATTTAATGACGCCGTTGGGAATGGGGCAGCGCGGTTTGATTGTCGCGCCGCCGCGCACCGGCAAGACAACACTGCTGCATCACATCGCCGACGCAGTGGCAAAAAATCATCCGGAGGTCATTCTGATCATCCTGCTTGTCGATGAGCGTCCGGAAGAGGTGACCGATTTTCGTCGTTCGCATCCAACTGCGGAGCTGATGGCCAGCTCGAATGATGCCGACATCAAAAGTCATACACGCATCTCGCAATTGGCGATCGAGCGCGCGAAACGGCTCGTCGAAGCAGGAAAACACGTGTTTATTCTTCTCGACTCCATCACGCGCACGGCTCGCGCATTCAATAATGCAATGGGCGGTGGAGGTCGCACGATGAGCGGCGGTATCGATGCGCGCGCCATGGAGACTCCGCGCAAAATCTTCGCAGCCGCGCGTAATACCGAGGAAGCCGGTTCTCTCACAATTGTTGCTACAGCACTGATCGAAACCGGCAGCCGCATGGACGAACTGATTTTTCAAGAATTCAAGGGCACCGGAAACATGGAAATGGTGCTCGACCGGAAAATCAGCGACCAGCGGATCTATCCTGCAGTGGACATTTTTCTATCTGGCACACGGCGGGAAGAGTTGCTGTTGCAACCGTGGGAACTGGAGAAAATCAATCTCATCCGGCGCGGCCTGGCTGGACACAAACCAGAGGAAGCGATTCAGCGACTGTTGATGTTTGTGAAAAAATTCCCGACCAATGCTGAGATGCTCAAAGGCATTCCGGGCTGATCGGTCGCGATTGCCGGTCTTAACGCGCTCGGACACGGTTCAGAATTCGCTGTGCGCACTCGAAGGTTCTCCAAGAATCTCTACCGAAAAATCTTTGGGAAAAAGCGGCGGCGCGAGATTTCCGAGCTAAGCACTTCTAGGATTCATCAAAGCGTCCTTCGCGCGATCGCGACAGCGCCTGCCATGCCGTCCGGCGGAGACCCCCTCGATGTCGGCAGCGGGACCGGGGAATTGTTGCGACTGGTTGGAGCGCGTTGTCCGTTTCGTTCTTTTGGCTGCGATTACACGGACAAATTGGTCTCCGTTCCCGGTATCAGGATCGACACGGTCGATCTGAATCACCAACCGCTCCCGTACAGTGATAATCGGTTCGCGCTAGTTACATGCATCGAAACAATCGAGCATTTGGAAAACTATAGGGAGACCATCCGCGAAATTTTCCGTGTTCTACAACCGGGCGCGTCGCAGTGTTCTCAACCCCGAATATTTTGAATCTGCGGTCCCGTCTGCGGTATCTGTCGTCTGGCTTTTATAATTTATTTGGCCCTTTGGCGCCGGACGAATCCGACATTCACTCCACGCGTGGCCACATCAATCCAGTCAGTTGGTTCTATCTATCGCACGCGCTTCTCAGTGCTGGTTTCCAGGATTTGAAAGTGACAGTGGATAAGTATCAACGCCGCTCGCTTCTGGCATTTCCGTTCCTAATCGTTCCTGTGCGTGCCACAAACTGATCGTTTATCATCGTGATAAGAGCACCTACGGCACGCTGGACGAGCGCAATGCTGGGGCCGTTCGAGCGATGAATTCGTGGGACCTGCTGCTTGGGCGAACGTTAATCGTTACCGCGGTTAAGCCGGTGTAATGTGCCCCTGGTAGAGTGCGTGAATCGCGTCGCGCGCCTCGAGATAATCGCGACCGAAAGCGTCGAATTCATGGTAGCCAAGACGCATGCCAAACTTTCGTTGTTCGTCTGGATCGCTCGGAAGCGTTGAACCGCCTCTGTTGTCATACCGGCGCAGCACAAGTTCGCAGCGGCGCAGCAACGCGTAAGACCTTTTCAGCTTCGCAACCTCCGCACTGTCCAGATGTCTCTGCTCGTGCAATCCATCGACGGCGCGCTCCCAGTTTTGTTCCCAGATATTTTCGCGAATCTGCAATGCTTGAACGAGAAACTCCGCTTCTATGATGCCGCCGCTTCCGGTCTTCAAATCGAGAAAATCCGATCCGCTTCCGCGCTCACGCCGAATACGCTCAAGCATGTCGTCGATTTTAATGAAAACATCGGCATCCTGGCATGCACGACTCCATGCGCGTTTTGCAATCTCCATGAATTCGCTTTGCAACGACCCGCTGACGCCGCGGGCGCGGATCAACGCCTGCAATTCCCAAGGCTGGGCTCGGCCTGCGTAGTACGACTCGTAGGTTTCAAGAGAGCAGACAACCGGACCTTTTTCGCCTTCAGGACGCAGCCTTGCATCCAGCGCCCAGATGTTTCCCTCTGCGGTCGGCTGCGCCATGGCGATCATGAGATTCTGGGCCGCGCGAACGTCGTCGCCCACAAACAAGACGTCCAGGTCCGCGCCGTAGCTGATCTCGCGCCCTCCAAATTTTCCGAGCGCGATGACGGTGAGGTTCTCGTTTGCGAGAAGCTTCGCGACAAAAACCAGGCACGCTTCCGCGACATCGGAAAGCTCGGCAAAAGTCGCCGCTGGTTGGATAAGTCCCAGCACGTCGCGCAGGATGATGCGCAACAGCTGCCTCTGCCGGTAGGCGCGTACCGGGTTAAGATTGTTTGCGTCCGCGCCTAACGAATCGAGCCGCTTTAAATTTTCTGCCACCGACCGCGGTTCACCAAATGTTGGGTCTCGAGTGATGTCCTCTAAAAGCTGCGGACGGCGAATCAAAAGCTCGCTGGCGAAGCGGCTGGCATCGAAGGTCTTAATAACCAGCTCCAGCAATCGAGGATTTGCGACCAGGAGCTCAAAGAACAGGCTGCGCAAACCATAACCTTCCACGAGGCGAACGAATTGATTCAGGGTCGCATCCGGATCTGCAGTCTTTGCGAGCCATCCTAGCAAGTCTGGACGCAGCTTGCGAAAGACCTGGCGTGTGCGCGGCGCGATATGGAAACCGGCAGCCCCCTGTACGAGAGCAGAAAGCGCCTTCGTCGCCCGTTTCTGATCGCTGAAAATTTCCAGATCGTTTGCCTCGGGCGATCTGGGCGGCCCCGTGGAGGTTCCCGAAACAATCCGTTGAAAAATCGGACGCACTGCGCGCATCTTTTCCTGCAGCGCCGCAGTGAAATCTTCACTAGACCGAAAACGGAGGCTGAGTGCGAGGCGTCGCAAGGCTTCCGCCTCTCGAGGAACGATATGCGTTTGCTGTTCGGCCTCTATCTGCAGACGATGCTCCACGCGGCGGAGAAATCGATAAGTATTATCGCAGGTCAGCACTTCCTCGCGCGGAAGAAGATCTAATTGACGAAGCCCTCGCAGAGCTTTGAGCATACCCGGTTCCTGCAGGAACGGATGACGCGCTCCGTGGATAAGCTGCAAAGTCTGCACGATGAATTCGATCTCGCGAATCCCTCCGCGTCCAAGCTTCACGTCGCGTTCCAGCTTATCCGCGCCGACGATGTCGCGCTCGATGCGCCGCTTGATACTGGCGATTTCGTCCAGCAAGTCGGACGATGCGCTTTTGGGGTAAATGAAAGGCTGATGTTGCCGCAGAAATTCGTAAGCCAGCTCGCTGCTGCCGCCGATTCCGCGCGCCTTGATCAGCGCAAGGCGTTCCCAGGTTTCGCCGAACCCGGCATAATAATTTTCCATGCTCTCGAGCGAGCGGGCCAATGGCCCCGCCGAGCCTTCCGGTCGCAGACGCAGATCGACGCGAAAGAGCGAGCCAGCCGGATGCTGAGTTGAAAAAGTTTCGAGCATTCTTTTTCCCAGCCGGTTAAAGAATTCGTGATAGGAAATGTGTGTTGTGAGCTGGCCTTCCTCACTGTAGAGAAAGAGAAGATCGACGTCTGAGCTGTGATTTAGCTCGCCGCCGCCAAGCTTGCCTAATGCAAGAATGGCGAATTCCGCGTTGGGCGAACCATATTGTTGCCGCAATTCAGTGTTCCAATGTTCGAACACATTGCGGATACAAATTTCCGCCACCTGCGACAGCTCACCGGTGGTTTCCTCTAGCGACGCCACGTTAGCAAGCTCCCGTACGGCGATGCGCGTCATCTCACGGCCCTTCCAAAAACGAAGGGCAGAAAAACCCTGGTCTGCGATCGAGTTGCCAGCCGACCTCTGCAAGTAGCCCAGCATCTCCGCATAGCCGCGAGGGGCACCGCAGACTTGCGGCTGGCAAAGCCACAGAAGGCTGTCCGGGTCGTGTGTGAGGCGCGCCGCGCAAATACTGGAGACAGCAAGAAGATGAATCAGCGCAGCCTCGCCCAACGGAAATTGTTCGACGACATCGATAAGAGGCTGGGCGGTTTCCGGCCAATGTTCCCTAAGATGAATCAGGGCAGTTTCGACCTGTGCCGGGTTAATTGAAGCAGCAGCTTTTTTGTGAGTCCAATGATCACTACGAGCCATCGTGCAAATGATAGCGCTCAGGGCTTAGGCGCCAGAACGCGAAGCGCTCTCTTCCGAATTCGGAAATCAACCGGGCAATTGCCCGCGAGTTCGCCATCGAGCTCAAGGGGAACGTCCTGTTCGCTCGTTATGCGCAATTGCCGCGTCTGAAAATATTCGATTTCCGGAACCTTAATGTCGGAGCTGAATACAACGTCCTGGAGATACTTGACGATTTCGAGATAGCCGAGCCGTTTGAAGACCACGACATCAAACAAACCATCGTCGACGATAGCGTGTTTAAAAAACGGGAAGGGCCCTCCGTAAAGGCGTCCGTTGCCAATGAGAACGAACGATCCTTCTTCCACAGCAGTATGCTCCGACTCGATGAAGAGCTTCGGCGGTTGTCGTGCCGCGATGTGGGTTGCGGATATGAGATAGCTCAGCGGCCCGAAACTGCGCTTGAAAGCGAGGCTGGTCTCTTTGACCACCTGTGCGTCCAGCCCCACGCCGCCAAGCTGGACAAAATATTTCCCATTTGCACTCGGCAGATCGACCAGGCGGACGGTTGTGCCTTCGATGATATCCCAGCAGCGCTGGAGATTGTGCAATGGCAAGCCAAGCTCCATCGCGAAAACATTCACGCTTCCCATTGGGAGCACGCCTAATGTGGCATTGCTGCCAGCTAGTCCGTTTGCCACCTGGCTAACTGTTCCGTCGCCGCCTGCCGCGACGATCCGGGTAAATCCCGCTTCGACTGCGCGCCTGGCCAGCGCCTTCGCTTCGCCGGAATGTGCAGTAATACGGACGGGGCACTCACCAGCGAGTGATTCGATGCGTTCCTGCCAGCTCCGAATATGTTCCGGGCTTCCCGCGGTTGGATTGAGAATGACAATCGTATCGGTCACAAGGAAAAGTAGCAGAGGGCTTTCACCTTTTCTTCAAAGTCGGACTGCGTAACGTCTCACGGTGAAAAGATTACGCCTGGTTTCATTGATCGCTCTAGGGGCGCTGATTGGACTCGGCGCGATTCTCTTGACCGGCGTGAATCTGTATGTGCAATCCCAAGGTACGCACGCGAAGATTCAACAGGAATTGAGCCGGCGCCTCGGTACCACGCTCGGAATCCGTAGCATGAGTGTAACGCCCTGGGGAGGGCTGGAGCTAAGCGGTATCACAATTGGGCAAACTTCGCCAGGTAGTCCGAAACATTTCCTCGAAGCAAAGACATTTCGCCTGCGGGTTCGATTCCTCTCCCTTTTTTCCCGGCGCCTGGTGATCAAAGAGGTCTCGCTCATCAATCCAAACGTAGTTTGGCCGCAAGACGCGGAAGGAAAATGGAAATTACCGAAGTCACGAGGAACAAAGACAGCGGCTGCAACTGTGTCCCAGCCCGAAGCAGAAAGCGAATCCGTTCAAACCCCTCAAACACGGACCGCTCCTATTATTGCCAATACTCCGGCGAATCTTCCTTCTCCGGTTCAGGCAACAGTCAACGAGCAACCTCCCAAACAGGAACCCAGACTGGCGATGCCTCCCGAGGTTCGGCGCGTCAGTATTAAGAACGGGAATTTTACTTTTCTTGATCACGCAGGCAAGCTCCTTGCGAGTTTTAATGGCGTAGATTTTCGCACCAGCATTCGCAGCGCCTTGGCGCTTCACGGCGATACGAAGGTGGCCAAAATTTCCCTGCAGAACCGTTTTTTTCTGGAGCAACTGCGCTCTCCACTGCGCTACGAGCCGGATGTGCTGGAGCTTTCCAAGATTTCCGCGCGCGCCGGTAACGGTGAGATCAACGGCTATTTTGCGATGCAACCGGAAGCGGAGGATTCTCCGTTTACGACGAGCGTAAAGTTTCGCAATGTGCTGGCCGATCAGATTATCGCAAATGCGGGCGGCCCCAAAGGAGTCGTGCAGGGTAAGTTGGAGGGAAGTTTCCAAGCTTCCGGCAAAACGGCCGATCCAGAGGCGTTTGTGGGAAAGGGAGAAATTTCCGTGCACGAGGGGCGAGTCCAACAATATAGCTTGTTGGTATTACTGGGGGAAGTTCTTCAGATCGAAGAACTAAGAGAGCTTCAGCTCGAACAGGCAGAGGCGAGATATCATGTGAATCCAAGCCTGGTCACAATCGATGAACTGATTTTACGTTCCCCGAATATTCGTCTCACAGCGTCGGGAACAGTTATGTTTAACGGCAGGCTAAAACTCGATTCTCAGCTGGCGATCAACGACAAGATTCGTAGTCAGCTTTTCAAAGCGATCCGCCAGAATTTTAAACCGATCAACGAGCCGGGCTATTCTGCGATTGATTTTCAGGTGGGCGGCACTATCGATCGCCCCAGCACAAATCTAATGGACAGACTGGTCGGCCGTGATCTTAGCAATATGATCAACAGTTTCTTCGGCGGCGGAAAAAAGGAGCGAGCAAAGAAGAAAAAGAAACAGATCGAAGAAGCAGTGCCCGCCGCGCCGTCGACTTCTGCTTCGCCGCAGGAAGCGCTGCCTGATGCGACTGTAACGCCAACGCCGGCCTCTTCGCCATGAGAGTGATCGCCGGCAGCGCCGGCGGGATTGGCCTGGAAGTTCCGAAGCGCGGTGTGCGACCGACGATGGACCGTGTCAAAGCTGCTATCTTTTCCAGTTTAGGCGATGCAGTTATTGGAGCGCGGGTCCTCGACCTGTTTGCGGGAAGCGGCGCCCTTGGAATTGAGGCGCTCAGCCGCGGGGCGGCTGCTGTTGTTTTTGTCGAGAGCGATCGGCAAACGGCGGAGATCATCGAGCGCAATCTCGCCAAAACAAAGTTGAAGGGCCGAATTCGGCGGCAGGATGTCTTCGACTTCCTCCGGCATGCTTCCGGCTCAGAACTGTTTGATATTGTCTTTGCCGATCCGCCCTACGAAAAAACGGAAGATGGTGAGCGCTTCACCAAAAAACTGCTCGCAAACGAAGAGTTGCCTCGGTTAATGGACGCAGATGGAATTTTCGTTTTGGAGAAATGGCCGGCTGAAGCTTTTCCCGAAATAAAAATGTGGCATCTCGTTCGCCAGAAGAAGTACGGCGCAACGGAAGTTTTGTTTTTGGAATCAATCCGCAATCCGTAATTCGCAATCCGCAATTTGATGATTCGTTTCATCTACAATTTGTTTTGGCCAATCGGGCTGTTGTTCTTTTTGCCGAGCTATTTGGTGAAAATGATTCGTCGAGGCGGTTACGGGGAAAAGTTCGGACAGCGTCTGGGAATTTACGATTGCGAAGTATGCGATCGCCTGTCGAAACAAAAATCGACATGGTTGCACGCGGTAAGCGTAGGGGAAGTAAATGTCGCGTTAAAACTAGCCAATTCATTGCGCGCGCTCGAACCAGGTTTGCACTGCGTTCTGACCACGACCACCACGACTGGTTTCGCTCTGGCAAATAGGAACGCTCCGGCTTGGATCGAAGTCATGTACACACCGCTCGATTACTGGCCGATCATGCGGCGCGCATTTGCAGTGATCAGGCCGACGCGAATCGTGCTGGTTGAAGCGGAAGTTTGGCCAAATCTTGTGGCATTGGCGCACGAACGCCGAATTCCCACGATATTGGTGAACGCGCGCTTGTCGCCCAGATCCGAGAGAAGATTTCGCCGGTTCCGATTTTTTGTGGCGCCCACTTTTCGACTGTTGGATCTGGTTTGCTCGCAGGAGCCTGATGATGTTGATCGATGGGTCGCGATCGGCGTTGCGCGCGATCGGATTCGCGCCGTAGGCAGCATCAAATACGATCCCAATGGGCGTGATCAGAGGCCAGAAGCACAGGAAACTGCGCGAACAACCGGAGTGAGCGATGCGAATCGACAGCGTCCCGTGTTGTTCGGCGGCAGTACGCATCGGGGCGAAGAGGAAATTCTGGCCCGAGTCTTTCTGCGCTTGCGTCAGCAATTCTCGTCATTGCGATTGTTCATTGCCCCGCGCCATGTGGAACGGCTCCGCGAAATCCGCGCGCAACTCGCTGCTCTGCCGTTACGCGTGGCGCTGGCGAGCGAAGTGGTCCGGCAGCTGCCGGACGAATCAGATGCGGACTGTATTCTTCTCGATACAACGGGAGAACTTCAGCGCTGGTATGGTATTGCCACCATTGTATTCGTTGGGAAAAGCCTGACCGCGCAGGGCGGGCAAAATCCTGTGGAGCCGATCATGGCGGGTAAACCAGTCGTGTTTGGTCCACACATGGAAAACTTCGCGACACTTGCGAAAGCACTCGTGCTGAAGAAAGGGGCGATCCAGGTTCGCGATGCCGATTCACTTGAAATGACGATCGCCGGGCTTCTACGCGACGGGGATGCGCGCGAGCGCCTTTTGGAAAACGCGCGTGACGTTTTGAACAAGCATCACGGTGCAACTGCTCGCGCAGCGGCGTTGATTCACCAATTTCATTCGAGACTGTAGCCAGGGCGCTGTGCGCCGTCTAAACTGAAAGAAAAGAGACGGCAATTTACCTTGCGTCCAGGACTAGCAATTCTGATATTGGTCGCGCTTTGTGACCCTATCGTCTAGAGGCCCAGGACACCGCCCTTTCACGGCGGTAACACGGGTTCGAATCCCGTTAGGGTCGCCATTCGACTCGGCCCTTTGTTAAGGGCCTCGCTCATGACTGCGCTTCGCGCAGCAAAATCTCGGATACGTTACAATCAGGACGAAAGGACCGTGTCGAATGGTCCTGAGCGAGCGGAGCGAGTCGAAGGACTTCTGAACTTGAATAGTGTTATAATTTGCAATGTATTCGGTGTATATCCTTCGCACGCTTGATGACACGCTCTACGTCGATGTGAGAGGAAGTTTGAGACAGCGCATAGCTTCGCCCAACAGCGGCAAAACGGCAGAATGGACTAAAGCTCACCCTGGCGCGCGTTGTGTGCAGAACCGCACGCTACGCTCGGTTCTGCACGGAGACGCGAAGCCCAACTCAAGCGATGGACGCGAGCAAAAAAAGAAGCGTTCATCTCCGGTGATTTGGCTAGTCTGAAGAATCTTAGCCGCTGCAAATCAGCAACTGGATCCCGATAGATCGGTCAATCTTTTGCCTCGAATTGGTTAGGCAGCTGCGTTCAAAAGGTGAAGATTCCCTAATGCGGCCAATTTTGCTGGGCAACTACTGGTTGATGCTCGTGATCGTCGGCGTGCTGCTTGTACTGGTCGCTGCGTTCGTGGACCTGACGCCCGTCGTGGATCAGAATTTTTTCTTTTCGACGAATGATCCCGGGATCCAGCAAACCAAAAAGATCGAGCAAAGTTTTCCGTCGCAGCCAGAAGTGATTCTGGCGGTGTCGTCACGCGATATTTCTTCGCCACGATACCTGAATCGAATTCAAAAACTCACGCAACGAGCCCATACCATCGGTGGAGTGAGTGCCGTAAAGAGCCTCGCTGAGGGACCTAAAAGCCTTGAAGATGCACTGAAAAGCCCGTTCTGGAGCCGCTTGTTGATCGCGCACGACCGGAAGTCGAGCAACGTGATCATTTTCATGAAAGGCAGGCATACGGAAAAGCCGATCCAGCGGCTCGAACAAATCGTGCATGAACTGAACGCGCGAGATTTTCGGATTCACATCGCGGGTCCGCCGTACGTCGTTGAAATGCTCCGACGCAGTCTGGCGCACGATTTCCGCTACTTCAGTCTCACCGCGGTTGTTTTGTTTGGCCTAACGATGGCCGCGCTGTTCCGATCAATCCGGCTGTTTGTGGGAATGCTTTGCACATGCAGCAGCGCTGTTTTGTTGACGTTGCTCATCCAATCGATGCTCGGCGACAAGATCGGCGTTTTGACGGTCAACCTCGGTACGATCGTGTTCGTCATCGCGCTTTCACACC
>Ga0209156_10002516_pt1 | contig 14334 bp, 3 predicted proteins | sample GraSoiAngelo_124_FD_185881 | JGI IMG/M metagenome (GOLD analysis project Ga0209156, IMG submission 185881) | Grasslands soil microbial communities from the Angelo Coastal Reserve, California, USA - 14_0927_05_20cm (SPAdes) (version 2) | ecosystem: Environmental > Terrestrial > Soil > Grasslands ...
GTCGCCGAAGTCCCAGTGCCAGGTCGCGATCGTGCCGTCGGGATCGCTGCTCTGGTCGGTGAAGCTGCAGGTGAGCGTGGGGCAGCTCGCCGTAAACGCGGCCACCGGGGACTGATTGGGCGGCGGCGTGACGTTGAACGCACTGCTCGTCCCGTCCGTGAGCCCGGACGCCGTCGCCCGCAGGGTGTAACCCGTCCCCGCTTTGTCGACACTCAGGCTCGGGAACGTCGCGATGCCGTTCACGGCGTTGATCGGCGTTCCGCCCGAAAGCGTCCCGCCATTGGAAGCCGGTTCCAGCGCGAGCCCGATCGCGCCCGTGAAGCCCTGCACGACATGCTCGGAGGCATCGAGCGCCGCGACCTGCACCGGCGGCGTGATGGTGGCGCCGGCCTCGGTGGTCTGCGACGGCTGCTGGGTGAATCCCAAGTGCGTGGGCGGCGGCGGCGGCGGCGGTGGACCCGGGATGATGTCGAACGGCACGCTCGTGTCGACCGGCGCCGCGCTGCCGAACGCGGCGGTGAGGGTGTAACCGGTGCCGACCGAATCGATCCGCAGATTGGGGAAGGTGGCCACGCCGGCGACGGCCTGCGCCACGGCACCCGACAGGGTGGCCTTCTTGGAAATGCTGCCATCCGTACCGATCCGCAGCTGGATCGAGCCGGCGAAGTTTGTGGCCGTGTTCCCGAGCGAGTCGTACGCGGTGACCTGCACCGGCTTCATCGCGCTGTCCTGCATCGTGACGCTCGGAGGTCCCGTAAACGCGAGCACGGTGGCGGGCGCGGGCATGACGCTGAACGCCCCACTGGTGTCGGGGTGCAGCTCCGGGGCCGCGGCGGTGAGCCTATAGCCGCTGGCTGCCTTGTCGAGCCGGACATTGTCGAACGTCGCGACCCCGTTGACGGAGCGGACCTGCTTCCTTCCCCGCAGCGAGTCACCGCTCGGGTTAGCGGCGAGCGACAGCGTGACCAGGGTGTCCCGCAGCGTCACCCGGCCGGCCGAGTCCTGGACGGTGACCTGTACCGGCGGACTAATCGGCTGGCCGGCGCGTGCGTTGCTGAGTGAGGAGGAGAAGGCCACCCGGGCCGGCGCGGCCTCGGACGGCGGCCCATTGCCCCCGCCACCGTTCAACAGCTTGTCGAGGCGGCAGCTGACGACCAGTGTCGCCAGGGCCACAGGATAGAGGGTCCTCATCGCAGCGACGCGACGCTGCAAGGGTCGCACCGGCTCGCTAGCTTGGAACCACCCCCTGTTGAGATGACGCGACGTGAATCGCCATGACACACCTGCCGAACGGGGGCAACAGGTGTGTCAGGGCCTCGGCAGTGCTGTGCGGGGGAAATGCGGTTGGAGTGTTATCCCCCGTCTGCCGGCGACAGCTCTCCCCAGGCCTGTCGTACCACCGCCTCGATGTCGGGCCGGAACCGCCCCGCGATGCCGAATGCTTCCATGAAGCCTTCGTCTTCGTAGCCGTGTTGGCCCAGCATCCGCGCCGATGGGAGGTATCCGAATACCGTGTCCGTGTAGCCGACGGGGATCACGATGCCCGGCTCTCGGGAGCGCAGTATGGGCCCGTACTCCGCCACCGGCTCGGCCGAGAGGGCCGCGATCACGAGGCCGGGCGCCACCCGCAGCCGCTGCAACGTGACGTCCCGATCCGGGGACGCCCCTGTCAGCAGCGCCGACAAACGCAGCCGCGTCTCTGCCGCCGCGGGCGCGAGCCGATATGACGCAGCGCGGCCGCGCGCGACTTCCACCACTCGCGTCGCGAGCGAGCCGGACCAGGCCGCGTACTCCGGAGCGGTGAACGGAGTGAACAGCTTGCCTACGACGAGTTCCGCGAGACGCCGACCGAGGTTGCGCGGGCGGCCCAGTTCGCGGGGCCGGATGTCGCCCGCGCAGCCCTGCAGAAACAACACGGGGAGGTCCGCGCCGAACGCCGCGCGCAGCGCCCGGCGCACCACGCCGGGATAGTCGGCGCTCACCCGCGAGGGCTCGGCGAAGGTCACGGGATGGCAGGCGTAGGACCAGAGCAGTGCCACCGGACGCTTCCCCCCGTCCGTGAACGTGAGGATGTGCACCGTCTCGTCGCGGGGGCCCGTGGGGTCGGGCGCGCGCAGCGCGGCGCGGCGTGGCAGGTGGCGCAGCGAGAGCCGCCATCCCATGCGCCGCCGATTGATCGCGTGCGCAGCGGGGCCGCTGCGGTACTCCACCAGGCCGCCGGGCATCGGCTCGGCCGCCGCGAGCCGGCGCAGCAACGCCGCGCCCCGCTCGGCCACCCAGTCGACGTACGCCGGCTCCGCGCGGCCCAGCAGCGGTTTCGACGGGTCCACCGCGGGGGCGAAGTGCGTGTGTGACGCCGCGAACAGGAGCGACGCGTCGTCGAGCGGGAGATGATCGCGCACCGCGGCGGCGACGCGCCGCTTCAGGTCTTCAGTGACGAACAACAGGTCGGCGGAGAGGATCGCGAGGCTGGCGTGCGGTGTCCGGAGCAGCAGCGCGTTCAGCTCCAGCGGATCGGCCACCCCGCGGCTCGGCCCGGTGCGATCGGTGAACCCCGCGAGCGGTACGGGCTCGCGAGGAGTGATGTCGATGGATCCGGCCGTGATGGAGGCTTCCGGCGCCCGGGGCACCACTACAAGAGGGAGCGGTACACGTCCGCGGTCTGCTCCGCTGTCCGCTGCCACGTGAACGTCCGCGCCAGGGCGCGCCCCCGCTCGACGAGCTCCTCGCGTCGCAGCGGATCATCCGACAGGCTCTCGAGCGCTTCGACGTACGCCGCCGGGTCCCGGCCTTCGACCACCACCACAGCGTCACCGCCTACTTCCTTCAGGCCCCCCGCGCCGGACGTGACCACGGGCAGCCCGGACGCGAAGGCCTCGATCACCGGATAGCCGAAGCCTTCATACAAGGAAGGGAAGAGCAGCACGTCCGCCGCGCGGTACGCCCGCCGCAACGTGCTCTCGTCCGCGAGGGGGACGGTCCGCACGAAGCGTCGCAGGCCCAGCCGCTCGATCAGCTGCTGCTGATCGTTGGAGAACCGTCCGCCCACCTGCAGCAGATACGCGTCTGCCTCGGCGCGCAGCCGCGCCACCGTGTGAATGACCAGCGGCACGTTCTTGCGCTCCACCGTGCTTCCGACGTGCAACACCACGAACGCGTCGTCGGGGATGCGCCAGTCCGCCCGGCCGCGGGCGCGTGCGTTCGGCGCCTCGGAGAAAAACGCGCGGTCCACCCCGAACGGCACGACGCTGATGCGTCGGTCGTCGCCCAGCCACGTCGCGAGCTCGCGCTTCAGCCACTCGGTGCCCACGATGTACGACCGCGCCAGCCGCAGCGCCTTCAGGGTGCCGCGCAGGAATCGATTCCGTACGCCTTCGCGCCAGCCGTCGGTGGGCGAGCGCAGGATGATGACGGGCATCAGGTCGTGCACGGTGACGATCGCCGGGCGGCGCTGCACGCGCGTCACCATGTGCGCGTAGCTGTGGTCGAGGATGTGCACCAGCTGGGCGCGCTTCGCCTCGCGGCGCAGCCACCAGGGATACAGCACGTAGCGGGCGACGTAGCGCTGCGGCTCGTGCAACGGACCCGGCAGCACCAGCTTCGTCGGATCCACGTCCTGGGCCCACCACCGCGGATAGCCGCCCGAGGTGCGCCCGTTCGCCCGGTCGCGCGTCAGGTCCCCGATCGACGCCGCCAGCCGCACCTCGAATCCCGGATCGGTGCTCTCCAGCCAGTCGTGCAGCCGGTGGGCGTAGCGATCCATCGAGGGCCAGCGCTCGAGGGGGAGATCGGGGACGAGGAGGACTCGGGTCATTGGGGATGAGGCGTTGCCGGATGGGGCGTTGCCGGATCACGCGTCACGCCTAACCCGGCAACGCCGTTCTCGGAAACGCTGGATTCGGCAACGCTCCTCTCAAGTCCCACCCAGCAGCTCCTTCCAGAACGCCAAGGTCCGCTCCGCCACCGCATCATCCGAGAAGTACTGCATCGCGCGCGCCCGTCCCGCCTGCGCGAGGGGGCGGCGTTGGTCGGCGGCGGCGAGACGGCGCAGCGCCGCCGAGAGCGCCAGCGGGTCGTCCCCCGGCACCACGACCCCCGCCTCGCCGATGACCTCCGGCGTCGCACCGCCGCTCGTGCCCACCACCGTCACCTCGTGCGCCATCGCCTCCGCCACTACGTGCGCCGCCGGTTCGGCCCACGTCGGCAGCCCGCGCGCCGGCAGCACCAGCACGTCCAGCTCGGGCCACAGCTTCGGCACTTCCTCGGGCGGCAGGGCGCCGGTCCAGCGGACGCGCGCCGCGAGCCGCAGGTCGGACGCCAGCCGCTCCAGCCGCTCCCGGTCGGGACCGTCGCCCACCACCGTCAGGTGCCAGCGATGCGCGCGGTTCTCGGCCAGCGCCTGCAACAAAGTATCGATTCCCTTCTCCGGGACCAAACGGCCGACGCATCCGATCGCGAGGCCCTCGTGATGCGCGTGCTCGGGCTCGGTGGGCACGTGGACGCCGAGCTGCGGGATGACGCCGACTCGGAGGCCCGGCACGACCTCGCGCACTAGCGCGGCCGCGCCCTCGCTCCCGGCGATCGCTCCGCGCAGCCGGCGCAACGTGCGGTTGCGGCGCCAGCCGGCGAGCCAGGGCAGGGGGAGCGCCACGTTCTGATGCGTAAACAGCACCGCGGGGAGCGAGAGCTGGCGTGCCGCCCGCACCACCTGGCGCGCCGCCGGCGCGGTGGGCTCTTCTTCCACCTGGACCAAGTCGGGCCGCTTGTCGCGCAGCAGCGCGTGCAGCGCCCGGCCGCGGAACGTGAGGGTGGCGGCGTCACCCGAGTGGCGCGCAGGGAGGGGGAACACCTCGACGCCGTTCTGGCGCTCCCAGGCGATCTCGAGCGTGCGGCCCAGCACCAGGTCGCGCCAGCGCTGCGGCACGCCGACCGTGACCTCGAGCCCACGCGCGGCGAGCGCGCGGAGCTTCCCCCGGTTGGACGGCGGGATGTAGGTGTGGGAGATGATGAGGACGCGGTGCATGACGCTAGTTCCCCATTATATTTGTTTCCCTGCGGGCCCTTAGCTCAGATGGTTAGAGCAGCGGACTCATAATCCGTAGGTCCCAGGTTCAAATCCTGGAGGGCCCACGCTAACTGCTAGGTGCTCAGGTGCAAAGTGGCTGAGGTGCACAGAACATCCTTCGCGCCTTCGCACCTCGGCACCTTCGCAGCTAGCCGTTACGGGTGGTTAGCTCAGCTGGTTAGAGCGCCGGTCTCACATACCGGAGGTCACAGGTTCGAGTCCTGTACCGCCCACTGCACTAGGCCCCCCTCTCCCCCCTCCCCCTGTAGCGCCAGAGCCCCCCCGCCTCACTGCGTTGTAGCAGGTTAGCCACACTCCGTCACGTGACGTAACGCACCACCTAGCTGTGCAGCCGGTACAGGCTTTGCTCTATGTGTGGTCTTAACGCCACTAAGGCGAGGTCGTGGGCCGTACCTGGACTAGTCGCCGATTGCGCAGGGCCCTGACCCCAGGATGGGGGGTTCTGCGCGTCGTTGCCCGCGCGTCTCTCCTTATACTGCTCGCCACCTGCCAGGTCGACAAGCTCACCAACACCCCGCCGCCGATCGCCACCCTCTCCCTGGCGCCGGACCAGGTCAGTGACTCGGCCGCGGTGGGGAGCATGAGCGTGAACCACGACAGTCTCGCCGTGGTGAATACCGGACCCGGCACCCTGTCCTGGAGCGCGCGGCTGGCGATGGGCGAGCCGTGGCTCGCGTTCGTCGGTCCGACGGGTGGCACGGCGCCCGCGAAGCTGCGCCTGGCCTTCAATCCCGCCGGCCTGCCGACCGGGATCTACCGCGACACCGTCGTGGTGGCGGCCGAGAACGCCGCGGGCAGCCCCGGCCGCGTGCCGGTCGAGTTCGTGGTGCATCCCTGCCTGGCCGTACCGCTCGTGCTCAACGCGCAAGTCACCGACTCGATCACCACCTGGGACTGCGCGGCGCCTCATCGGCCCACCGGCTTCGCGCGCGTGTACGCCTTCTCCGCGCGGGCCAACGACTCGATCTCTGTCGTCATGTCGTCGACGCCGCTGAACGCGTACCTGGTGCTCGACAGCTCGGCCGCCCCCACCGCGCCGCCGCTGGCGTTCAACGATAGCTGCAGCGGGGGCGGTCGGGACGCCTGCCTGCCGTATCAGCTGCTGCGGACGGCGGGCACCTATTTGATCGAGGCCACGTCGGCGGCGAGCGGTGAGACGGGACGCTTCACGCTGAGCGTAACGCGGCCGCGCGCCCCCACCGGCCCGACGACTCTAGCGCAGCTGCGCGCGGATTCGCTCACCGCCGTGCCGCCCGGCGGGTCCACCGATCAGGCGACGGTCGTGCTGCGTGGCGTCCTGGCGGACCCGGATCCGCAGGACTCGCTGCGGCTCGAGGTAGAGGTCCGGCCGGTGGGGACCGCGTTCACCGGGGTGCCGACGCAATTAGGTGGCCGCGTGGCGAACGGCCAGAACGGGTTCGTCGCCGTCCCCGGGCTCACTAACAACACCGGGTACCACTGGCAGGCGCGTACCGCGGACCAGACCGGACGGGCGAGCGGCTGGACGACGTTCGGCGGGAACGCGGAGACCGCGCCCGACTTCAGCACCTCGATCCAGGTGCCGCCTGTCGCGCCGACCGCCCTGGGTCAGTTCCAGGGCGACAACATCACGCCGATCCCCGCCGGCGGCACGGCCACCGGGCGCTCCGTGATCTTCAAGGCGAGCGTCACGGATCCCAACCCCGCGGACCAGCTGCATCTCGAAGTCGAGGTGCGAACGGTGGGCGTCGCGTTCACCGGCAACGCCAACGGTTTCTCCGGGGCGGCGGTGCCTAACGGGGGTGTGGCGACCGCTACGGCCGTCGGGCTCTCGGACAGCACCTCGTATCACTGGCAGGCGCGAGCCGTGGATCAGACGGCGCGCGCCGGTCCGTGGGTCTCGTTCGGCGACAATACCAGCCCCGACTTCCGAGTCGCGATCGCGGTGACCCAGCTCGCGTTCACGATCCAGCCGTCGAACACCGGCGCCGGCTCGGTGATCAGTCCGGCGGTGCAGGTCACGGCGCAGGACGCGAGTGGGAATACGGTGACGAGCTTCAACGGCGCCGTGACGATCGCCATCGGTGTGAACCTGGTGGGCGGAACCCTCGGGGGCACGAAGAGCGTCGTCGCGAGCCACGGCGTTGCGGTGTTCTCCAACCTGACCATCGAGCGGGCTGGCGCGGGCTACACGCTGCAGGCGAGTGCGACCACCGGCACCGGCGCCACCCTGTCCGGTTCCAGCGCGACTTTCGCGATTACGCCCGGGGCGGCCACTCACCTCGTGTTCAGCGTGGAGCCGGTCGCGACGGCGGCCGGGGCGGCGATCACGCCCGCCGTGCAGGTGACCGCCCGTGATGCGCTCGAGAACACCGCCACGGGTTTCACCGGTAACGTGACGGTCACGCTCGCGGCAAATCCGACGGGTGGGACGTTGTCCGGCACCACCGTCGTCGCCGCGTCGGCCGGGATCGCGACGTTCTCCGGGCTCGCCATCAACAAGGCCGGCACGGGCTACACCCTGTCGGCGACCGCGGCCGGCCAGACGGGGACGACGAGTACCGCCTTCGATATCACGCCGGCGAGCGCCGCGCGACTCGTGTTCTCGGTGCAGCCCGCGAGCGTCACCGCCGGAGCCGCGATCACTCCCGCGGTGCAGGTGACCGCCCAGGACGCCCAGGGGAATACGGCGACCGGGTTCAGCGGCAACGTGGCGCTGGCGATCGGGGCCAATCCGGGCGGCGGCACGCTGGTCGGCACCACGACGGTCGTGGCGGTGAGCGGTATCGCCACGTTCTCGAATCTGAGCGTCAACAAGGCGGGTGGCGGCTACACGCTGGCGGCAAGCGCCACGGGCGTGAGCGGCGCTACGAGCGCCGCGTTCGACGTCGCCGCCGGAGCGGCGAGCCAGCTGGCGTTCACCGTGCAACCGACCAGCGCGACGGCGGGCTCGGTGATCACACCCGCCGTCCGCGTCGTGGCGCAGGATGCGCTTGGCAACACCGCGACCAGTTTCACTGGGAATGTGAGCGTGGCGCTCGGCTCGAATCCCGGTGGCGCCACCCTCGCCGGGACCACGACGATGGCGGCCGTCGCGGGCGTCGCGACGTTCGGCAATCTGAGCGTCGACAAAGCGGGGACGGGCTACACGCTGACCACGTCCGCAACGGGGCTCACGGGACAGCCGAGCGCTTCCTTTATCATTAGCCCCGCCGCGGCGAACAAGCTCGTGTTCACGGTGCAGCCCACAAGCGTCACGGCGGGCGCTCCGATCACCCCCGCGGTGCAGGTGACGGCGCAGGACGGGTTGGGCAACACCGTCACGAGCTTCACCGCGTCGGTCACGGTGGCGCTCGGGAACAACCCGGGTGCCGGCGCGCTGACCGGAACGACCAGCGTGACGGCGGTGGCGGGTGTCGCCACGTTCTCCGGGCTGAGCGTGGACAAGGTGGGGACCGGCTATACGCTCACGGCCGTGGCGACGGGGCTCACCACGGGGAGCAGCAGCGTCTTCAACGTGACGCCGGGCGCGGCGAGCCGGCTCGTCTTCACCGTCCAGCCGACCCCGACCGTCGCGGGGGCGACAATCACGCCGGCCGTCCAGGTGACGGCGCAGGACGCGCACGGCAATACGGCGACGGCGTTCAGCGGCAACGTGACTGTCGCGATCGGCACGAACGCGGGTGGGGGTGTGCTCTCCGGCACGACGAACGTGGCAGCGGGCGGGGGCATCGCCACGTTCTCCGGGTTGAGCATCAACAAGACGGGCACCGGGTACACGCTGACCGCCGGTGCCTCGGGAGTAGGAGGGGGCGCCACGAGCGCGGCGTTCAGCGTCACGGCCGGCGCCCCGAGCGTGCTGGCCTTCAGCGTACAGCCGACGAGCGCGACCGCTGGCGCGGCGATCACCCCGGCCGTGCAAGTCACGGCGCAGGACGCTCAGGGTAACGTGGCCACCGGTTTCGCAGGGAGCGTGAACGTCACGCTCGGCTCCAACGCGGGCGGTGGCACGCTCTCCGGAACCGCTACGACAGCAGCGGTCTCGGGCGTCGCCACTTTTGCAAACCTGAGCATCAACAAGGTCGGCACCGGCTACACCTTGACCGCTGCGGCCAGTGGGCTCACGCCCGTCGCGAGCGTGGGGTTCAACATCACACCGGGTCCCGCGATCGCGCTCGCCTTCACGGTCCAGCCCGGGGACGCGACCGCTGGCGCGGTGATCGCACCGGCGGTGCAGGTGACCGCCCAGGACGCGCAGGGGAACGTCGCCACTGCGTTCAGCGGGAGCGTGACCGTGGCGCTCGGCGCGAACCCCGGCGGCGGGACGCTGGCGGGAACGGCGACGGTCACCGCGATGAACGGCGTAGCCAGTTTCAGCGGGTTGAGCGTCAACAAGGCGGGCTCCGGCTACACCCTGACCGCCGCAGCCACCGGGCTCCGGACCAGTACGAGCGCGCCGTTCACCATCACGGTCGGCGCGCTCGCGCAGCTCGCCTTCACCGTCCAGCCGACGAACGTCGTCGCGGGAGCGACGATCTCCCCAGCGCTCCAGGTGACGGGACAGGACGCCCAGGGCAACACCGTGACGGCCTTCTCCGGGAACGTCACCGTCGCGATCGGCTCGAACCCCGGCGGTGGCACCCTGGCGGGGACCACTACCGTGGCTGCGGTGAGCGGCGTAGCAACGTTCCCGGGGTTGAGCATCAACAAGGTGGGGAGCGCATACACCTTGACCGCCGGGGCGGCCGGGCTCACCCAAACGAGCGCAGCCTTCAACGTGACGCCGGGCGCGGCGACGCAGCTGGCATTCACCGTGCCACCGACTACCACCATCGCCGGAGCAGCGATCACGCCCGCGGTGCAGGTGACGGCGCAGGACGCCGAGGGGAACACTGCGACCGCATTCGGCGGCAGCGTGACCGTGGCCATCGGCACTAACCCCGGTGGTGGGACCCTCTCGGGAACGACGTCGCTGAATGCGGTCAACGGCGCCGCGACGTTCGCAGGCCTCAACATCAACCGCGCCGGCACGGGCTACACGCTCGCGGCCAGCGCGGGGGGCCTTGGCACGGCGCCGAGCCCGGCGTTCAATGTGACCGCCGGTGCGGCGACGCAGCTCGTATTCACCGTTGAGCCGAGCGCCACCGTGGCTGGGGCCGCGATCACACCGGCGGTTCAGGTCACCGCCCAGGACGCCCTCGGGAACACCGATCCGAGCTTCGCGGCCCAGGTGACCGTCGCGTTGGGCGCGAACCCAGGGAATGGTGCGCTCTCGGGGACCACGACGGTGACGGCGGTCGCGGGCGTGACGACCTTCCCGGGCCTGAGCATCGACCGGGCGGCAGCGGGCTACACGCTGACCGCCGGCGCCACCGGGCTCCCGGTCGCGACCAGCGCCGTGTTCAGCGTCTCCGCCGGCGCCGCCAACCACCTCGCCTTCACGGTCGAGCCGTCGAACGCGACCTCCGGTACGCCGATCACGCCCGCGGTCCAGGTGACGGCCCTCGACGCCCTCGGGAACACGGCCCAGGCCTTTACCGGCAACGTGACGGTCGCCCTCGGCACGAATCCAGGGAGCGCTACCCTCTCGGGCACTGCTACGGTCGCCGCCACGAACGGCGTCGCCACGTTCACGGGCCTGAGCCTCGACAAGACCGGCACCGGCTACACGCTCACGGCCGCCGTCGGCGGGCTGACGGGTGCAACCAGCAACGCGTTCAACATCACCGCCGGCGCGGCCACGCAGCTCGTCTTCAGCGTCCAGCCCACGAGTGCGACGGCCGGCTCGGCGATCACGCCTGCCGTCCAGGTGACCGCGCAGGACGCTCAGGGGAACACGGTCACAGGCTTCACGGGCAGCGTCACCGTCGCGCTGGGCGCCAACCCCGGAAGCGGGGCGCTCTCCGGGACCAAGACCGTGTCTGCGTTGGCGGGCGTGGCGACGTTCGGGGACCTGAGCCTCGACAAGGCCGGGACGGGCTACACGCTCACGGCGGCGTCCACCGGACTGGGCGCGCCGACCAGTACGGCATTCAACATCAGCGCGGCCACGGCGAACAAGCTCGTCTTCACCCTGCAGCCGTCGAACGTCCTGGCCGGCGCGGCGATCACCCCGGCCGTCCAGGTGACGACGCAGGACAATCTCGGCAACACCGTGACCAGCTTCTCCGGGAACGTCACCGTCGCGCTTGGCAACAACCCGGGTGGTGGCGCGCTGTCGGGAACGGCGACCGTCGCGGCGGTGAGCGGCGTCGCCACGTTCCCAGGTCTCGGCGTGAACAAGGCCGCCAACGGCTACACGCTGACCGCGGCGGCCACCGGGCTCACCACGGCGAGCAGCACCGCGTTCAACGTCACCCCGGGCACCGCCAGCCAGCTCGTCTTCACGGTGGAGCCGACCACAACCACTGCGGCGGCCGTCATCACGCCGGCGGTCCAGGTCACGGCGCAGGATCCGCAGGGCAACACGGCGACGGCGTTCACCGGCAACGTGACCGTGGCACTCGGTGCCAACCCCGGCGGCGGCACGCTCGCGGGGACCGCCACCGTCGCCGCGGTCGGTGGGGTGGCCTCCTTCCCCGGCTTGAGCGTGAACAAGACCGGTAACGGGTACACCCTGACCGCGGCGGCGACGGGTCTGCCGACGGGGACCAGCACGCCATTCGATATCACGCCCGGCGTGGCGTCGCAGCTCGTGTTCAATGTCCAGCCGTCCAACACCACGGCCGGCACCGCGATCACACCGGCGGTGCAAGTGACCGCGCAGGATGCGCAGGGGAACACCGCCACCCAGTTCACGGCGAACGTGACCGTAGCGCTCGGAACCAATCCCGGCGGTGGCGCGCTGTCCGGGACCACGACCGTCGCGGCAGCCGGCGGCGTCGCGACGTTCGCCGGTCTGAGCATCAACCGCCCGGGGACCGGCTACACGCTGGCCGCCGCGACGAACGGGATTGCGACAAAGCTCAGCACCGCGTTCAACGTTGCGGCAGGCACGGCGACGCAGCTCGTGTTCACCGTCCAGCCGAGCGCCGTGACGGCGGGAGCGGCGATCACGCCGCCTGTCCAGGTCACGGCCGAGGATGCGCTCGGCAACACCGACCCGACGTTCACCGGGAACGTGACGGTCGCGCTCGGGACGAACCCGAGCGGCGGAGCGCTCTCGGGCACGGCCAGCGTGGCGGCCGTGGGCGGTGTGGCGACGCTCGCGAACCTCAGCGTCAACAAGGTTGGCACGGGCTACACCCTCACCGCGGCGGCAACCGGCCTGGCGACGCAACCGAGCGCGGCATTCAACGTCACACCCGGAGCGGCGGCGCAGCTGGTGTTCAGCGTGGAGCCGAACAGTGCCACCGCGGGCGCCACGATCGCGCCGGCGGTCCAGGTGACGGCGCTCGACGCGCAGGGCAACGTGGCGACGGGGTTCGGGAGCAACGTGACGGTGGCGATCGGCACGAACCCGGGGAGCGGCACGCTCGCCGGCACCACCGTCGTGACGGCCGTGGGTGGTGTCGCGACGTTCGCGAATCTCAGCATCAACAAGGTCGGGACGGGTTACACGCTCGCTGCGACCGGCGCCGGCGTGACGCCGGCCACGAGCACCGCGTTCACCGTCGCGGTCGGTACCCCGACGCAGCTGGTCTTCAGCGTCCAGCCGAGCAACGCCACCGCGGGCGTCGCCATCGCGCCCGCGGTGCAGGTAACCGCGCAGGACGCCCAGGGGAACACGGCCACCCAGTTCACCGGGAGCGTCACGGTGGCGCTCGGCGCGAATCCCGGCGGCGGCGCGCTCTCCGGCACTGCGACGGTGGCGGCGGTGGCCGGGGTCTCGACGTTCTCCGATCTGAGCGTCACCAAGAGCGCCCCGGGCTACACGCTCACGGCTGCGGCGACCGGGCTCAGCTCGGTGGCGAGCGCGGCGTTCAACGTGGCGGCGGGGACAGCGAGCCAGCTCGTGTTCAGCGTGCAGCCGACGAGCACGACGGCCGGAGTCACGATCGCGCCGGCGGTGCAGGTGACCGCCTTGGACGCCGAGGGGAACACGGCGACCGGGTTCAGCGGCAACGTGACTGCGGCGCTCGGCACCAATCCGGGCGGGGGCACCCTGTCCGGGACCGCGACGGTGGCCGCCGTGGCGGGCGTCGCCACGTTCTCGACCCTGAGCATCGACAAGATCGGGACCGGTTACACGCTGACCGCGGCGGCGGGCGGACTCGCCACGGTGTCGAGCGCACCGTTCAACATCGCCGCCGGCGCGGCGACGCATCTGGTGGTCTCGGTGCAGCCGTCCAACGCGACTGCGGGCGCGCCGATCACGCCGGCGGTCCAGGTGACGGCGCTCGATGCGCAGGGGAACACCGCAACCGCGTTCACGGCCACGGTGACGCTCGCCATCGGCGCGAACCCGGGTGGCGGCACGCTCTCGGGCACCGCGGCTGTCGCGGCAGCGGGCGGCGTGGCGACGTTCCCCGGGTTGAGCATCAACAAGGCGGGCGTGGGCTACACGCTCACGGCGAGCGCGACGGGTGTGACGGGCACGACGAGCGCCGCGTTCAGCATCACGCCAGGGTCCGCTACGCAGCTGGCGTTCTCGGTACCGCCGACGAACACGGCCGCCGGGGCGTCCATCACCCCCGCGGTGCAAGTGACCGCGCTGGATGGGCAGGGGAACACGGCGACGGGCTTCACGGGCAATGTGACGATGGCGCTGGGCGCGAACCCGGGCAGCGGGACCCTCTCGGGGACAACCACGGTGGCCGCGGTGGCTGGGGTGGCGACGTTCCCCGGGCTCAGCATCAACAAGGTGGGGACGGGCTATACGCTGACGGCCAACAGCGGAAGCCTCAGCGGAACCACCTCTACTCCGTTCAACATCACCGCAGGGGCGGCGACGCAGCTCAGCTTTAGCGTCCAGCCGAGCAATACCGTTGCCGGGGCGGCGATCACGCCGGCGATGCAGGTGACGGCGCTGGATGGGCAGGGGAACACGGCGACGGGCTTCACGGGCAATGTGACGATGGCGCTGGGCGCGAACCCGGGCAGCGGGACCCTCTCGGGAACGACCACGGTGGCCGCGGTGGCTGGGGTGGCGACGTTCCCCGGGCTCAGCATCAACAAGGTGGGGACGGGCTATACGCTGACAGCCAACAGCGGAAGCCTCAGCGGAACCACCTCTACTCCGTTCAACATCACCGCAGGGGCGGCGACGCAGCTCAGCTTTAGCGTCCAGCCGAGCAATACCGTTGCCGGGGCGGCGATCACGCCGGCGA
>Ga0209156_10002524_pt1 | contig 14319 bp, 9 predicted proteins | sample GraSoiAngelo_124_FD_185881 | JGI IMG/M metagenome (GOLD analysis project Ga0209156, IMG submission 185881) | Grasslands soil microbial communities from the Angelo Coastal Reserve, California, USA - 14_0927_05_20cm (SPAdes) (version 2) | ecosystem: Environmental > Terrestrial > Soil > Grasslands ...
TAGTCGCGCGAAATTGTGAGTTGATAAACCGACTTCTCGAACGGTGTCTCAATCTTTATTCGCCCGCTGTCCCCGAAACTGTATCTGCCTCGCGTGCTGCCGATCGTGACCAGCCCGTTGTCGGCGAATTCCCAAACGACCGAGTTTGGATCGGACGAGGTTCGCCATTTACCGACAATCTCTCGCGAAGGACCGCCGCAGGCGGCGAGGACCGACCACAAAACTGCGCTAATCAATAATCGAAGGTGACGTCGGCTAGAGCTGCGTGACATTACCGCCTGCAACGTTCAGGAAATTACTTCTTCTTCGATTCTCTCTTTACCTCGCGGCTGGATTCCTTCGGCTCTTTTGCCGGCTTTGATTCTTTGGTCGTTTTCTTGGCCTCGCCCGGGCGATATTCCTCCTGCTCGGCGGCGGCGAACGCTTTCTCCAGTCCGACCATGTCTTCGCCGGGGCGGAGGGTGTCGAATGTTTCGGCTTCCTTGCGCAACTGTTCTTCCGAGTAATTGGCCGCCTTGATCGACAACCCGATCCGGCGCTCGACTTTGTCGACTTTGATGACGCGAGCTTCGACTTCCTGTCCGACCTTGAGCACGTCTTTTACTTTCGCGACATGGTCCTCGCTTAACTGCGAGATGTGAACCAGGCCGTCGATGTCGTCCTGCAATTGCACAAACGCCCCGAAGCTGGCGAGCTTGGTCACGTTCCCTTTCACCAGATCACCGATCTTGTATTTTTGATCGATGTTCTTCCACGGATCTTCGCTCAGCTGTTTGATCCCGAGACTGATTCGCTGATTCGTTTTGTCGATATCGATGACTTCGGCTTCGACTTCGTCGCCTTTCTTAAAGACTTCGCTCGGGTGATTGATTTTTCGAGTCCAACTCAAATCGGAAACGTGAATCATTCCGTCAATGCCTTCGTCCAGCTCCACGAACGCGCCGTAAGCGGTCATGTTCCGAATCGTCCCCTTCACCCGACTGCCAATGGTAAATTTCTTCTCGATCTCGTCCCACGGATTCGGTTCAAGCTGACGCAGGCCCAGCGAAATCTTCTGTTCTTCCTTGTTTACACCGAGCACGACAGCGTCAACTTCCTGGCCGACGGTTAAAATATCCGACGGTCGCATGATTCGTTTCGTCCAGGAAAGTTCGGAAACGTGAATGAGACCTTCGACGCCTTCCTCCAATTCCACGAACGCGCCGTAAGGAACGAGATTGGTGATTTTGCCTTTGACCTTCTGACCGGCTGGGAAGCGCTCTTCAATCTGGTCCCACGGATTTTTCTGAGTCTGCTTCAGGCCTAAGGAGACGCGCTCTTTCTCTTTATTAATGTCGAGGACCTGGACTTCGAGCTGTTGTCCAACTTTCACCAGCTCGCTCGGATGTCCGAGCCGGCCCCACGTCATGTCCGTGATGTGCAGCAACCCGTCCATCCCATCGAGATCGATGAACGCGCCGAAGTCGGTCAGATTTTTCACCGTGCCGGTAACGCGGTCGCCCACGTTCACGCTGTCCATGAATTTCTGTCGCTTCTCGCTCCGCTCCTGCTCGATTAATTCGCGACGGCTGAGGACCACATTGCGCCGATCGTCGTTGATCTTGACGATCTTGAAATCGTAAGTGTTGCCAACGAACTGCTGCAAATCTTTCGGCGGCACGATGTCGATCTGCGACGCGGGCAAGAATGCTTCCACACCGATATTCACCATCAATCCGCCTTTGACGACCGATTTCACTTTGCCTTTGATCAAGCCGTCTTCCTGAAAAACACTCGCGATCTTGTTCCAGTTCTGGCGATAGGCCGCTTTCTCTTTCGAGAGCACGACCATGCCCTCGTCGTTCTCGAGTCGCTCGAGCAACACATCGACTTCGTCGCCGACTTCCAAATTTTCCACGTCTTCGAATTCCGCCAGGGGAATTACGCCTTCCGATTTGTATCCGATGTCGACCAGCACTTCGCGCGGGCGAACTTCCAAAATACGTCCTTTGACGATGCTGCCTTCCCGGAAATCCGGCATCGGCTTCGACATCACATCCTGCATTTGCACCATAATTAAAAAGGCCTCCTTGGGCACGCGATCCCGCCCCGGCGGGATCGATCTTTTCCGTGCAGCTAAAGCATCGGAAAACGAAGCGCCACAGTAGGTGTTTTCGCGCGAATGGTCAAACGCTGATCCGTGAGGCGAGACTCGTCCCTAATTGCTGCTCGGAGCTCTGCTGGTGGTCTTCCACTTGTCCCTGGTGCGTCGCATTTCCACCGGAGAACCGCGGGTACAAACATCGCACCAATGCCGTTTGGCTGACTCAAGGCGCTTTCGCACGCCGCACACTTCGCATTCGAAGACTTCCGTCGATGTTCTCTTACTTGTCGATGGCATCATATTTACCTGATTTCTGCGCGGACGGCTCCACTTACGCTGGATTCGATGGAAACACAACTCGAAGTCAGCGTTGAGCACGCTCTGTTTCTCTCCATATTTAACTCACGATGTCGATCCTACGGATTTTGGTCTCGGCGGCGCTTGTTGCTGCGACTTCGCTGCGCGCGGAATCGCCCGCCGAGGAAAAAGTGACCCAGGCGATCAAATCGCCGGATCTAAGCATTGTTCACCTTTGGGCGCCGTGGTGTTCCAATTGTCAGGCCGAACTCAAAAACGGCGGCTGGTTGAAAATGGTCAAAGACAATGCGCAGGTGAAATTCTATTTTGTTTCCGTTTGGAACGACGGCGGCGATGGCAAATCGATGCTTTCCAAATTCCAAATCGCAGATCAACCCAACGTGACTATTCTGGCTGATCCCGGCCCGCGCCGCGGCGACAGCAAAATCAAACAATTTGCCGGGATGCCGCTCTCCTGGATTCCGACAACGTGGATCTATAAAAGAGGCGATCTTCGCTACGCACTCAATTACGGCGAAGTTCGTTTTGACGTGCTTCGGCAATTTATTGAAGACAGCAAATCGGAATGGTCACATAAGGGCGAACCCAAGTTGCCCGAATGACGGCGGCAACGATTTCTCCCGGTAGCGCAGAAATTAAATTCCGCCTCGCCGGCGGCGCGCAGCCGCTCATTCTCGTGCCGGTCCATGTAAACGATCGCGGGCCGTTTGATTTTATTCTCGATACCGGCGCGGGAACTTCGCTGCTCGCATCGGACGTCGCGAAGCAGCTCGAGCTAAAGACTATCAGTTCAAAGGAGGGCCAAAGTGCCGGAGGCAAAGTTTCCGTGTCGCTGGCGAAGGTCGATTCTCTCGCTGCCGGCGAAGCGAAATTAGGCGATGTCGATGTTGGAATTGTCGATCTTTCCCACATCGGCAAGACCATCGGCGCGAGGATCGACGGCGATCTCGGCTATAATTTTCTGAAACATTTTCGCGTGACGATCGACTACCGCGATTGTGAAATTCGTTTTGACGATCCGAAGCGGGTCGAAAGTTTTGGCCGCAGTGCGAAAACTGAAGTGCCAATTCGCTTGGCCAGTCCGGCGAAGCCGCTCCTTTTGGTCGATGTGAACGCGAACGGCCGCGGACCATTTCAATTTGCGGTCGACACCGGAACGTCGACCAGTGCCATCTCGCCCGAGTTTGCGAAACAACTCGGAGTTCAAAGTTCGCCGGCCGGCACGGGCACAACTGGCGGCGGGCCCATCGATTTTTCGGCCGGCATGCTTGAATCATTTCAGCTCGGTGGTGCTAAGATAGACAACATGCCGGTCGTGATCGCAGATTTCTTCACTATGCTAAACGCTGCCATCGGAGCGAAACTCGACGGCATCGTCGGCTACAATTTTCTCCGAGATTACAAAGTCATGATCGACTATCCGGGCGAAACGCTCACTCTATTCTAGACATGGTCGAAGTTCCGACAGCGCCTACCTCAACCAAGAAGCCGCCGGCGATTCTGTCGCTCATCGGCGAGACGCCCCTGGTTGAGATCACGCAATTCGAGACCGGCCCGTGCCAGCTCTTTGTGAAATTGGAAAATCAAAATCCAACCGGATCGATCAAAGATCGGATCGCCTTGTCGATGATCGAGGCCGCGGAGGAAGAAGGGAAACTTGAACCCGGCGGCACGGTGATCGAAGCAACCGCTGGAAACACGGGACTCGGTCTTGCGCTTGTTGCCGGGGCGAAAGGTTACCGCGTCGTCCTCGTAATTCCCGACAAGATGTCACAGGAAAAAATATCGCATGTCCGCGCGCTCGGCGCCGAAGTGCGGTTGACGCGCTCGGACGTGACGCGCGGGCACCCCGAATATTACCAGGACGTCGCCGCGCGGTTGGCTGAAGAAATTCCGGGCGCGTTTTATGTGAACCAGTTCGGCAATCCGGCGAATCCGCTCGCGCACGAGCGTTCTACCGGGCCCGAAATTTGGGAACAAATGCGGCACGATGTCGATGCAATCGTTTGCGGCGTTGGCTCGGGCGGAACGTTGACCGGTCTCGGCCGCTTTTTTAATCGGGTCAAGCCGCGTCGTGGAATTGAAATGGTCCTGGCCGATCCAACCGGCTCGGTGCTTTATGAATATGTTAAGACCGGCAAGTTAGTGGAGTCCGGCAGTTGGGCGGTCGAAGGGATCGGCGAAGATTTCATTCCCGAAATCGCGGACATGTCGCTGGTGACGGAAGCCTTTGAGATCGACGATGAAGAAAGTTTCGGGATCGCGCGCGACCTTCTGCGAAAAGAAGGAATTTTCGGCGGCTCGTCGACCGGAACGCTGGTCGCGGGCGCGCTGCGTTATTGCCGGCAGCAAACGCAGCCCAAACGCGTGGTCAGTTTCGTAGCTGACACCGGAAATAAATATCTATCCAAGATGTACAACGATTTCTGGATGGCCGAGCAGGGATTCATTCATCGGCCGCCGCAGGGAGATCTGAATGACCTGATTTCACATCGATATGAAGCCGGCGAAGTCATTTCGGTCGGGCCAACCGACACGCTCCTAACCGCATTCAAACGGATGCGCGATGCTGACGTATCCCAATTGCCGGTGGTCGATCAAAGCGGGCGCGCGATCGGCATTCTCGATGAGTCCGACGTGCTGGTGAAAGTGCATCGCGACTCAACGCACTTTAACGATCCGGTAAAAAATGCGATGACCGACCGGCTCGAAACACTCCCGCCCGACACAAAGATCAACGACTTGCTCGAGGTTTTTGAGCGCGGTCGCGTTGCCATCGTCATGGACGGGGACAAATTTCTCGGTCTGATTACGCGGACCGATTTGCTTTCCTATTTGCGGCTGAACATGCCGAAGTCTTCGGTTCCGCCGCAGCGCGAATACAATTAGCGCGCGCATTCAAACAAGATCGACATGAAGAAACAACACGAGTTCGCCACCCGCGCGATTCACGCCGGCCAGGAACCTGATCCGACCACGGGCGCGATCATGACGCCGATTTACGCAACATCGACCTACGTCCAGGAAAGCCCGGGCAAACACAAAGGCTACGATTACTCACGCTCGATTAATCCGACCCGGCTCGCTTACGAAAAATGCGTCGCCGATCTCGAAAGTGGCACACGTGGCTTTGCTTTTGCTTCCGGACTCGCCGCCATGTCCACCGCGCTCGATTTGCTCGAAAGCGGTTCGCATGTTGTCGTCAGCGACGATCTTTATGGCGGAACGTTTCGACTTTTCGAAAAAGTCCGGCGTAGCTCCGCGAATCTCGATTTCACGTATGTCGATCTTACCGACGCATCGCGCTTTGAATCGGCGATCAAAAAGAACACGCGAATGGTTTGGATCGAGACCCCGAGCAATCCGCTGCTCAAAATTATCGACTTGGAAGCGATCGCGAAGGTCGCGCGCGAGCACAAAATTATTTCGGTCTCCGACAACACCTTCGCCACACCTTGGATCCAGCGACCGATTGAATTCGGTTTTGATCTGGCCATTCATTCGGCGACCAAATATTTGAACGGTCACTCGGACATGATCGGCGGAGTGACCGTGGTCGGAGAGAGCAAGGAACTCGGCGACCGGATGTGGTTTCTCCAAAACTCGGTCGGCGCGATCGCCGGCGCATTCGATAGTTTTCTGGTGTTGCGAAGTTTGAAAACGCTCGCGTTGCGAATGGAGCGCCATTGCGCGAACGCATTGGAGATTGCACGCTGGCTGGAAGAACAGCCGCAGGTCGAGTCGGTCAGCTATCCCGGATTGAAATCCCATCCGCAGCATGATCTGGCCCGCACCCAAATGCGAGGGTTCGGCGGAATGGTCACGATCGTTTTAAAGACTGATCTCGAGGGAACGCGCCGGTTTCTCGAGAATACGCATCTCTTCGCGCTGGCAGAAAGTTTGGGCGGCGTGGAAAGCCTGATTAATCATCCCGCGCTCATGACCCACGCCTCGGTGCCGAAAGAACAACGCGAAAAACTTGGTGTGACCGATTCACTCGTTCGCCTTTCAGTGGGCGTGGAAGATCTGCGGGATTTGGTGGACGATCTAAAAACCGCCCTGGAAACAATCTGAGGTGGATCGCGCGCTCCGTCGCGCGATGGTAAATAAATGCGGCTACGCCGCCATAATATCATCGAGCTCGCCACGGAACGAGTCCGTCCGTAGGCGGATAAGGGACTGCTCGATCCACCTCTCGCGCTTTTCCTCGCTTGGTTTAACTTCCTCGCTCAATGGGCAACAGCTTCGGTCAACTTTTTCGCGTCACGACGTTCGGTGAGTCGCACGGCGGCGGCATCGGCGTTGTGATCGATGGTTGCCCACCAAAGATCGAGATCTCGCAAGTCGACATTCAACGCGAGCTCGATCGACGCCGGCCCGGTCAAAGCAAAATCGCCACGCAGCGGCAGGAGGAAGATCGTTGCGAAATTCTTTCCGGCGTCTTCGATGGCAAGACGCTCGGCACGCCGATCGGCATTCTCGTTCGCAATAAAGATGCGCGACCGCAGGATTATGCCGAAATCGCAAAAAAATTCCGGCCGTCGCACGCTGACTTCACCTACGAAGCGAAATACGGAATTCGGAATTGGCAGGGCGGGGGACGCGCTTCCGCGCGCGAGACCATCGGGCGGGTAGCCGCGGGTGTTGTCGCGCAAAAAGTTTTGCGCTCATTTTATCCGAAGATCGACATCGTCGCCTTCGTAATGCAGGTCCACGAGCTCGTCGCTAAGATCGATCGATCGAAAGTGAAGACGAGCGATGTCGATGCAAACATCGTCCGCTGTCCGGACCAGACGGCGGCCAAGAAAATAATTTCATTGATCGAGAAAACCCGGGCCGAAGGCGATTCGTTAGGCGGCCTGATCGAATGTGTCGTGCGAAATGCACCAGTCGGCCTGGGGGAACCGGTTTTCGACAAACTCGAGGCCGATCTTGCAAAAGCGATGCTTAGTTTACCCGCGACCAAAGGGTTCGAGATCGGTTCTGGTTTTTCGTCCACGCGCATGCGCGGCTCGGAGCACAACGATCCGTTTGAAATGCGCGCCGGCAAGATTCGAACATCGACAAATTATTCGGGCGGTATTCAGGGCGGGATCTCGAACGGCGAAGAGATTTATTTTCGAGTGGCGTTCAAACCGACGGCGACGATCGCTCGCGAACAAAAAACTGTCAGCGCGTCACGCGAACAAACCAAACTTGTCGCCCGCGGTCGCCATGATCCGTGCGTCTTGCCGCGGGCGGTGCCGATGGTCGAGGCGATGGCGGCGCTTGTCCTGTGCGATCACGCCCTCCGCCAGCGCTCGATTAGTTTTTCGAACGAATGAACTCGCAACTTCAAGCCGCCGCCGGCTCGCCGCTTTGGCAGCTCGTCTTTGTTACCTTCGCGCTTGCGTTGATTGTGTTCGAAGTCTTGCGCGGCTGGCGGCGTGGTTTGCCGCGACAAGTGGCGCGCTTGGGGGCGCTAATCGCCGCTTACTTCGCCGCCTATTTTGGCGGTAAATTTCTTGCCCCGCTTCTCGGGATGTTTTTCAGAATGCCGGACGTGTTATTGTCGATTTTCGCGGGTGCGATCTTCGCACTGATCATTTACCTGGTCATCAGCGGGATCGGTTCGGCTCTTTTTCGGCGAACAAATCAACACGATTCCTTAATTGTCCGATTGCTCTATGGATCGACCGGCGCGTTGCTCGGAGTGTTCTTCGGGCTGTTCCTGGTTTGGCTGATCGTCGTCGCCGTCCGATCGATCGGTTCGGTGGCTGACGCCCAAGTGCGCGAACAAGCGAGCGATTCCAGTGTCCTTCATGCGGTGGACGTTCGTCGACGTTTTTTGGGAGAGGCGAATGAAGACCAGGCGCCTTTGACCACGTCTTTGGCCCGTCTCAAAAACTCGCTTGAGATGGGAGTGATCGGTAATGCGGTCAAGAAAATCGATGTCGTTCCACAACAGACCTACGATGTAATCGAAAAGGTCGGGGCAGTAGCGGCAAATCCTCAAAATGCGGAGCGCTTTTTATCATTTCCGGGCGCGCGCGAACTCAGCGAGCACCCAAAAATCATCGCGCTCCGCAATGACCAGGAGATCTCGCAAATGCTTGGGCAAGGGCGATTGCTCGAGCTGATTCAAGATCCGCGGATCATCGATGCCGCGAACGACCCGGATCTTAGGGCGCGACTGAAAAAATTCGATTTGAACGCGGCGCTCACCTACGCGACCCAAAAACAGCAATGAATTATGTCGCGACAATTGGACTGGAGGTTCACGTCCAGTTGAAGACGCGCTCGAAGATGTTTTGCGCGTGCCCGGTGGAATTTGGCGCGGCGCCGAACACACACACTTGTCCGGTCTGTCTTGGTCTGCCGGGCGCGTTGCCGGTAACGAATCACGAAGCGTTGCGCATGACGGTGCTGACCGGACTGATGCTCGACTGCGACATTGCGCCAATCTCGAAGTTCGACCGGAAAAATTATTTCTATCCGGACATGCCGAAGAATTATCAGATCTCGCAATACGACATGCCGCTTTGCGCAAACGGCCGGGTGCCGTTGCACGACCTGGCGTATCCGAAAGATGCGCAGAAAAATATTGCCACGCCGGACAAGGAAGTGCACCTCGTCCGCATTCATCTCGAGGAGGATGTGGCCAAGAGTTTCCATTTTGAGACGAGTACCGGCATCGATTTCAATCGCGCCGGCACGCCGTTGATGGAAATTGTGACGCAGCCGGAGATCAACTCACCCGAAGAAGCATTCGCCTTTCTCACGTCGCTCAAACAAATCTTGATTTACGGCGGAGTCAGCGATGCCGATATGGAAAAGGGACAACTGCGCTGCGACTGCAACGTTTCGGTGCGGCCGGAAAAGCAGGCGGAGCTCGGCGCGAAAATCGAGATCAAGAACATGAACTCGATCAGCGGTGTACGGCGCGCGCTTGCGTTTGAAATTCAGCGACAAACTGAAGCGCTCGAGCGCGGCGAAAAACTCCAACAGGAAACCCGCGGCTGGGACGACGCCACTGGTGAAACATTTCTCATGCGGACCAAGGAATCGGCCCATGATTATCGATACTTTCCTGATCCGGATTTGGTCCCGGTAAAGAGCGAAGTGCTGCTGGCGGACGCGCGGGCGCGCGTTCCGGAATTGCCGAAAGCGAAACGGGCGCGTTTCATCGAGCAATATCAAATCACCCCGTATGACGCGGGCGTGCTGGCGGACGATGTCGATCTTGCCCGTTATTTCGAAACCGCCGCCAAAGGTGCGAAAAAACCAAAGAACGTCGCCAACTGGATCCTAAACGATTTGCAAAGCGCGCTCAGCGCGGCAGGCAAGACAATCAATGACTGTCCAATTCCACCGGAAGCACTCGACGAGCTGGTCAACTTGATCGAGAGCGGAAAGATCAGCGGCAAACAAGGCAAGGAAGTTTTCGCGGATATGTTTTCCAGGGGCAAAGGTGCGGCCGTGATTGTAAAAGAAAAAGGGATCGAGCAATTGAGCGACACGAGCGCGATCGAAAAATTTTGCGACGAAGTGATCGCGGCCAACCCCAAACCGGCGGCGGATTTTAAGGCGGGCAATGCAGCTTCTCTCAATTTCCTCAAAGGCCAGGTCATGAAATTGTCGAAAGGCAAAGCCAATCCGCAGCTGGCCGGCGAAATCTTAGAGCGAAAGTTAAGAGTCTAGTCTCGGGCTTCGATTTGTATCTTTGTCATTCCGAGCGGAGTCGAGGAATCCCTCGCTATTTCGGAAATATTAAGAGATGTCTCGACTTCACTCGACATGACAGGAAGCGGCAATGCGGATCCTAATCGCCCCAGATAAATTCAAGGGCGCGCTAAATGCGCGTGAGGTTGCCGAGAGCATCGCGGCTGGCCTGCGCGAAGTTTTACCGGATGCCGAGATGGACGTCGCGCCGATGGCGGATGGCGGCGAGGGAACCGCCGAAGCGATTTGCGACGCGCTCGGCGGTTCGTGGTTAAAATGTAAAGCGCGCGATCCGCTCGGTCGCGAGATCGAGGCGCATTACGCTTGGATCGATCAGGGCAAACTCGCGGTGATGGAGATGAGCGAAGCGGCCGGCATGAAACGTTTACGGTCGAACGAGTTCGATGTCGATCTTGCGACCACCTTCGGCGTTGGCGAAATGATTTTGGACGCTGCCGAGCGAGACGCGCGGCAAATCATCATTGGACTTGGCGGCAGCGCCACCAACGATGGCGGATTCGGAATGGCACGTGCACTGGGTTTTCGGTTCGAGCAAGAGCATGAGAGAAGACGTGTGAGTGATTTGATTACGCTTAAGCGAATCGAAAAACCGAAGGATTTGAAGTTGCCGAAAATCGTTGCGGTCGTGGATGTGCGAAATCCGCTGCTCAGCGAGAATGGCGCGACCCGAGTGTTCGGTCCGCAGAAGGGCGCGACCCCGAACCAAATCGGCGAATTGGAACGCGCTCTGACGAGACTGGCGGATGTCGTGGCCGAGCAATTCGGGTTTGATTATCGAGATAAACCGGGCGCAGGCGCGGCGGGCGGCATCGGCTTTGGACTGATGAGTTTTTGCGGCGCAACAATTCGGCCGGGCTTCGACGTGGTTGCCGAATCAATTAGCCTGGAAGCGAAAATGAAAGATGTCGATCTGGTGATTACCGGCGAGGGAAGTTTGGATCGACAAACACTGGAAGGAAAAACGCCGGCGGGCGTGGCGCGACTTGCGCGGAAGCTCGGCAAGCGCGTTTTCGCAATCGTTGGCCGCGCAACTGAAGATCGACAAGCGCGCGAACTATTTGATGGTGTTTATCAAAACGCACGAACCGGAATGAGCGAGGAAGAAAATATGAAGAAGGCGGCGGATTTGTTGCGCGAGAATGCGCGGAAGCTGGCGAAAAGTTTATAGGGCGAAATTCTACGCTTCGTAGCCGTCTTTCACTTCGTTCCGGATGACAAAGCGGCTTTCATTTCGCACGCAGTGGGCGAAAATAGCCGACTCATGCAGGACGTTCCTCCGGGCGCGCTGACGCCGTTTGTTTTTTCCGATCCGGCTGGTAAACGCTGGCCGCGGTTGCGTCTTATTTTGCTCATTTTCGGCGTATTCGCCTTTCTGAGCACGGTGCTCTTTGTCCAGACACTGTTTGTCGCGCCGCAAATGCGGGTGCCGTTTTCGTTGCGCCAATTAAAGGGACAATTGAAGGCGCTCCAGAGAGCGAACCCGGCTGGCCAGGTTGCGCCGAGCTCGTTGCTCTGGCAGAAGTTTGGAGCCGCCAAACAGGCTGCAAAAAAATTAGCCGGCGCAACGCCGACGCCGACCCCGCCGGCCAAGCCGCGTAAGAAAGCGCCACCGAATGAGGTGCGTCTTGCGTTTTACACCAATGGCGATCCCTACAGTTACTCGTCGCTGGAAGAGCACGCGTCGCTGATTACGCATTTGTGTCCGGAGTGGATCACAGTCGTGAACGGTCTCGGCGACATTCAGATCGACCCCGACATTCGGCTGCCAAAATTTTGCGCGAACAAAGGGATCAAGCTGATGCCGTTGGTAACGAATTTAGTCGGCGACTCGTGGCAACCTGAGGCGATCGAAAATCTGGCGCACGGGCCGGCGGATCGACAGGAGCGCTTTTTCGCAAACGTGATCGCAGCGTTGCGCGACGCGAAAGCCGCTGGTGTCGTGATCGACTGGGAACAAATCGATCCGGTTTACAAAAAAGACATTACTGCGTTCATCGACAAGTTTTGCGACGCGCTCCACAACGACGACAAGGAACTTTGGCTCACCGTTCAACCGGGTCAGGAGCTTGAGTACATCGATTTCGACGAGCTTTCGGACAACGTCGATCGGTTCGTCGCTTCGCTTTTCGATGAGACTTCGGACATCGATCCGCCGGGGCCGCTCGGATCGCGGTCGTGGTTTGAAGGCTGGCTGCATGTGCTGCTTGAAGAGACCGATACCAAGCAATGGATCATTACGCTCGGCAGTTATGGCTACGATTGGACGGTCGGCGGCAAAAAAGCGGAGCTGATCAGCTTCGCCGAGGCAATGAGTCGCGCGAACAACGCTGAAATCCAGGGTGCCGAGGTCAGCGGTCCCAGTTACAATCCGTATTTTTATTTCGAGGACGGCGACAAGGAACACGCCGTCTGGTTTCTCGACGTGGTTACGTTATTAAATGAGCTACGCGAGGTGCGCGGTCAAAAAGCAGGCGGCTTCGCACTCTATCGCCTTGGCACCGAAGATCCCGCGATTTGGGACGCGCTGGCTGTCCCTCGCGATTTCAAGATCGACAATCAGACACGCGATGCACTCGAAGTGTTGAAAGGCACCGACACAATCACTGACGTAGGTGAAGGCGAAATCGTGACGGTGGACGAAAGTCGCGCCGACGGGATGCGCAAACTCGCCGTCGATTCAGAAGGCTATCTCACCGCCAAATACACAAAGTTCCCCGAGTTTCCGACCCTGTATCATCAGGGCGCGGGTGGGGAGCATCAGGTTGCGATCACGTTTGATGATGGTCCTGACCCGCGATGGACGCCAAAGATTCTGGACATTTTGAAAACGGCAAACGCGAAGGCCGCGTTCTTTTTGGTCGGAGTGAACGCCGAGAAATATCCCGGGCTGGTCAGGCGAATTGTCAACGAAGGGCACGAGATTGGGAACCACACTTATTATCATCCGAACCTGGCGCTGGCCTGGCCCGAACATGTGCGGCTTGAATTGAATGCGACCCAGCTTCTGATCGAAACAATTACCGGCCGCGCGACCACGCTGTTTCGTCCGCCTTACGCCGCCGACACCCAGCCGTCACAGATGAGCGAGCTGATGCCGTTGCAAATTGCGCAGGACTTGAGCTATCTCGTCGTTCTCGAAAACATCGATCCGCAGGATTGGGCGAAGCCGGGCGCGGACATTATTTTGCAGCGGATAAAACAGCAACGGCGTGACGGCAGTATCATTTTGTTGCATGACGCCGGCGGCGATCGTTCCCAAACGGTGGCCGCTCTGCCGCGCATTCTCGATTGGCTGCACACACGCGGCGATACGATTGTGCCCCTGAGCACTTTGTTGGGAACATCGCGCGATGCGGTGATGCCACCGTTGCAAACATCGAATCCGTCGTTGGCGCGGCTGGTCAGCGGCGCCGGGTTCCGCGTTTATCACGCACTCGAAGAATTTCTCTGGGCTTTCATGATCGTCGCCACCGCGCTGGTGGTCGCACGCACGTTGCTAGTGATTTGGCTCGCTTATCGTTTTCGGCGCTTACCCAGACAAGATTTTGTAGCGCCGATCAGCATAGTGATGGCCGCTTACAAGGAAGAAAAAGTGATCGCCGGCACTCTGCGCTCGTTGCTTTCGACCGATTACAACGGCGAACTCGAGATCATCGTGGTGGACGATGGATCGCGCGACCAAACCGCTGCGGAAGTCGAACGCGTGGCTGATGTCGATCCGCGCGTGCGTTTGCTGCGTCAGGAAAATCGAGGGAAAGCGCGTGCGTTGCAACGCGCACTGGCCGCAGCTCGCCGCGGAATCATTGTGTTCGTCGACGCGGATACGCATTTTCAACGCGACACGCTGCCGTTATTGCTCGAGCCATTTGGCGACGAAACGATCGGCGCGGTTTCCGGCCACGCGAAAGTTGGCAATCTGGGCACGTTCATCGCGAGGTGCCAATCGCTCGAGTACACCTGCGGATTCAATCTCGATCGCCGCGCCTACACGCGCTGGAATTGCATTACCGTCGTCCCGGGGGCGATCAGCGCGATCCGAAAAACAGCGATCGATCGAGCCGGCGGGTTAAGTTTGCAGACCCTGGCCGAAGACACCGATCTCACATTGAGTCTGCATAAAGATCGACAGCGCATCGTTTACGTGCCGCAGGCTATCGCGTGGACAGAAGCGCCGGAATCGGTGCGCACGTTGGCGC
>Ga0209156_10002530_pt1 | contig 14301 bp, 10 predicted proteins | sample GraSoiAngelo_124_FD_185881 | JGI IMG/M metagenome (GOLD analysis project Ga0209156, IMG submission 185881) | Grasslands soil microbial communities from the Angelo Coastal Reserve, California, USA - 14_0927_05_20cm (SPAdes) (version 2) | ecosystem: Environmental > Terrestrial > Soil > Grasslands...
CGATCTGCGCAATGATGTAGAAGGCAAGCCAGCGTCAAGCGCTGAACTCAAATCCGGCGATATTAAATGGATAGCCGGCGGCTACACGCACACGCTCACCAACGTGGGAAAGCAGCAAGCAAAATTCGTGACTTTGGAATTTCGCTGAGCCAACTGGTGCGGGTTCCCTCGCCCGCGTTCAACCCAATGCACCCGGAGATGGCATACTGTTGGCGCATGAATCAGAAGAATGAGATCCGCACCCGCTGCGAATGGGCGCACAATGAGCTCTCGATCCGCTATCACGATGAAGAATGGGGCGTGCCGCAGCACGATGCCAAGAAGCTGTTCGAGTTCCTGATCCTCGAGGGCGCGCAGGCCGGTCTGAGTTGGGACACAATCTTGCGGAAGCGGGAAAATTATCGCGCCGTTTTCGATGGTTTCGATCCGCAGCGCGTGGCGCGCTATGACCGCCGTAAGATTACTACTCTGCTGAAGAACGATGGCATCGTGCGTAATCGGCTGAAGGTTGCGTCGGCCATCGCAAATGCCAAGGCATTTCTGAGAGTTCAAGATCAGTATGGCTCGTTCGACCAGTACGCGTGGCAATTCGTCGGTGGCAAGCCGCGAGCAAATTCCTGGAGATCGTTAAAGCATGTCCCCGCGCGAACGCCTGAATCCGACGCCATGAGCAAAGACCTTCAGAAACGCGGCTTCACTTTCGTAGGATCGACCATCTGCTACGCCTTCATGCAAGCCGTCGGCATGGTGAATGATCACGTTGTGGAGTGCTTTCGGTATTCGCAGGTTGGTGGCTAACGGAGCGGACGTATGCGCCAGGTATCTTATCGTGTTGCCGAAACCGATATGGCTTGTTGGCGAATCGCGTACTCACCTGCCTTTACTTCAATCCTTCGACGAGGTACAAATCCGCAAGCATGCGGTGATACCCGAAGACACAGGTTTTGGCGTCGGGGGTGAGGAGGATGGGGCCGATGTTTTCGACGCCTGCGGGATCGGAGGGCATCAACTGCTTCCACAGAGTACGCTGACCCGTTTGCAGTTCGACGCGATAAACCCGCGCTGGTAATTCACCGGGCTGATAAACGTAAACCGCGTGCCCATCGGCGCTCCAGACGATCGGCTGTTCGCCGGGATTCAATCCTTTGATCACACTCGGCTCACCGCCGTTCGCGGGATAAAGATATCCCTTCTGGTCGGGACCGATGCCGGCCACGGTTTGCGAATCTGGCGAGATCACGAATGCGGTGCCATGCACGCCTTCAGGAGAAATTGCCGTCGTCTTTCCCGATTGCAGATCGTACACATTCAAACGGACTCCTTTGTCCGGCTCATTCCCGGTGAACAGTATCCGCTTCTGATCGGGAAACCAGCGCGCCCAGGTGTGATTGATATTGTCATGAGTCAAGTCTTTGGGTTCACCCGCGCCGGTCGGCAGCAACTTTAGCTGGGTGGGTGATCCCTGGGGTTGCACAATAGCCCATTTGCCATCGGGCGACAAAGCGACTGCTCCACCTTCGCCGAGCAGCACGGCTGGAGAACCGTCGGTTTTGCGCAGGTAGACCGCATATGTCAAGCCGCCGGATTTCGAGTAGTCGAGTGCTCCGCCGCCTCCTTCCTCATCGAACAGAAGGGTCTTGCCATCTGCGGACAGGTCGGCCGGATACGAGTAGTCTAGCCAGGACAGTTCGCGTTCGTTTGTATCCGCGGTTCTGACGCCGATCAGCTCACGACGCCAGCTTGCCCGCATGAGAAGCACGCGGCCGTCTTTCGAAATATCCAGCAGCATCAAAGCACCAGGCAAACGCAATACCATGCGTTCTTTGCCATCGAGTGTTATGGCGTACAGGGTCCTGTCAGTACCGCTCTTGCTGGCGGTAAACCAGATCTCGCTTCCATCTGGAGACCATGCCAGCCCCTGCACGGTAAACCACTCCCCCGAAAGTATCCTCTTGTTTCTCTTTAGGTCGACGATGGCCAGGGAACCGCTATCGTCTCCCTGGTTGGGATGATCGAGAAATGCGATCAGATTGCCCTTGGGTGATACGCGAGGATGACCGATCCATCCTCCGGTTTCGTATAGCGACTTTCCCACCGGATATTCCAGGCGATTGCGGCCGCCGAAATCGCGAACCACTGCCAAAGTGCTGCCATCCGGTGCCCAATCAGCCCACTGTACCTGCTCCAGCATTTCGCGTGGGGCGCCTCCGGCGAGAGGTGCTCGCGCCAGCGTGCCCGATGTCACCCAAGTGCCGATGGCCTTGCTGTCTAGCAATACAGCCATTTCGGCAGCAGAGGAGATCGACATCAACTGTGTCCGGTCAAGCCCCATCGAACGCGACTCCGGAGCTTCCGGGCGCGCCGTAAAGACATCTACGGGCTTACCTTGCCAGGCAGCGCTGTAAAGAATGGTTTGTCCATCAGGAGCAAAGCGCGCCGAACGGATGCTGCCGCGCCGGAAAGTGAGCTGCCGGTAAAGCGGGGGCGGCGCAGGTGATTTCGAGTAAAGCAGCTTGCCTGCCCAAACTCCTGCGCTCAGCGCCACCAGCGCAGAAAGCGCGATCAGCAGCGGCATGCGACCTCGCTTGGCCGGGGCGGCGACCACTACTTTTTGCGACCCCGTGCTGGCGACGCTAGCGGACTGCTCGGTCTCGGTCACGACGGAAGTACGCGACGAATCGAGCGAGCGCTGAAGGCGCTTGAGATCTGCGCGCAGCTCAGCGGCACTCTGGCATCGCAGGTCACGATCCTTCTCCAGAGCTTTAGTGATCGTCTCTTCGAGCTTGACCGGCAGCGCCGGATTGAGGCGGATGGGCCCAGTCGGCGCGCGATTCAGTATGGCTTCCGTTATGACCGCAGAAGTCTCTCCGCGAAACGGCAGAACACCCGTCGCCATTTCGTAGAGCACCACGCCAAATGAAAAAAGATCTGTTCTGCCGTCCAGTTCCTTACCGCGCAACTGCTCCGGTGACATGTAGGCGACTGTTCCCACCGCTGTCCCAGGGCTAGTGAGATCGAGGCTGGTTACATCCCCTAAAGTCTGAGAATCTGCCAAGTTCGGCCGGTGGCTGCGCGCGATTTTGGCCAGGCCGAAGTCCAGAATTTTGGCGTGGCCCCGGTCAGTCACGAAAATGTTCGCCGGCTTGATGTCGCGGTGCACGATGCCCTTAGCATGGGCGGCTTCGAGGGCATCGGCCACTTCAATGCCAAGCCGCAGCAGTTCTTCGAGCTCCATCGGAGTTTGACCAATCATGTGCTTCAACGTCTGCCCTGTAAGGCATTCCATGACGATGAAGAACCGGTTCTCGTGCTGGCCAATCTCGTGGATGGTGCAAATGTTGGGATGATTCAGAGCCGAGGCGGCGCGCGCTTCGCGGCGGAAGCGTTCCAGTGCCTGAGCATCCTGCGAAGCTTCTTCGGGGAGAAACTTCAAGGCAACGAAGCGGCCGAGGGTGGTGTCCTCAGCCTTGTACACGACGCCCATGCCACCGCCACCGAGTAGTTCAACGATGCGGTAATGCGAGATGTTTTGCCCGACTAGTGTCGCCAGTTGAGTACTCAATGGGCGCCCTCAATCCCGGTTCGCAAACCGAGCAATCTTAGGCAGAATCGCGCGTCCCGTCAACAAAGCATGGGATCGGTAGTGGCTTATCTATGAAGGTGTCGGCTCTGTCAAGGACTTCTTTGGGCACTACCGCGTGCACTCGGGGAAGCGCGCCATTTCGCTCTAGTGGAAAAAAATGTTGCCATCGCCGACCAAGGCTCGCTGCTAATCTCTGCGGGTGGAACTCGGTCCGACCCAGCCATCTATTCGGCCACTACTTCGACCATGATTATTACTTCGAACTCCCTTGCGGGAGCGGGGCGCCCAATCAGTTTGACGGTGATCTACGGCACACCATGACCCAGTTCCGAGCTACCCCACGTGCGAACCGAACTTCGAAGTCTGCTGATAATCCCATCCCTTACGCCACATCCAGTACAGCCGAACTGACAGTTTGCGGGCCATCGCTACCTTGGCGATGGCACGGCCACGCCGCATCGCGAGGTGCAGAAACTGACGCCGCCAGGTTGGCTCATAACGTATGACGGCATGGGCTGACTCGATCAGCAAGAAGCACAACAGTGTGTGCCTTGCTTGCTGATATAACCGAGGCATTGGCGACCGCCGCTGGATTCTTCGCAGGGATGAGCCCCCAAGTAGCTGCCGACTTGCGGTGGAAGAAGAATCGACACGGACGGTAATGGCGCGTTGCGGGATAACTACACGCACGAAAGTACGCAAGGCAAGACCCGCTACCCGGCTTTCGCGTACACTTGAAATTTTACGGCTTGAAGACCATCAAACACATCCTTTTCCGCTACAGCGTTTTTTCTCTGGCCGCTGTCCTCGCGGAGCCGTCGAATCGCTCGAGGCCGTGATTGATATGCTCCCTCACGCGCTACAGTTGCTGAGCGGGAATACCGAGCATTCCTAACCTTCTTCCTGAATCAAGTAAGTATTGCAAGTAGCACTTCCGCGGGCGTTCTTATTCAGAGTACGCTGTGCCAATGTTCCCCCGCCCAGGAGGAATCGTGTTCCGTCGCATCGCATGTGTGCTGGCCTTGTGTGTCTCGAGTTTGCCCGCTGATGAGGCAGTGCAACCGTCGCTCACCATCTATAACCAGAATTTCGCCGTCGTCCGCCAGGAATTGCCTCTGAACTTGAAGGCGGGGCCGAACAGAATTCAGGTGACAGATATCACCATGCATCTGGAGCCGGATTCGGTCATTCTGCGTGATCCGAGCGGCAAGCATCCGCTTCAGGTGCTGGAACAGAACTATCGCGCCGATCCGATTTCCGAGTCTTTGCTGCTTTCGCTCAACGAGGGAAAGACGATCGATTTCCTGGTGCAGCGCGAGAACAAGCAGGAAGTCGTCACCGGTAAAATCATCCGCAGCGGATATGCGCCTCACAACTACATGGCCATGAATCGCTATGGCCAGCAGTATTACCAGGCGCAGATGGCCTATGCGCAGGGTGGCAACGAGCAACCTATTATTGAAGTCGATGGCAAACTGCGCTTTGGCCTTCCCGGCGTGCCGCTCTTTCCTTCACTGGGCGATGAGACGATCCTCAAGCCTACACTCCAGTGGCTGCTGTCTTCTGATCAGGCTGGGCCGATTCGCACCGAGTTTTCCTACGTTACTGGGGGGCTGACCTGGGAAGCGGACTACAACATCGTCGCTCCCGATAAAGGCGATGTCGTTGACCTGGTGGGCTGGGTCACCATGGACAACCAGAGCGGGAAAACTTTTGATAATGCGCGGATCAAGTTGATGGCGGGCGATGTGAGCAAGATTCAGCCGAGGCAAATGTACGATTTGGAAGTTAGCAGCCGCGCCGTGAACGGTATGGCCGCTCCTGCTCCGGCGGTAACAGAGAGGACTTTCGACGAATATCATCTCTACACCCTAGCTCGGCCGACTACTTTGCATGATCGCGAGACCAAACAGGTGGAATTCATCCGCGCGGCTAACGTGGCATCAAAACGAATTTACGTCTACGACGGCGTGAAGATCGATTCGAACCGCTACAACGGCTGGAATTGGGAAAGTATTCGCAACGATTATTCATACGGCACCGAATCCAACCCCAAAATCTGGGTGATGCGCGAGTTCGCCAACTCTGAAGCGAATCACCTGGGCATGCCACTTCCCAAAGGGCGCGTGCGTTTCTACCGCCACAACGATGATGGGCAGATTGAGTTTACCGGTGAGAACGTGATCGACCACACTCCGCGCGATGAGAACGTCCGTGTGTATACCGGTAACGCGTTCGACATGACAGGCGAGCGCCGCCGTACCGATTACCGGCTGGAGATCAACCAGCATTATCTGGACGAATCGTTTGAAATCAAGGTGCGCAACCACAAGAAGGAGTCGGTAGATGTGCGCGTGGTGGAACATCTCTACCGCTGGTTAACCTGGAATGTGACTGCCAAATCAGATTCGTACAGGAAGCTCGACAGCCAGAGCATCGAGTTTCCGGTAACGATCACGCCTGACGGTGAAAAGACCATAACCTACACGGCGCACTATACCTGGTGAGATTTCCTCTTTTTTATCCTCATCGCATCCGATAACTACACGCACGAAAGTGTCCAAGGCAAGACCAGCTACCCGGCTTTCGCGTACACTTAAATCCTTACGGTTTGAAGACCATCAAACACATCCTTTTCCGCTACAGCGCCTTTCTCTGGGCGCTGCTGAAGCCTCTGGGAGCCTGGGGGGTGTTCCTGATTTCCGCCGTGGACGCGGCTTTTCTCGGTTTGCCGATGGACCCGATCGTTGCCACCTATGTCTATCAGAACCGCGGGCGCTTCCTGCTGTACGTCTTTCTGGCATCCGCAGGATCGGCACTGGGCAGCATCGTCATTTACCTGATCGGCTACAAAGGCGGCGAGGAGTTGCTGCGAAAACACATCTCCCCCGAGCGCTTTGAGAAATTCCACAAAGCCTTCGATGAGCATCCGTTCTGGAGCCTGATGTTCCCCGCCATGCTGCCTCCGCCGACTCCATTTAAGCTCTTCGTGCTCGCGGCGGCGGTTTCCGAAATGCAGTTTGGACACTTTTTGCTGGCGATTTTCTCCGGGCGCTGCGTGCGATTTTTAGTGCTCTCGTTTTTGACCCTGAGATTCGGTCCCGGCTTCGTGGACTTCTCCGGCAGAGTGTTCCGGCAGCATTTTCATTGGGTGCTGGCGGCGGTGGCAGTGGGGCTTGGGATCTGGCTGCTGATCAGAAGGGCGAGGCTGGCAAGGAAGAACTTAGCCGCGGAGAACGCGAAGGAGTCGCTGAGTTCGCAGAGAACAGCTTGAAAGAGCGTCCCTATTAGGGCATGCTCCATCCTAAGAAGTGGCAACGCCCCTCAAGCTGCCGCTGTATGATCGCTTTGCCCGAATGTCTCTGCGAGCTTGTGCAGCGCCACAGGCGTGGCGAACATCACGGCGGTAAACAGCAAATCGCCTTCAACCGCATTGCGGAAGAACGGCAAGGCCAGCGTATAAGAAGTCATCAGGCCGGATAGAGTCTTCGGATACAGATTCGTCGCTGCCCACACGTCAAAATTGCTGATTAGGTAAAACGAAACCGAACTGGCCAAAGCCACGCCGATTACATGCAGTGGCTTCGTGTCTTTGCGCAACTTCGTTCCCAGCCACAGAATCGCGGCGTACCAAGCCCAAGTCACGTAGTGGTCCCATGTGAAGAACGGATAGGCATACACCAGCTTGGTCAGTACCACATCCGATGCTGCAAGCAAAAGCCACGGCGCCCAAAGTTGGCGGCGTGATCCACGCGCGCCGAAAAACAGCAGCGATGCCACCACTGGCGTGAACGTCCATGGATGAGGCATGAAGCGTATTGCCAGGGCAGCCAGAACAAAAATGTAAGCCAGCACGGATCACCTCCGATGATAACGATTGTTGCGCTCGTCGGACCGAACGTCAAGCTGCGCTTTTCCAAGCCTTGCCTCTAGTCTGGAAGCTGTTTGCCCCGCGAGCCGAAAGTCTCAGTCACTATGTTAAGATTGCGATCTAACTGTACCCCGCCTCGCAGGAGATTGGCTCCCCTGCGCTCTGGATAAGCGAAGCGCAAATCTTGGAATTGAACTACGTAACCTGGCCGCGGGTTGCGGATCTCCTCTGTTTCAGTGACCGGATACTGCGCCCAATCCAGATAAACCCGGCCCAGATAACTTCTTTTTGCCGCCAACGTGACCGGAGTCTCTTCCGGTTTGTAGCGGATTCGCATATCACCGTCGGGATCGACCTCGGGGCCAAGCGAATCGACCACAGTCAATGCATAAAAATTCTGCGTTTCGACAACTCCAAACCAGCGAAACGGATTCCACCAGTAGGGATAGGCCGAGGCGCGGACGGGATTGGCGCCTTCGTAAACGCGGGCCTGAAGCGCGTTGAGTGCGCGGCGATGCTCGTAATCACGAAGCCCCCAAAGTCCGACCACTCCAACCAACGCCAAAGTAGCGCCAAACCTGCCTGTGGGTCCTCGGCGACGGACTCCAATTTCTCTGTCGATCAGAGAGAAGAGTGTGGGCACGACCAAGCCGGCGAGCAACAAAGCATAAATAATCGGATCGATAATGAAAACGATGTCCCACGAATACCATCTTTCAGAAAACGGCCAGAACGGACGCACGCCATAGCCGTTCGTAAAATCCAGCAGGATGTGCGTCAGGCCAGCGACAAGAGAGAATAAATACAGCAGTCCCCAGCGCGGCGGCAGGTTGGGCTCTTTGATTTTCTTCCTACGCAAATGCCAAACCACATACATGAATCCGACTACAACGGCCGAAACCAAAAACAGGCCAAGAAATGAATGCGTAAATCCGCGATGATGGGCAAATCCGAACACAGGGCCTTTGAAATTGCCGAGCACATCGAGATCAGGCGCCTCCGCCGCCAGCGTCATGGTGACGGTCGCTAGAGCCGTTTTCCGATTAAATCCAGAGCGCGCAAGACATGCGCCAGTCAGAAAGTGAGTGATGGGTTCCAAAATTGTGTTTTATGACGCCAAAGCAAGAGCGCGTAAAAATCCTTTGGATGCGTTCGCAACGATAGCAGGTTCACGCCTTTGCCGGCACTAGCAGGGTCAGCGCATCCGGCACAACGGAAATCTCGGCGGGCAAAGTTCCCAACAGCTCTCCGTCAGCTTCGACATAGATCTTTCGCTGAGTCCCGGCCGACTGCCCAGGCGCACGACAGATCACCTTCCCGCCCGAGTGCAATTCAATGCCCTTCACTTCCTCCTTACTGGCAAGCAATCCGCGAATGATGTATCGCAGATATGCCGCGCGACTAGTCGTACGAAAAAGCACCAGCCGCAGATCATCGCTCTCCAGTGACGCCCCGGGCGCCAATTCGCGCAGGATTCCTCCGAAATCTCGAATGCGAACGGCCAAGAGCTGCGACACATCTTCATAGCAACTCCCGCCGATCTCAACTGCAAAGTTCTGCATGCGATGCGTGAGCCACAGCCGTGTCGCCTGGAAGTAGTACGCGGCCATGCCGAGATGGCCCTTCAGCAGCATGTTTAGCTTATAGAAAAGATGTGCATCGACACCGATGCCGGCCGCGACTGTAAAATAACGAGAGTCACTCCCACCATCGAATTTCTGATAATCCACTCGTCCTACGGCAACGCGCCGCCGCTGGCCGGCCAGAGCCGCGTGGGCTGATGCCGCCACCGAAAACGGCAGCCGGAGATCATGCGCCAACGCATTAGCCGTGCCCAAAGGAATTACACCGAGGGCTGCATCGGTTCCGACCATCCCCTGCAGAACATCGTTGACTGTGCCATCGCCGCCACAGGCTAATATCGTGTCACAGCCCTGCGCGATTGCCTCGCGAGCTTGATCTCCGGCGGTTGCTGGTCCAAGAGTCGGCTCCGCATTTGCTTCCACGCCCGCCTCTTGCAAAACGGCGAGCGCTGCTTCTACGTCCTTCACCCGCCGCTCGCGGCGTCGCCCCGAAAGTGGGTTGTAAAGCAGCGCAGCTTTCCGCATGGAATTGCGATTCTACAGAATCTCGATTGCGCCCTACTCACCTTTTGACTAAGCTAGGTGACTGCTTAGGGGCTCATCTCTTTCTGTTTCCTATTTCGAGGAGGGTCAATCAATGAGGTATTGGGTTTTAGCTCTGCTCACCTTGCTGCTTTGCGGCGCTCTTTCTGCCCAGGACCACGCGAATCATGCTCAATCGCGGCCAGTGACCATGGTGTCCGGCTTGGGCGATTTGCACCATCCCGTCTCGACCAGCAATGCCGAGGCGCAAAAATTCTTTGATCAGGGATTGCGATTCATCTACGCCTTCAATCACGATGAGGCAGCACGCTCCTTCGGCCATGCCGCGGAACTCGATCCCAAGCTGGCGATGGCGTATTGGGGTGTGGCCGAAGCGGTTGGTCCGAACTACAACGATCCTGCCAGCGATGATCGTTTCAAACGGGCACACGAGGCGATCCAGAAAGCCGGTGATCTCTCGGCCGCCGCTTCACCCGTCGAAAAGGCCTACATCCAAGCTATGGCGTTGCGCTTTCCCGGCGGAGACGCCGACCGCAGACAGGCTGCCGAGGCTTATCACGATGCCATGCGCGAAGTTGCAAAGAAATTCCCGGATGACCTCGACGCCGCTACTCTCTTCGCCGAATCTGGCATGAATCTTCACCCCTGGGGCTTGTGGCATCCCGATGGCACGCCCGAGGCGGGCACGGAAGAGATCGTTGCCACGCTCGAATCCGTGATCAAACGCGACCCCAATCACATGGGCGCTGTCCACTATTACATTCACTCCGTTGAGGGTTCGCGTTCTCCCGAGCGAGCACTGGCTGGAGCCAACCGACTTGCCGCTCTGGCGCCGGGTGCGGGACATATCGTACACATGCCTGCCCACATTTACATCCGCACTGGCGACTACGACGCCGCTGTCAAGACCAATGAAAAAGCTGCGGCCGTCGACCAAGCGTACCTCAAGGCAAGCGGCGCGCAGGGCATTTACCCGATGATGTATTACAGCCACAATCTGTCCTTCATCGCTATGTGCTCCGCCATGAATGGAAATTACGACGAGGCGAAGAAAACCGCAGACCTGCTTGCCGCTCACGTGGGGCCGCACGTGAAAGACATGCCTCCGCTGGAAGGTTTCATGACCATCCCAACCGCGGTGAATGTACGCTTCCATCGCTGGGGCGACATTCTGAAAATGCCGCAGCCTGACCCGGCCATGAAGACCGCGACCGTTTTTTGGCATTTCGCTCGCGGCATGGCGTTGGCGGCCACAGGCAAAGTGGCCGATGCTGATGCTGAATACAAAATTGTCTCTGATGCTGAGGAAGCTACTTCGCCGGACGTAGTCTTTTCCATGCCTGTGAATAACAAAGCCAAGGACGTTCTAGCAATCGCCAGAGATGTGCTCGGAGCGAGAATTTCCCTGGCGAGAAAAGATAACGCTACCGCAATCGCAAAATTGCAAAGCGCGGTAGCGACTCAGGACACGCTCAAATACAGTGAGCCTGAAGACTGGTTCTTCCCGGTGCGAGAATCCCTAGGAGCAGCGCTTCTGATGAACGGTGATGCTGCTGGGGCTGAGAAAATCTTCCGCGAAGATATCGAAACTCATCCGCGCAATCCGCGTTCGCTATTTGGCCTGCAGCAGGCGCTGAAGACCCAGAAACGCGACTACGATGCCGGATTTGTTGAGAAGCAGTTCCAGTCATCGTGGAAGGGGCAAGGCGCGCAGCTACGGGTAGAGGATCTGGTGTAGTCCCAAGAAATCTGACGAGGGCTGGCCACAGGCCAGCCCTTTTTCTATTCTTCTAACCCACAGCGTGGCCTCGGACAACGACTTATAATTTCTGCGATGCCCAGTGCCGCCAAGAACATTGACCAAAGGCTCGAATCCCTCCGCGAAAAAATCCGCCAGCATGAATACCGCTACTACGTACTCGACGATCCCGAAATCAGCGACGCCGAATTCGACCGGCTCATGAATGAGCTTAAGAATCTGGAAGCTGAACATCCTGATCTGATCACCCCCGATTCTCCTACGCAGCGCGTTGGAGGCAAGCCGCGCGAGGGATTCGTGAAAGTCCGGCATTCCTCGCCCATGCTTTCGCTGGATAACGCCTACACCGAAGAAGAGCTGCGCAATTGGGAGCGGAGAGTACACGAGCTCAGTGGCCGCAAGGACGTCGAGTACGTCTGCGAGCTCAAGCTGGACGGCATGTCATTGGCAGTGCGCTATGAAGATGGACGACTGGTGCGCGGCATCACGCGCGGGGATGGCACCACTGGTGAAGATGTCACATCCAATGTTCGAACGGTTCGCTCGATCCCGTTATCCATTTCAAAAGAGAAGCTGAAGAAAACCGGGGTTCCGTTGGATTTCGAAGTGCGCGGCGAGATGCTCATGCCCATCGCTGCCTTTAAAAAGATGAACGAAGAGCGCGAGCAGAAAGGCCTCTCGCTCTTTGCCAATCCTCGCAACGCCACCGCAGGTACCGTGCGCCAGCTCGAACCCAGTATCACCGCACAGCGCCGTCTGGATTATTTCTGTTACTCACTGCTGCAAGATGGACGTACGTTTTTCAAGCGGCACTGGGAAACTTTGAATGCGCTTGAAGCCGTGGGTTTCAAAGTGAATCTCCGGCGGGCGCTGGCGAAGAATTTCGATGAAGTGTGGGCCTTCATTCAGCAATGGGAAGACAAGCGCGAACAGCTTCCCTATGAGATTGATGGCATCGTCATAAAGGTGGATAGCACCGCGTTGTGGGGCGAGCTGGGCTACACCGGAAAGGCCCCGCGCTGGGCGATCGCATACAAATACGCTGCGCGTTCGGGCATAACCAGAGTTGAAGGCATTCTGGTTCAGGTTGGCCGTACCGGGAAATTAACTCCAGTCGCTGCTTTGAAGCCGGTCCCGATCGGGGGCACCACGGTAAGCCGCGCCACGCTTCACAATATGGATGAAATTGAGCGGCTGGGAGTGAAGATTGGCGATTGGGTGGAAGTTGAGCGTGGGGGCGATGTCATTCCGAAAGTCACTCGCGTCCTAGAGGACAAAGATCATCCACGCGGTCACAAATCATTCCGCATGCCGGAGAAGTGTCCGGTCTGCGGAGGGCAGGTCGTACGCACGGAAGGTGAAGCCGATCATCGCTGCGTCAACGCCAATTGCCCAGCCAAACTTCGCGAGACCATCCTCCACTTCGCGTCTCGCGGCGTAATGAACATCGATGGATTGGGCGATGCTCTGGTAAATCAGCTCACCGATCGCGGCATGGTGAGGAATGTCGCCGATATCTACAAGCTCACTAAGACCGATCTGCTGAAACTCGAACGCATGGGTGATAAATCTGCCCAGAATGTGCTGGACGAAATCGAGGACTCCAAGAAGTTGCCGCTGGAGCGGGTTATCTATGGCCTTGGCATCCGTTTCGTGGGCGAGCGCACGGCGCAATTTCTGACCGAGCATTTCGGCTCCATGGACGCGCTCATCAACGCGAGTGAGCAGGAACTGCTCGAAGTAAACGAAGTAGGACCCCGCATAGCAGAGAGCATCGCGCAATTTTTTCGTGAGCCGAGGAATCGCGAACTGATCAAGCAACTGCGCGAAGCCGGCCTCAAGTTCACAGGCAAGAAGAAAGAGCGTGGCACCAAACTGGCCGGCAAAACATTCGTGCTTACCGGAACCCTGGCCCATTACACCCGCGACGAAGCCAAGAAAATGATCGAAGATGCGGGCGGGAAGGTCACAGGCTCGGTGAGCAAGAAAACGGACTACGTTGTCGCCGGGGCGGACACGGGTTCTAAGCTGGATAAGGCGAAAGAGTTGGGAGTGAAGGTAATTGAGGAGAAAGGGATGGCGGAGCTGCTGCAATGACAGCAACTGGTCTGTTCAGGTAGCGCGCACACGTGAGGCGTTTGCGTTTCACTTTGATGAACGCATTCAGCTCTGAGACAGAGATGGCTCGCCGATACCACGGAGACAGCGTCGAGGTTCTTCGTATCCTTCACGGTGCGCAGGACTGGCCGAAGTGAGGTTCTAATCAATTGTGATCCATCGCTCCCTTGATCCTCTCATACGTAATCTCCAGCGCCTCCGGCAGCACTCGGCTCTCTCCGGCAACTGTCATGAAATTCGTGTCACCGATCCAGCGCGGCAGGATGTGCATGTGAACGTGGCCAGCCACACCTGCACCGGCGGCTTTGCCAATATTCATTCCCAAATTGACTCCATCGGGCGCGTAAAGCTGACGTAGCACTCCTTCCATCCGTTGCGTGAGCTCGATCATTTCATGCGCCGCATCTGCTGATAATTTCTGCAGTTCGTCTACATGAGCGAAGGGCACGATCATAACGTGACCCGATGTGTATGGGTACGTATTCAGCACGATATAGCAATGGTGCGTGCGATGGACGATGTGCGCCTTAGCGTCATCTCCAGTGTTGGGCAATTCACAGAAGATGCAGCGGGAGTCCTTTTCCGCAGTTGTCACATAGGCATAGCGCCATGGCGTCCAGAGGTAATCCATCGCACGGCAGGGTACCAGATAGCCGCAGTTTTCGGGAACTCACGCGATCTTTCCGCGATGAAAAAAATCTCTGCTGCCCGTGCTGATTCTTGTTTGACACTCTTCCGAAACCGTTGCTATAGTCGAAGAGTTCACCTTTGGACGCGGGTTCGCTTTAACAGTCCGGCCGCTGGGATTGTCCAGTTCGTCCGCCAGGACGGGCTCAACATAACC
>Ga0209156_10002532_pt1 | contig 14295 bp, 13 predicted proteins | sample GraSoiAngelo_124_FD_185881 | JGI IMG/M metagenome (GOLD analysis project Ga0209156, IMG submission 185881) | Grasslands soil microbial communities from the Angelo Coastal Reserve, California, USA - 14_0927_05_20cm (SPAdes) (version 2) | ecosystem: Environmental > Terrestrial > Soil > Grasslands...
CTCGTGGGCCACGGTCTTCGAGCCTTCGCCGTAGTAGGCGCGCAGGTTGACGTTCACGATCCCCCATCCGAACCGGTCCGCCACCTGCGCGCACAGCCGGTTGACGTCGTCGTACGTGCCCCGCACACGTACCAGTCGCGCGCCGTACACGCTCGTCCCCACGACCTTGGCCGTTTCCAGCTCCTCGGGGATGAAGATCCATGCTCTGAGCCCGGCGCGGGCCGCGTGGGCGGCGACGGCGTTGGCGAGGTTGCCAGTCGAGGCGCAGCCGATCGTATCGAGGCCGAAGGCCGCGGCGGCGTTGATCGCGGCGGCCACGACCCGGTCCTTGAACGAGAGCGACGGATGCGACACGGTGTCGTTCTTGATCCAGGCGCGTGCCACACCGAGCCGCCGCGCCAGCGCGGGCGCGTCGACGAGCGGCGTGAAGCCCGTGTCGAGCGACAGGGTCGGCTCGCCGTCGAACGGGAGCCATTCCCGGTAGCGCCACAGGGAGGGCGCCCGGCCGGCGATCGTCTCGCGGTCGGGGAGCGCGCGCTCCGGATCGTACACGGGATCGAGCGGGCCGAGGCACTGCCCGCAGATGGCCGCGGGGGCGGGCGCACTCTCGGCGCCGCAGCTGCGGCAGCGGAGCGGCCGCGCGGTGAGCGGCGGCGAAGCGATGGAGGCCTGCATCATGCGTGATCCCTCAACAAAAAAACCCGGGCAACAAATGCCGCGGGCGGTCGCTTTTTAGCACCTTGTTTAACGTGGCGGCAATACGCGGCAAAGCACCACGACTGTTTCGATTGTCGCCCTCAAGTTAGCCCCGCCGCCGCGGGCGTCAAGGCGCCCACGAAGCGCCGCAGCGCGCCCACCGCCCGCTCGAGCTCCGCCGGCTCCGTGGCGTAGCACATCCGCAGGTGCTCCGCGCCGCCCGGCCCGAAGGCCGTCCCCGCGAGCACCGCCACGTGCTGCTCCGCGAGCAGCCGCTGCGCGAACGCCTCGCAGGTGAGGCCCGTGCGCTCGAGGACGCCGCCCAAGTCGGGAAAGCAGTAAAACGCGCCCGCCGGCGTCGCGCAGGTGACGCCGTCGACCGCGTTCAGGCCGCGCACCAGCTGGTCACGCTTCACTTTGAGTCCCGCCACCATGCGGGCGACCGGCTCCTGCGAGCCCGTGAGCGCCGCCAGCCCCGCGTATTGCACGAAGGTCGCCGTGCACGACACGTTGTTGATGAGCAACGTCGTCATAGGCCCGGTGAGCGCCGCCGGCATCACGCCGAAGCCGAGGCGCCATCCGGTCATCGAATAGCCCTTCGAGAACCCGTCCACGATCACCGTCCGCTCCGACATCCCCGGCAGCGCGGCGATGCTGTCGCGCCGCCCGTCGTAGCGGATCTGCCCGTACACTTCGTCCGAGATCACCCACAGGTCGTGCCGCTGCGCCAGCTCCCCGAGCGCCTCGAGATCGCGCGGCGCGGCGACGCCCCCCGTGGGGTTGTGCGGCAGATTGAGGATCAGCACCCGCGTGCGCGGGGTGATCCGCTGCGCGATTGCCTCCACGTCGGGGGCGAAGTCCCGTGTCTCGTCGAGCGGGTAGTAGACCACGCGCCCGCCCGCGAACCGCACCACCGACTCATAGATGGGAAAGCCCGGGTCGGGCGTGAGCACCTCGGCGCCCGGCTCGATCAGCGCCAGCGCCGCGCAGAAGAGCATCGGCTTGGCGCCGGGCGTGACCACCACGTTCTCGGGCCCGGCGCGCACGCCGCGCGCGACGAGCGAGCGGGCGATCGCCTCGCGCAGCTCGGGCACGCCGGCGGCCAGGGCGTAGCGGGTGAGCCCGTCGCGCAACGCCCGTACGCCCGCCTCCACGACGTGCGGCGGCGTGGGCATGTCGGGCTCGCCGATCTCGAGGTGCACCACTTTGTGCCCGGCGGCCTCGAGCCGCCGCGCCGCGGCGAGCACCACGTACGCCTGTTCCGTGCCGAGTGTGTCGAGCCGTGCGGCCGGATGCATGAAGCTTCCTCTCTCGTGACAAACGAACCCCGGAGCGATGCCCCCGGGGTCGGAGCCTGCAATCTACCAGCGGCCCTCGCGCCGGGCCCTACCCAACCGGGCGGGCGGAGGCGGGTCTATTTGGCGCGTTCCAAATAGGCGCCCTCGCGCGGGTCCACCCGCACTTTTTCACCCTCGGCGATGAACTCGGGCACCTGGATCGTCACCCCGTTCGAGAGCTTGGCGGGTTTGGTGCTCGCCGTCTTCGTGGCCCCTCGCATGACGGGAGAGGTCTGCACGACGGTGAGCTCCACGACCGACGGAAGCTCGATACCGACGGGACGACCGTTCAGCCATTCCACCTGGATGTGCATCTCGGGCTGGAGCCAGTCGCCGTGATCGCCGATGGCTTCGGCGTCGAGCGTGTGCTGCTCGTAACTCGTCGTATCCATGAGGTGCACGCCGCCCTGGTCGCGGTACAGCACCTGGAACTCCTTGGTCTCGAGCGGCGCCTCGTCCACGAAATCGGTGGCAGCCAGGCGCAGGTCGAAGGTGTTCCCCGTGACGAGGTTGCGGAACCGTACCTGCACGAACGCCCGCAGGTTGCCGGGCGTGCGGTGGGTGAAGTCCATCACGCGGCACGGCTGTCCCTCGATCATGATGACGTGGCCGCGGCGAATGTCGGTCGCTTTCATTTCAGAACGCCCTTCTTCAAGAGGCGGGAAGATAAACCCGGTGGGGACGAGGTCAACCGGCCGGCCGGAAGTCCTTCAGCGAGAGCGGCCGGGTCAGATCTCCCACGCGCTCCCGCCGCCACCACGCACCGCTCGCGACCCGCTCGGACGGCGTGCTGAAACGGTAGCGGTAGTAGGCGAGCCGCACGTACCGCGGCGGCGCGTCCGGAAAGGGGTCGTCGCCCAGCAGGGCGAGCACCTCGGGCGTCCCCGTCAGGACGTGCCGCAGCAGGGACGGGAGCCAGTCCCGCGCCCCCTCCGGGTTGAGTGCCGCGAACCACAGCTGCCAATCGAGCCGCGGCATGTGCGGGGCGACGAATGCAGGCCGGCGGCGGACATCTCCCGGCTTCCAGCGGAAGCCGTACTCGCTCCACTGCACGCCGTCGCGGCTGCCCTCGATCACGATCTCGAAGCGCTCCGTCGTCATCACCCGGAACAGGCCGTACCCGTTCACCGAGCGCAGTGGCTCGACGGCACGCAGCAGCGGATTGTCGAACTCTCCGCGCGTATTGGAGAGCGTCTGCACGATCTCGCGGGCGAACGCGAGCAGCGAGAGCAGCGCGAGCACGGGCGCCACGCCGCGGATCGCGTAGCGCTGCCACCGCGGCTCGGGGTCCGTGGGGGCGAGCCGCAGCGGCAGCGCACGCTGCAGGACGCCGTCGTCGAGCAGCGGAACGCACAACACGATCGCGAGCAAGTTGAAAAAGCCATAGTTCCCCGTGAGGGCGATGGCGAGCTGGCCCAGAACGAGCAGCGCGCAACCGACATACCGCGCGCGGCGCCACCGCTCGGGCACGAAAATGAGCCAGGGAACGAGCAGCTCGATGGCGAGAATGACGAGCGTCATGGCCCCGTGCACCCAGGCGGGAGTCCAGTGGGCGTACCACGCAGGCCAGGTGGGGAGCGGTTGCGTCCAAAAGTGGTAATCGAGCGCGGTGAGATGACGCCACGCGGTGTCGCCGCTCAGGAGCTTGGTCACACCCGAGAGGAACATCAGGCGGAACAACAGCCACCACAGCAGCCAGCGCATCCAGGTCGAGGGCGTCTGGTCCCCGACCAGGCTCGGAGCGAGCCGGGCCGGCGCGTACAACACCGTCAGCAGACCGGTCTCGAGCAGCAGCGCGTCCCATTGGAACCAGAGGAATGTCTGGCCCGCGACGCTGAGCGACAGGTAGTCGATCCAGAGAAGCAGGAGGACGGGGACGGGCGCGACGCCGGCGATGAGCAAGAGCGCCAGGCCGGCGCCGCCCCAGGCGAGCAGCCGCAGCATGCCGTCGCCCGCGCCGATCCAGCAGAGGGTGGGAAACAGGCGATAGGCCGCGCCGCCGTACAGCGCGTGGACCCGCTCGAGGAACGGTCCGACGGGCAGGATCCCGTGTTCGCCAAGGAGGCCCGGGACTTGCACCGCCAGCGACGCAAAGGCGACCAGGTACACGGCGCCGAGCAGGCGGAGGAAGAGCCAACGGGACAGCAGGTAGGCCGGGGGGTCGGCCGGACGAGTGGCCCAAGGCTCGGTGACGTCCATCGTTGTGCCCCAAGATGGGGTCCGACGATAATGGTAGGGAACGCGTCCGCGTGGCGAACCGTACCGAGCCTTCCGGTGTAGCACTCCCGCATCAGACCGAGTGATCCATGTCACGTCGAGGAGGTTTGAAAAAAATGATTCGCACCAGCCGTCTCCTGGCCCGCGGCGCGTGGGTTCCTCTCGCGTTGCTCGTCGCGGCGGGCTGCAAGCAGGGACCGTCACCGGAGGTACAGGCGCGTATCGACAGCCTGTCGCAGGCGTCGAGCGAGCGCGATCGCCTGATGCAGGAGGTGGCGGAGAACACGCGTCTCGTGAGCGAGGTGAGCCGGGAGATCTCCAAGGTGAACGTGCCGGGACGTGCCCTCAAGATTTCCGCGGAGTCGCCGCTGCGGGCCTCGCGCGACACGCTGATCCAGAAGATCCGCTACGTCTCGTCCCGCGTGCGGGAGCTCGAGCCGCGTCTCAAGGAGAGCGAAAACCGGATCAAGCAGCTCACCACGATCTCCGACAGCCTGCGCAACGACCTGGCGGCGACCATGCAGAACCTGCAGGGCGTGATCGACAATCAGAAGGAGACGATCGACGCGCTCAACCAGCAGGTCGAGACGCTCACCGCGGAGAACGTGGCCCTGAAGGACACGCTCGAGAACATGTCCACGATCTCCAACACGGTCTACTACGTGGTGGGGACCAAGGATGAGCTCGAGCGCAAGGGTCTCATTCAGGAGGAAGGCGGCGCCCGGTTTCTGTTCGTCTTGTGGAAGAGCGGCAAGACGCTCGTACCCGCGCGCAATCTCGATCCCAGCGAGTTCACCCAGGCCGACCGGCGTCACTTGACCGAGCTGCCATTGCCGGAGACGGACAAGGAATACCGCATCGTATCGCGCCAGGACACGTCCGCCCTCGAGACGCCGCCCGACCACGACGGCAAACTCTCCGGGCACGCCGTGAAGATCGCAGACACGGCGCGCTTCTGGGCCAACTCGAAATACCTCATCATCGTCGAAGGCTGACTGCAGACGGGCCGGGGGTGCGCGCGGCGCACCTCCGACCCAACCCTTCCCATGTAGGCTGTTCCTTACGATTTTGTTGTAGCTCAATTGCAACAACCTGTCTCCCCCCGCAAGCGCCCGGCGCCCCGAGCCCTGACCCGGTGCCGACTGCAGGGCGCGGGAATTGCGGCAGGTTCCACATGCGGACGTACGACTGACGCGAGGGGGACTCATGCATGGTGTGATCAGGCGGTATCGTGTGCGGCTCGGCACGGTGGCACAGGCAGCCAGGTACACCGAGAAGGGGTTCTTGCCCATCCTGCGCGGCATTCCGGGCTTCGTTTCCTCCCATCTGCTGGACGAGGGGAACGACGTGCTGACCTGGATGGCGCTACTCGAGACAGAGGAAGCCGTTCAGGCCGCGGTGCGGGCGTCGCGCGACTGGTTCCGCGACGAGTGGTCCTCGTTCCGGCCGCTGCCGCCCGAAGTGGTGACCGGCGAAGTGCTGGCGCGCGCCACGGCCGATCGCCGGCGCACGGTGGATCGCCGCCGGCTCGCGCTGGTCGGGGCCACGGCCTGGGACGGACCGGAGCGCCGGGCGAGCAGCGATCGGCGGCTGGAAGCGCCCAGCTGGGCCCGGGCGGGCTGACCCCGGTCGGCTGACGCCGACCCGTTTTCCCGGTGGTCGTCGGGCCTGGCGCAAGACCCGACGACCACCGTCTCTTTCATCCCCATGTCCCTCTCGCGCCGCCTACTGCTCCGTGCCTCGCGCAGCGCCTGGCTGGCCCGCACGCTCCGTCAACGCCCTTTCTTCGGCCGCGCCGTGCGGCGCTTCATGCCGGGGGAGGACCTGCCCGCCGCCCTCGATGCCGCGGCCGGCCTCGCGCAGGCTGGACTCGGCAGCGTGCTCACCCACCTGGGCGAGCAGGTCACGAGCCGCGATGAAGCCGACGGCGTGCGCGACCAGTATCAGCGCGTCCTCGACGAGATCCGCCGGCGCGAGTTGCCGGCCGAGATCTCGGTCAAGCTCACCCACCTCGGCCTCGAGCTCGATCCCAGGGCCTGCCTGCAGCACCTGCTCGCGCTCGCCGCGCGGGCGGCCGAGGCCCGGTCGTTCCTGTGGATCGACATGGAGGAATCGCGTTACGTGGATGCGACGCTCGAGCTGTATCGCGCCGTGCGGGCCGCTCATGCGGGCGTGGGCGTATGCCTGCAGGCGTACCTGCGTCGCACGCCCGCAGACCTGGAGACGCTCGCGCCGCTCGCGCCGGCGATCCGCCTCGTGAAGGGCGCCTATAACGAGTCCCCGGCGGCGGCGTTTCCGAAGAAGCGGGACGTGGATGCCGCCTACGGCGTGCTCGGCGCGCGGCTGCTCGAGCTGGCGGCGCGGAGCGGGGCGCGCGCGGTGTTCGGGACCCACGACCTGGACCTGGTGGGGCGGCTGCGCGATCGGGCGCTGGGGCTCGGCCTCACGGGAGGCGGCGGGGCGGGTGGCTACGAGGTGCACATGCTGTACGGCATCCGGGCCGCTGCGCAGCGGGCCCTGGCGCTGGAGGGTGTGGCGGTGCGCGTGCTGATCAGCTATGGGGCCCACTGGTTTCCGTGGTACATGCGGCGGCTGGCGGAGCGGCCGGCGAATGTGTGGTTTGTGCTGAGACACTTGCTCTGGGCGTGATCCCCGGGCTTGATCCCACCAGTAGCTTGAGTCTCCCGAGGACTCCCGCCACCTTTCCCGACGATGCCCGCGCGCACCGTGTCCCCCGCCCCGGTCGAGCTCGACCGCTGGCGCCGCGACACGCCCGGGTGCCGGGACCGCATTCACCTGAACAACGCGGGCGCCGGGCTCATGCCCCGCCCCGTGCTCGATGCGCTCACCGATCATCTGGCGCGCGAGGCGGCGATCGGGGGTTACGAGGCGGCCGACGAGGCGGAGCCCCGGGTGCGCGAGACGTACGCCCTCGTCGGGCGGCTCGTCGGGGCGGCGCCCAGAAACATCGCGTTGGTCGAGAACGCCACCGTCGCGTTCTCCCAGGCCCTCTCCGCCTTCGACTTCCGCCCCGGCGACCGGATCGTCACCACGCGCACCGACTATCCGTCGAACCAGCTGATGTACCTCTCGCTGGCGCAGCGTGCGGGCGTCGAGACGGTGCGTGCCGACGATCTCTCCGAGGGCGGCGTCGACCCGGAGAGCGTCCGGCGCCTGGCGCGCCATCCGCGCACGCGCCTGGTCGCCCTGTCGTGGGTGCCGACCAATTCGGGGCTGGTGCAGGATGCGCGCGCCGTCGGCGAGGTGTGTGCCGAGCTGGGCGTGCCGTATTTGGTCGACGCCTGTCAAACGGTGGGACAGATGGCGGTCGACGTGACCGCGCTCAGATGCGATTTCCTCGCCGCCACCGGACGCAAGTTCCTGCGGGGCCCGCGCGGCATCGGCTTCCTGTACGTGTCCGACCGGCTGCTCGAGCGCGGCGCATTCCCCCTGTTTCTCGACATGCGCGGCGCCGACTGGATCGACGCGGATGCGTTCCGCCTCGCGGACGACGCCCGCCGCTTCGAGAACTGGGAGTTCGCCTACGCCCTCATCGTCGGCCTCGGCGCCGCCGCCCGCTACGCGCTCGCGGCCGGCGAGCTCGGTCACGAGCGGGCCTGGCGGCTCGCGGCGCTGCTGCGCGAGCGGCTCGAGGCCGTGCCCGAAGCGCGGGTCCTCGACCGCGGCCGGGAGCGGTGCGCCATCGTCACGCTCGACGTCCGGGGGCGCGACGCCGGTGATCTCGAGTTGCGGCTCCGCGAGCGCGGCGTCAACACCAGCTCGGCCGACCGCAAGTCGGGCGTGCTCGACATGGACGACAAGCGCGCCGCCACCGTGCTCCGCTTGTCACCCCATTACTACAATACGGAAGACGAGCTCGACGCGGCGGTCGCGGCGCTGATCGACCTCGTCCGGCGATGACGCGCCCGGTCGCGCTGCTTCTGGCGATCCCCTGGACGGCGCTGCCCGCCCAGGCTCGCAAGAGCCAGCACGCGACGGTGATGCAGGCGCTCGGCGCGACTGAGGTGACCATCGTGTACAACCGGCCCGCCGCGCGCGGCCGCACGCTGTTCGGCGACCTGGTACCGTGGGGCAAGGTGTGGTGTCCGGGCGCCGACCAAGCCACCACCCTCGCCGTCACCAAGGATGTACTGGTCGCCGGGCAACCGCTCGCCGCCGGCAAGTACAGCATCTGGGCGATCCCCGGGCCCGCCGAGTGGACGCTGATCTTCAGCAAGGCGGCGGACGTCTTCCACATCCCCTATCCGGGACCGGCGCAGGACGCCCTCCGCGTGACGCTGAAGCCGCAGGCGGGGCCGTTTATGGAGGCGCTGGCGTTCTACTTTCCGGCCGCGGACGCGGACCGGGCGCTGCTCAACCTGCACTGGGGCGAGACGGTCGTGCAGGTCCCCCTGGCGGTGCGCTAGCTCCCCCCCCCCGACCAGCTACGCTTCGTAGCGCTGAATGCGCGACCCGTTCGCGCTGGCGCGGGCGCGGAACAGCGCGCTGCTCGCGTGCCCGAGCAGACTGGCGGGGTCGAGCGGGGTCGCGTGCAGGTCCGCCACCGCCTCGAACCCCGCGCGTACGCACAACGGCGGGAGACCGGCGGGCCTCGGGCCGGCGCCCTCGATCGCCTGCGACAGCCGGCGAGCCATCTGCACGGCTCCCGCGGGCGCCGTCGATGGCGCGAGCACCAGGAACTCACCGCCTGCGGCGCGTCCGATGGCATCGGACGCACGGCCGGTCGCCTGAAGCAGCCGCGAGGCGAAATCGACGAGGACCGACGCCGCCGCAGCCCGCGGCGCGCCCTGCTGCGCCTCGGGCTCCACGGCGAGCGCCACACAGGCGAGCGGCGCGTGCCGGCGATACGCGTCCGAGACCAGCTCGCGCGCGCGCCGCTCCAGTCCCCGTTTCGTGTACAGTCCGCTCGCCGACGCCGTATCCTCTTCCAGCACGTGGTCGGTCTCGAGCTTGACGCGGGTAAACCCGTCCACCTTCAGCAACAGCTCCTCGGCGTTGACCCCGAGGCTGAGATAGTCCCACGCTCCGGCCTCGAGCGCCGCGAGCCGCTGCTGCTTGGTCGCCGGCGTCGAGGTGATCATGAGCACGGGAGTGTGCCACGAAACGGCCCGAAGCTGCCGCAGCTTGCGGCACACAACGATGCTGTCCAGGTCCTGGAGATTTGCGTCCATGAGGACCACGTCCGGCCGTATGTCGGGCGCGTGCTCCAGCAGCTCGCGCCCGCTGGTGACGGCCAGGACCCGGTATCCTTGAGGGCCGAGCATGCTGTCGAGGGCGCGCGTGAGCCACGTGCCACCGTGAGCGACGAGGACGACGGGTATGCGGATGAAAGGCGCGCGCTGAGGCAAGGTCGTGCTCTCGGAATGAGGGCGTGCGGTACGGCCTAGGGCGCCCCGTATTGCTCGTGTAGAATGGCGGGACGAGGTCTCGGGGAAAACCGGGCGAAACCCCAGATCGGTCGCGGAGAAGACCCGGGGGTAGGGGAGCGTCAGGCCTGGATCAGTCCCTCGCGGATCGCGTAGCGGACCAGGCCGGCGACATCGTGTACGTTCAGCTTCTTCATCACGCGCGTGCGGTGGAACTCGGCGGTCTTGGTCGTGATCGCGAGCAGCGCGGCAACTTGTTTCGTCGACTTCCCCTCGGCGACGAGCTGCACGACCTGGCGCTCCCGGGCGGTCAGCCGACCGCGGTCCGCCGCGGCGGCCGCCCGGCACGCTTCCACGACGGCCTGCGACACGCCCGCCCCCACGTAGAACCCGCCGCGCGACACCTGCTCGATGGCCTGGGCGAGGTCTTCTCCCGCCTGCGTCTTGAGCACGAACCCGCGCACGCCAGCGCGCACCGCGTCCGTCACCAGACGCTCCTGCTCGAGCGCCGTGAGCATCACGACCTGGGTGCGGGGGCACACCTCGACGATCTGGCGTGCGGCATCGATCCCGTTCAAGAGCGGCATCATGATGTCGAGCACCGCGACGTCCGGCTCGAGCTCGCGCGCCACGTCGACCGCCGCTCTGCCGTCGGATGCCTCGGCCACGACTTCCAGGCCGTGGCGCTCGAGCAGGGCGCGCACGCCCTGTCGCAGCACCACGTGGTCGTCGGCGAGCACTACGCGTAGCGACATCGTTCCTCCGCGGGTCCGGCTCCTCTATACGGAGCGACCCGGCGCGGGTCAAGCGGCGTGCATCACACAAACGTGGGAAGTACACGTCGGGTAGCGAGTTATCGATTACTGTTCACCCCATGTCGTCCGCGTCCTCGCGCCTCTCCAAGTCGCGCTATCTGTCGGGCCTGCAGTGTCACAAGCAGCTGTGGTGGCGGGTGCACCAGCCCGAGGCCCCGGAGCTGGCCCCGTCGCCGGGGCAGCAGAACCTGTTGGCCCAGGGGCGCGAGGTCGGGGAGCGCGCCCGGCGGCACGTGCCCGGCGGCGAGTTGATCGACCTCCCGTCCCATCAGCAGGACGACATGGTGGCGGCCACGCATGCGGCCCTGCAACGCGACGCGCCCGCGATTTACGAGGCCTGGTTTCTGGCGGAGGACACCTACGTGGGGGTCGACATCCTGGAGCGCACGCCCCGGGGCTACGGCGTGATCGAGGTGAAGGCCTCCAACAGCCGCAAGCCGGAGCACCTTCCCGACGCGGCCGTCCAGGTGCACGTATTGCGGTGCGCGAGCCTCCCCGTGGAGCGCGCCGAAATCATGCATCTCAACCCGGAATGCCGCTACCCCGACCTGTCCAATCTCTTCGTACGCGAAGACGTGACGGCGCTGGTGGAAGCGGCGCTGATCGGCGTGGCGGACGAGCTCGCGGCGCAACGGGCGATGCTCGCGGGCCCGCTCCCGGACGTCGCCATCGGCGAGCACTGCACCAGGCCGTATGACTGCCCGTTCATCGAGCGCTGCTGGCCCAAGACACCGGATCATCACGTGAGCAGCCTGTACCGCATCGACCGGAAGCGAGCCCTCGAGCTCGAGGCCGACGGATTCGCGACGATCTACGATCTGCCCTCGGACCTGGAGCTCTCGGTGATCCATGCGCGCCAGGTGAAGGCGGTGCGCAGCGGGAGCATGGTCGTGGAGCCCACGCTCACCAAGGCGCTCACGCAGTTCGCGTCGCCGCTCGCGTTTCTCGACTTCGAGACGGTGAGCCTCGCGATCCCCCGGTGGCCGGGGTGCCGGCCATGGCAGCAGGTGCCGGTGCAATTCAGCGTACATGCCGAGGAGCGGGGCGGTTTGGTCCATCGGCAGTGGATCGCCGACGGGCCCGAGGATCCACGGCCCGCGCTGGCGGAGGCGCTGGTCGAGGCGTGCGCGGGGGCACGCAGGGTCGTGGCGTATCATGCACCCTTCGAGCGCGACTGCATCAGGCAGCTGCGGGAGGCGGTACCGCCGCTGGCGAAGGAGCTCGAGCGGATCGAGAAGCGCCTCGTGGACCTGTTACCGGTGATCCGCAGGCATGTGTACCACCCCGACTTCGGGGGCGGCTTCAGCATCAAGAAAACCCTTCCGGCGCTGGTGCCGGGCATGTCGTACGCGGACTTGCAGGTGCAGGACGGCGAGGTCGCGACGGTCGAGCTGCAGCGTCTGATGCTGCGCGGCGCCGAGCTGCCGGCGGGCGAGCGCGCGGCCCTGCGGGAGGCACTGCTGCGCTATTGCGAGCGGGACACCTGGGCGATGGTGAAGCTGCTGGAGAGATTGAGGAGCTTGGTGGCGGATCAGCTGGAGCTGTTCTGAGCCGCCTGGAAGTCCTCCGGCGTATCCACGTCCACCAACACCCCGGCCGGCCAGTCCACGTACAGCGCCTCGTGCTTGTGGGCCTGCACCACCGCCTTGCCGCATCCCTCCCCGGTCCACGCCAGCAGCTCGCCGAACAGCGCCCGTCGAAACAGCAGCGGCGGTGCGGTGACGTCGCCGTAGCGCGATACGACGAGCGGCGCGTCGCTCCCGTGGGCCCGGCGAATCAGCTCCGCCAGCGCGGCCTCGCTCACGTGCACCATGTCGCCCAGCAGCACGACGGCCGCGTCCACGTCTTCGCCCAGCAGGTCGAGACCCACGTGCAGCGATGCGCTGGTCGGCCCCGTGAAATCGGGATTTTCGCCGATCTCCACCGGCAACCCCCGCAGCGCGGCCCGCGCCCGATCTGCCTCGTGGCCGAGCACCACCACCACGGGCGACAATCCGGCCGCGAGCGCCCGGCGGGCGGCGCGCCGCACCAGCGGCTCGCCCTCCAGCTCGAGCAGCATCTTGTTGCTGCCCATGCGGCGCGAGGCGCCGGCGGCGAGCACGATGCCGGCCGCCAGCAGCGGCTCAGTCGGTCGGGAGGGGGGCATGAATCGGGGCGTGGCGCTCCCGCAGCGACCGGGCCCGGCGGCCGGAGCGCACCGCGAGAATCTCCGCGAGCACGGCCAGGGCCACCTGTTCGGCGCCGTCGGTCCCGATGTCCAGACCCACTGGGCCGTACACGCGCCCGTCGTCCACGGAGCCCTCGGCGGCGAGGTTGTGCAGCATGCGGTCGGTGCGCTGGCGTGGGCCCAGCATGCCGATGTAGGAGACGGGCGTCTTCAGGAGGGCGCGCAGGTACGCCTGATCGTCGGCGAAGTTGTGGTTCATCACGACCGCAAAGCATTCGCCGTCGAGCGGCGTCGCCTCGCCCAGCTCGTCGCCCGTGCTGCGCACCAGCGCCGCGGCGCCCGGGAACCGCTCGCGGGTGAGCATCCCCGCCCGCCGATCGACGACCACCACCCGGAACCCGACTTCGGCGGCGAACCGGACCAGGGGCCGAGCGTCGTCGCCCGCGCCCAAGACGACCAGTTGAGGTGGAGGAAGCAGCACGTCAAAGAAGATGGACCGGCCGCCGATCTCGTGGATCCCCGATTCTCCGGTCTCGAGCAGCTCGTGAGCACGCGCCGTCGCCTCGCCGTTCAGCTCCGGCGAACCAAGGTCGCCCTCCGAGCCATCCTGCGTGACGATCAGGCGTTTCCCGTTTCCCCTTTCCCGTTTCCCGGCGACCGATGTACAGACCGCGAACGGGCACCGCCCGTCCAGCAACTCCCGCTCCCTTGGCCTCGCCTCCGTCGGCTCGACGTACACGTCGACCTGTCCCTCGCATCCCACGCCCAGGTCCCAGGCGGCGATGTCGTCGACGCCGGAACAGTAGCTCCGGAGCTCGGGCGTTCCGCTGCGAATCACCTGCAGCGCCACCTCACGCACGTCCTGCTCGAGGCAGCCGCCGCTCACGTTTCCCGCGCTGTTGCCGTCGGCCGAGACGGCGAGCTTGGCTCCCTCGTGCCGGTACGCCGAGCCCCGCACCCGTACGACCGTCGCCAGAGCGGCGGGGTTGTCCCCCCCCCGCCCACCCCGGCGCTGCGCGGCCAGGAAATCGAGCACCTCGCGTGTTTCAAGCCACTGTTTCATCGTGGTCCCTTGCCAGTAATCTAGCGACTCGAGGGGCCTTGCTCACCACGGGCCGGGCGGTACTTTCGTCGATTCGGCCGTTCCGAACCGTCCGTCTGGAGGACCCGCACGTGAATCGCATCGCCATGCTGTTGCTGCTCGCCGCCCTGCCCGCTGGGCTCCTCACCGCCCGCCGCGGCCCGGAGGACGAATCGGTGTTCGTCCGAGGCCTCCGCCCCGACCAACACGAGTCCGTGTTGTACGTCTGGAGCAGCGACGCCGACCAAAAGGATCCCGACTTCCTCGCCGTGATCGACGCCAGCCCCACGTCGTCGAGCTACGGGCATCTCATCTCGACCGTGCCGACGAGCGCGCCCGCCAACGAGGCACACCATTTCGGCTACACCGTGAACGCCGACCGCATCTTCGCCGGCGGGTTGTTCTCCAACCGGCTGTTCATCTACGACGTCGCGACCGACCCGAAGCACCCCAAGCTCCTGAAGACGGTGCCCGACTTGGCGGCGAGCACCGGCTTCTCGGGACCGCACACCTTCTACGCCGTACCGGGCGGCGTGATGATCGCGATGCTGGGCGCCAAGGACGGGGGCGCGCCGGGCGCGCTCGTGCAGCTCGA
>Ga0209156_10002534_pt1 | contig 14291 bp, 9 predicted proteins | sample GraSoiAngelo_124_FD_185881 | JGI IMG/M metagenome (GOLD analysis project Ga0209156, IMG submission 185881) | Grasslands soil microbial communities from the Angelo Coastal Reserve, California, USA - 14_0927_05_20cm (SPAdes) (version 2) | ecosystem: Environmental > Terrestrial > Soil > Grasslands ...
CTGAAAGAATTTTGTGTCACCCGTTGTGTCACCCGGCTGCATAAAAATGGGCACATTCCTGATGACGTGGGATGACGAAGCTTCCAGTGCAAGCTACTAGCAAGAGGTAGTTTGCGTAGTTGAGACGATTGCTGAGGAAGTGTGATGAAACGCCAGTTTCGTCTTAGGAAACCCTCGTTCTTTCCGTTGAACTACGGGGACCAACAACTCGAGAAAGAATACACGGATTAAACGAATATGAGCAAGTTGCTCGTCCTGATCGGCTACCATTTCCCGAAACGCCAGCTGTGCTCTCCACGGTCCTCGTAAAATGAGATTATCAGTTGGTTGGTTTTTAGGTAACATCAGCGGATGTCGACGGAGGTTAAAAAGGAAATCGAGCTTGAGATCGCGCACGTTCTCTTCCTCGACATCGTCGGCTACTCGAAACTCTCAGTTAACGAACAACACGCCAGAGTTGATGAACTCAACGGGATTGTTCGCTTGTCCGAGCAATTCCAAAAAGCTGAAGCGGCCAATCGGATTTTAAAAATCCCGACCGGCGACGGCATGGCGCTGGTATTCTATAAAAGTCCGGAGGAACCGGCGCAGTGCGCCTTTGAGATCAGCCGCGCGCTCAAGGACAACCAGCGTCTGCAAGTTCGGATGGGCATTCACAGCGGGCCGATTAGTGGTGTGGTGGATGTGAACGAACGGACGAACGTGGCCGGCGCGGGCATCAACCTGGCCCAACGAGTGATGGATTGTGGCGACGCTGGCCACATTCTTCTGTCCCATCATGTGGCCGAGGACCTTGCGGAATACGAACGATGGCGACCGTTCCTGCACGACATCGGCACCTTCGAAGTGAAACACGGTGCGCGGGTGAGCGTGACCAACCTTTACTCCGATGAGGTGGGCAATCCGAACCTGCCGAGCAAGCTAGTGGCGGTTAAGAAACATCGGGCGCATGTCCGGTGGGCCGAAGTGGCAATAGGGCTACTCGTACTTGGAGCAATCGTCGCTGCCTTCATGATTGTTTCGCGTCGGCCGGCTACGTCGCTAACTGGCATTCCCGAAAAAAGCATCGCGGTGCTGCCGTTCGTCAACATGAGCGAGGACAAGGCGAACGAGTACTTCTCCGACGGTATCTCGGAGGAACTGCTCAACCTGCTCGCGAAGATTCCGCAGTTGCAGGTGACGGCACGCACCTCGTCGTTCGCGTTCAAAGGCAAGGAAACGGGCATCCCCGAGATCGCGCGCACGCTGCACGTCGCGCACGTGCTCGAAGGCTCGGTGCGCAAGGCCGGCAACTCGGTGCGGATTACGGCGCAGTTGATCAGGGCCGGCACCGACACGCACCTGTGGTCGCAGACCTACGACCGCAAGCTCGACGACATCTTCGCGATCCAGGACGAGATCGCGGCGGACGTGGTCAAGCAGCTCAAGGTCACGCTGCTCGGCGCGGCACCGAAAGCGCGCACGACCGACCCCGAGGCCTATGCGCTGTACCTGCAGGCCGTCCAGCTCGGACGGCAGTTCACCGCCGAGGCGTTCCAGCAGTCCGGCGCTCTCTTGCGCAAGGTGCTGGCGACCGATCCGCGCTACGCCCCGGCCTGGGACGGGCTGGCCACCAACTTGGCGAACGAGGCGGGGCAAGGCCTGATGCCCAGCAAGGAGGGTTACGCCCAAGCCCGCGAGGCGGACATGAAGGCGCTCGCAATCGATCCGGACTACGCGCCAGCTCACGCCGGTCTCGGCTGGATCGCGATGGACGGCGACAACGACCTCGCCGGCGCGGCGCAGCACTTCAGGCGCGCGCTGGCGCTCGATCCGGCGGATCTGGACGTGCTCCGCAACAGCGTCATGCTGCTCGCGGCCCTTGGCCGCCTGGACGAGTCGCTGGCGCTCAACCAGGCCCTCGTGCGCCGCGATCCGGTGAACGTGAACACGCTCTTCAACCTGGGCCTCTTCCAGCGCAGGGCCGGCCGGCTCGACGCGGCGATCGCGTCGCAGCGCACCGTGCTGAGCCTCGCCCCTGGCCGGGGCGGCGCGCACGCCCAACTCGCCACTACGCTACTGCTGAAAGGCGATGCGCAGGGCGCGCTGGCGGAGATCGAGCAGGAGACGAGCGAGAACTGGAAGTTGATCGGCCTGCCGATGGCGTACCACGCGCTCGGGCGCAAGGCCGACTCGGACGCCGCGCTAACCGCGCTGATCGCGAAGTACGAGAAGGACGGGCCCTACAACATCGCCTATGTCTACGCCTACCGCGGCGACGCCGACAAGGCTTTCGAGTGGCTCGACAAGGCGGTCGAGTACGGCGACCCCGGCCTCGCCGATATCGTGACGGAGAACCTGTTTGCCAAGATCCACGCCGACCCGCGCTGGCTGGCGTTCCTGCGCAAGATCGGCAAGGCGCCGGAGCAACTGGCGAAGATCGAGTTCAAGGTGACGCAGCCGCAATAAGCATGCGGATGGATTCGACTGTGCTCACCACAAGCTTACACGGATTTACGCGAGATGGGTCTAATTCTTAATCTGCGTTATCCGCAGCCTGCCCGCCGCGGCGGGTAACCTGCGGTTGTACGTCGCATAATACTTGATCCGCGCTTCCGAAAACTCTGCCGCGAAGAGAAACCGAAGAACGGATAAATAAGGGCACGCGGTAACATTACTGGTTTCGGCGTCAAGCCAAAGCCGCAACTTGTTTATAAGCGCGGACGGGATGCGCTATCGCACCAACAAATACTGCTAAAGTGTTGTGTCACCCTTGCGGCATTAGCTGCTGTTCGCCGTCAACCACGTCATCGACATTGTTGTTCTTAGATTTGTTCTTACTTACAGCCAATGACACTGTCGTTTCATAGGCAAACGGTGAGAGAGGGATTTCAGTATTACCCGAGCAGTCGCTGCTCAACGTTCAGTGGAAGGGGAAATGTAGCGAAACGGAATTACAACGCGCCGTTCGTCGCGAGGAAAAACGTACAAATCAAATTGTATGATCCAGCGATAACACAGCACTGAACGGATTCAGAAAGAGAACGAGAGAATTTCAACCACGCCCTTTCATCTGACCCCCTCTTCGCATTTCAATCCGCTGCTGACCCATGAAAATTCTCAATTGTGCCGTGCAGACTTTGAAATTGACGTTTCTTGCCGCTGGGTTTACCGCTCAGCAGGAGTCATGATGCGCCATCTCTCAATCGCCATCGGCCTGGCCGCAACCCTCGTACTTTCCTCTTCGTCCTCATTCGCCGCGAAGGAAGCCAAGTTCGGCTCCGAGCAGGAAGCCAAGGCGATGCTGGAGAAAGCCGTCGCCGCGTTGAAGGACGACAAGGCGAAGGCCCTCGCGATGTTCAACAAGGGCGAGGGCGGTTTCAAGGACCGCGACCTCTACGTCTTCTGCGCGAACGCCTCGGATGGCGTCATGACCGCGCATCCCTACCTGAAGGGCGAGCTCCTCCAGGACATCGTCGGGAAGAAGGGCTTTCCCCTCGGAAAAGCGATCATGGAGACGGCCGCGGAAGGGAAGATCCAAAGCGTGACCTACTGGTGGCCTCGCCCCGGAACCGAGACGCCGCTCGAGAAGCACACCTTTTACACGAAGGTCGGGGACCAGATCTGCGGGGTCGGGTACTACAAGCAGTAGATGTCAGACACGTTCACGCGCTGAGCTTGTTCGCGGCATCGAGCGCGGCGACCTTGTAGCACTCGGCGAGCCTAGGGTAGTTGAATACGGCGTCGAGCGGGCTCTACCAAGCGATCGTGGCGGGCGCGGCTTAGTTCTGACCTCATCGTTTTTGTGTCACCCTTTGTGTCGCCCGGCTGCACGAAAATGGGCAGACTCCCGATGATGTGAGATGACAAAGCTTCCAGTGCAAGCTACTAGCAAAAGGTAGTTTGCGTAGTTGAGACGACTGCTGACGAAGTGTGATGAAATATTCGTTTTAGGAAACCTCCGTTCTATCCGTTGAACTACGGGGACGCCTCAGAGATCCGATGTCAGAGATCAGATACTAGGGCGCCATCCGGAAAAATCCCAGAGATCGGCCTCGAACCCAAGGGGATCTACGCCTGAGGCAGGAAACCAGGATCGGCAATCTTTCTCTCCGGTACAAAACTTTCTTTGATGAACCCCATGCACTCTTTCCGGAGACAGATCTTGCTTCGGACAGCAGTCCAAATAGATTTCCAGCTTTGCGCGATTTAAATGCACGACGGCGAAATGATTGATAGTTTGGAGCGCACTTCCGCCGCTCACCTGCCCGTTGCCCACGGCGGCGAGCTTGTCGACCTTTACGTTGGTCCCGAGCGAAGGGCGGAGATCAAGTTTGAGTCGAGGGGATTGCCATCCTGGGACTTAACCGCCAGACAGCTCTGTGATCTTGAGCTTCTCCTCAACGGAGGTTTTTCGCCTTTGCGCGGTTTTATGACGAAGGCCAATTACGAAAACGTTTGCCACGAGATGCGGCTGGCCACAGGTACTCTTTGGCCGATTCCGATCACGCTTGATGTAAACGAAGATTTCGCGAAATCGCTGACTCCAGGGCGCAGCAAGATTGCTCTCCGGGATCCTGAAGGAGTGATGCTGGCGCTGTTGCACGTGGAAGAACTGTGGAAACCCGATCGCCTCCAGGAAGCGCAAACGGTATTCAATAGCACCAGCCCGGCTCACCCGGGGTCCGACCATGTGCGTAACAAGTCGAATCCATGGTACGTCGGAGGCCGGCTTGAGGGTGTGCAGCGGCCTTCCAGCTATGATTTCAAAACATTGCGTTTGTCGCCTTCTGATTTGCGCCAGCAATTCGCCCGGCAAGGCTGGCGCCGAATTGTTGCCTTCCAGACCCGTAATCCGATGCATCGGGCTCATGTCGAATTGACTTTTCGCGCATGCAAACAAGCCGAAGCGAGTTTGCTTATTCACCCGGCAGTGGGACTGACAAAGCCAGGTGACGTCGATTACTTCACGCGAGTCCGGTGTTATCAGGTAGTTCTGACGAAGTATCCGCGTGGAACAGCAAAACTTTCCCTCCTACCGCTGGCCATGCGGATGGCGGGACCACGAGAGGCGATCTGGCACGCTCTCATCCGAAAAAACTGCGGTTGTTCGCACATGATCATCGGGCGCGATCATGCCGGGCCGGGCACCGATGCCAGTGGAAAGCCATTCTACGACCCGTATGCGGCCCAGGAATTATTTAAGAAATACGAACCTGAAATCGGTGTGACGATGATCCCCTTCCACAACATGGTTTATGTGGAGGATAACGCCAAGTACTTGCCAGAGGATGAAGTTCCGCGCGACGCCCGGGTCCTGAAGCTTTCAGGTACGGAATTACGCCAGCGGCTCAATGAAGGGCGTCTGATCCCGGACTGGTTTACCTATTCTGAAGTCATACTAGAACTGCGGAGAAGTTTCCCGCCCCGGCACCAACAGGGTTTCACCGTTTTCTTCACTGGCTTGTCCGGCGCCGGCAAATCAACCATTGCCAACGTCCTGCTTATCAAGCTTCTCGAAATCGGGGGCCGGCCGGTTACGCTTTTCGACGGCGACCTTGTCCGGAAGCATCTGTCCTCCGAGCTTGGCTTTTCGCGCGAACACCGCGATCTAAACATCCGACGCATTGGTTACGTCGCTTCCGAGATCACCAAGAACCGTGGCATTGCCATCTGTGCCCCCATCGCTCCGTACGATGCCATGCGGAAAGAGGTCCGAGCCATGATCGCGCCGTTGGGCGGATTCATCATGGTGCATCTCTCCACTCCAGTTGAAGTTTGCGAAGAACGCGATCGCAAAGGTCTCTACGCCAAAGCGCGGGCGGGCATTATCAAGGAGTTTACGGGTATCTCCGATCCCTACGAAGAACCGACTGATGCGGACATCACCATCAATACGGCTGAACTCGCCCCCGACGAGGCGGCCCAGGAAATTATCCTTCATTTGGAAAGCGAAGGGTTCATCGGGAATCCGACTACCCCACGCGTATAGATCGCGGCCCTCCCCTAATTCCTCTCCCTCGGGCAGAGGAGGTCGAAAAGCGCCGAGTGAGGGCCTCGGCGCAGGCCTCGTCGTCGTCTCTTTCGCGTCGCTGTCTAAACGACGATAGAGAAAAACAAATAACGTAATTCGACTACCGAGCCGGATCGCGCAACGTTCGCTTGGACTACAAGCCCACCTCTTGCCATCCAAATGAAAGCTAGGGAGGAGGGCTTTTTGCCGGAACTAGTGCAGGTCCGCTCATGCTCTTAAGCATTCGACCCAGATCGCTGTTGGTGGAAATGACGGCCGTAGTGTCGTGCTCGAAAGCGGACCGTGCTACGTCGAGACTGCGCAGAAAAAGGTAAAGGTCCTGCGCATCGGGTGCGCTGTAGGCATTGGCGTAAATACGTGCAGCTTCCGCGTCAGCTTCGCCTTCGATCTTTAGAGCGTCACGGTTAGCACTGGAAATAATCGACGCCACTTCGCTCTCTTTTTGTCCGCTGATGTTGGCAGCCTCGCCGTGACCTTCAGAACGAAACCGGGCCGCGATTTGGTGGCGTTCGCTCGACATCCGCTCAATGATCTTCTCAGCTACCGCCGGGTTGTACTTACTGCGCTTGAATCGCTCATCGAGTAGTTCGATGCCAAAGTCTGCGATCTTTTGCCGGGTGCGTTCCGTAATTTGTTTCTCAATCTCCCCTCGCCCAAGTTGAATATCGGGAATATTGCTTGGCAAAATGGTGCCGCTCTTCTCCAGCTCCGGATCGCGCAAAGGCTGTCGTCCTTTAGTTACGCGAATAATTTCGACGAGATCGTGAGTAGCTACCGCTGTCCGCGTTTCGCTACCGAGAATATCGTCCAGTCGGGAGAGCGCGCTGCGTTCGTCATTTAACCGGTTATAGTAAAGAAGCGGGTCGCTAATGCGCCAGCGCGCGAAGCAATCGACAATGAGATAAAGCTTGTCTTTGGTCGGGCATTCCGTCGGCTTGCCGTCCCAGGCGAGCACGCGTTTATCAAACCGGTTTACCTTATCGAAGAGTGGCAGCTTCAACTTCAATCCCGGGGTAGTTTCGGTGCGAATGGCTTTGCCGAAACGAGTAACAATCGCGTCTTCGTATTGACGAACGATAAAGAGCATTGAACCCCATTTAAGTCCCGTTAGAATGAAGATGAGACCCAGTATCGCCATGGTGCGGGACTGCAAAATCCGGATCAGGGTTGGCGGCATACTCAGTAGTTCCCTAATGGGTTGAGTGCGGCGATTCGGGGGTCGTTAGCGGGAGCGTTTGCAAGATGTTTTTCAGGCTGTCATCCACAATTACTTTCTTTTGTAAAGCCGGCAGAAGCGCCTGCATTTGTTCCAGGTAAATCCGGCGCCGGGTAATGTCGGGTGCTTTACGGTACTCGGCTAGGAGAAGGGTGAACTTCTCCGCGTCGCCTTTGGCCTGGTTTACCCGATGAAAGGCGTAAGCTTCCGCTTGTTTCAGACGTTCCTTCGCCTGCCCGCTGGCATTTGGGACCGCATCATTGTAAACCGCCCAGGCCTGGTTGATCGCAGTCTGCTTCTCTTGTTGCGCCTGGTTTACTTCGTTGAAAGCAGCCTGTACCACCGCCGGAGGGCGCACCGTGGCAAGTTGGACCTGTTGAATCTGAAGGCCAAGTTTGTAGTCGGAGCAAAGCTCAGCCAGGCGTTTGAGCGAGCCGGTTTCAATATCGTGGCGCCCAATGGTAAGGACTTCATCCACGGTACGATCGCCGATTACTTCACGCATCACGCTTTCCGATAAGTCACGCAAGGTTTGCTCCGGCTCGCGCACACCAAACAAATACATTTTCGGATCGGTAATTCGATATTGTACCACCCACGGCACCAGAGCGGTGTTAAGGTCGCCGGTGATCATGGTTTCGGTGTCTTCCGCTTCCCGGTCCTGCTGGTAAGGATTGGTGGCACCCGGGCTGGAAAATCCGAACTCGAGTTTCAGAAGTCGCTGCGTCGGCACGATGACGAGCTCGTCCACATGGGGAATGACATAGGTCAAACCGGGATCTTCGATTCCGGACAGCGCGCCAAAGCGAAGCTTGACGCCGACGGAGTTTGTCGGAATGGAACGAAACCCGAACAGGAGCGAGAAAAGGGTGACCGCTATTCCGACGCAGGCGATGATGCCCAGGCCAAACCGCACTGGTTTGATGCCAAAGCTGGGAGAGGCGGGCCCAGACGAGCGAATGATTTGCATGCCGGATTTCGACTATGGGGCGGTCAAGCAGACGCGGCAAGTCATTCCCGGCCGCCCAGACGTTTGAACCGAATGTGGACTAATCAGGGAAACGACGCCTCGATTCAATCTCAACACTGCATCTGCGCGAAAGAAGAATCGCTAAAATGAGAAGGGTCTGGCACGAATCAGGGCTGACATTCCACCTTACGCCAGAGGCAGGTGATAGATCATATCGAGCGTCGATATAATGGCATGACCAATGCTGCAAAAAGCACAATTTCTAAAACGATGAACACTCCACCACCAAACCAAAAAGGATTCACTCTTGTCGAAATCATGATTGTTGTCGCAATCATAGCGTTGCTCGCGGCCATCGCTGTGCCCGGATTCTTGCGCGCGCGCAAGCGCTCCCAGGCCAGCCGCATCCTGAATGATTTAAGGATGATTGACTCAGCGCTTGATCAATACGCAATCGAGCACAACAAAAAAAGCAACGACCCCGTTGGCACAGCCGATTGGACCAGCTACGTCAAGAAGGGCTCGCCCCTTTACAATACCGGTAACAGTCTCTTTGGCACCGGTTATGGCTCGCAAACGGTAGATCTAATTCCACAGGTGCCTTCAAACGACTACAATGTACTGTCCGACGTTGCTGGAACAGGCTTCTGGTCTCCCTACGGACCGTAAGAAAAATTGCGTTTCGGCGCGATGGGTTGACTAGATCAAGCGAAGTCCTCCCGAACGGTGACGAAGTCTCTCCAAGCCAAGGACTACGATGCACTCAGTGCCTTCCGATATGCGATGCGGAAGTTTCTTCGTGTCAGCAAGGAAGTGGTTGCCGCTCGGGCAAAACTGACGCCAGAACAATATGAAGCTCTCCTCGCGATCAAGGGTAGTTCCGGCGCCCACGGCGTGACGGTTGGCGAGATAAGCGAGCAGCTCCAAGTGAAGCATCACACTGTCGTCAGTCTTCTCGACAAATTGGAAGTACGGAAGCTAGCCACTAGGAAGCGAGCTGCCGCTGACAGACGCAACGTAAACGTGCAATTAACCAAGGCCGGCGCGTTGCTCCTCGCGCGTCTGGCCGCAATTCATCATCGCGAGCTCCAGCAGCGCAGCCCCGAAATAATCGATGCTCTCCGGCGAATACGAGAGTAAAGCGGATAAGTCCGCACGTACTCGATTTGCACCTGGTGGGGCCGTATCAGAAATTTGTATAGCAATTGCGCCCACGGGAATACGATTGGGTAATGCACGCGACAGGCGTGCGCTACCCAGCACCGAGCCTGGCCCGTCCATGTTCTCGAGCCAGATCAAGGATTGGGCCAATGGGAACAATGCGGCTCGGATTAATCTTCTCGTGCGTCATGTAGTAATGCCGCTTGATGTGATCGAAGTCCACCGTCTCGGCAATGCCATCATGCTGGTATAAGTCGATAAGATAGCCTTGGAGGTTATGGTAGTCGAGGATACGCCGCACACTGCACTTGAAATGAATGTAGTAGACGACATCGAAACGAATGAGGGTGCAAAATAGCCGCCAATCGGCCTCGACTATTCTCGTTCCGAATAAATAGCGGCTCCTGGCCAATCGCTCTTCCAGTTGATCAAGGGCATCGAAGAGTTGGCTGCAAGCCCGTTCGTAAACGTGTTGCCTGGCGGTGAAACCAGCTTTGTAGACGCCGTTGTTGATCTTGTCGTAAATGAAGGCACTTAGTTTCTCCTGTTCCGCGGCTATGTCTTTGGGAAAAAGATCCATCTCCTTATTCTGCGCTAGCGCGCGAAAGGCATCGTTAAACATCCGGCAAATATCGTCCTCGCAATTATTGACAATGCGTCGCGTTTGCTTGTCCCAGAGCACCGGGACGGTGACGCGGCCATCAAATTTCGGATCGGTCAGCTCGTAAGTTTCGGCGAGAAAGTGAAAACCGTTAATTGGGTCGGTCGAGGCAAAGGGCTCGCGGGAGCCCGCGCCTCTATAAGAACCGGAATTGGGATCACGAAAAGCCCATCCATGTTCATCGCGTACCGGGTCCACGACCGTCAGACCGATGATCTGCTCCAACCCGAGCAGCTTACGAGCAATTAACGTCCGGCTTGCCCATGGGCAAGCCAGTGAAATGTAAAGGTGATAGCGATCAGCTACGGCAGGATAATCCGTGCTACCGTCGCTAGAAACCCAGTCGCGAAAGGCGTCCTCCTGCCGCTGAAACTCACCGGACTCGGATTGTTCCTTTGCAAACTGCCCCTTCATTTTTCCAAACCGCTTTCCTTTAGCACGAAGAGTAAAGGGTATCCAGCTCAGAGCGACCGCCAGTTTCAGCAGCGATGAATGTACTATTCGGCGGCGGTGGCAATGATAAACGCCTGTTTCGGGGCGGCATTTCCTGCTTCTTATTGATATATTCCACAGACCCAATGGGATACACGGCTGTCAAGGCAGTGTGAAGCCGCTACGACTCGGGGTTGCGCTCGGAGCGCCTTACGTAGTTCCCGCAGCAGAAGCTGCGTAGTCCCCTCGCTCATCGCGGCACGGCAGCGGCTCATTATGGAATCTATGAAATTTAACACCCGCAGACTGGAGATTGGTTCCTACCTTACCCGAGGGTCTCCTCGCCCTTGTTTCGATGGCCGGATCATCAGCTAAGTAGAGGATATGCGCGAGGCCCCTGGCTTCGATTGAACTGCATGCCACAAAAGGAGAGCAACTTATGAATATCCGCGACGATCAGACAAACCGGCGCATCCTCGTCATTGACGACAATCGCTCTATCCACAACAGTTTCCGTGCAATTCTGCGCGCGGATTCAGGCAAAAGCGCGCTAGATGAAACCGAAGCACGGCTTTTCGGCGAAGCGACTTCTGGCCCGCGGGCACTGGGTTTCACGATGGAGTCCGCATACCAGGGCGAGGAAGGCATCGAGTTGCTACGGAGCGCGCTCGATAAGGGTCAGCCTTACGCCATGGCGTTTGTCGATATGCGAATGCCGCCCGGGATGGATGGTCTCGAAACGATTACAAAACTCTGGGAGCTCGACGCCGATCTCCAAGTTGTGATCTGCACAGCCCATTCGGACTATGGCTGGCATGATCTTGTGGCGAAGCTCGGCAGCTCTGATCGGCTGCTCATTTTGAAGAAGCCCTTCGACGTTGTTGAAGTGCGGCAAATGGCGGAAGCGCTCTGCGCCAAATGGGAATTGTTGCGGCGCGGGCGACATCATCTGGAGGAACTCGAAGCACGCGTTGCCGAGCGGACCCAGAACCTTTCCCAGGCCAACCAGGAACTACGCGATCAGTTTGCCGAGCGGAAACAGGCGGAGGCCGCACTGCGCGAAAGTGAATTACGCTTCCGTCAACTGGCGGAAAACATCAGCGAGGTTTTTTGGGTTTCCTCGCCTACTGGCGAAGAATTGTTCTACGTCAGCCCCGCCTATGAGCAGATTTGGGGATGGGCGCGCCAAACTATCTACGAAGATCCAAAGCAGTGGTTTAAGAATATCCTGGAAGAGGATCGGCCACCCGTAGCCAAGGCCTTATCGGAATTGTCCCAAGGCACGAACTACGAATTAGAATATCGCATCCGGCACCAGAATGGTTCCATCCGGTGGATCCGTGACCGGCGTTTCGCGATACGCGGCGAAGACAGGCAAGTCGTGCGGACATGCGGTGTGGCAGAAGACATCACCCAACGTAAAAACCTTGAGGTCGAGATGTCTAAGGCGCGTGATGCGGCCTTGGAGGGAGCACGCATGAAATCAGAATTTCTTGCTAACATGAGCCACGAAATTCGCACGCCGATGAACGGTGTGATCGGCATGACTGGATTGCTTCTTGATACCGAGCTCGATCTCAGGCAGCGCGATTACGCGGAGACGATTTGCAGCAGCGCCCACTCGCTGCTCTCGATCTTGAACGACATTCTCGATTTTTCCAAAATCGAGGCCGGTAAGCTGGAGTTTGAGAACCTGGAGTTCGATTTGGATGAAGTGATCAACGGTGCATTGAGTGTTCTCGTGCCGGAAGCACGAGCAAAAGGCTTGGAGCTCCGGAGCGAGATTGATCCCAAGGTTTGCACCGGTCTTTGTGGTGATCCCGGACGGCTGCGCCAGGTATTGACAAATCTTCTTAATAACGCGGTGAAATTTACAGAGCAGGGCGAAGTGGTGCTGAGGGTTTTTTCTCAGGAAGAGATGCCATCAGTAGTATCTTCTATTGAGGGGATCTCGGGCAGCAAAGCGACCCTGCGGTTCGAAGTCAAAGACACCGGGATCGGTCTGAGTGAAGACGCGCGCGGACGAATCTTCGGAGCTTTCAATCAAGCTGATCAATCAACGACACGACGCTATGGCGGCACCGGGCTTGGGCTGACGATTTCGCGGCATCTGGTAACAATGATGAATGGTCAGATCGGAGTTGAAAGTGAACCAGGCAAAGGATCGATATTTTGGTTTACGGCCGCGTTTGAGAAACACGCTGCCGGAAAAGGAGCGCCGGCGAAGCAAAAACCTCTTTCAGCCAGGCGTGTGCTGCTGGTAGATGACAACGCCAATGATTGCCAAATTCTTGGCGCACAGCTCGCCGCCTTGGGAATGCGATGCACATCAGCGGCCAGCGCGGAAGAAGCCCTTCAATTCTTCTGCGAGGCAATTACGGATAAAGATCCGTACGCTCTTGCCATTATCGACATGCAAATGCCGGGAATGAATGGAACGGAGCTGGCTCGGGCCATTAAAAGCGACCATATCACGAAGGATACGTGCATCATCATGCTCAGCGCCGTCGGGCACTCCATCGATGCGAATACCCGCAAAAATGCGGACATCGCCGCTTTTCTGGCTAAACCAGTAAATCAACCGCACCTCCATCAGTGTTTGGCCAGTGTCCTGGGGCCCGCGCCGTCAAAAAGGACTAAACCGAAAAACTATGCCTCGAGCAAAGCGCCCGCACACCCAACTCACGATACCCGCATCCTGGTTGCAGAAGATAATGAAGTGAATCAACATGTCATGCTCTTGCTGTTGGAGGACCTCGGTTATACCGCAGACATGGTCGCAAACGGCAAAGAGGCCCTGGCGGCGCTGAGCCATCATTCCTACGATATCATTTTAATGGATTGCCAAATGCCGGAGATGGACGGCTATGAAGCTTCGCGCACCATCCGTCGGAAATTCGACCGCCCGCCACGCATCATCGCCATGACCGCGCATGCGCTGCGCGGCGACCGCGAGAAGTGCCTGGCCGCGGGAATGGACGACTATCTTTCCAAGCCAATCATTGCAAAGAAACTGGAAGCAGCGTTGCAAAGATGGGCGCCGACTCGCAACACGAATGCGCCGGTCGATCTTCAACGCCTCCGCGATGTTTGTGGCGATGCTCCCGGCACCATGCGAAGGCTCGCCGACCTCTATCTGGAACAAGGCGCGGAACTTTTACCAGCCATGGAAGTGGCCATTCGCAACAACGATGCAAAAGATTTGAGCTCGATCGCGCACCGCTTTCGGGGCGCGAGCCTAAGCTGCGGAAGTAATTCAATTGTTCCATTTCTAAACGAACTGGAGCAGCTGGGTAAGAGCGGCGACCTTGCGGTGGCATCCGTGGCATATGAAAAAGCGAGTTCGGAATTCGCCCGAATCCGTTCGTTTCTCGAAAGCCATCTTCAAAATGGTGAAAACGGGCTGAAAGGAGAAACGCTCGTCCGGCTTTGTTAAGGCGAGATCTTGTTACGCCCAGCTACGCAGCGGTGAGGACGCCGCGAAAGCCTCCTGACCTAAAGCGGAATTCTCAACTTCAGATCGTCGATTTGGCCAACGGCCTTCTCCAATTCCTTCACCCGCGCTGACAAGGCGGCATGTAACTCGAGAATGCGTAATCCGACCTGGATGCGCGCCAAAAGTTCGTTCTTGTCGAACGGCTTAATTAGGTAATCATCTGCGCCCGCATGTAATCCTTCCACGATATTTTCCTTGGCGCCAAGTGACGTAAGCATGATCACGTAAACCATTTTTCGGCTTTCACGAATGCGTCGACAAACTTGCAGGCCATCCATTTCTGGCATCATCCAATCGAGAATGGTAAGCGCCGGACCTTGCTGGGCTCGCAACGCCGCCATT
>Ga0209156_10002537_pt1 | contig 14287 bp, 10 predicted proteins | sample GraSoiAngelo_124_FD_185881 | JGI IMG/M metagenome (GOLD analysis project Ga0209156, IMG submission 185881) | Grasslands soil microbial communities from the Angelo Coastal Reserve, California, USA - 14_0927_05_20cm (SPAdes) (version 2) | ecosystem: Environmental > Terrestrial > Soil > Grasslands...
AGATTTGCTCCAAGATAAAGTAATCGAAATAATGGCGGACGCGCGGATCGCTGATCTGAAAGGCATCCAGTAGGTCGAGCGATAATGGTTGAAAAATTAAACCGCCGTAAACGATATAACGAGGTCGGGTATCGTAATGATGAGCCTGCATTTGATAGGGCCAGACTGTATCTAACACAATCGTCAGCTTCATCGGCTTCTTATCGCGCAAAATTTCAAACTTCACTTTGTCGCCTTTGAATTTGCGCTCGACCACTTCGGGCATCTCCACCCGTTCTCCTTCGAGTTCGACAAAACCATCGCTGGCAATGGCGTGATCATCGATGGAAAGCAGAACGTCACCCTCTTTAAGTACCTTTCCCGCCGGACCGGCTTCAATCACGGTTCGAACAACTACTCCTCGACCATCGTCCTGCAGTCCGAAATAGCGCCGCTGTGCCGGGTTTTGCAGGTTGCCAGGGGTCAAGCCGAGATCGACATACTTATCGTAGTGCCCGTCCTTGATATCGGTAAGGAACCGGCGAATTACGGGGGTCGGAATCATATAGGCAACGCCTTGCGCGACATCGCCGCTGTAACCTTGAAAGGCGACTCCAATTACCTTGCCATTTTGCATGACCGGCCCACCGCTATTCCCCGGATTGATCTGCGCGCTGATCTGGATGGCAAGATGCGAGTCGATCGATGAATGGGTATAGAGTTGGAAATCAATCCGCGAAACGATCCCGGTAGTGACCGACATGCGCTCGCCACCAATCGGGTAACCGTAGGCTGAGACGGTCGCTTCCAGCTCCGGGATTCCGCCGAAACCCAGCGGAACCATGTTTTTGAAAAACTCCGGTGAATCGACTGTAATCAGAGCGAGATCGCAATCGTGGGCGACAAATACGACGCGCGCGGGATACTTATTTGGGTCGCCATCGCGCTCGACCGTGAGGTAACGGGTGTTGCTGACCACGTGCGCGTTGGTCATGATACGCGGGCCCTCGATGACAAATCCGGCGCCAACACCGCGACCAATCGCGCCGGTATTCCAGGGAGCGCGATAATCGGGCTCAACTTCGGTTGAAGTAATGCGAACGAGGCTTTTCTGAATTTTGCCGTTCGGTTGCTTCGGCGCCGCCACCACAATCGGAGCAACGGGTGGGGGAGTAGCGCTCGGTTTCATTGGAGGTGGCGCGCCTTCTTCCGGCGGTGGCAGCGGCGGAGTATTCTGCTGCGGTAGAACCGGCGGAGTCTCTTGCTGCTGCAGAGGCGGGGTATTTTGCTGCGCGAAAAGATCAGCACCCGCAAAAAGCAGCAGCCCGCAAACGAAAAGACGTTTCATGTCCAAAGTCCGAGAAGATGAAACGGCATGCTTGAAATGCAAATTGCGCACTGTGGAAAATAGACAACGGATTGTGGCAAAGGGTTCAAGCCTGTGGCGGATAAGATGGCTATGCTACAAACCGGCGCGATCGAGCAGCAAAACGAGCACTTTTTCGGCTTCGAAAAATTCGCGTGCAATCTCGCGCGCCGCGCGCGAATGACGGCGATAATCGCCGTTAATTTCGCCCACCGCTTCCGCGATTTCGGAGAGTTTATGAAAACCGAAAAGCCCGCCCTGCTGGTCGTAGATTTTTGTGAACCCGGTTTCCTGCGTGATCACGGGGCGTCCGGCGGCCAGATAACAGGCACTGCGATCACTGAACCAGCCGGTGTTTAATCGCACATATTGATCCTTGGCGACGGTGAATTCGGCTTTTGATCGGCGAATGTAGTCCTGATAGTCCCAGTATTTCACACTCAAATCGTGCGGGGTGCGGAAACGCCAGCCAGCCTTGGAAAACTTCCTTCGCGTCTTCTCGTCCTTAATATCTGTGGCCAGTTCGAACATCTCGCCCGCCGCGTTGGGAGCATTAACGAAACGAATGAACTCCCGCGATTTGCTCCAGAGATATTTCTCTCCGCGCCAGATGATGTCTTTCAATCCGCTGGTCGACCAATTTGCAATGGACGTGAAGATCGCGCTCGACGGCGGTGGCTTCCGTGTTCTCCAAAGATCGGTGACAATGGGCTGTCGCGTTGGGAGCCACTTCAATCCGTGGACTGGGACAGGAAATTGTTTCGTCCCGACATTCTCGCCAAAAGTAAAGAGCGCGTGATGTCCCCGGAGATAGTCGATTGTCGATTGAACTTTCTGATCGACTTTTATTTGTTCAACGCCTGGATCACTCTCGATATAAAGAATACGATCGCTGGCCCGTAGGTCGTCATTGAATTCCTGCGCGCCACATACATTCAAAATTGCATCGGCCGATTTATAAAGCTGACGAATTTTCCTTAAGGACAAACCTACGGTCGGGAGCTCGGGCAAGTATCGGGCGCAAAAAGACCAGCGATTTTTGAAATCAAATTCATTGGCCAAGCGCGCGAGCAGTTTCGTGGCGTAAGTAAAATCGTTGCTCGTGTCGAAAGTTTCCGCGTTGTAGGGAATACGGGCTGAATCTTCGATATAGTAAACCTCGTGACCGAGTCGTTGCAGGCCGACGATGTAGTGCACGTGCTGCCAGATCACGCCCGCGATGGGGCAGGAGCCCATGAAGCCCATGACCACGATGCGTTTGCGTTTCATTGCGAAGAAAACGCCGAATGCTGAACATCGAACGCCCAACGTCGAATGCAGAAAGCGTTCCTCTGAATTCGGTGTTCGGCGTTGGGTGTTGGACGTTGGGCGTTTGCTACCGTCACTGGAATGTCTTCACAACCATCGCGGGATTACCCGCGACGATGCAATTCGCGGGCACGCTTTTCGTCACGACGGCGCCGGCCGCCACGACGGAATTCTCGCCAATGCTAACGCCTTTTAAAACAATCGCATTCATTCCGATCCAAACGTTATCAGAAATTTTCACCGGGCGCGTCTCAAGTTTGGGGCGGGGTGGGCGGTCTTTGTAAAATGGCGCAACGGCCTGGGCATCGATTAGTCGCTGCGCAGGTTCGAGCGGGTGAAAATCGGAATCGGCGATCCCGACGTTCCACGAGATCAAACAGTGCGATCCGATCTCAATCCGTTCGTCCGCCATGACGAGCGCGCCGTTCAGCAAGGTGAAATCACCAACAACAGCCGAGCCCTTCACTCCGAGGGCAAAGGAACACCCGGCGTACACGGAGACGTGATTGCCAAAGCGGAGAGCATGCGCCGCCTTCGTTTTCATAAAGCGAAATACCTGCGCCGTTTCGCAATAAAAACCATCGCCAAAATCAACATTCGGCGGGATCGGATGCGCCCACCAATCGCCTTCTACTCTCCGCTCCGCGTCGACATTGCTCATGCCGTAAATTTCCCGGAAGCGTGAAGTTTCGCGTAAACGCCGCCGCGCGCGACCAGCTCCGGCCCGCGTCCCTGCTCGACCACGCGCCCATTTTCAAGAACAACGATTTGATCGACGTTGTGAATAGTGGCGATGCGATGAGTAATGATGATGGTGGTGCGGCCGCGCATCAGTTCTTTGATCGTTTCCATGATGGCGGATTCGGTGGTCGGATCGAGCGCGGAAGTTGGTTCGTCGAGCAAAAGAATCGGCGCATTTTTCAAAAAGGCGCGTGCGATTCCGATGCGTTGGCGCTGACCGACGCTGAGGTGTCCGCCTCGTTCGCCGACCTCGCTTTCGTAGCCGTTTGGTAATTGCGAAATGAATTCATCGGCCTGCGCGCGCTGCGCCGCTTCTCGGATTTCGTCTTCGGTCGCATCTGGCCGTCCGTAGGCAATATTCTCGCGCACGGTCGTAGAAAAGAGGAGAGTGTCTTGCAAGACGATGGCGATCTGCTGGCGCAAGGATTTTTTTGTGACCTCGCGAATGTCGCGGGCATCGAGCGTGAGACGACCCGCAGTGGGATCGTAAAATCGCGGCACTAAACTAAGGAGGGTGCTTTTGCCCGCGCCCGTCCCGCCGACCAGCGCGATGATTTGGTTCGGCGCGATTTCAAGATTGACGTTGCTCAGAATTTCTCGGTCCGAATCATAGCCAAAGCTCACGTTCTGAAACGAAATCGCGCCGTTTGTTTTTTCGATCGCGATGGCATTGGGCGAATCGACAACGTCATCCTGCCGATCGAGAATTTCGAAACAACGCCGCGCTCCTGCCGTTGCGCCTTCCATTGCCCACGCTGTGTAGGTGAGCGATTCGAGCGGTTGATAAAGCATGACCAGATAGGCGATAAAAACGAGAAGGACTCCGAGCGATAACGTGCCGGCCAACACGTGTAATGATCCCACGTAATACATCGCGGCCGTTCCGAGCGCGATCAGCGTGCTGATGACGAGCCCGCTCTTCACGCTTGTCATCGTTAGCCGAAGGTTAGCCTGTAAGCTGCCGTGAGCGTGTTGCTGAAACTGCGAGACTTCGAATTCCTCGCGGCCAAATGCGTGTACCATCCGAATGGAACTCAATCCTTCTTGCGTTTGGGTGAGCAAAGCGCTGTCCTGCTCCTGAATGGTAGTCGATTGAGTGCGAATGCGTTTGGCAAAAAAGTAGATCGTGCCGATGAGAAGCGGCACGATAGCAAGCGAGAGCAAGGTCAATTGCCAATCAAGCCGGAGCATGACGGCAAATGTCCCGAGCAGCGTGACGCCGGAACTGACAATGTTAGTGAACCCTTTATTGTAAATTGTCTGGACCGATTGCGAATCGTAGGCGACCCGAAAACTGGAATCGGCCGAGCGCCGCGTGTCGTGAAATTTGAGCGAGAGGCGCTGCAAATGCGCGTAAAGCTCGGTGCGCAATCGCATCAAAGACTGCAGACCGATTTTCACAAACATGTAATTGCTGGCCAGGCTCAGGAGACTCCACAGCAATTGAATGACAATCATCGCAAGGCAGAGCAGCGCGATAGCTTGAGTAGCATCGAGAGCCGGCGTCTTGATTGCGCTGCCGAAAAGTGGCGGGAAAGCGAACTGAAAAACGTTGAGACGGCCCGGAAGAATTTGATCGACGATGATTTTGAACGGCCACGGTTTAAGCAGATTCAATCCGATGGCCGCGAAGGAGAACCCCAGGGCAATGAGCGAACGGGTAAGGAATCCGCGATAATATTTCAGGACGCGTTGGTAGATCATCAGAATTTTAGATTGCGGATTCCCGATTGGCGATAGAAAGAGACGCGACGCGCCATCGCATCTTCAATCTGAAATCGTAAATCCAAAATCTGCAATCCGAATGCATCATTTGCTGCAAGTTTGGTTTGATTGGGTCCTGCACGGCGGTTACGTGGGGATCATCGTGTTGATGGCATTGGAAAGCTCGATCTTTCCGGTCCCCAGCGAAATCGTGATTCCGCCTGCGGCATTTCTGGCGGCCCAGGGAAAACTGAATCTTTGGGGTGTGATCGCAGCGGGGACTTTTGGTTCATGGATTGGCGCGTCCATTACTTATTGGGTGTCGCTCTGGCTTGGACGGATTCTGATCGTAAAATGGGGCCGCTTTTTCGCGATCAGCGAATCAAAGCTAACGCGGGCGGAACATTGGCTGCATCGTTACGAAGCTGGCGGCATCTTTTTCGCGCGATTGCTTCCGGTAATTCGGCATCTCATTTCCATTCCAGCCGGGATCATCCGAATGAATTTCACCACCTTCAGCCTGATGACGATTGTGGGTTCGGCGCTGTGGTGCGGGGTGCTGGCTTGGTTTGGCCAGACGGCGATCACACCTGAGATGTTGCGCGACCCCGCGGGCCTGACGATGGCGCTTAAAGCGAAATCGCATCTAATCGGCGCGGCCGTTATCGTGCTCTGTTTCCTTTATTTTCTCGTGATGCGGCTGACCGGGCATCGAAATGCGACACCGTCCTGAGGGTAGGACAAGTGGGGTTTGCCGATTCCGGCCTGCGTCCCGTCGGCGGGATGCCGACGCCACGTTTTTGGGATATCCTTGATATCGTTCGCTCGCGCGGGGATAATCCGCCGCCGGAGATTGCTGCGGTAATTGGATCCCGGATGTAAAAAAACAGAACACAAGTGTCAGCTTCTCGACAAGGGAGAGGCTGGTATTGGGCCATGATTGGCGACGTAACACAGTATAAGGTATTCTCGATGAACGTTGGCACTGAGTTTGCTGTCTTTATTGGCGTGATGAACATGTACTCTCAGATTCTACGTCCCCGACAAAAGCTTTCCCTTGGTGATTTAATTGTCGCCGTTAGCTCCTGCACCAAGAGCAGCCGCGAGACCGTCGCCACAGTCGCCGATCTGCTTGGCAGCGGTCAGGTCAAGGTCGAAGATCACGGCCGATTTTTACGCGCCAAGGTCTGCTAAATTCGAAAAGTTGATTTTCAAACGCTCCGGTGGTTCTGCCGCCGGAGCGTTTTCTTTTTGTAATAAACACTTTCCGGCTTTTGGCAGCGCTTTTATGTTGCCCGGGTGATTGACCGTTATTCCCGGCCGCAGATGCGTGCCATCTGGTCGGACAGGCGCAAATTCCAGATCTGGCTCGAAATTGAAGCCATCGCCTGCGAAGCGATGGCACGGCTGGGGTTGATTCCGAAAGAAGACGCCGCGGTTATTCGCGAAAAAGGGAAGTTCGATATCGAGGAGATCCTTGAGATTGAAAAGCGAACGAACCACGACGTCATCGCCTTTCTGGAAAATGTGGCCTCCTACGTTGGCCCGGCCGCGCGCTGGATCCATCAGGGTTTGACTTCCTCCGACATTCTCGACACTACCCTGGCAGTGCAGATGACCGAGTCGGCCCAAATTCTGGCTGATGACTTGGCGGCACTGCGAAAAACAATTGGCAAACAAGCAGGCCGATACAAGAAAACTCCGATGATCGGACGCAGTCACGGCATTCACGCCGAGCCGATCACCTTCGGATTGAAGCTGGCGCTGATGTTCGATGAGTTTGGCCGGGCGGAAGAGCGTCTCGCGCAAACGCGTGAGCGTATTCGTTTCGGAAAACTTAGCGGCGCGGTGGGGACACATGCGCATTTGGATCCCCGGATCGAACGCGAGGTTTGCCAGAAACTTGGGCTGCGTCCGGCTACGATCTCCACCCAAATCGTGCAGCGCGATCGGCACGCTGAATTTTTAACGACGCTGGCATTGATCGCATCTTCGATTGATCGCTGGGCCACCGAATTCCGCCACCTTCAGCGCACTGAAGTTTTGGAAGTGGAAGAATTTTTTGGTGAAGGCCAGAAGGGCAGCTCGGCCATGCCGCACAAACGCAATCCGATCACCGGCGAGCGCTTGAGTGGGCTGGCTCGAGTCATGCGCGGGAACGCGCTGGCGGCACTGGAGAATGTCGCGCTCTGGCACGAGCGCGACATCAGTCATTCGAGCGCGGAGCGGATCATTTTGCCGGATTCGTGCACGTTGCTCGATTACATGCTGGTAAAATTACGCGAGCTGGTGGGCGGACTGCGCGTTTACCCGGAAAACATGAAACGTAATCTGGAGATGACGAAGGGGCTCTATTTCAGCCAGTCGATTTTGCTCGCGCTCACTCGTGCCGGACTTGCCCGCAAAACGGCCTACGAAGCGGTGCAACGCGCCGCGATGAAAACGTGGCGCGGCAAGAAATCGTTTGCCGAGAACGTGAAAGCAGAGCCGAAAATCATGGCAAAGTTATCGGCAAAGGAAATCGACAAACTTTGTTCGCTCGAGACGCATTTCCGTCATATCGACGAAAAATTCAAGGCGCTCGGGTTGGATTAGCACGGAGTGCCTAAGGCAGCAGGGGGTGGGGACAGGGGAAGATAGGCATCCTTGCCTGGCTGGGCCGGCGAGCATCCTGCCGGTCGATGGTTCAGAGATGACAAGCTAAAAGCTTGTCGACCGAGTCAGGCTGGAAGCCTAACTTCCGCTTCTAACCAATGGGTGTAAGCGTGAGCTCGTCGATATGCTGCGACTGATCGAGCTGCACACTTGTTACCTCGAAACTAGCGCCGCTCTGCGCTTGCGAGTTTTGCGAATTCAATGATAGGCGCACCGCCTTGCCACGGCAACGCAAGACCAGCTGCCTGATTTCCAGGTTCGGAGCGAGCTCGACCGAAATTAGCTCGAGCCGAAGGAATAACTGCATCGTCATGTTCGACGCATCGGCTGACATGAGTTGAAGTCGCTCGCGTTCATTTGCTGGAAAAACTGTGACGCCGCCGATCTCAGACGCGCCGTGTGTCTCGACCGGACGAAACGGCTGGGAAGTAGGAATCAGGCGGACAATAGAAATGCATCCGGTGGCATCCAGATCGATCGGGCCTAAATGAAAACCAGTTTTCAAAGGCGACGCAGTCTTGGCAGTGAGGGGAGGAATTTCGATGGCGACCGTTAACGAGGCCGGTCGTGCACGAATCGCTTCGATCTGAAATGCAGCGTTAACTTGTATAGCGACGACATCGAGCGGCAAATCGAGCAACACCTCATTCGGTGCCAAACGAGGCTCGACTGGTTCGGGCTTTTGTGGCGGCGCCGGTCTTAGAACCGGAAGGGACGCTGGAGTGGTTGGGCGTGGTGGGGCAAGCTTCTGCGAGCCCGCAGTGACTTTGGGCATCGCAGGGGCTCCGCCCTCCATTTTCCGGGGCGGCGGTTTTCGCTCGGGCTCGCTCAAGATCGGCGTTTTTGAAATGTCGAAGTCCGCGCTTCTGGCGCGCGCGATCTCTTTTTCGCTAGGGAACGTCGGCTTTTCGCGCAACGGACCTTCCTTTAATGTTTGTTGCACCAGCGCGACCAGCGCGTCGGATATGAATGGCTTGGCGATTGTTGCCACCACATTTGGCAACTTGCTTGCCACCGCTGTCATCTCGCGCACGTGGCCCGACATCATGATGATGGGCACGCGCGCAGTGCTATCGTTTCTTCCGATGCGACGGCAAACCTCGTCGCCCTTGATGTCGGGAAGAACGTAATCAACCAGGACCAAATCAGGAATAATGCGGGCGGCTTCTTTTGCGCCATGCAGACCGGTGAGCGCGGTGGTCATTTGCAGAGTCGAATCGGCAAGCGCGAGTGAATCTTCCACAAAAATGAGAAGCATTTCCGTGTCGTCGATGATCAGGATCTTCGGACCTGTCTTGGTTGCTGCGACCGCCGGTTTGGCCGGCACTTCCGGCGCCGCCGGCACAGGTCGCGTACGTTTCCTTTTTTTCGCTTCACGCAACGCTTCGGTCAGCGTTGCCGGCCAGGGATCGTGAATTGTTCGCGGCGCCGGTCTCGAAGCGATATTCTCGATAAATAGCGGATCACTCCAGGTCAGCATTTCCACAAGCGCGTGCTTACCCTCGGCCTCGGCCGTGCGCGCGTGCGTGATCTGACTGTTTCGCACATGCAATTCACCTCTGCGATTTTCGTCCGCCCGCCCTTCGATCACAACATTGCGCGGTGTCGACAGCGCAAGGACCGCGACATCGTCGAGCGCGAGGTCGCGCAACGTCCCGCGGGACAATCCTGTTTCAATCCAGGGGCCAAGCAGCGCTTGCACTGCAGCGCCGAATTCCACCAGCTCGAAGGGTTTTTCGAGAAATTGCAACGCGCCATTAACTCCGCGTTCCGCCATGAGATCAGGCGTAATCCCGCCCGCGATCACCAAGACACGCGTCTCCGGCAGAACGCCGCGCATTTCCCCAAAAAACGCGATCGCTCCGAAATGCGGCGGATCAAAGTCGAGGATGATAAGTTCGGGCTTTTGTTCGAGCGCGGCCATCCGCGCTTCTGCCAGCGATCGTACCGCATGAACGCGATGGCCCGGCGCAAATTTTGTTAGCGCCGACTGGATCGCGACAGAAAGCGCGTCGTATTCTTCGATGAGAAGAACGTTATGTTGCGCAGTCGTAACAGACGATGAAGGCACAGGAGCTTGGGCGAGCGAGAACAGAGCGCATGTTAGATTTAGGGGCGCAAGTTGTGTGCCCGCTAGGGTCTAAACGGCCCCGCCGACGCTCGCCTTATTCGTAGCGCAAGGCCTCGATGGGGTCGAGCGCGGCTGCACGATAGGCGGGGTAAAAGCCGAATCCGATCCCGATAGCCGAGCACACGATGAGGCCGGCAATTGCCCAGCCGTAAGGGAAAATCACGTCCACTTTGAGCCAAAGGGCGAGCAGGTCGCCCCCGACCACGCCCAAAATAATACCAAGAATTCCACCGGCCTCGGAAATGAACACCGCTTCCGCGAGGAATTGTCGGAGAATATCGCGGCTGCGGGCACCGATCGATTTGCGAACGCCAATCTCTTTCGTGCGCTCCGTCACGCTCACCAACATGATGTTCATAATGCCAATACCGGCAGCCACCAGCGCAATGAAACTGATGACGAATGCGCCAATGCTGACCACGCCGGCAACATTGAGGAAAGCGCTTTTGAGCGAATCATTGGTGTAAATCTCGAAATCATTATCCTGATCTGCCTTAAGGCCGCGGGCGACGCGCATCGCACTGATCCCTTTATCCAAAGTTCGGGTGTAGAGTTCCGTTGAAAACGGCTGCGTGGCGATGTTCACGGTGCGGTTGGCTTCGCCGTAATTCTCGAAAAACCGGGTGATCGGCATGAGAAAGAAGTCGTCCTGACTTTCCCCAAAAGAAGTACCTTTTTCCGCAAGCACGCCGACAACGGTATAAGTATGCCCGGTCATGCGAAGGACTTTGCCGAGGGGCGACTCATGCGGAAACAGACGTTTCTCGATGCCCTTGCCGATGACGGCGACATTGCGAGCAAGTGCGACATCTTCGTCGTTAAGGTTGCGGCCGTAACCGAGCGTGAATGCATTGGCGGTTAGAAAACTTCGATTTGTCCCGACAACCGTGAGACTCGGCGGCGTCTTGACCCCGTTATAAACGGCCTGCCCCTTGATCTCGCGCCCAAAACATTTAAGACAAATCTCCGATGCGTTTCCCTGCATCAGTTCGTAATAACGCACCGCCTGCTGATAGGTGATGTTGCGCCGGTTCTGATATTTTTTCTTAACGTTGCCGCCGCCGGCGTCAATGTTCACTGGGTATTTCGCAAACTGAAAGATATTTGATCCAAGAAAACTGATCCCGCTCTCGATCGAATTCTGCAACGCCCCAATCGCGGTCATTACCAGAATGATCGAGAACACGCCAATGGTGATGCCAATCATCGTTAGGGCCGCACGCAACTTATTCGCTCCCAGCGAACTCAAAGCCATCGCCATGATTTCTTTAAACTGCATGATCAATCAAAGAAATGACGAATGACGAATAATAAATTGTCGATGCGACGCACTTCGTTGTTCGTCATTTGAGCATTCGGATTTCATTCGTCATTCGTTCTTCGTCATTATGGTCACTCATACCTGAGTGCGGTAACTGGATCTAACCGCGATGCCGTCCATGCAGGCGCGAACCCCGAGATCAATCCCGTCATGACCGACACCATCATGCTGATAACTACTAATCCGGTTGAAAACTGGATTGGGAAGGATGGGAAAGCGATGCCGATGAGGAAGCACATGGCAAAGGCAAAGCCCAGCCCAATAATTCCACCTAGCAAGCAGAGGGCGGTCGATTCGATTAGGAATTGGAGAAGAATGGTGCGCCGCCGCGCCCCGAGCGCTTTGCGTGTGCCAATCTCTTTCGTCCGCTCTTTTACGCTCACAAAAGTGATATTCATAATGCCGATCGCGCCGACGAAAAGCGAAAGTCCGGTGATGAAAAGTCCTGCAACGGCGATGGAGTTCTTGATCGGATCGAGCGTGCTCTTTAACGCCTGCTGTTCGTTAATGCTGAAGTCGTCTTTTTTTTCCGGAGGCAACCCGCGAACTCGCCGCATCAAACCATCCAGCTCATCTTTGGCCTCGGCCAGTTTCGTCTTGTCCTTCACTTTTACGAGAATGTCCGCTTCGCTTTTAGCGGTAAAATATTTCTGAAACGCGGGCAGCGGCATCACGACAATGGAATCGAGACTGAAAAGGCCAAGAAACGACCCTTGCCGCGCGATCACCCCGACTATTTTGAATGGTTGCCCGTTAATCAGAACGGATTTGTCGATCGGGCTAGCTGACGGAAACAGCGCGTCGGCCACATCATAGCCGACCACGCAAACGTTAGCGCCCCCGCGCGATTCCAAGTCGTTGAAGAAACGACCTTCTTTGAAATCAAACGTCGATGTGATGATGTAATCCGACACCGTTCCGCGGACCAAAACGTTACCTACTTCGCTATCCGCATATTTGACGCTGCGGATAACACTGGATGTCGGAATGGCGATCATCAGATTGGAATTCGGTGTCATCGCGATCATGTGATTCAGCGCGTCCGCGTATTCAGTCTTGATTTTTTTGCGATCGCGATAGTTCCACCAGTCATCGACTTTTTTCCACGGCCATTGTCCGACGTAGAGGACGTCATCGCCGAAGATCGACATGCTCTTGTCGAAGCCGACCTGGATTCCACCGATGGCGGTGCCCATCAACGTCACGGCGACGATGCCGATAATGACACCGAGGGCGGTGAGGGTGGAGCGCGTCAAGTTCGAACGCATCTGCGAAGCGGCGATTTTCCAGCTTTCGCTGAGCTCGTAGAGAAAACGTTTCATATCACGGAACACAGGGCCGAGTCCTGTGCGCCCAGCGGACATTCTGTCCGCTGATTCTCGGACGTTTATTCAGCGGAGTGCAACTCCGCTGGGCGCACAGACTGAAAATCTGTGTTCCGACGCCGCGGACAGACTGGCGGCCCGCGCTCCCCAAAATCAGAATGCCAGCGCGATTAGTCATGGTCGATCCAACGCGACGAGGTCGAGTTCCGGAATAAATCCTGCATGATCAGTCTCGATTAAACCGTCGCGTAAATGCACGGTGCGCCGCGCGTGCGCAGCGATGTCGCGCTCGTGCGTGACGAGAATGATGGTGTTCCCGCGTTGATACAAATCTTCAAACAAGGTCATAATTTCTTCGCCCGTTTTCGAATCCAAGTTTCCGGTCGGCTCATCCGCCAAAATGATGGAAGGCTTGTTCACGAGGGCGCGGGCGACCGCGACACGCTGGCGTTGACCGCCGGATAGTTCGTTTGGTTTATGATTCATCCGATCGCCCAAACCAACTTCGTGCAAGACATGGATAGCCATTTCCTCGCGCGCGTCTGGATCAATCCCGGCGTAAATCAGCGGCAACTCGACATTGCGTAAACTAGTCGAGCGCGGCAGGAGATTGAACGTTTGAAAAACAAACCCGATCTCACGATTTCGGATCGCAGCCAGCTCGTCATCGTTCATTTCCGCCACATTTTTCCCACTAAATTCGTAGCGTCCTGAAGTCGGGGTATCGAGACAACCAAGCATGTTCATCAGGGTCGATTTCCCGCTGCCGCTCGGGCCCATGACCGCGATGTATTCGTTTTTGTGAATCTGCAGCGACACCCCGCGCAAGGCGTGCACGGTCTCTTTGCCCATCACGTAATCCTTCGTGATGTTTTCAATATCGATGACCAGGGGCCCAACTGGACGGGTGGAGTTTTGGCTCATCGTGTTCAGGTTTCAGGGTTCAGGTTTCAGAAGTTCGGCCTGAACCTTGTTCACTGAACCCTGAACACTATTTCGCTTCCTTGTCGTAGGTAACTTTGGCGCCTTCCTTCAACTTTCGGCTGATCGCGCTGTAACTTCCCGAAATCACTTCGTCGCCCGGCTGGATCCCGCTCTTTATCTCCATGTAAGTGTCATCCGCGATTCCCGTCGTCACTTTGATTGACTGCGCTTTGCTCCCCTTTTTCAAAAACACGACTTTTGCCAGTTTTTCGTGCTCCTCTTTCTGGGTTGCTTTTTCCTGACGCTCGTTCACGAGCTCGGCGCTGTTGTCGCCTTTATCGCGCTGCGCGATTTTCTGTTTTTTCTTTTCGATCTCCTCCGGACTCAAATTGCTGTCGCCAGTGCGGATTGTTACCGCCTGCATCGGCACCGTTACCACGTCTTTCACCATGTCGGTCTCGATATCGGCCGTACAACTCAGCCCTGGTCTCAACAGGACATCGTGATCGTCGATTCGAATTTTGACCTGGAAATTTGTGACTTCTTCCTGCGTGCCCGCGCCTGTCGTCGTCCCAGTGTTGGCGATCTGGTAAACGGTGCCGTGAAATTTGCGATCGCCATAAGCGTCGACCTTCACACTCGCCTTGTCGCCGACTTTCACGTTTACGACATCATTTTCGTTCACATCGACGCGCGCTTCCATGTGGCCGAGATCGGCCACACGCATCACTTCGGTGCCGGCGAACTGATTCGTCGCTACCACGCGCTCGCCGAGTTTGCTGTTTAAGATTGTTACCATGCCATCGATTGGCGAATAGATCGTTGTTTTGGAA